>WNFY01007105.1_pt1 | contig 18128 bp, 16 predicted proteins | sample 5400091 | NCBI WGS metagenome assembly WNFY01 (sample SAMN13153364, study PRJNA577476) | soil metagenome | isolation source: 60 cm soil or saprolite under grassland replicate 1 | place: USA:California | collected 2016-06-15
AGTTGTCGGCCGCCAGCCCGCAGCTGTTGCAACATCGCGGGCGCGCAGTCGTTTTTGAAAATATTGAAGAATTTCATGCACGCATTAACGGCGAGGCACTCGACATAGATGAGACCTGTGTGATGGTGCTCAAGAATTGCGGCCCAAAGGGATACCCCGGCATGGCCGAGGTCGGCAATATGCCGCTGCCTCCAAAACTGCTGCGCAAAGGCGTGACCGACATGGTGCGTATTTCCGACGCGCGCATGAGTGGTACGGCCTATGGAACTGTTGTGCTGCACGTTTGTCCGGAAGCCGCTGCTGGTGGCCCGCTGGCCCTGGTTCAACCGGGGGACACAATCTCGCTCGACGTTAAGAAGCGCGAGATTAGTTTAGACGTGGACGAGAGGACGTTGGCCAATCGTCGCGCGAAATGGACTGCTCCGCCGCTGCCTGAACGCGGCTGGCTTAAGCTTTATGCAAAGCACGTGATGCAGGCAGACAAAGGCGCAGATTTAGATTTCCTGGTGGGTAACAGCGGAGCGAAGGTCGCACGCGATTCGCATTAGTTAGCCCCAAAGAACCGGGTGCCCCACCCTTCCGCGTTCTTTGCGGAGGGTGGGGATTTTGACTGATCGAGTCTTTGCGTACTTTGCGGTTAAAATCTTTTCCTTACTACACTCATGAAGATTGTTGACGCAAAAGTCATTGTCTGCTGTCCAGGCCGCAATTTCGTCACGCTGAAAATCACCACCGAAGACGGCATCTACGGTCTCGGCGACGCAACCCTCAACGGACGCGAACTCTCTGTCGCCAGTTATCTGACCGAGCACGTCATTCCACTCCTGATCGGCCGTGACTCGCGCCAGATTGAAGATACGTGGCAATACCTGTACAAGGGCGCATACTGGCGGCGCGGGCCAGTCACCATGAGTGCGATCGCTGCAGTGGATACCGCGCTCTGGGACATTAAAGGCAAAAGTCTAAACGCACCTCTCTATCAACTCCTCGGGGGCGCATCGCGTGAAGCCGTACTTGTATACGGCCATGCCAGTGGCGCAGACATTAAAAAAACCGTGGCAGCTTTCGGACATTACCTAAGCCTCGGTTATAAAGCTGTCCGCGCACAATCCGGAATACCCGGCCTCAGTAGTACCTACGGCGTCGGTCGCGGGCAAATGTTTTATGAGCCGGCGGAGAAAGACGCGCCGCCTGTGAACCAGTGGTCCACCGAACACTACTTGCGGTTTGTTCCGCAACTGTTCGAGCGTCTCCGGAAAGAATTTGGTCCCGAGATCCACATGCTCCACGACGCCCATCATCGCCTCACGCCGATCGAAGCCGCGCGCGCCGGAAAAGATCTTGAGCCCTATCGCTTATTTTGGCTCGAAGATCCGACACCCGCCGAGTTGCAGGAAAGCTTTCGCCTGATCCGCCGGCACACCACTACGCCACTCGCGGTAGGCGAAGTATTCAACACGATCTTCGACTGTCAACAGCTGATTCAGGAGCAGCTGATCGATTACATCCGCACCACGGTCGTCCATGCTGGTGGAATCACGCATCTGCGAAAGATTGCCAATCTCGCCGAGCTGTATCAGGTGCGGACCGGATCGCACGGAGCCACCGACCTCAGTCCAGTCTGCATGGGCGCAGCTCTGCATTTCGATCTGAGCGTTCACAATTTCGGAATTCAAGAGTACATGCAGCACACGCCAGAGACCGACAAGGTATTTCCGCACGCGTATTCGTTCAGAGATGGTTTCATGTACCCCGGCGACGCACCTGGCATCGGAGTTGACCTCGACGAGTCTCTTGCCGCCAAGTATCCGTACCAGCGTGCCTATCTGCCAGCGAATCGCAAGCTGGATGGGACCATGCACAACTGGTAAGTTCGACCCCCTGAAGTTTTACAACTAGTTCATCGCTCATTCACGATCTGTTCATTCCCACTTCCTAAAATCTGAGCATACCTACACGTCAGCCAAAAATAATGGCTTTGGGCAAAGGAGACCCCGATGATTCGCAGAAGTGTGCTTGCCATATCCTCAGTCGTACTCGGATTTTCTCTTTGCACCGCTTCCCTAGGACAGACCGGACGGGGCTCCATTAGCGGCCGCGCGGTTGACTCCGCAGGTGCAGTGCTGCCGGGGGCCCGAATCGATCTTCAGCCTGGGGCCGCTTCGACAGCCACATCTGGGCAAGGAGAGTTCAATCTCTCGGATCTAGCCGCGGGCGAGTACACAATCACGGTGCACTACGTCGGCTTCACGCCGTTTTCAACCAAGGTCATCGTTACCGGTGGTCAGACCGCACGCGTAGACGCCAAGCTGCAAGTCGCCAGCAAGAACGAAGAGATCATGGTGTACGCGGAGCGCGCCCACGGCGAAGCGGCGGCCATCAATCGCGAGCGCGAGTCCGACAACATTTTGCAAGTGTTGCCTGTAGAGGTGATCACGAGTTTGCCGAACACGAATATCGCCGACGCAGTCGGTCGCCTGCCCAGTGTCACACTCGAGCGCGATGAAGGCGAAGGCAAATACATACAGATCCGCGGGACCGAGCCGCGCTACAACAACGTGACTATTGACGGAATGGATGTAGCGACGCCGGAAAGCGGCGTTCGTCAGATCAAGCTCGACATCATTCCAGCTAATCTGATTGACTCCGTGGAACTGAACAAGACCCTTTCAGCAAACCAGGAAGGCGATGCCATTGGCGGATCCGTAAACCTGGTAACCAAAACGGCAGAGGAGCGCCCGACAATCTATCTGAACGGCATTGGCGGTTACACACCGATTCTGGGCGGCAGATCCCTCTCCGAGTTCGACGGCTTCGTCGGGCAGCGGTTCGGGTCAAGCAAGAAGATCGGGATTCTGTTCGGCGCAAGCTATGACTGGAATGGCAGAGGCATCGATGACGTTGAGCCCGTTCCCGGTGTTGAAGCGTGCAGCCCAGGCCCGCATGGTTGTCAGAGTGACCCCAACACCACCTACGATCCCGCCAATGCGTCCAACTTCGCAACCTACTCAACCGAAGACCTTCGCGAGTACAAATACTATCGGACTCGTTACGGGTATACCGGCAACATTGACTACAAGCTGGGCGATGTTTCAGGGCTTTATGCCCGCTTTTTGTACTCCCATTTTGATAATTTCGGTGACCGCTGGCTATACACGCCAAGCGTGGGCTCATTCTCCACGCCCACGTTGAGCAACGCCGATGGCAGCATGTCTGCGAACGTCTCCATTCGTCGACCCGTGGAGGTAATCGGCAGTCTCCAAGCCGGCGGAAAGCACGACTTTTCCCCCTGGCTTTTGATTTATGAGCTGTCCGCGTCGCGGGCAGCGGCGGAAGACCATGGATACTCCGGCGCGGATTTTGATGGAACGGGGGCCGCTTTAAGCAATCTGCAGTTTGCCATTGACCCAAACATTCACACACCGCGCTTGATCGCTCAGGGCGGGGCCAATGCCTTCGATCCTAGCCAGTACACTCTTACTGATATAGATGTCAGCACCACGTATAGCCCGCAGTTGAATCTCTCCGGAGCTTTCTCGCTGGCGAGGAACTATCACTTAGCCGGTCATTTTGGAACTTTCGAGTTTGGGGCGAAGGTTCGCAATGCGCACAAGTTTCAGGATGAATTCGATCCTTTCCATAACTCCAACAATAACCCCGCGATGACTAATTTCTCGGGCAGCTTCACCAACTCAAATTATTATGACGGCAGGTACCCCGGGACTTTCACAGCTCAGCAGGTTGACTATCACAAGCTGTTGGACTATTTCCATCAAAACCCTGGAGCGTTCACATTGGACACTGCCGGAACGACTCTCGACACATTTTCAAATAATTTCGACCTCATTGAGAGGGTCACAGCAGGGTACGTGATGAACACTCTGCAATTTCAGAGAGTGCGACTTCAAACCGGACTTCGATTTGAAGCAACCAGCGAGAATCTGTTTGGCTACAATGTCGGAGGGACGGACCCGAACAACCCAACGATCTCTCCACTGCGGAAGAATTCCTCCTATCTCGATCCTTTACCTTCCGTGCAGGTGCGCTTTGCTTTGGGCGAAAATTCTGCCATACGAGCGTCGTATGGGCGAGGTATTGCGCGTCCGAATTTCGGCGATCTGCCGCCCAGCTTCGGAGTGAATGGTGTGCCGCTTAACACTACCGGGCAGGAAATCTCTTACGGAAATCCCGACCTCAAACCCACGCATGCCAATAATTACGACTTGCTCTATGAGCGATACCTTAAACCGCTTGGCGTGCTCCAGGCGGGGTTCTTTTACAAACAGATTTCTGACCCAATCTACGAGTCGATCACGACGCTAATCACCTCGCAAACGGCGCAACAAAACTCTTTGCTCTCGCCTTATGTGGGAGATTATTTGATCCACCCAATCAACGGCACTAACGCGCACTTGTACGGATTCGAGATCGCCTATCAACAGCACCTTACTTTTTTGCCCGGACTCCTGAGCGGTTTCGGTGTCTCTGCCAATTACGGATATACAAAATCCGATACAGCGGGGGTACCGCTTCGTACCGACAAACCTGCGCTGCAGAGGCAGGCTCCGAATACGTTCAATTTCAGCCCGACGTACGACAAGGGGCGACTCTCAGCTCGGCTCGGCCTTTCTTATAATGGACCATACATTTGGAGCTATGCGTACCAGAACATTCAAGAGGATCCGAGTTCCCCGACTGGATTTTCTCCGCTCGCGGTTCCCCTTGGAAAGTCCGGACCATCCGGGGACACTTACCTCTACCAACATACCCAGGTTGACGCGCAAGCCAGTTTTCGCATGTATCACGGCTTGCAGTTCGTCTTTGCGGGACTCAATCTTACGAATGAAGTATTCGGCTTCTACAACGGAAGTCCGGTTTATCCGATTCAGCGGGAGTACTACAAGCCAAGCTATGAATTTGGACTACGCTATAGCTTCACTGGCGAATAAGAACTGTAGGTCTACACACGATAACGCGCTGCAAAATCTCGTCCGAGGAGGGAGTATCCCCTGAGAAAACTCGTTGTGTTAATGTTCGTGTTGTCATCAAGCTTTCTTGCCGCCCCGGCAGAATCCGCTCCCGGTTATCGCATAGTCAAACGAATTCCCATTCCCGGCCAGGGTAGCTGGGATTACCTCGCTGTTGACGAGTCCGCACGCCGTTTGTACGTCTCGCACGGAACCCAAGTCCAAGTACTTGACATTGACTCTGGAAAAATTGTCGGCAAGATTCCCGACACTCCTGGTGTCCATGGGATTGCCCTCGCCCCCGAGTTAAGCCGAGGTTTTGTGAGCGACGGCAAGGCAGCGAAGGTCACCATCTTCGATCTGAAAACACTCAAGACTCTCGGCCACGTAGCCACAGGGGCCGGCCCCGACGCCATCATTTACGATCCCGCGACTTCACGCGTTTTCGCATTCAATGGCGACGGCAACAGCGCCACCGTGATTCAGGCGGCGGACGGTAAGGTCGCAGGCACAATCGATCTAGGCGGAGGACCTGAATTCGCCAACGCCGACGGCGAAGGCCACGTGTTCGACAATCTCGAAGACCAGAGCCTCGTGGTGAAGATTGATTCCCGCAAGCTCAAAATCGAAGCTCGCTGGCCAACTGCGCCCTGCCAATCGCCTTCCAGCATGGCCATGGATCGCCCGAACCATCGCCTGTTTATCGGTTGCCGCAGCAAGGTGATGGCTGTGATGAACGCCGACAGCGGTCAAATCATTACCACGCTGCCGATCGGTGATCATGTGGATGCGACGGTTTTCGACGCCGAAAAGCGCCTGATCTTCAACTCCAACGGCGAAGGCACCATCACCGTCATTCACCAGGACAGCCCTGACAAATATTCGGTAGTCGAGAGCGTAAAGACCGCGCCGCACGCAAAGACCATGGCGCTTGATTCCAAGACCCACCAACTGTTTTTATCTACAGCCGAGTCCGGAAAATTCGAAGTCTTAGTGGTGGCGGCCGAAAGTGTCCAGGCGTCAGATCCTGTCCTCGTCGGCGCGGGTGACATTGCCAGCTGCGACGATCTTGCAGGCGCTTATGCGACTGCGAAACTGATCGATAAAATTCCCGGCACGGTCTTTGCCGCCGGAGACCTTGCTTATCCCAACGGCAGCGATCAGGATTTCCAAAACTGCTATGGCCCGACCTGGGGACGATTCAAAGACCGCACCCGCCCGGCTCCGGGAAATCACGAATACCACAGCACCGGTGCATCCGGCTACGTGCGATATTTTGGCGCAGTGGCAGGTGATCCGGCAAAGGCGTATTACAGCTACGACCTGGGCCAGTGGCACATCGTCTCGCTAAACAGCGAGTGCTCCGCAGTTGGAGGATGTGGCCTAGATTCGGAACAAGGAAAGTGGTTGCAACATGACTTGGCGAATCGGCCCGCAGGTTGCACCCTGGCGTATTTTCATCGCCCGCTGTTTAGTTCCGGCCTGGCCCACGGCAGCGATGTTCAAATCAGACCGCTGTGGGACATTCTTTATCATGCTGGAGCAGACGTGGTCATCAGTGGGCACGATCACGATTACGAACGCTTTGCGGCCCAAGATCCGAATGGGAAAGCTGATCCACAACATGGTATCCGTGAGTTTGTGGTTGGGACGGGAGGAAAGAACTCACATCGTTTCTTCGCCAGCCTTGTGCCCAACAGCGAAGCGCATCAGGCAGATACTTTCGGTGTGTTGAAACTCACCTTGCACCCCAAAAGCTACGACTGGCAATTCGTTCCCGAGGAAGGGAAGATGTTTGCCGATTCCGGCAGCAGCAAATGCCATTGATTTATCTCGTTCCGGACAAATTCCAATGCACTGAGCCGCGGAGCGCTATGGTGCGGCAGAATAACTAAGTGACAGTTTTTCTCAGCGATCTCGGCTAATACTGTGCGACGCGGTTAAAGTCTTTTGAATTGACTAGCAAGGATAAGTCGGACAGTCCTTGGGTCACCTCTCATCGGGCACAGCCCGTACCTCATAGTGATTTGCGACCGGCTCGAAACGTGAAAGCAGTGCCTTTGCCTCCGGCTCGAATACCGGCGCGGTATAGTTTGCCCCAGCAAACTTACGCAGGGCCTCTAACGAATCGAAGAAGTTCAGCACAACAAACTCCGATTCTGCGGCGGCATCGTTCCTAAGAATGTATCCGCCGCGATAACCGGCAATGCCTCTCAACTGCGGAATAACTTTAGTTGTGAGCAGTTCTTCGTAAGAGTCTGCGTTCTGAGATTTCGTCCATCCTCGCCAATGTCGCGCAATCATGCACTCATGATAGACCGCAGCTTTTGAGTTGCGCTCACTTCGCGATGCTGATAGCTTCAGTGGTTCTTTCGGCAGCAGATGAAAAAACTTTCTCCATCCCGCGTCGTGAACGTCGCCGACCTGCGCCGCATTGCAGAGCAGCGACTGCCCAGGGCTGTGTTTGATTATCTAGACGGTGGCGCTGAAGGGGAGGTCACGCTACGAGAAAATTGCCGTGCCTTCGAGGACATCACATTTTGTCCCCGCCATGCTGTAAAGGTGGACGAGTGCAACCTTCGCACCACGGTGCTCGGCACGGAAATTTCTTTTCCAGCAATTCTCGCTCCCGTTGGCTATAGCCGGCTTATGCATCCCGGCGGCGAAGTTGCGGCCGCGCGGGCCGCAGGCGAGGCTGGCACCGGCTATATTCTCTCCACGATTTCCGGACATCGCCTTGAGAACGTAAAAGCTGCGACGCTTGTTATTACCATTGACACTCCCGTGGCCGGCATGCGCGAACGAGATTTCCGGAATGGTACCAGTGAGCTTCTAACCGGCAGTATCTTTGCGAAACTCCCTTTCTTGCCGCAGGTGTTGGCACATCCACGATGGCTGGTTTCGTTTCTGCTCGATGGCGGCGTGCCCAAACTGGAAAACGTGGTTGTACCGGGTCAGGGCGGTATGCCGATGATGGATGTCGGCACAGCCCTACGCAAATCAGTAGTGACCTGGGAGGACATTCGCTGGATCCGCCAGAGCTGGGCAGGGCCGATTGTAGTGAAAGGCATTCTCACGGCGGACGATGCACGTAGAGCGGTGGATGCGGGCGCAGCGGCGATTTCAGTTTCCAACCACGGTGGCCGACAACTGGACGGTGTTCCCGCCGCAATTGTTGCGCTGCCCGAAGTCCTGACGGCAGTAAATGGACAAACCGAGGTGCTCATGGACGGCGGCATTCGTCGCGGCGCCGACATCGTGAAAGCCCTCTGCCTGGGAGCGCGCGCCGTGCTCTGCGGCCGTGCGTAGGAGTGGTTCGCGCACTCGAGATCCTGCGCGAAGATGTGGAACGTACCATGAGGTTGCTGGGCTGCAGCTCTGTGCGTGCCTTGAATGACTCCTATGTACGTTTTCCGCCCATCGGGAAGTCATCAGCAGGGAACTAAGTAGTGCGAGTTTCCACTGAGCGATACTTAGGCAGCAAGCCCACACTATCTCATCCAGTGATATCCAATTCGAACTTCAATGCCATTAAACTCCGGGTTCCTTTTTCCTAAGTTCGCATTGGAAATATGTGTCCAGCGAAGCCCGAAGTCCACGAGACTCCGCTTGCCGAGTGGAATAGACAACCCTCCACCTCCCTTGGCGGAGAAGTTGAAACTTGAAGTATCACCTGAAGGGAGGTTGCCGGTACTGCGCAATGCCCCTCCAGCGAGTTCGACGTATGGATGTGCCTCTCGGAGGCGGATGCTGGAGTTCCACCGCAACACCACCGGCTCGAATCCTCCACCGTAGAGGAGCCGCGGTCGTGACTGCGCGAAGACGGGAAGCAAATTCATCCCGTACTCCAGTCGCCCGCGTCGCCATCCCTTACCTACTTCGGCGGTAATCGGTCGTCCAACGAAAACACCCGCACTCCAGAGTTGGGCCTCGCCAAATGAATTCGTGAGTTCCTCACCTGTGGAGCCCGAGACCCAAATGAAGATATCCCAATTTCCAGAGGATTCTTGCGCCTCGGTACAGAGGCCTATCAAGAAAGCCGCCGCAATCAAGCAAACGCGTGCGGTCACTTTCATGGCTGGGACAAGTCTTTATTGGCAGCAGTGCGTTTCCGCGCCTGATTCGACGTAAAGACCTCACGGGCATCGCGAGAAGCGCGGTACCAGGGAGCCTTTCCATGAAGAATGTTCGCGCCGCCGCGAATCGGATTCAGCGCGCAGCGCGTGAAGCCAATCAGAAAACTGTTGCGGGTTGAACCTTCTACGCGCCGCGCGATGTGTTTGTCGAGAACGTCTTCAGCGAGGAGCCACGCCAAACCACCGACCGGGGTAGTTACCAAGTCAACCTGTCCGACTCCAGTGAAGCAGTGTTTCGAAGTGCACGGCCAGCTGCCATCTTCGTTCCACGCTGGACGCGCTTTTGTCCCATACTTTTCTACCGTCAACTCGCTTAACGGACCGATGTTCCATTGCGTGCTGTACGCCGTATTCCACATTGTCGCCTTGAATCTGCTCCACCAGTATTCGCGTGTGTTCGAGAATTCCAGTTTCTCTCCCTGAGGATCGTTTTGAATCTGAATGTAGCTTGTCAACGCTCCTTGAATCGGGTGTCCGACGTAGCTGTACAACGCCGGATCGCCGTCGTTCCATCCGGCATTTACCCACGCAGAAAGAGATTGCTTGTAGTCGCTCCAATAGTGATTGAAGGGCACGCCATTTTCGACTACGACCCAGCGATAATCATCGTGCACCACATAAGCCTGTTCGATGGACAGAAACACGAAGGACTCAAACAGCGCCCGCCGCCAGCGAAATCCCTGATGATTGCGCACTGGAGCGCGAAAGAAACTCTCGCCGATTCCATCTGCGAAATTGATTGGCAGAGACGCCGAAGCGTCTAGTGCGACCGACGCTTGCACCAAGTATGGACACCGTTCCAGCGCGACCGGGATTTCATCACAGCGAGATGAAGGAAGCTGGCAAAGTGCCGGCGCCGCGAGCATCAAAACCGTCAAGAACCGTGCAATAAGCGGCATAGGGTCGCAGCGCAGGCAAGGTTCCGACTTTAGGATGTACCCAGGAAAACACGGGTTGTCACACGATCGGCGGTGCAGGATCACCGTGTTATCGCTAACCGTTCCAAGCCCACAGCGTCAAAAGACTTTGAATTGGTATGCCTGGTAACAGCGCTCTGGAGGACTCGTGTTCGGAAAGTGGAGATGGGTCCTGCCGCCGGCAATCATGCTCGCCTTGGCCTGCCCACAGGTGTGCAGCGCTGCTGCTTCCGTAGCAATTCCCCGCGTAAGTCAAGCACCCAAGCTTGAAGATTTCCAGAGCATGACGCCGAGCGGCGCGGCAACAAAGCTGCAGCACGTTACTGGTTTCATCCAGAATCATCCGTCGGACGGCAAGCCTGCCACCGAGCGCAGTGAGGCTTATTTCGGTTACGACCAATCGAACCTCTACATCGTGCTCTTTTGCTGGGACCAGGCGCACGGTGTACGCGCGAGCCTAACTCGACGCGAACCTCCGACCACTAACCATGATGGCCGTCCATTTGACTCTGACGATTACGTAGAAGTCACGCTGGACACTTTTCAGGACCAGCGCCACGGCTTCGTATTTGATGTAAATCCAAAAGGTGTTCAGGCCGACGCCCTCTGGACCGAAGGCGAGGGCACCGACTATTCCTGGGACACCCTCTGGTATTCGCGTGCCCAAGTCAGCGCCGATGGATTTGTGGTTTGGATTTCCATTCCGTTTCGCAGCTTGCGCTTTCATCCGACCGCAACGAACCGTTGGGGAGTCACCCTTTCGCGTTACATCGCTCGCCAAGATGAGCTGGATTACTGGCCACAGGTTTCGACTCGAGTGGCCGGCCGCCTCAGTCAGGAGGCGACCCTAACAGATTTCAAGGACATCTCCCCAGGCCGCAACATGCAGTTCATTCCCTACGTCGAATCGCGGACATTCCGCACACTCGACACGCGAGACCCGGCCCAGCCGCGATTCGATTCCGCGAGCTTCCAGGGCAAAGCCGGACTCGATGCTAAGTTTGTTTTTCTCGACAGCCTGGTACTGGATGCAACCGTTAATCCCGATTTTGCCCAAGTTGAATCCGACGAGCCGCAGAACACCGTCAATCAGCGCTTCGCCGTTTTCTTTCCTGAAAAACGGCCATTCTTCATGGAAAACTCCAATTTCTTCGAAGCGCCATTAGTAGCGGTCGGACAGTTGCAGACGCGCCTGGTCTTCACACGACAAATTGCTGATCCAACCTTCGGCGTGCGCCTAACCGGAAAACGTGGGCCATGGAACTTGGGCTTCCTGGTCGCAGACGATCGCTCTTCAGGTCTAATTGTTCCTAACAGCGATCCGTCTTACGGCGAGAGAGCTCATTTCGCAATCGGCCGCGTAAGCCACGACCTCGGTGAGCAGTCCAGCATAGGCGCCATGTTCACCGATCGGGAATTCAACGGAACGTTCAATCGTGTTGGCGGTCTCGATGGAACTTTCCGCCTCGACAAGAACTGGACGGCGCAGTATCGCGGTTACATGAGCTCCACTCTCGACACCACGGGCTACTCCTTCGGACAACATCACGAAGGAGTGCTGGTGGGCACCGGGCGTCGGTTCGCCTTCAGCATGCAGTACCTCGACATTAGCCCGCACTTCCAAACCGAGACTGGATTTCTCCAACGCGTGGATCAGCGGTCCGTGAACCAGTACGGTCATTTTTATTGGCGGCCAGAAGGGAAGCACTTGATCCTGCACGGTCCTGAGGAAAATGGCACGCAATTGTGGGGCAGTCATGGAACGACGCTGCAGCAGCTCATCAGCGGCGACTACGTCTTTGGCTTTCGACGCAATATCATTTTCGCGCCCGTTTATTGGTACGAGTCCGATGTCCTGCGTCTCATCGATTTTCCGGGGTCGCCTGGTTTTCCCGGCCTGACTAGCAATAAGCAGATGGCGCAGCAGGGCGGCGGAATTGTCTTTCGCGGCAGTCCCTGGCGGGCGTTCAACTGGAGCACTCGCATTTTTCACAGCGGCGCGGTCGTAATTGTCCCCGCCCCTGGACAATTGCCTTACACGGGCAATGAAACAGCGGTGAATCAAACGATTGGCATCAAACCGTTTGGCCGGCTCCAGATTGACAACACTTACATTCTGGAACGCGTGACCAATGCGCTCGCTCACCACGCTGTGGTCAATAGCAATATCTTCCGCTCAAAGTGGAATTATCAGTTCACCCGCGAGTTCTCGCTGCGATTCATTGCCCAATACAATGGCCTGCTCGCAAATCAAAACTTCTCATCCTTAGCCACCACCAAGAACATGAACTTCGATGTCCTCTTCACTTATCTGCTGCATCCAGGAACTGCGGTGTACGTCGGATACAACTCAAATCTTGAAAACATAGATCCAGATCTGTGCTTCCATCTGCCCGGTTCGACGCAATGTAATCCCAACAATCCCACCGCGCGGCTTTCCAACGATGGACGTCAATTGTTCATTAAGATCAGTTACTTGTTCAGAAGGTGAGTGCGCTGGGCTTTATGCGGTAAGTGTCTTGTATCAGAGCACGACTAAGGGCTGAGTGTCTCGTATCAGGGCACGACTTCAGTCGTGCCGGTCCTAGACACGCATGAGCGAGCGAGCTCGCTCGGAAAAGAATAGGCGTTTCCGTCCGTGTGACGTGCCGAACCGTTTTGGCAGAATCTGCCTGCCTTACGTTCGCCTACATGGGTCACCGTACGGCCGCAAGTCATCCCCTACCTGGCTTCCGCATCAAAAATACAAAGTCGAAAGCCCAAAAAGGAGGCCTTATGAAGCACATTCTGTCCGCACTCGTGCTGCTCGCAGGAACGGTTGCGCTCGCTCAGATGGGTCCAGCTCAGCCGCAGCCGGGACAGCCGCCTCAAAGCACCCCGCCCACATTCCCTGAAAGCCAGCATTCTCCGCAGCAGCCGATGCCGCCCGATCAACGTGCCCCGGCGCCTACGCCCGAAGCGACTTCCTCAGAACAGGTTCAGCAGCAGATCACACAACAGTTCGGTAACGAACCCACCCTTGCTAGCGCGAACCTGCGCGCAGAGGTGGATGAGGCTTCCATCGTGATCGCAGGGACCGTTGACACAGCCGAGCAGCGAGAGCTCGCTCTGAGCATCGCGAAATCTCATGCCGGCGATCGTAACGTGGTGGACAAAATCAAAGTCAAACAGCAAACCTAACACGATATTTGACGACATCTTAGGAGGCAGCCGTGAAAGTTCGAGAGGTAATGAGTCAAAACCCAGCGTGTTGTACGCCCAGGGACAGCGCTCAGATCGTGGCCGGAATTATGCGTGATCGTAACGTAGGCGCTGTTCCAGTTATTGCAGACCAGCAGTCGCGCACGCTGATTGGAATGATCACAGATCGCGACTTCTGTTGTTCAGTCGTTGCCGATGGATTGGATCCGAAGAAGACCACAATCGAAAAATTCATCAGCATGAATCCAATCTCCTGCCGCGACGGCGAAAATATCGAGAAATGCGAGCGCCTGATGCAGGACCATCAGGTCCGGCGCATTCCAGTTGTGGACAGCGACGGCAAAGTGATCGGAATCGTGTCCCAGGCAGACTTGGCCTTGCACGATAAGCCAGAGCGAGTCTCGAAAACGGTCGCTGAAATCTCCAAGTCGGAGAAGAGACCTTCGATTGCAGCTTGATAGAAAGTTGTAGATCACGTGAACGTTAGGGCACGTACGCGAAGGGGGCCACATGTGCTTCAGCACCTGTGCTGGGACCGCAAACAGCAGCCCCGTTCGGGGCGGAATATGTTTAGCCCAGGAACGTAAGTCCTGGGTAGGCAGGGAAAGAGATCGAGTCCTGGAGGGACTGCACAAATTCTCAGGCGTAAAATTCGCAACGCATAAATTTCTCGGGTTTGTTGCTGCAGGAGGGAACAACTAAAAAAATAGAAAGGTCGTGACTGTGGTTATGCTCTAGCCATCAGCTCCTGCGAGGAAGCCAACAGCGTGGATGCATGTACCGTCACGACCTTCGATGCGATCACTGCTTTCGCAGTTCCAAACCTCAACTGTCCCTCGCAGGATCAGTCGATTTTTTCGGGTCTGGCTACCTTCCGAGTTGCCTCGGCTGGTCAATCGCTCAGTTTACTTCGGACTGGCAACGTTTTATTTTCGCCAACCCTTTCAACCGTCGACGTGTGTAACCTTAACATTTGCATTTATATTGTCAACGCCCGCATTTTGTGCAACGCCCGCGTTTCCCACAGAGAAATCAACAGCATCTAATTACCTGTGCCGCTTTCGTTTATTAACGTCCGATAAATTCCTACACGCTTTTGCACAGCCCTTTGCACAGGATCGCGGCTGGAACAGCGATTTTGCTGGGCAGGGAGAACCTCGAAATTATCTTGACGCGCGCGAAATTCTTAAGCATTTTGTATGTAGATGAAGTGGAGCCGCTGGGATGCTTGATTTAATTGCGTACGTAGACGGCGGCTCGCTAGGCAATCCTGGCCCTGCTGGAGTCGGTGTAGTCATTGATGGCGCGGAATCCGGTCGGATCACCATCACAAAATGGATCGGACACCAGGACAACAACGTCGCCGAATATCTGGCGCTCCTCGAAGCCCTGCAATGCGCTGTGGAGCTAAAAGCCCGCAGGCTGCACGTTTATTCTGATTCCCAGGTTGTCGTTCGACAGATGTTGGGCGACTACAACTGCCGCAGCGAGCGCCTTTACTCGCTCAATTGGATTTGCCGCAAACTGGCCCGCTCGCTCGAATTCACCATCTCCCACATACGTCGCGAAAGCAACGTTGAAGCCAACGGCTTAGCAACCGCTGCGGCGCGCAAAGCCGTTCCTGCTATTTAGTCGGACTCGTTCTCGGGGTGTGCTTCGGCTGTTGCGCTTTCAATCGAACAAGACCCGCTGTCAATCTGAAAATGTCAGCTGCCCGTCAAAGCCGCATGTTGCTGATCGCTCAAAGGGACCACACTGAGCCGGCCCTGGCGCACCAGCGGAGACTCGGAAAAGAGCTTGTTCGCTTTGATCTCGGCCAGAGTCACTGGATTGCCCAGCGGCCTACCAGCTTTGATCCTGACTCGGGGATTCTTTGCATCCGACGCATCCACCGAAACCACCGTTGCGGTTCCCACGGCACTCTTCACATTTCCAGTTTCGTAGATTAACAGCCGTTCGCCGGATTTCATGCTCCGGAGATTTTTCAGAGCTACCGGATTCGAGACTCCATCCCAGACGGTCTCCTTGTCGCGCTGCAGGTCAGCGAAGGAGTATTCCGAAGGCTCTGTCTTCAGTAAGTAATACATGCGATTCCTCGTGCGAGCCGCGAAGCGGCGTCAGGATGCGGCCCAAGGCGCAAGCCGTGGGGCCAAAGCGGACGCAAGTTAATCCCCATCGGGGCGAAAGAAACGCCGTGCTATTCATCGCGCAAGATCACCATCAGATCGCGACCGTCCGACAAGTCCCATAAACGTCGAGTATCGTAAGTTGCGTCATCGATGTTAGTAGCTTCCATGTTGCGCGAGACTCCACAATAAACCGGCTCAGTGCTCCCCATGCGCTCTATACCCGTGCCACAAATATTCCAGCGCTTCCAGCAAAGTTTGTCGGACCACGCTATGCTCGACGTGCTCCGCATTCCGTGCAAACACAAACTGATAATGATATTTCTTTCTCGCCAGCACCTTCGCCATGTTCTCGTTTGCGAGCACCCAGTCGTGCATGCCGTCCCGCATCACATTAGGATTCAAGAGATCCCGGTCGCCCACCTCCATCCAGATTCGTATCGGCTTGCGCGGATTCTGCGGAATCAAATGCTCATGAAACTCCCACGCTCCATGCGGAGCCTGCGGATTGTTGGGCCACTGTTGGTTGACGAATGTCCCCGAGTAAGCCAGCACCCGGTGATAGAGCTCCGGATGGTACCAAGCCATAATCAGCGCGCACGCCCCGCCGGAACTGTAGCCCATCGCCGCCCGGCCATCCGGATCTTTCGTGAGCTTCACGTGCCCCTCGGCTTCGGCTCGCGGCAAAACGTCTGCCTCTACAAACTCCGCATATTTCCCGGACATTGTGTCGTATTCAAGCCCGCGCTCGCTTCCCTGCGCGTCGCCTCCTCCATTGCCAATGGCGATCGCAATCATAGCTGGCAACTTATGCTCAGAAATCAGGGCGTCCACTACCGTGAATAAACGTCGGTCCGGCCCATCCGCGCTCACGATGAAAGGGGCGGAGGTACCCGCCACATATTGCGTAGGGACATAAACTTCCACTTTACGCGTGTAGGGCGCCGGATGGCTTGTAGTCACAATCAACTTCGCTGGATCATGGGGATCGGGTGCGCCAAACGTGTTTGGCTCGCGCATAATGCCCGGATAGAACTTGCTATCCGCTGAGTTCATCGTGAACTCGACCACGGTCCCGTTGGTTATCTTCCTTTCAAGGGCGGCCTCCGGCGCAGCCTCGTGTGTCGGCCCGATAATGAAATTCCCATCCACATCCGTTGCAGGAACCGCGCCGTCCGGCAGTTCCTTCGCTTTTACATACCCGGGAGTCTGTGGGTCGCGCGTGGGCGGTTTTGGGCGCTCGTTCTTTTGGGCTATCGCAATTGGCGTGCACAGAGATGCAAAAACTGTAATTGAGGCAAGTAGAAGGACGACTCCGCTGGACTTGAGGGTTACCAAGATCAACCTACTCCGGCTTTTTCGGTGTGTCGTCTTTCTTCTGCTCATTCGCCGAAGGGTGTTCTTCGTAAATTGAGTACTGTCTCGCTGGTCGCTTCATCTTGACCGTGACATCCAGGCTGGGCTTGTCCACGTCGTAATCCTCGCCATAGGTCTGAAATCCCTGTGCCAGTACCTGAATTCGCAATTTCCCATAAGGAACGCCGTCGAAATCTGCTTTTCCGTCCGCGTCGGTTTTTAGTTCCAACCCATTTCGCTGCTGCTTTCCGTCATCGTCCACCGGATGCATGACCACGGCGGCATTGCGAATGGGCTTGCCGTTTTCGTCACGCACTACCAGAAAGTTCATGCTGGCCAGCGGAACCCGCTTCTTTCCCGCCATACCAGCAGTGACGAAGCCGAGCGCAACGAGAGCCCCTGCACAGATACGAAATGAGAGTCGCATGGCCTGAGAAAACCTGTCGTCAATTCTAAACACGTCTCTAGGCTCTGTCACTCTTTGGCGGCGGTGGTGCCGCCCACGACGAATCCGCAGCGGCAGAGTAGCCGATATTCGAACAATCCACTTACAAACGCTCCAACCGAATCAGGGATAGGTTTGTAGAAGATCCTTAAGGGAAGTGCTGTTCCAACAGCACCTCACTTAGGGAAAGCAATGGATTGTGTCGGTGCCCGATTCAACGCATTGTTGTGCAGGAGTATGTAGCCCCAAGGAGAACACAATGAAAGAATGGTTTAAACCGCTGCGGACAACTGGCCGGGCCGCTACCCTCGTGAGTGCATCGTCGTGTCCGCAGCGGCTGCTCCTGAATATCGGCATCGTCAAGGTGACAGAAAGTTCAGGCCTGCTCGCTGACGGAAACTCCCACGTCGCCCGCCAGCGATCGCAACACCATCAGCCCTGAATCCATCGGCGTGTTTCCACCTCGTCTGTTCTAGCTGCGCTATGTGGGCATGGACTCTGGGGGAGCCATGCCCTCTTTTTTCCATTCCTGTGTAGGCTCAAAATAAAACGCTCGTACGTTCTAAGTACAATTGGTATAATAACTTATACGTAGATGATCGTCTGCGTACCGATGCGCGACTGGCCCCGTTCGCTTGACAACTTTTGACGCCGGTACTTACAATTAGCACTCGTAAACTCTGAGTGCTAACAATCAGCAATTCAAATTACCCCGATCACAATTTCACGGAAGGAGTCTGAAAATGGCCACGAAATTTACCCCCCTACACGACCGCATTCTGGTCCGTCGCATTGAAGAAGGCGAAACCACTCGCGGCGGAATCATCATCCCCGACTCGGCAAAAGAGAAGCCGCAGGAGGGCGAAGTTGTCTCCGCTGGCAAGGGCAAGATCAATGAGGAAGGCAAGGTCCGTCCGCTCGATGTAAAAGAAGGCGACCGCATTCTGTTCGGAAAATACTCCGGCACCGAAATCAAGCTC
>WNFY01003600.1_pt1 | contig 18127 bp, 15 predicted proteins | sample 5400091 | NCBI WGS metagenome assembly WNFY01 (sample SAMN13153364, study PRJNA577476) | soil metagenome | isolation source: 60 cm soil or saprolite under grassland replicate 1 | place: USA:California | collected 2016-06-15
TCCTGAAGCTTCCTTGATAAGAGAAGTTGGCCTGAACCGTCACCGTACGCATCTGCGTTCCTGGTCGCTTCGCGTCGAATGCGATGGAGATTCCCTCGTCCGGCTGAATGCTAATTGTGATGACATTGGGAGCAATGACGGAAGAAATGCCGGCGAACAATGCCTGTGGCGTCGGTTTGAGATGCACGCGGATTTCCGTCAGATTGCGCGCAAGACGCTTGCCAGTCCGGATGTAGAAAGGAACTCCAGCCCAACGCCAGTTGTCAATGTAAAACTTCACCGCCGCATAAGTTTCGGTCATGGAGCTGGGATTCACGCCTGGCTCTTGCCGATAGCCCGGTACCGGTTTCCCGTCAATCGCGCCAGAACCGTACTGCCCGCGAGCTGTGAATCGTGCTACATCCCCGACACTCATCTGCCGAATGGATCGAAATACCTGCACCTTCTGTTCACGGACCGAATCCGCATCAAACGCTACCGGCGGCTCCATCGCAGTCAGCGCCAGCAACTGAAGCAGATGGTTTGCCACCATATCACGCAAGGCGCCGGTTTCTTCGTAGAATGCCGCTCGGTTCTCGACTCCCACCGTTTCAGCCGCTGTGATCTCGACATAGTCGATGTAGTTACGGTTCCACACCGGCTCGAAAAGCGAGTTGCCGAAGCGGAAGACGAGGATGTTCTGCACTGTTTCTTTGCCGAGATAGTGGTCAATCCGGTACACCGTCTTTTCGTCGAATACCCCCTGCACAACGTCATTCAGCGTCTGCGCCGATTCTAGGTCCCGCCCGAAGGGCTTTTCGAGAACAATTCGCGTCCACCCATGGTCGCGGCGGTTCAGTCCAACCGCTCCCAAACCTTCAATGATGGGTCCCGCTACGGACGCGGGCGTCGACACATAGAACAAATGGTTCGGGCTCGAACCGTTCTTCTCCATCTCCTCCAGGCGAGTGCGTAACTGTGGATAGAAACTCGGATCGTTGATGTCGCCTACCATGTAGTTCAGCCGCTGTTCAAAGTCTGTCCATCCCGACTCGCTGAAGCCGCGTGTGTCTCTTGATTTGACGGCTGCCTCGCCTGTCTTCTTACGAAACTCTTCAGAACTCATCGGCGTGCGACCAATCCCAAGAACTTCGAATTGCGGATTCATGCACCCTTCACACGCGAGGTTGTAGAGGCCCGGCATCAGCTTTCGCTTTGTCAGATCGCCCGAGGCGCCAAAAATAAGCAGGACACATGAATCTCCGGTTGGCGGTGGTTCTTGCGATAACTTCTCGAGGGGATTGGCTTGGATAATTGCAGACATAATCGTATCTCTCTAGATGCTCTCGATAAGGATCTCGAATCGTAACTGGCGGGTTCTTCTGTGCATCCTTGTCTGTATCGCGGCCGGCCCTCTTTTGCTGGCGCAGAGCACCGGCTACCACGTTCGGAAGGGAAGTGTGGCTGTGCTGCAAATTCGCGCAGCGGCTCACCACCACCCCAGTCAGGCTCTATGCAGTTTTCCCAGCGATTCTCTTTGAGATGTCGCGGCGATCGATGTGAACGACTGGCGCTCCACTCGGAATCCTTCGGTATAACCATACGGATACAACTCGGGCCAAAAGTTATTGCTGCTCCTGTTGATCGCGTCCGAGCTTCACAACACAAGCACTCGCACAGCCGTCCGCTGCCTGCAAGACGTTCTATTGCTCCGAATTCAGAAATCAGCAAAAGTTCGGCGAAAGTCTTCGTCGTTGATGGTCGTGAACTAAAACAAATGTCAAGACTTAGCGTCAAAATTTGGACGCGAGAGCGCAAATACTGCCCCAAAGCTGCGCTCTGCGCCAGGTGTGTCTGTTCTAACTAGTTGATTGCACCCTAGATCCGCTATACCGGTCTGGTTGATGAGACTGCCGCTCCACCCACGATACGGCACTATTTCGCTTCATGAAGTTGTTGAATGAAAATACAGAAGTTATTGAAAACATGGTGGCCAGGGACGGAGTTGAACCGCCGACGCCAGCCTTTTCAGGGCTGCGCTCTACCACCTGAGCTACCTGGCCACATTTACGCTCACGATTTCGCCGGCCTCGTTCGTGTGGGACGCGCTGGAACTTCAGCGGAACTGAACGATAGATGCGACTAGGAAGGCGGAGCGTGCTAATCGTCCATGATTATAACAACCCACTCAGCTTCACTCAAAACTGCTGCACGGAAATACCGCGCCGTTCGCGACCACTGCTTCGCAAGTATTTGCGGCAATCCAGTAAGCGATCTCGCGATAATCCTTCACGTCGAAGATCGCAAGATCCGCATCTTTTCCTGGTTCGATTGAGCCCTTGCTTTTCTGAAGTCGCAGAGCCCATGCGCCATTGACGGTTGCGGCGGTGATGGCCTCGGCTGGAGACATCTTCATCTGCGTACACGCGAGCGACAGCACAAATGGCATGCTCGTTGTGGGCGACGACCCTGGATTGTAGTCAGTCGCAAGCGCTACGGCCGCCCCGGCGTCTATCATTTTGCGGGCGGGCGGATATTTGCCGAGACCAAGAAAGTGATTTGCTCCCGGGATAAGTGTCGCGAGTGTGTTTGAACGCGCGAGCAGCGAAATGTCAGAATCATCCACGTGATCGACATGGTCAAGCGATGACGGACCAAAACTGAGCAAATGCTGCAGCGGTGTGCGCACAAGTTGCGAAATATGCGCGCGAACTGGTAGCCCGTTCTTTCGCGCGGCTTCGAATACTCGCAGTGAATCCTCTTCACTGAATGCTGCTCGATCACAAAAGACATCCACGAATTGCGCCAATTTGCGTTTGGCCGCTCGCGGGATCATCTGCTCACAGACCACTTTCAGATAATCCTGTGGCTTCCCCTCGAATTCGAAGGGAACAGTATGCGCGCCTAATAAGGTCGGGACCAGTGTACCCGGCCACTTCAAAGCAGCGGTGCGAATCGCGTCCAGCGACTTCAACTCAGAGTCAAGCGACAACCCGTAGCCGGATTTGGCTTCGACTGTTGTGGTCCCGTTGGCTAGCATTTCATTCAGCGCTGAGAAGACTTTCTGAGCAAGCAGCGCTTTCCTCGTACGCCGCACGTCGTCAACACTCGATCGAATTCCTCCGCCGGCTTCCGCGATCTGCTCATAGGTTGCGCCAGCCATTCTCTTTTCAAAATCCACCAGCCGCGGAGAAACAAATGCTGGATGAGTATGGGAGTCAACGAATCCTGGCAGAACAACCTTGTCGCGGCAGTCAATCTCAACAACTTCCCCCTTATTTTTTTTTACCCAGCCATCCCGGAGGGCGTCTTTCGTCTTGCCAACGCTGACAATTTTCCCGCCTGCACACAGCACCGCGCCATTTTCAATAATGGCGAGTTCGTTCAGGTCGGGCCCGCGTCGTGGCTCCTGGCCGTTCGCCGAGCGCAAGGTGAGAAGTTGCCCGATGTTGACCAGCAGCAACGGCCGGTTGGAGCGCACTGGTTTCATGTTTGTCGTTATTGGCTGAATTCAGAATGATACAAGCAGCGACGCCGTACAGGTTTCTATTTGCCAGATCTCCGACCCATTCCTGCTATTGCCTCGTTCATTTACTACTTAATCTCGTGATGCTTGCGGAAGCGGCACGACCACAACTCCGCTGACGTCTGTGACACTCGCCCTACCGCAAGATTGACCTCTATGACAAGCTAGCTCCATTCAATCTGCTCGAAAATCCTGCGCAGCCGAGTTCCCTTCATCGGATTGATCATTTCGACGAAATTTAAGCGCCCCTCCAGGTGTGAACGAAAATCGGCACGGGCGTCGCGATTCTGGCTCTCAGGACCTAGGCGAACGCAGTTCGTGAGCGTTGCTTTGAGGCGATCGAAATCAGGCCTCATGACATTAATGTGCCGATTCAACACCACACCCGCCAGGTGTTTGTCGCACCCCCTGGCGCATGATTCGTGTTTTGCGAAAGTGCACATCGAAGCCCTCCTCAAGCAAAATGGCAGCGACATGCGTGGAAAATCGCTCAATACGTCTTCCGAAATCCTTATCGCCGGAAAACGCAAGATCGTCTGCATAGCGCGTGAATTGGGCCCCCACCGATCTGGCCAGACCCGCCAATCGGCAATCGGCTCGATAAGAACAAAGGTTAGCTACCGCAGGCGAAGTAGGGGCCCCTTGCGGCAGATGTGATCTGCAGTACAAAATGCGCGCCTGAAACCGGCAATCGTAATCACCCACGTTACCGTACCTTGCCCACGTTTCACGCGGAGTGCAGTTCGTGCAAATACCTCCGAGCAGATCGGCAACTGGTTCGGGGTAACCCATCGTGCGAAACACAGTCTGGATGCGGGCCGCGCGGAATGACGGAAAGAAATGTCTTAAGTCCATCCGCAATACGACGTGCTGTCCCACGTGGGGCGCGGTGAAGGTCTTAATAGAGCGTCCCTGAATGAATCCATGCGCCGCAGGATGCGGCGGTACCCTGCTGAGAATTCCAGAAAGGATACGGCGTTGGAGTTCCTTCAGCCGCGGTTTTGGCGCTTCAATCAGCCTGATCTCACCACTCGGCTTCGGCAGTACGCGGTAATGATAATGGTGCAGCTTCTCAGACTTCTGGCGGTACCCGAGTCCTTTGAGATCTGCGAACCACAATAGCTCACTCAGTGTAAGCCCGAGCCAAGCCGCCAACTCTTCGGTGGATTCGATGGCCGGAAGATCCCAATCCGCAGCAGCAGTGACGGGTTGCATCTGCGCCCGATCGGTAAGCCACTGCGCGATGGAGATTTCGTTAGCATGCCTGGTCCACGCGCGCCTGAAACCTGCATCGTGACGAAGAAATCGAACTACATCGCGCTTCCGAGGGCGCGTTTTTGCTGAGACGGCCTTCACGTAACGCTGCGCCAGCGGGCGCAGCCAACGCCAGGGTCGGCCTAAGCTGAGACTGAGCCGGGCAATGATTTTTTCAGCGTTAGTTTCGCCTGCAACCAACGAGGCGGCGAGCGCGCGAAGCAGCGACGAAAACGGCATGACTCAAAACGGTGGAACACTCCAACGAGTCTCACCTTGCATGAGCAGGCGTGCGCAACGCGCACCAAAGCTCTAGCGCCGGAGTGTCAGTTCTTCACGTTCCCCTGAGGTAACCCCAGAGAGGTCCAACCGAACCCGAAGGCTCGATCAAACCGGCTTGGAGTGTTCCGCCGCCGCTGAATAATATCAGGATTTTAGAAACTGGAATGATCGGTGCAACAAACGCCGAACCGTACAGGCCGTTGTGGAGAGCAAGATTTCGCCACTAATCAGAGCATCGGGACCTTTATGCCATTTTCTTGCGCAAACTTGTTTGCATCCTCATACCCCGCATCCGCATGGCGAATGATTCCCGTGCCCGGGTCCGCCGTGAGCACGCGCTCGATTCGCTTTGCCATGGCTTCGGTTCCATCTGCGACGGTGACTTGTCCAGCATGCAACGAGTAGCCGATTCCAACACCGCCCCCGTTGTGAATTGAAACCCACGATGCTCCGGCTGCCGTGTTCAGTAGCGCATTCAACAATGGCCAATCGGCAACGGCATCGCTGCCATCCTTCATGCTCTCAGTTTCACGAAACGGGGACGCAACTGATCCGCAGTCAAGATGATCGCGCCCCATCACGATGGGAGCCTTCAACTTTCCTTTCTTCACCAACTCATTCATCGCCAGCCCAAACTGCGCCCGCTCGCCATAGCCAAGCCAGCAGATTCGCGCTGGCAGCCCTTGGAATTTGATCCGCTTGCGTGCCAGGTCAATCCAGCGCCTCAAAATGCGATTATCGGGGAAAAGTTCGAGAACGAGATCGTCGGTGACGTGAATATCCGAAGGCTCCCCCGAAAGCGCTACCCAGCGGAACGGGCCGCGGCCCTCACAAAATAGCGGACGGATGTAAGCTGGCACGAATCCTGGGAAATCGTACGCGTTCTTGACTCCGCGCTGAAACGCAAATGTGCGAATGTTATTGCCATAATCAAACGTGACCGAGCCCATCTTCTGCAGGCGCAGCATGCCTTCAACGTGGCGCGCGATTGCGTCCAGCGATTTTTCTTCGTACGCCTTCGGATCTCGGTTTCGCAAGTCCATCGCATCGGCAAGCGACATTCCGTTCGGAACATATCCGTTCAGCGGATCGTGCGCAGACGTTTGATCGGTGAGAATGTCTGGCACCACACCGCGCTCGGCTAACTCAGGAATAACATCGGCGCAGTTCCCCACCAGTCCGACCGAGACATTTTCTTTTTTTCGAACTGCGTTCTTGAGAATGCGCAACGCTTCGTCCAGCGTATTCACCATGAAGTCACAGTATCCGGTCTTCAGGCGTTTCTTGATGCGCTCGGGATCAACATCAATTCCTAGAAACGCCGCGCCATTCATGGTCGCCGCAAGTGGCTGCGCTCCACCCATGCCGCCCATTCCTCCACTGACGATTAGCTTGCCAGCGAGATCGCCACCGAAGTGCTTTTCTCCGGCGGACGCAAAAGTTTCAAACGTACCCTGCACAATTCCCTGCGAGCCGATATAAATCCAGGAACCGGCGGTCATCTGACCGTACATCATCAGCCCGGCGCGTTCGAGTTCGTTAAACTTCTCCCAGCTCGACCAATGGCCGACCAGGTTTGAATTTGCAATCAGCACCCGCGGCGAATATTCATGGGTCTTGAAGACTCCGACCGGCTTGCCGGACTGGACCAGCAGTGTCTCGTCATTTTCAAGATCTTTCAGGGCGCGCACAATCGCGTGATAGCAATCCCAATTGCGCGCGGCTTTTCCGGTACCGCCATATACCACCAGGTCGCGCGAGCGTTCGCCGACTTCTTCATCCAGATTGTTCATGAGCATGCGCATGGCGGCTTCCTGCTGCCATCCTTTGCAGGAAAGCGAGGTACCGCGCGGCGCGCGAACCGGGGTGTAAGCGGAAATTTCGGTTTCAACGGGCATGCGTAGATGGTAGTGCTAACGATGTAGGAGTTTCAAACGGGAGGGACTAGTACTGGTTATATGCGATTCCGTCAGTACCGACTTGAGCAGAGGAACTGTGAACGTCGCAGATGCCGCCCTGATCTTGCTCATCGGGTGACGCGATCTCATCCTCTTGGCATTGATCGGTTGTCCAATCGGCGTGGCGCGTCATGGGGTCATTTGGTATCTCTCGGAAGTATTGCGGTTTCAAATCATCGAGCGATTGCGGATGCTTTTGCTTGTCAACTTCATACTCCGAGAGGAGTTTGCGAAGTGTGAACAGATTTTGTCGCAGCACCGCTTCCCGCGATTGCTTGATCGAAGCTGAGAAATTCGGCACCGCAATCGAGACCAGAATCGCCATGATGCTGATCACAATGATCAGTTCCAGCAGGGTGAAGCCTCGACTTCGATTTCGCTTAAAGCGCGGCTTCATTTACCAATCCTTATATTTCGTTCCATTGAGCGCTGTGCCCTGCGATTTGGAATAAACGTCAAAAACACTGTTGCCATCCCAGGAATCGGAATTAGGATCGTCTTGCATGGAACGCAAGCCCCATTCCGTATTGCCCGTCATCGGATCCTTCGGAATTTGCCGCAGAAACCTTAATTTTTTACCGTTCACGTCTTCACCGTTGACCAGTTTATCCAGATCTGGGGGATAGCATTCGGAGTCCACCTTGCTGCGGAATGCCGCACGGTCGCATGCGTCTTTGTAGCGGTCGACGGCGTCTCGCATTTCCCACAGCGCGAAGTGTAATTCGCGTTCCCGCTCCCGCTTAATGTTGACCCGCTCGAGAGGAATTGCGAGAAATGTCAGAGTCAGTAGGATTGCAGTAGCTGCAATCAGCTCTATCAGCGTGAACCCACGCTGGATTTTGTGCTTGGGAGTCATCTGTACGGGGAACGGTTTGGATGCCAGATATTGCATGGGAATTAGCTGCAGCTCTCAGCTTTCAGCTGAGCCAGATGGATATCGCGCAAGCAAACGCACAGCCCTAACGGTTGTGATTTTCGCCTAAAGCCAAGAAGGCAACTGCTAAAAGCTCTCCTATTGAATTGTAACCGTTGCGGTGGCTCCATTCACAGGCAGGGCCTGCATTGCCGGATCGCGCGCGCCGCCCTTGGCTATGGTCAGGGAAGCCTGTCCGGCGGACTTGGCCATAAACGTCAGCGTCACCACTGGCCCCTGGCCGGAAATTCCAGGAGCGCCAGGCGGACGCGTCGCCGTTACCTGCAGGGTGCCATCGTCCTCGCGATGGCTGACGGTCACAATCTGCCCGTCCTGCGAAAGCAATGTCCCATTCGACACGTTGGCAACTTGCAGAAGCTTAGGGTCGTAGGAAAGCTGTAACGGTACCGTGTGCACATTCTGCGCGCCGTTCAACAACACATTTACGGTAAAGGTAGAACCTACAGCTTGTGTCACCATCGGCGGGTCAAACGCAAAGCTCGCTCCTGCGGCCCCACGCGGCATAAGCTGCGGAGCTGGCGGAGCCGAACTCACCGGTGGAGGCTGAGGCACGGCCACCGAGCCTGCTCCTGAAGAGGGGTTCGCGGCGGGAGCAGCTGGAGCCGACTGGCTGATACGCCGCAGGCCCAGTGCGCTTGCGGTGCCAACATCAATCGCCTGCTCGTTCAATGCCGTCAGCACCTGCCGCCTCACAATGTGGGGTATGAGCACGAAAACGGTCTCGGTTTGCGAGTGCTCCGTGGCGGTTTGGCCAAACAAGTACTTCAAAATCGGAATCTGCGCCAGCCCCGGAATTCCGGTCAGGCTCTTGCTTTGCAAATCCTCCAACATTCCGCCCATCAGGTTGGCTTCGCCCTCGCGCAGGCGGACCACGTGCTCGATCTTCTTCTGGCCAATGATCGGCTGGGTAATGCCGCCGATATTCGTTTGACCTGTCACCGACGAAATGTCCATTGCGACCTTAAGAGTCACGTCTCCGTTAGAGTGGACGTTCGGCGTGACGTCAATGTTCACGCCGACATCGTTGTATTGAAACTGGGTATTAACCAATGGGTTTATGCCAACCCCACCAATGCCAGGCTGAAATGAACCAGTGGCCACCGGAATTTTGTCGCCGATTTTGAGCGATGCCTTTTGACCATCGAGAGCGCGAATTTGCGGGTTCTGTATCAATTTGGTGTTGCTGTCGGAGAAGAGTGCGGTGATGGTCGCTGAGTCAAGCGTGACCTGAAAGTCCGTGGCATTGAGGTTCGCCAACGAGTTCAAATTGATAGAGCCGGTTGAAGTCGTGGGCGTGGTGGTGCCAGTGGTGCTGTTCGTAGTGTTGTTGGTTGTGTTGTTTGTGGTGGTGCTTGTCACGTTCGGCTGCAGCGTGAGCGACATGTTCTGCGGGGGATTGATGCCCAACGTCCGCTTCTTGTCACGATTGACCTGCATCACAGCGACATCCACCACAACCTCCGGCTTGGACCGGTCGAGATCACTGACCAGCTTTTGCGCCAGCGCCACTTGGTCAGGTGTGCCGCGCACCACGATCGCTCCTTCTGACGGTAGCGGTTGAATTCGCGAGATTTCCAGAATCTGACGCAGCGCATTTACTACGTCCTGCAATTCGGTCGGCTGAGAAAGATTCGCGAGGTAAAAAGTCTTGATAACGCTCTGTTCCAAGTCTTTACGTTTCGCCGGATTGTCTGCCGCGACAAAGATCGTGTTTGCAGTGACCGGGCGCCAGAAGGTCTTCGACTCCATGGCAACGATTTGCAATGCTTCTTCCAGAGAAACACCGTTCAATTCGACTTTGATCTGCCGCGCCGTGTAGTCGGGATCAAACAACACGTTAATACCTGACAGCTTGCCTATCGTCTCGTAGACCACTTTGCTGTCCGTCGTCATCTTCAAGCCGATCGGCACGTTAGGTATGGCACCAAGCTCGACCGGCCCACTCGCCTGCTGCAACCGCCGTTCGAGGACGCTGGGCTCGCGCACCGAGGCCTGCGGGCCAGGGCCCTTAGCGGCTGCATCCATCAGCTGCTTAGTTACTTGCAGTTCCTGCTTGGCAATCGCGCTCGCAGGATCAATGTCCGTCGCCTTCTGAAATTCCGCCAGAGCTTCTTCGAGCCGTCCTGCTTCCCTCAACAGTTGCCCACGATGGACATGAGAAGCACCAGCCAGGAAGCGCAACCGCTCATACGAGGCGCGGTATGACAGATCCTGCGGCTTCTGATCGTAGGCCTGCTTGTAAAAGTCATAGGCCTGCTCGTAGTTCTGGCGCGCCTCGGCGATTTTGCCCTTGTTATAAAGCGACTTCGCGCTGTCGGCAGCGAAGGAAGTGAGAGTGAAATTAAGTAGAAGAGCGAGGGTCAGCGCCGGGCAAATTGCGCGTTTCATTAAGAAGTCCTCAGAAGCAGAATGCAGCCCCTGGCCGTACCGGCCTTGGGAGCTTTTTTATGTTGAGAGACCGCGATTATAGCATCGCAGGTAACCACCCAGAAGTTACTGTAAGCTTTGCGTTTACACGTTAGTACCGGTACTAAAGTTTCGGGTTCATGGATTGAGAGTTCCATAGATTCAAGAGTCAAAACACCCCGCACGGCAACTCTGCCCACAGTCCGAAACCTCGATCGCGAAGCACTTTGAAACTCGCCTGCGATACTCTAGTCTGCATGGCCCGGCAATCCACCCATCAAACCAAGCCCAACGCGGAAAAGAACCCACGCCGCGACCCCACCGCCGCCGGGCAGAGAGATGCCGCTGTTAATAGGATCGCCTCACATATCTACTTCTTGCTGGAAAAATTTGAGACCGGCATTGCCTTAACAGGTACGGAGGTCAAGTCCATCCGGTCAGGAGAAGTCAACTTGAAGGACGCTTACGGCCTCATCAAAGACGGCGAACTCTGGCTGCTCAACTGCCACATTGGCGCTTACGAACACGGCAATATTTACAATCACGCGCCGCTCCGGACGCGGAAGCTGCTGATCCATAAAGAAGAGATCCGTAAGCTGATCGGCAAAACCCAGCAGAAAGGCCTCACGCTGATTCCAACCCGAATGTATTTCAAGAATGGCCGGGTAAAGGTTGAACTGGCGCTGGCGAAGGGCAAGCAGCTCTGGGACAAGCGCGAGACCGAACGGCGACGTACCGCTGACAAGGAAGCCAGAGAAGCTGTCGCGAGATCCCGAAGAAAATAAGCCAGAGGGTGCCCCGTCTTTGTCCCCTCCTCTTCTTTGAGGGACGGGGCGGGGATATTGACTTATGCCGATGAGGCTGATGGAAACTCAAAATCCCCACCCTGTCGCAAAGAGCGCCAAGGGTGGGGCACCCGTGGTGTGGGGTTCACTTCTGCTCTGCAGGTGTTATAACTTCGGCTTTCTCGGTCTTTGAATCGGCTGTTGGAATGGTCGCTGTTTTCTCAGCGTTCACCACTCCTGGAACCTCAACGTCTTTGATCCTGGCCGTCGTGAGGATCCTTTCCAGTTTCTGGAAAACCTTCCCACGATCAACTTGCGCCAGTTCTTCGTCCGTCTTCCGCGAAGTTTCGACGTCTAGCGCGAACTCGTAGCATGCTCCATTTTTGAACAGATGGAAATATTTCAGATCCGATTGACGCGACCTCTCTCCGTTCATCTGCTCAAGCTCTGCCCACTGGTTCGAGCCTAGCTTTACGTCTGTCGGCTTTGCCGCGTCAGCGTCTTTTGAATCCGGTACAAATTGTCCGCACTCGTCTGCGGTCATGCTGGTATTGACGCTCACATTTAGCAATGCCGCAGCGAAATCCGTATCCGGATACGAATCCTCAGGCATATCCACAGCCGCAACCTGCACGGCTCCCGGCTTCAGGAAATTCGCCTGCACCGGCGCTGACGATTTCTTGTCCCCTGCCTGCAAGCTGTATTTGACGGGATAGCTAAACGAAACGCCGTACGTTCCGTTTACGTACGTAGCGGTTGCCGGACGATGCCTCTTCGTCTTTTTCGGCGGGACGGGTGTTGCTGCTGCTGTGGTAGCGGGAGCAGAATTCGTCATCGCCGGTGAAGGCGCGCTGATTCCGCTGCTGAGCGGCTTGTCGGACTTCTTCGAACAACTCACTGCCATAAACAAAACGATCGACATCAGAATGCAGGCGCAAATTGCCGGCAGATAGATGCTCGACCATGCGTCTCCCTCGATTTGTTTGAAACTCTGATTTCCATTCCCTTGTGTGCGATTGATGGTTGCCATATTCCCTCCGTGGGACTGCAATGAGAGGAATGGCAAATGGTGCGCCAAATGAGATCCCGGTGATAACGCTTGAGTTAGGTATTGAAAACGAACTAGCGCGCGTGGGCAGCGAGACACAATGTGCGGCGGGATAGGCAGTCGCGCAACCGCGAACCACGTAGGGGCCCTCACTCGCCTAGCCACAACCCTCATCTTCGAGGCGCCGCGCCCACTGCTTCAAACGTCATTTCCCGCGCCGGATTTCCCGTCTGCTTATTCCACGCTAGAAACAACCCGGCATAGGTTTCGGTGATGTAGTCTTTCGGACTCACGCTAAGATCGCGGGCCATCGAATCAATCCACTTTGGGGGGCCCTCGATCTCACCGAAATTTCCGATCGGAGTTTCATCAATCACCACGTGCCCTTCCCTACCCTTCCATTCCGCCCGGAATTTCTCGTAACGGAAACTCGGCTCGAACTGTAACGCCCGGAGAATGGCTTCCATCTTTTCGCCGTTTTCTACGCGAGTTTCAGTTTCGATCCGTGTCTTATGCGGGCCATCTTTCTCTTTGCTTTTAGCTTTATGCGTAAGCACCCAAGATTCGCCGTACTTCCGCAGACGTAGAAGATCACCTCGGTTTCTTAGCGGATGTCCGGGAAGATCGAACAGCGTATTCATCTCGTGAGTGCGCGGCGTGACTTGCTCCAGCCCTAGTTCGCGCAGGCGGTTAACGAGCGAATCGAGGTTAACAATCCGGAACTTGATCTCGATTTCGTGAGAGGAGGACATTCAGTCGAGTATAGCGCCGTGTTCGGCACCCAGCACTCAGCAGTCAGCCAAACCAATCTCTCAGACTGTCATTCCAAACCGCTTTAGCGGTGAGGAACCTACTTTTCCCTTCCGTCATACCGGTGCCGGGTGGAACAGCAGATTCCTCGGACCTAAGGTCCTCGGAATGACATCGGAAAGAGTGTGGTTTGGCTGAAGGCTGATGGCCGAGTACTCAACTGAACGTTGGCAGCCTCACCAGATCGCTGGCCGGTACCTGTTCGACCGGCTGGCCAGCCTTTCGCCACGCGGTCAGGCCTCCAACAATCACGAACGCACGAAATCCTTGCTGCCTTAGTAGCAGCGCCACCCGGGCGCTGGTCGCTTCGCGCGCTCAAGTACAGTAGAGATAAATATCTTTGTCCTTCGGAAGCAGCTTCAATTCTTCCGCCAAGTGGTTGGGCTCCAGGCGAATGGATCCCGCGATGCGCGCAGCATCTGCTTCGTAGTAGCCATGGCTGCGGACGTCCGCCAGGATGATGTCTTTCTGCTCTTGCGACGCTAGTCTCTGCGCCAGCTCTGCCACCTCTATCCTGGGCACTACTCCGACCATCCGATAACGGCGGTACTGCACGACGCGATACACCACGTAAACAACGATTGCCGCAATCACCACTTCCGCGAATACGTGACCGGCGCTTTGCACGCCTTTGGTGATCTTGGCCACCAAGTCGCGAAACAAATAACCGACACTGGCGTAGGCAAGGATATAAAGGCATCCTCCGGCAAAGTCGAGTCGCAGGAACTGCGTAAGCTTCATCTTCATGCTGCCAGCCAGCGGCGGCGCCATGGTGTTAATGCCCGGAATGAACTTGGCGAAAAGCAGAGTGAGCCGGCCACGCTTATAAAACGATTCCGCCGAGCGCAAAATGCAAGTTTCGGGATTCAGCGACAGACCGCATATAAAACTCAGCAGCGCCCATCCGGTATAACGGCCCAATACGAACAGCATCACGTCGCCTAACATCATGGCAACGATTGCCGTCCCGAAGACGACCGGTGCAGAAAAAACGTGTGCCGCCACTGCCGCCCCTGCAGCTATCAGGGCCAGTGCCCCAGGCGCAGGCAGCCCTGCAGCTTCGGCAAAGACAACCAGAAACAGGACCAAATAACCGTGATGTGAAACCGCGACCAGAAGATTGTTCATGGGCCTACGACAGTATAAGAAAAAAGGGCGGCCGCAGCCGCCCGCACTTCAATAACCTAGCATTACATCGAGGACTTTGCTGCTTTCATCATCTTCACGCCCATCACATGAATCTGACCCTTATCGGCATAAACGTGGGCGCTGACGCTCACATGGTGGCCCACATGGTCCTTTAACGTTTCCGGATTCATCACGTCCCAGCTCTTCTGGTCAGTGTCGCTAACGAAGGAAATCTTGTCTCCATCCTGCTTCACCGTTCCTTTAAGCGTTTTCAGCGGCGCCGAGGTTGACATCTTGTCCTTGCCCATGTCACAGCTCTTGCCCGCTTCCTGCGCCACGGCCACCATGCTGAAAATGTATGGGCAAAGAAAATGTTACAGACCTTGGGAAACTTTATTTTTCCCGGGCCACCACGAATTCCGGGGCCCAGAGTAGGGCGCGTTTGATTTCCGAGTCAGGGAAGGTGCAGATCGCCTTGCGTGCTGACTCTGAATACTGACCGGCACGCGCTGTCGCAGAATCAAGCGAGCCGTAACGTTCCAGAATCCGCAGGATCTCGGCGTGAGTTACGCCGTTAAATGCACTTTGCTCGACCACAGTTTCAATCATGCTGCGTTCTTCGGAACTGCAGCGTTCGAGAGCATGGATCACCGCCATCGTCACCTTGCCCTCGCGGAGATCACTTGCCACCGGCTTGCCTAGCACGCTCTCGGACGCGGTCAGATCAAGGACATCGTCCACGATCTGGAAAGCCATACCCAGATCGCGGCCGTATCGAGCAACTTGATCCTCCTGTTCCGGCGTTGCGCCGCCCAGAATTGCTCCCAAGCGCATGCACACGGAGAAAAGGCAAGCCGTCTTGCGATAAATGAGGTCGAAGTACTCTTCGAGTGAAATGAGCTTGCCGAGCTTCTCCATCTGCAGCAGCTCGCCTTCGACCATTTGCTGGGTGAGTTCGATCAGGGCGTCCAGAATGCGAAAATTGCGTTCCTGGACTGCGACTTTGAAAGCCTGCATGTAGAGCCAGTCGCCCGCAAGTACGCACTTCGAATTTCCCCATTGCGTGTTCGCCGCAGGACGCCCTCGGCGGGTCCGGGCCTCGTCAATTATGTCATCGTGGACCAGAGTCGCGGTGTGAATGATTTCTACAACCGCGCCCAGCTTGACTGCGCCTCGACCTTCGTAGTTGAACAGCTTCGAGGACAGCAACAAAAGTGCCGGGCGAATTCGTTTTCCACCGCCACCACGAAGGTATTCGCCTATCTCGGTGATTGCCGTAACGTTCGAGACGGTATCTCGTCCGAACTCGCGCTCGATGGCGGCGAGGTCATCGCGAAGAAGCTCGAAAACTTCTGCTCCGTTGATGGCGCTTGTGCTCATTCGTAATTTTTCACCACGGAGACACGGAGGCACTGAGAGAGCAACGTCATTGAGGCTCGTGAGACTACGTTGCAAAAGCGCTAGCTATGAGTCTGATTTTTCTCCGTGTCTCCGTGGTGTATCAATTTGTTCGATAATTCGTGAACTGCATATCAATTCCGAAGTCCTGCTGCCGTAAAAGCGCAATAATCTCCTGCAGCGTGTCACGATCTTTCCCGCTAATCCGTACCAGGTCTCCCTGGATTGAAGCCTGAACTTTCTTCTTGGAATTCTTGATCAGCTTCACAATATCGCGAGCTTTCTCAATAGGGATGCCCTGCTGCATGGTGATCTTTTGCCTGACCGTGCCGCCGGCCGCGGGTTCAATTGCGCCGTAGGTGAGGCCTTTCAGCGAAATGCCGCGCTTCACCAACTTCTGCTGCAAGATGTCGTTCACCGCTTTTAACTTGTAGTCGTCAATCGAGTTCAGAACAATGCCCTCTTTTTCATCGAGAGCAATGCTCGACTTTGAGTCCTTCAAATCGAAGCGAGTGTGGATTTCTTTCGTCGCCTGCTGGATGGCGTTCGAGACTTCCTGCAGGTCAATCTTGCTGACAATGTCAAAAGTGTTCTCTGGCATGACGTAATAGATTAACGTAGTTTGGGCTTTGATTCCTGCAAAAGCATTTAACCGCAGAGATCGCCGAGTACGCAGAGAAAAGCGTGTTTGGTCAATGGGTAGCTGCCAGCAGCCTGACCGGCAGTAGCCAAAGGCTGCATTAACCTTTTGTCTTCTCTGCGATCTCTGCGTTCTGTGCGCTTAAATTGTTTTTTGACCTTAACGAATTGGTAAAGATTTTGGGCAGCGAAAAGAAGTGATAGAAATTCCGCGACGTTAGTTCTCCGATCTCATCACTCGTCATCCTTCGCAACTCCCCGATGTGTCGCGCCACTTCCTTCACGAACGCCGGCTCGTTGCGTTTGCCACGATGAGGGACGGGAGCCAGAAATGGCGAATCGGTCTCGATCAGCATCCGCTCGAGCAGTACCTGCAAAGCCGAGTCTCGGATCTGCTGGGCCTTTGGAAACGTCACGTTTCCCGCAAACGAAATCATGAAACCCATATCAAGGGCACGTTTGGCGTGCTCCCAAGTACCGGTAAAGCAATGCAGAATTCCGCCGAGGCCCGCAGGTTTCCAATGCTGATCAATCAGTCTGAGGCAATCTTCCCAGGCATTGTCGCTGTTGTCAGATGGTCGGCAGTGAATGACGGTCGGCAACTTCGCGGCGCGGGCAAGTTCCATCTGGCGAATGAAAACGTTCTGCTGAATATCCCGCGGAGAATGATCGTAGTAATAATCGAGCCCAATCTCTCCCCAGGCAATAACTTTCGGCTTGCGGGCCAATTGCTCAAGCTGCGCGAAATCGGCGTCCGTGGCGAGCTTGGCTTCATGAGGATGAATGCCGACGGTCGCATAAACAAAGTCATGCTGTTCGGCGATCTTGACCGCACAATCTAACGTGCCTGGTCCGTCTCCCGTCCCAACCGCGAGAATGTTGGTTATCTCGGCGTCGCGTGCGCGCGAAATGACTGCCTCGCGATCAGCATCGAAGCGCGGCCCGTCAAGATGGCAGTGGGAATCAACGAACATACGGCTTGCGTCAAGACTAACTTAGAACGCCGCGGTCGTGCTCACGTCCAGGTGCATTGCCCGTCCAATTCGGCATGCGAATTATGGGCCTAACACTGATTGCGGCGATCGCATTCCCGGTTTCGGCCATCGCGCAAGAACTCCCACCACAGGATGTCATCCGGGTTCGTGAATTTTATCGGTTGGCAGCCCAGGTCGAGGACAAGATATGGCCACAGTGGAGCCAGATACCGGTGCCGCTACTCTTGGTGACTGATAAGAACGAGTTTCTAACCCACCATCCCGCCCCGCCGACCGATTTCAAAAAGGTCAGCGACGAATTCTATGTGCGTCCGAGACAATTCTCGACGCACTTGCTGGCCACCTTCCCAGCGTTCGGACCGCCATCGGTGATCGTGATTGGCGAACCTGCAAACACAAGCAGCAAGACGAGTACCCCCTGGCTGATCACCCTCATGCACGAACATTTTCATCAACTGCAGAATGCGCACCCGGAATATTTTCGAGGCGTCGAGAATTTGGGCCTAAGCCACGGCGACAAAACTGGGATGTGGATGCTGAACTTTCCATTCCCGTATCACAAACCGGGTGTGAATCAGGCGTTCGCGCGGCTCCGGGATCTGCTGCTTGACGCGCTGGGCGAGACCGACAAGGCCAAGTTTTCGAAATTGGCACAACAATACGTCGCGGAACGAAAGAACTTCTTCTCCCAACTCTCGTCGGACGACCACAAGTATCTCGAATTTCAACTTTGGCAGGAGGGCATCGCTCGCTACGCACAGATCAGAGCCGCCGAAGCGGCAGCGCAGTATCAGCCAAGCAAAGATTACGCGGCCCTGCTCGACTTCGAATCATTCGCAGACTATTCAGTGAAGGCACGACGCGATACTTTAGACGAGTTGCGCAAAGCCGACCTCAGCAAATCGAAAAGAGAAGTCGCGTACTCGTGGGGTGCCGCTGAGGGATTCCTGCTCGATCGGCTCAGACCAGGATGGCGCGGCGGATA
>WNFY01008926.1_pt1 | contig 18121 bp, 16 predicted proteins | sample 5400091 | NCBI WGS metagenome assembly WNFY01 (sample SAMN13153364, study PRJNA577476) | soil metagenome | isolation source: 60 cm soil or saprolite under grassland replicate 1 | place: USA:California | collected 2016-06-15
GTACAACGGTGAGAAGGTTGCATTATATAAGGATGAGCACGGAGAACTGCATGCCATCAATCCTATTTGTACACATTTGAAATGTTCAGTGGCATGGAACAATGCCGAGCAAACCTGGGATTGTCCTTGTCATGGAGCAAGATATTCCTACGAAGGCAAGGTGCTGACGGGCCCGGCTGATCACGATCTCGAAAAAATTGAAGTAAAGACATTAGTAGAACATGATTAAGATTTCCTGACTCAAAAAGTTTAAAATATTCAGAGCCCAATCGTTTATTTAAATATCCTTGCAAAAAAATCCTTCATATCGTTCCATGATGCGGAGTCAGCGGCAGCATTGTATTTTATTGGCATTTTAAATTTTTCTCCATTTTCTGTAGACGCCGGATTAGTAAAGGCATGAGTGGCATTGGGATAAGCTTTAAATGTATAGTCAGCACCAATAGAATCCATTTGCTTTTTAAATTTATCTACTTCCGTTTGTTGCACAAATTTATCATCTGCGCCATGGCAAACTAAAATTCTTGCTTTCAGCAAATTTTTATCAGGAGGAACACCGACAAGGTTACCATGAAAACTTACAACACCTTTTAGATCGTCACCCATTCTTGCCATATTCAACACCATGGCCCCTCCGAAGCAATAACCAATCGCAGCCATATTATTTGTATCAGCCTGGCTGTACGTTTTTAATTTATTCATGGCTGCGTCAAACCTTGCTTTGGCCATTTCCGGATTTTGATAAAATGGCTCGGTGAGTTTCCCAGCGTCCTTGGGATTATCTGCCGTTTTTCCATTTCCATATAAATCAATAGCCATAGCAATGTAACCAAGCTCAGCAAGTTTTCTTGCCCGCATCTTCGGATAATCATTCAAGCCCCACCATTCCGGAATTACCAATACGGCTGGCCGTTTTCCTTCTTTACTTGCGTCGTACGCTATGTATCCACTCATCGTGACGTTAGCGGCAGAATATGTTACACTTTCTTCCTTAATGGTTGGCGCTTTTGCAGTCTCTTTTAGAGTTGAATCAGCATTGGATGACAAAGAAGTTGATTGATTATTACAGGCAATAAAAAAAATGATAATAATCACTGAGAAGATTGCTGTTTTCATAATTCGCAGTTTGAATGGTATGCTCACAAAAACTCTGCCGTTGTGTATTTATAAATGGCGGAACAGCGTTTCATCAAGGCAGGGCGGCAACTAATGTAAATAGTTTTTTCTTCCTGCGTGTTCAATCTATTTTGGCATTATTAATTCAAAGACATGAGAAAAAAATATTCGCTAGCCATCACAGCCGCCTTGATTAGTAGGTTGGTTTTTGCCCAGCACCCGTTGAAACACTGGACCGATGCAATAGAGTCCAGGTATGATAGCAAACAACCTGTAGTTAATTATATCCTGAGCGTTAATGCAAATGATACCTCCTCTTTTGAAATGGAAATGAGAATAAAAAATATTCCTGATACATTCAGAGTAGCAATGGTTGCACACCCGGAATATGATGACCGGTATTGGAGATTTGTAGAAAATTTCACTGCACAAGCAAAAAATGGGAGAGGCAGTATACAACGTGAAGACAGTGCTTTATGGAAAATAACAACCAATGGAGGCGAAGCCGTTTTGCGTTACCGGATTCATTTGCCTGTTGTGGATGATCAATTCAGGTCTTCATGGAAAGCGTTTCTTACACCCACGGGTGGACTCGTAGGTGGGCCCCACTCGTTTATGTATGTTGTGGGAGCCACACTTATCCCCTCGCATGTGATAGTCAAAATACCAGCAGGCTGGCAAATAGCAACCGGTCTTCAATCAACATCAGATCCAAATACATTCTATTCGCCATCCGTTGGAATTTTAGTAGATGATCCCATCTTCATTGGAAAATTCAGGAGCTGGTCATTTACTGTTGACAACACGCCGCATCGTGTTATTTACTGGTCATTACCGAAAGCGGTTCCGTTCGATACAACAACTCTGGTGAGCTATATTCAGAAGTTTGTTGAACAAACCAATACATTATTCGGGCGTCTGCCCTACCGGGAATATTTATTTCTTCTGCAGGATGGCGCATTCGGGGCGTTGGAACATAATAATTCCGTCACTATTGGTGCTCCAAATGATGATCTTTCAAAAGATATTACAAGTTATATCGGCGAAATAGCACATGAGTATTTTCATACCTGGAACCTGATGAGGATTCATCCGGTTGAATATAGTGATGTAAGTTATAAAACACCAACTCTTTCGAAAGGGCTTTGGTGGAGCGAGGGGTTGACCATTTTCTATGCTGATTTGTTGCGTCGTCGTGCCGGTCTTCCAGCACTTGATTCTACAAGAATTTTGCATCTGCAAAATCTTATAAGACGCTATTCTCAGACCCCGGCATATATGAAATATTCAGCAGAAAAAATAAGTCTTGCTTCTTATGGACCAACTGGTATGCTTGGTGATTATTCTGGTAGCACACATTTGCAAGGTGAAGTTTTAGGGGCTATGCTTGATCTTATCATTCGTGATGCGACGAATGGAAGAAAATCTATGGACGATGTGATGAGAAAAATGATGGAGGATTTTAGCGGTGAAAAAGGATTTACATCAACAGACATTGAACAAACTGTACATGGGATTTGCGGCTGCAATGTGCATTCATTTTTCCAGGACCATGTTTTTGGACGCAGGCAAATTGATTTTAGTAAATGGCTTAAGCTGATTGGCCTGCAACTTACTATTGAATGGAAAGATGTTTTATCTGCTGATGGCAAACCATCTCCCGATTTACGAGTCTACTCATGGCAGAACCCAAATGAAAACTTCATTCGGCTTGGAATTACCAACCCTGCAAATTGTTGGGCAAAGGCAGGTTTGCATACGGGTGATAAAATAATATCGGTAAATGGAACCATTGTGGTTGGGGCAAGGGATTTTCGTCAGCTTATACGAGGAGTAAAAATTGGTGACACCGTAACAATGGAAGTGCAACAACCTGCGGGTAAGGTGCAAGTAAATGTGTTGATAACGGGTTACCAGTATCCCGACGTTCACATATTTCCACTAGTGGGAGCTACAGAAAAACAAAAACATTTATTGAGTGAATGGACAAATAACTAAATATTCCGATTTTCTATTTATCCGATTGATAAAAACCATTTAGCTGAAGCCAAAGAATAACCTTATCCATCCATGCTTCTTTTGTAGATGGATTGACAAGGCCAAAGCCGTGCCCACCACTTTGATAAATCAGCATTTCAGCTTTTATCTCATTATCTACAAGGGCTTCATAGAAACGAATACTATTTTTCACCGGCACTGTTTTGTCATCTTCTGCATGTACTAAGAAACAGGGTGGTGTTTGCGGCGTAACTTGCTTCTCATTTGAAAACAAATCCATTTTTTCCTTTGATGATTTCTTTCCTAACAAATTACCTCGCGAAAATGCATGCGCTATTTCTTCCTGGAAGCTAATCACGGGATAGATCAAAATGCCAAATGCAGGACGAACAGAAATATCCAATGGATTATCCGCGTAGCAGGTATTGAAATGAGTGAGCGAGGTTGAAACGAGGTGCCCACCGGCGTATATCCTGAAGTGGACCAATTTCCTTGTTCTGCATGCAGCTATCGTTGGGCAACCGATATTTTAGCACGAAAGCAGTGATACCATACTTATTTAATTCTTTAGCTACATCATAACCTTCATGTGTCATTGATAAGTTTATATAACTACCACCTGGACAAACAATCACCGCCGATCGTGTCTTATTGATATTTGCGGGTCGATATATTGTTAACGAGGGCTCCGTGACATGACTTATGTGGATTCTGCCGCCCGAGGTATCGATTTTCTCCTTTCTACTGCAAGGTATGCTGCCTTTTACTTCATTATTGTTATATAGTGGTATCACCTTTTGTGCCGTCGCCATCATAGTGGAGATGTTAAGCAGAAAAATAAAAGACATCTTCATAGTTAGGAGAAAATGCGTTTAAGAAATTATTTTCCGAGTGGTATCGGTTCAAGCATTGTTTTTTCCCAGGCACCATATTCATTTTTTAGCTTATTAAAAACATCCTGGTGCTGAGTCTTCAAATTATTTTGCTCCTGAGGATCATTTGAAAGATCAAACAGGTACTCGTTTCCTTTTTCATCCTGGAAATATTTCCAGTTGCCATCTCTCATTGCTTTGTGTTTATTCCGTTGAAAAATTCTCCAATACAAGGTTCTGTCCATTTCTTTCTTTTTACCTAGCATGATTGGCATTATGTCAACTCCATCCAAAGGAAATTTAGGGTCTGGCTTAGCTCCGGCAAGTGAAAGGATAGTTGCAGTCCAGTCCATCGTCGTAGTTACCTGGTTCGTTAAAGAATTTTCCTTGATCTTTCCCGTCCACCGTACAAATGCTGGTTCTCGAATGCCACCTTCCCAAAGAGACATTTTCGCTCCTTTATAAATGCCATTATCCGAATAGCGTTCACCTCCGTTGTCACTGGTAAAAATTATGACCGTGTTGTTTGACAATTTTAAATCGTCAATGGCTTTTACAATTCTTCCAACCGCATCGTCAAGGCTTTTCATCATGGCTGCATAAATAGCGGGTGAGCCACCACTAATCCATCGCATTGTATCTGGATATGCTTTATCACCAGGCCCTTGCCAAGGCCAGTGAGGAGCATTGAATGTAACAGCAAGAAAGAATGGTTTTGGATGTTGTTTGCTGATAATTTCAATTGCTTTCTCAGCCCAAATGTCCGTGAGATATCCATCTTTATGTACAGGCCGTTCGTTTTCATAAAGATCATTGCTATGCGAAATATAATCAATGGCGCCAGCATGAAAACCATAGAAATAATCAAAACCATTTCTGTTAGGGCTAAATTCAGGCTGATACCCCAAATGCCACTTGCCAACGAGATAAGTTTCGTACCCTGCTTTTTTCAAAAGACTTGCTATAGTAGGATTTTCGGGAGATAGTCCAACAAGGCTGTCTTTGTGGCCTTCAGCAATGGGTTCATATAAGCCAACAGTTAGGCGGGCGGGATAGCGGCCGGTAAAAAATGCTACCCGTGTAGGTGTACACACCGGCGCAGCAGCATAGGCATTCATAAATTTTATCCCTTGTGTTGCCAGCTTATCAAGATTGGGTGTTTGATAATCTTTTCTTCCATAGCCACTAAGATCTGCATAACCCAGGTCATCAGCCATCATATAAATAATGTTCGGCCTTGTTTGTGCTAAAAGAATAGTTGTTGAAAAAATAGAAACCAGCGAGAAGACCTTTTTGAAAACCATTGTATTTATTTATCAGTAAGTTAAGTTGTTTTTGATTTCAAGTGGTTCGTATTTTTGAGCATGTTTACTAATGAAGATATTTCAAGATATTATGATTTAAGCGAAACGCATTATCGTCGGGTGTGGGATCTTGATAAGAGTCGTTCACTTCATTATGGTTATTGGGATAAGTCGGTAAAAAATTTTCGCGAGGCGCTTCTGAATATTAATAGAGTCCTTGCTGAACACGCTGTTATCAAAGAAGGAGAGAAAATTTTAGATGCCGGTTGTGGCGTAGGTGGTTCATCATTATGGCTGGCACAAGAGAAAAAATGTGAAGTATTTGGTATAAGCCTGAATAATAGACAGGTAGAGAAAGCAAATACTTTCGCAAAAAAATTTGGCTTATCAGGTAAAGTTTCGTTTGAGCAAAAGGATTACACAAATACGTTTTATCCTCCTGAGTCATTTGATGTGGTTTGGGCAATTGAAAGCGTCTGCTATGCTGATGATAAAAGTATTTTCCTAAAAGAGGCTTACAGAATTTTAAAACCAGGTGGCAGATTAATCATTGCTGATTTTTTTAAAAGCGAAAATCTTAGATCCATAGAAGCTGCATTAGTTACGCAATGGGCGCATGGCTGGGCAGTGAATGATTTTGCAACGATTGAAGAATTTGATTTAAAGTTAAGAGAGAATAGTTTTCAGGATATTGAAATCATTGATGCCACAGATGCAATTATGCCATCTGCAAAAAAACTTTACCGATCCTATTTCGCCGGAGTAATTGGAGCGAGACTCCATAACCTCTTTAAACCTAATGCTACAGCCTTGGGAAAAAATAATGTCACAAATGCTTACCTGCAGTACAAAACGTTAAGAAAGGGTTTGTGGAAATACCAGATTGTAAAGGCGAGCAAAGCCAATTAAATTCGTAAAACAAAATCATAGTATGACCACCCCAAAAATCATTAAGCGAATTTTATTGCTGATAGTATTAATTGTGGTGGGTTATGGTATTCATTATTCGTGGGTTTCTTTTCCATTGATCAGCGGGTATGCAGCTAAAAATGTGTGTTCCTGTGTTTTTATAGAGGGGCGCAAACAAGCCGATGTGAAAAAAGAAGAATTGGGTGATTTTCCTAAATCACTGGCAAGGGTATACGTTGATTTGAAAGATTCATCAGTAACAGGAAAGGTATGCGGCCTTGCAAAACGTAAAGCTATCTACAGAACTGGATTGGGTTGTACTCTTGTAAATAGTATTTCTGAAGCTGCTATTCGCTCGCAAAAAATTGTGCTGGATAGAACAACTGCAATAAATAATGACACGGTGGAATGGCCTTCCGGGAATCGTTTGGCAAACATAATTCCCGGTGGATTTAGCAAAGCAAAGCTTGATGAAGGAGTTGAATTTGCATTTCGAGAAGCAGATAGCAAGCAAAAAGTTTACACCCGGGCTGTGCTGATAATATACAAGGGACAATTGGTGGCCGAAAAGTATGCGCCCGGTTTTAACTCGCAAACACCTATGTTGGGTTGGTCAATGGCTAAAAGTTTTATGAGTGCGCTGATTGGTATCCTGGTAAAGGAAGGAAAGCTTGACTTATTAGCTCCGGCACCGGTTTCCGAATGGAAGAATCCAAAGGATCCACGTCATTTTATTACACTGGAAAATTTATTGCAGCAAACAACCGGTTTAAATTTTCGGGAAGATTATACAAGACATAGCGAGGTGACCAATATGCTTTTTAATGAAGGTGATATGGCGGCCTTCACAAGCAAACTTCCATTAAAATATAAACCTGGCACTGTCTTTAATTATTCGAGCGGTAACAGTAATATTCTTTCACATATCATTCGCAATACTGTTGGCAAAGGAAACTATTTTTCTTTTCCTTATAAAGCTTTATTTCACAAGCTGGGAATGAATAGCGCATTGCTGGAACCTGATGCTTCAGGAATTTTTGTAGGCTCGTCATATATTTTTGCTACCGCCAGAGATTATGCCAGATTTGGCTTGTTATATTACTTTGGCTAAATGGCTTTGATAAAAAGGACAGTACGAAACGATGGTATCCCGATGTGCCGAATGATATGTATTTCGCTGATGGTTATGGTGGTCAAAATATTTATATCATCCCTTCAAAAAAACTTGTAGTAGTTAGGCTGGGAGTAAAAGGAATTGATGAAAATAGTTTTCTGAAAAAAATTGTCGATGCAGTAGAATAAAATTTAGTTTTAATTTTTTTTTCAAAAAAATAATCTATCGATTTTCCATCGCCTGAGATTGTAGCCTTTAGACGCGTTTGCAGGAAGGGGCAGGTTCGATACGTTTAAAAACCATGAATAGATGCTTTCAACCGGTAAGTTACAATTTGCAAGATTAAGCCTGCGTACGAAAACAAATTTCTAGAATACCAATGCCCAGATAATAAATCCAATAACCGGTAATGCAGCGATAAAAAAATAACGCAGACCCTTTTTGCTGAGACGGTCTTGTCCTTTACGGCCTAAAACCTCAAACTGATCAACCATTTTTTCATACCAGCTTTTACTTCCAATGAGGAATTTTAAAATAAAGAACACAATCACGCCAATGACCGCACCCAGCAATTGTCCAACTGCTTTGCCACTCATACCTCCCGGTGTAAAATTCTTTTCCAGAAAGCCAGGATAAAATCTATTGTAAATGATGAAAGAAATAATTATCAGCAGCGTGATGAGTGCTGTTGCAAGAATGATAGTATTGAATTGCGCTTGTTTTGCATTGCCGCCTCTGCGGCTAATCTCCGCGTACTGGTTATAAAAAAGGTATTGAAAAAAGAACATAAATTTTTCTTCAAAGATGGGCCTTTGAAAAGAGTGAGACAATACCTTTAACCGGGTATTATAATTTTTCTCTCCTAATATTCACCGCCAATTTTTCTAATATTCAAAGCGGCATATTTTTCACCCAATTCAGGCAGACGCTTTGGAACATTTTTTATAGCGGTTGTGTCAGTGAGTGTTTTAAGAATGAAACAAGGTCTTTTCTATCCTGTTCACTTAAATCCAATGAATCTGGCAGTACGACAAAAATGAAAAATATTATTCCCGGTTCGTGGTATTTATCCTTGACAAGGGGTAATTCTTCTATTAATTTTTATTAATAATTCTATTATTTTATTCTGTTGTATTTTTTTAAAATCTTTATTACAGCTTCATGAGGCAAACCATACACGGTATTATCATTAATACCTTTCATTGTTTTTCCTGCAACAAGAGCATTGATAATGGCTTCTTCAGTGGCCTGTATTGTTGCGTTAAACAGCGCCCCCATCTGATCGTTCGAAAACATGATAGCTGTAGTTTCTTTTGTGCGGCTAAACGAATTTTTATTCGCTGTCGAAAAAGCAATAAAAATATCGCCGGACCCATTTCCCCCGATGCCACCCACTTTACCAATACCAAGGCTCACTCTCTGTGCAATCCGCTTTAATTGATGAGGAAGCAATGGTGCGTCTGTTGCTACAACCACAATGATGGACCCTTGTTCCATCAAGTCATTAAACATCCGATGGCTATTAGATTTGTTTTGAGCAGAGGGCTGTTCAAAAATCTTTACGGCCAATGTGTCCAACAGTTCCTTACCTACAGGCGCACCCGCAATTGTAAGTTGTGGACGACTTCCGTAATTTGCTTGTACCAGCACACCAACCGTATATCCTCCCAACTTTTTGTCTATAATTCTTGATGAAGTACCAATACCACCTTTAAACCCATGACAAACCATTCCCGTTCCCCCACCGACAGCCCCTTCTTCTACAAAACCCGATGACGCTTTTTCTAATGCCTGACGAACGTGTTCAGCCTTTACATGAAAGCCATTGATATCATTCAGCACACCATCCCATGTTTCTGCAACAACGGGATATGAATACCAAAACATTCCCTGCAATGTATCATAGTATTTGTGTTCATCCATCCATTTTAAAGCAGCATCTCTGACAGTTCCTACGCTGCTGGTGTTTGTAATAAGTATCGGCGTTTCTAAAAATCCTGATTCAGTAATCCAATGTGTGCCGGTCATATCCCCATTTCCATTCAGCATATGCCAATTGGCAAAAACTGGTGCGTATTTTTTTCCAGCGGGAAAAATAGCCGTCACTCCCGTCCGTACTGGACCTTTCCCCTTTTCTAATTTTCCACTGCCTTCAATTATTGTAGTGTGTCCAACCTCAACCCCCACTACGTCCGTTATCGCATTATATTTCCCAGTAACTCCATCGAATGGAATTCCAAGGTCTCTTGCACGAATTTTTTTCTCTTGTGCCATAGAAACAATTGCTGATAGTAAACAAAAAATTGTTGTTATGAGCTTCATCGTTAGTATTAGTGGCGACAAATGAAGATAGAAAATTATTATCAGGTCACCTGCCTCGTTTCAGGCGCAATAAAACTTTTTTAGCGATGCAGCCGATTTGCGACCGAAGCATTTCAATTTCTTTACTAGTCAACATATGCGAAGGCTGCCACTAGCTTACTTCATTTCTCCAGGCGTAACATTAATGATTGTTTTTCTTCCTCCGCGCAATACACCCAATTCCGAATTTATTCCGATTACTTTTTCATGGAGGAGTTTATGCAGATCATCTACGCTGCTTACGGGTTTGTTATTGAATTCAACAACGATATCGCCAACTCTTATTTCATGATTGCTGGCAGGTGAGTCTGCAATGATTTCAAAAACATAAACACCTGTCTTTGAAGAAAGTTTATTAGCTGCAATCATTCGTTCAGTTAGATTTACCAATTGGCCTGCGATACCAAGTTGTGCTCTTTTTACTCTTCCTTCCATAATCAGCTTGCCGGCAACGTAAGCCGTGAGGTTTGATGAAACCGCAAAACATAATCCCTGCGCGGAAGGAATGACGGCCGTGTTCATTCCAATAACAAGTCCCGATGAATTCACTAAAGGTCCGCCCGAGTTGCCAGGATTGAGAGCGGCGTCTGTTTGTATTACATCGTCAATCAATCGGCCATTATTGGCACGCAGGGTACGACCAAGAGCACTTACTACACCAGCAGTAACACTGTGCTGCAAGCCAAGAGGATTTCCGATTGCAATGGCAATTTGCCCCACTTTTAATTCATCTGAATCAGCAAATGAAAGTGCCTTTTGTCCTGATTCATAAATCTTAATTACCGCAACATCTGTTGAAGGATCAGCTCCTTTTAACTCTGCTGATTCAACTCTGCCATCCGCAAAATTTACTTTTATATCAGCGGCATTTTCAATGACGTGGTTGTTGGTTACGATATAACCATCAGAAGAAATGATAAAACCTGAACCAGAACCCTGGTTCAATCTTTCCTGTCTTGTTCTCCGGTCAATTATTTTTTTTTGCACTTGTATATGTACTACTGCCTGTGCGATTTCGCTTACAACGCCGGTAATTGTTTTTGAGTAAGCATCAAGCAAACTATCATCAGGGATATGGTTGATAAAAGAAATTGAGTTCATAGAAAATTCTAACGGCAAAAGTTTTACCAGTTAAAATTTTCTGTCAGGCTGGCATGCCAAAGGGGAACAATAGCAATTTATTCTTATTAGTCTTTAAATAAACTGAGCACTGTGCCTAACTTCTCCTTCAAATCTTTTCTTGCAACAATTAAATCGAGGAAGCCATGTTCCAAAATAAACTCGCTTCGCTGGAAACCTTCGGGGAGATCTTTTTTTATTGTTTCCTTTATCACTCTTGGTCCGGCAAAACCAATCAATGCCCCCGGCTCGGCAATAATTAAATCACCAAGCATACCAAACGAGGCCGAAATGCCACCAAAAGTTGGATCCGTTAATAAGGAGATGTAAGGAATTTTAGCATCGCTAAGTTGAGAAAGTTTGCCGCTTGTTTTTGCTAATTGCATTAATGAAAACGCACTTTCCATCATTCGGGCTCCGCCGCTTTTTCCAATTACGAGGTAAGGGGTTTTATGTTGCAGACAATAATCTACAGCTCGGGAAAACTTTTCTCCCATTACGCTGCCCAATGAACCCCCAATAAATTCAAAGTCCATGCAAGAAATTACAATGTCATGACCTCCCAATTTTCCAGCAGCTACCCGCATCGAATCTTTTAAATCAGTCTTACTCCAGATCTCTTCGAGACGTTTTTTATACGGTTTCAGGTCGGTGAACTCCAGGTAATCTACGCTGCGAATATTTTCAAATAGCTCAGTGAATTCTTTATCATCGAATAAAAGTTCATAATATTCTGAGCTTCCAATGCGATGATGATAACCGCATTTCGGGCAAACAAACAAATGGTCCCGCAATTCCGAAACAGTGCAGATGTAATTACATTCAGGGCATTTAGTCCATAACCCTTCAGGCGTTTCCTTTTTCTCAGAAGTCTTGGTATTGATACCTTTTTTGATGCGCTTGAACCAACTGGTCTTCGTCTCTTCGGTTTTTCCTTCCTCGCCGGTTAAATTGGCATCAAAATCTTCAAATTGTTTCGCCATCAATTCAGGATTAGTGAATCACAAATATAGGGAGGTTTCGGATTTAGGGTTTTTGTTTGTTAACCAGCTTTTGTCTCACTATTTAACTCCTGTTGTGTCACTCACGTGTACGTTCTTATTTCTATTCAGCAAAATAGAATTTACTATTAAACGAGAAAAGTTCCTCACGGGAACTTTTCGTTAATATCTGATATCTATTATCTTGAGCCTATCCTCTCTTAACAGGCTTTACGGTTGATTTCGTTTTTACTTTTTCGGATTTGTCGTTTCTCTCACCTTTCATCGTTGATGCCAGCTTCACAGCTTCGTATGCATTAATCACTCCACCTGATCTGCTTAATTCACTCAAATCAACTTCTTCCTCAGTTGCGGGATTCTTCACTTTCATATCCGGTTTTACACTTGACTTCTCAATTACAGATTTCACCTGTTCGGCAGTAAGGTTCGGAAAATATTCAAGAATCAACGCGGCGAGACCTGCGACAACCGGGGATGCCATACTTGTGCCTTGCGCATTTCCATAACTATTGCCTCCGGGTATTGTTGAATAGATTTTTACGCCGGGCGCAAATACATCTACTTCTTTCTTACCATAATTTGAAAAGCCTGCAACAAGACCTCCAAGTTTGGGATCGCCACTTGCGCCAACGGTAATCCAGTTGCTGGCTCTTTTACCATCGGCTTTAAAAACCGGCGTAGGGAAGTTCCAGGCCGTATCAATGTCACTCGCATCATTACCTGCAGCGTGCACCAGCAATACACCTTTGCTTTGTGCATATTTTACCGCATCATCAACCCATTGCTTCTCCGGCGAAAAGCCTTTGCCAAAACTCATGTTTATCACTTTAGCGCCGTTATCTGCAGCATAGCGAATGGCGAGCGCAATATCTTTATCGTGCTCATCACCATCGGGCACTGCCCGTATCATCATAATCTTCACATTATCTGCAATGCCGTCTATGCCTTTACCATTATTTCTCACTGCCGCAATGATGCCCGACACATGTGTACCATGAAAGGGAGTATTTGCCATTACATCACCATTGCCATAAAAACGATCGCTGAAATCATCATAATTATCTTTTACAATTTCGCCACGAAAATCTTTGGGTGCTTTTTCAGCAGCTTCCATTTTCCTGATCTCTCCCTGCAAGTCTTCAATGATTTGCTCGTTGGTAATATCATTATTTTTATTAAGGCCGCAGATATAGGTCATAGTCTGTTTTAGCTTCTGTGCGGCTGCTGATGTGGCATTGTAACCCTCAAGGTCTTTACAATTATATTCTTTCTTTTTAAGATCTGCCTGTATAATAGAATCTCCAACAATCATATCTTTTTCTATTTCCTTATATTTTTTCAGCATGGCAACATCTACATCGCCAACTACATCCTGTTTAGCTTTAACCCACATTTCATAGAGATCTTTATCTTCTTTTGATAAAGTAGAAGGGTCATTGACGTTTTCAAATTTCTCTTTGTATTTATGGTAAACTCTGGCAGCTTCATACGAATCTTCTTTTACGTTTCTACCGTCACGGCCCCCAAGAAAATTCCAACCATTTACATCATCTACATAGCCGTTTTTATCATCATCAATACCGTTGCCGGGAATTTCGCCCGGGTTACGCCATAAAATAGATTTCAAATCTTCGTGAGTCGTATCGACGCCGGAGTCAATTACTGCTACAATTAAAGGAGTGCTTTTTTTGCCTTTCAGGAATTCATAGGCCCTGTCAAGACTGATTCCATAGTAGCCACTTGTCTGTTTATTTAAAAGATGCCAACCTTTGGGTACATCCTCTTTAACTGATGTTTGCGCAAAACCGGAAGTAAATATTAAACCTGCTATAAGCGAAAACAAAAATGAGCGTTTGATAAGTTTATTCATTAGCTGTTTTTTAAATGACATTGTTTTTAAAAGTTGCGAAATTAAGGTAATTGAGCATGTATCATGCCGCAAGTAAGCAAGAATGCTTTTTTTTAAGAAACCATTCATACTATTTTACAGGAAAGCCCCGCCACAGGCGAGACTAACTCTTGACGAGCTACTGTAATTATTGGTTGCTCAGTTTCAATTCCACCCGACGGTTCAATGCCATTTCTTCTAAGGTTTTACCATTGTTTAACGGTTTGTTAGGCCCAAAGCCTTCAGCCCGCATGCGATTTGAATCAATTCCTTTTGTAATAAGATACCGTTTCACTGTCTCCGCCCTTTCTTTTGACAGCTCCATATTTACCTCATAATTCCCTTCATTACTTGTGTGACCTTCAATAGACAATTTCAGGTCAGAATTTTGTTTAAAAATCTCAGCGACTTCATCCAATACTTTTAAAGACACAGGTAGAAGATTTGCTTTTGCTTTCTCAAATTGAATGCGGCGGGCTGCAAAATTTACTTTTTCAATAATTTCTTTCTTTATTTCGGGGCAACCATTGTTTGCCCGTATACCAGCGACGGTCGGGCATTTATCGTCTTCATCGTTTATTCCATCCTTATCAGTATCAGGTACCGGGCAACCATTATAACGTGCCACACCGGCTAGAGTCGGACATTTATCTTCTTCATCATTTATTCCATCTTTATCACTATCAGGAATGGGGCAGCCATTATATTTTTTCAAACCGGCTACATCAGGACATTTATCCAGATCGTCCGTAACTCCATCATTGTCCTTATCACGAACAGGACAACCATGGTTGCTGACTAACCCGGGTTCGTCGGGGCACTGATCTACTTTATCGGCGACACCATCAGCATCTTTATCAGGGCAACCATTTGTTGCAGCGGTTCCTGCTTGAGTTGGACAGGCATCTTTCGAATCGATAATACCATCCCTATCCTTGTCTTTTATTTTTGTTTCAATTTCAACCGGCTTACCAAGAAAAATTCCAAGTGTGCCACCAATAACCTGGTGATTTAAATGTCTATCATAAGAGGCAGTGTAAAAATCTCCAAGACCGCGACTGAAATTTGCATGGAGAAACCAGCGGTTAAATTCTATACCAGCTATGGCATTTACACCATAGTTAATGACTTTATACTGGCCCTGGTTTTTACCAACAGGAAGGTCGTTATTTTCGGTGCTTTCATAATTACCGGAATTAAAGAGTGTTTCGGTTTTTTCCTTCCCATTATAAAAAAAAGAACCATAGGGACCACCGCCAATCACGAACTTAGTTTTCTTGCCGACCGAAAATTTTAAAACAAGATTCAATGGTATATCGATATAGTTAACGAATTGTGATGACGAAAAAGTTCTTACGGTACCAACTGAGTCATAAGGTGCTGCATATTTTCTTCCTTTGTTATAAAAAATAATTCCAGGTTGGAAATAAAATTTAGATGTAGAAGAAAAGGGCAGATCGGCCATAAAGCCAAAATGAACTCCGGTGCGTGAGGAATAGTTATTACTGATGGAGTCCCAGTCCGGGAGATCATTTGTTTCTTTTACGGAGGAGCTATTGACGCCACCTAAAATGGCTACTCTTAATTGTGCGTTGGTAAATGAGGCTACGAAAAATAGTATAAGCAGGATAAGCCCGGATCTTTTCATTGGTAATGAATTTGGTTTTATCGGATATTGAGCCGTAAAGTTTGCAAATATTTCTTACAAATCAAACTTAATAGCCTGCGCAAGGGGAAGATTTGCACTATAATTTATTGTGTTAGTTTGGCGCCGCATGTAGTTTTTCCAGGCATCACTGCCGCTTTCACGCCCTCCACCTGTCTCTTTCTCACCCCCAAAAGCGCCGCCGATCTCGGCTCCGCTGGTGCCGATATTCACATTGGCTATGCCACAATCACTTCCTGAATGAGAGAGAAACTGTTCAGCTTCCCTTAAATTTAATGTCATGATGGACGACGACAACCCCTGGGGAACGTCGTTTTGAACGGTAATCGCCTCCTCCACATTTTTATACCTGAGCAAGTACAAAATAGGAGCAAAGGTTTCCTGTTGGACAATTTTAAATTGAGGCTCTACCTCAGCAATACATGGCCTTACATAGCAACCACTTTCATAACCGTCTCCATTTAGTACTTCTCCTTCAATAATGAATTTTCCTCCTTCTGATTTACATTTTTCAATGGCATCAAGATACATTCTGACGGCATCTTTATCAATCAAACAAAGCCCTTCCCAATCTTGCAGCCACCGCTGTGCCAACTGCCTTACCCATTCTCGTGGAACCGGTTGCCGATATAAGCGGTATTCTTTTGTCGTTTGCCATCCATTCACCCACTTCGCGATTACCAATGATAAGGTTGCAAACACCTTCGGGAATATTATTTATCGCAAAAACTTTTGCCGTGATATGTTGACATGCTATGGCGCAAAGAGGCGTTTTTTCCGAAGGCTTCCATACGCATACGTCCCCGCACACCCAGGCAAGCATGCTGTTCCAACTCCAGACGGCCACCGGAAAATTGAAAGCTGAAATTATTCCAACGATTCCAAGCGGATGCCATTGCTCATACATGCGATGACCGGGCCGCTCGCTATGCATCGTTAAGCCGTGTAACTGTCTTGAGAGCCCAACGGCAAAATCACAGATGTCAATCATTTCCTGAACCTCTCCGTACCCTTCCTGTAAACTTTTTCCCATTTCGTATGACACCAGCTTGCCAAGAGGTTCCTTGTATTCACGTAGCGCTTCACCGATTTGTCTCACAATTTCGCCACGCTGAGGGGCTGGCACCATGCGCCAGTATAAAAATGCGTGTTGTGCGGTTTCAATTACTTTTTCGTAGCTGTCTTTATCAACCACATTGACGGATCCGATAAGATTGCCATCGACAGGAGAGTGGGAGTGAAGCAACGCACCCGTCGAACTGGGCCAGTTGCTGCCTGTACTTATACCCTTATTCTCCTTTTTGAGATTGAGAATTTCAAGAAAATCCATGAGTGTAAATTGAGAAAGCAAAGTTAATAGATGATGGAGTAAAAGATCCCGATGATAAATAACAAATCATCTCCCGGTACTTGTCTGTTATCTAATATTGTTCTTGCTCACTGGGAAAGTTTTTGGACTTTACATCTTTAATATACTGCTGTACTGCCTCGGTAGCTTGTTCATGGATATTTAAATATTGACGAAGAAAGCGGGGTTTGAATTCTGTATTGATCCCGAGCATATCATGCATTACCAAAACTTGCCCATCACAGTATTTACCGGCACCGATACCAATTGTAGGAATATGAATGCTTTCAGAAACCTCTTTAGCAAGGCTGGCTGGAATTTTTTCAAGCACAATGGCAAAGCACCCGGCTTTTTCCAGCAGCTTTGCATCTTTTTTTAACTTATTGGCCTCAGGTTCCTCCTGCGCTCGAACGGCATAAGTGCCAAATTTATAAATCGATTGCGGTGTTAGTCCTAAATGTCCCATGACAGGCACCCCGGCAGAAATAATGCGTCGTATAGAATCCAATACTTCCTCACCACCTTCTAATTTAACCGAATGCGCACCTGTTTCTTTCATAATTCGTACTGCAGAAGCCAAAGCAATGTCAGAATTGGATTGATAAGCACCGAAAGGCAGATCAACTACTACAAGACAACGATCCACGCCGCGAATTACGGATGAAGCATGATAGATCATTTGATCCAATGTGATTGGCAATGTTGTTTCGTGCCCGGCCATTACGTTTGATGCAGAATCACCGACAAGTATTACGTCGATACCGGCTGAATCAAAAAGCCGTGCAAAAGAAAAATCATAAGCAGTAATCATAGAAATTTTTTCACCGGCAGATTTCATTTTTTGCAGTGTATTGGTGGTGATTCTTTTCACTTCTTTAATAGTGGTCATGTCCTGATTTTAAAATTGGGGAGTAAAGCTAATATAATATGTTGAGACCCTACACCTGATAAGTAGTACGGGCAGCATCCTTTTATGTGAGCCTTTGTGCACACATCTTTTGTTGATAACCAGTCGCTAGAATAATTGTACTCCTTCGTAATTTGTCCATTTAAAAAATTGGTCATTGCACCGTTTGCATAAGTTATTCGGGATTTTTTTAGGAATTTTCACATTCCAAACTTTTAACTCATGAACCAACTAACTGCCCGCAACCGTATTCAATCTGTTGATATTTTACGTGGCCTTGTAATGGTGATCATGGCGCTGGACCATGTGAGAGATTTTTTTTACAAAGCTACTGTTGCTGGCGGAGCATCAATTGCCACCAATCCAACCGATCTTGCTACAACAACTCCCGCATTATTCTTGACAAGATGGATCACGCATTTCTGTGCACCTATCTTCGTTTTCCTTGCGGGTACGTCTATATTTTTGATGAGTCAAAAAAAATCCAAGTCAGAGTTAAGTCTCTTCCTGATCAAAAG
>WNFY01005639.1_pt1 | contig 18119 bp, 17 predicted proteins | sample 5400091 | NCBI WGS metagenome assembly WNFY01 (sample SAMN13153364, study PRJNA577476) | soil metagenome | isolation source: 60 cm soil or saprolite under grassland replicate 1 | place: USA:California | collected 2016-06-15
AGGCGCTTCTGCACCGCCGCGAGCTGCTTCTCGAGGTCGTGAAGCTTGGTCTCGTGCTCCCGGATCTCGGCGTCCACGCGCGACACCTGCGCGTCGAGGCGGTCGCGCTTGAACTTCTTCAGCTCCTCGGCGTTGCGCGACGTGACCTCCTGGTACTGGCGCTCGAGGCGCCTCACGTCCGGGTGCTCGGGGCCGTACGCAGCGCGCGTCGTCTCCAGGCGGCGCAGCACGTCCTCGGCGTTCCCGCCGGAGAGGCCGGCCTCGCTGAACGCCTCCGGGATGGTCGCGTAGATCGCGGTGCGGCGGCGCTGGGCGTCGGCGATGGCGCCGAGCCGCAGGTCCATCTGCGCCACCAGGGTCGCCGCGGCCCGCTGGTTCGCGTCGTTCGCCTCGGGGATCTCGCCCGCGTGCTGGCTCTTGAAGGCGACGAGCTTCTCCTCCTCGCCCGCGAGCTTGCGCGAGAGCTCGTCGAGCTGCTTCGCGAGCGTCTCGCGCAGGTTCCTCGCCTGCACCTGCAAGAGCGAGCGCGTCATCTCGGCGTACGAGCGCGGGATGATGTCGGCGGCCCGGGCCACCTTCTCGCGGTCGGGGCCGCGCACCTCGACCACGAAGAGCAGCGAGGGCGGGCCACCCGCCACCTCCCCTTCGAGCCGGACCTCGACGTTGCGGCGCAGCTTCTCGACGGCCTCCTCCGGGTCGCTCTTCCAACCCGGGTAGAAGTCGGTCTCCTGCAGCACGCGCTCGAGGACGGGGCGCGCCAGGACCCCGTGCTTGAGCGTGCGCATCCGCTCGTCGAACGAGGTCACCGAGGCGGGGAAGAAGTCGTGTGGGACGACGTGCGGCTCGATCTGCATCACCGACTCGGCGCGGTACTCCGCCGGGATCGCGACGATCGTGGCCGCCGAGACGAGCAGCACCGCCGCGGCGACCCCGACGGCGAGCCACCTGCGCCGGTGCAGCGCTTCCAGCATCTCACGGACCGTGTAGGTCTTCTCCATCCCCCCACCCCCCTGGTGGTGCGCCCTTCCCCTAGTGGTGCGCCCCGCGCAGCTCCCAGCCGACGCGCAGCCCGACGATGTTCCGGTCGTACAAGGTGGTGCCCGAGTCGGCGCGCGCAAACCGGCTAGCCCCGAAGCCCACCTGCACGCCCCCGCCGAGGAGCCACAGGACCTCCCCCGCGATGCCGTAGCCGACGACGCCGTCGGCCCCCCACGGGATCGCGCCGCTGCGCCAGATCCCGCCCTCCGAGTGAAGCTTCCAGGAGCGGCCGACCTTCAAGGCGGCGGCGGCCTCGACCGTGTCGGTCAGACCGGGCGTGGCGAGGATGCCCAGGCCGACCCCGTGACGCAGCGTGACCCTGGCGTCCAGGACGCGGCCCACCTCGAGGAGCTGGACCATCGCCTGCGGCAGCACCGACGGCGCTCCGGCTCCAGGAGGGATCCAGAGCGCCGGCCCGCCCTCGGCCTCCATCGTCAGGCGGCGCGTCCAGCGGTAGCGCGCGACCGCCTGCAGCTCGTTCGCGTACGCGTCCTGCGCGCCCGCGCCGAACGCCTGGAAGACGTCGAAGCGGTACGCGCCGCCCACCTCCAGGTGGTGGTCGAGCTGCCTCGTCGCCTCGACGCCTGGCGTGTGGGAGGCGGCCCCGGTGCCGTCGTCGAAGCGCACGACGCGCTCGGCGAAGGTCCCCGCGATGCGCCAGTCGTGGTCGAGCCGCCACGCGGCGCGCGCGGCGCCCTGCACGATGAGCCCGGCGTCGGAGCGGCCGAAGATGCCGAGCCGCGCGAGGCCGATGGGATCGGCGGCGTAGATGACGCCGACCTCGGCCGTCAGGGTCGAGCGGTGATCGGGGCGCATCGCCAGCTGGAGCGTCCCGCGCTGATTCCAGACCGGCGCGCGAGCGCGCTGCTCGTACAGCAGGAGATCGCCGCCTCCCACCAGGGCGAGCATCCAGGTGTGGTCCCGCAGCGTCAGCCCGAGATCGGGCGAGACGCGGCCCATCACGTCGCCGCCCCTGCCGTCGTACAGGAAGTTCGAGTCGTAACCGCCCTCGAGAGAGAGGCGGGCGATGGGCTCCACCTGCACGCTCGCCGACGCCCGCGCGCCGGCGCACAGCACCACGGCCGCGACCACCGCCTGGCACGTCCGCCTTTGCGCACCCATCACCCGCCTCCGCCTCGCGTGCCCGGTCGACCGGCCCCGAGCGGTCCCCCACTACGGCACGTACAGCACGTCTCCGGGACCGAGCCAGAGCGCGCCTTCCGTCTCCCCCTGCACCAGATCCTTCACCGAGAGCTTCACGCGCTCGGTCTTCCCGTCCGCCTTCTGGCGGAGCCACACCACCACGCCGCCCGCGAACTCGCCGAGGCCACCCGCCGTGGCGAGCGCTTGCGTCACCGAGACGGAGCCGCGCAGCGGGAAGGTGCCGGCGCGCGGCACCTCGCCCATGACGGAGAAGCGCGGGCCGTTGATCTCGCGGACCAGCACGGCGACGGACGCGTCCTTCACGTACGCGCCGAGCGCCTTCGCGAGCGTGGCGCGCAGCTCCGCCGGCGTCTTGCCCGCGGCCTCGACCTCGCCCGCGAGGGGCAGCGCGATGAAGCCGTCGGGGCGCACCGGCATCACGCGCGTGAGCTCCGGCTCGTGCCAGACGACGATCTCGAGGACGTCCTCGCGCCCGATGCGGTACTCCGAGGGCGGCCGCGTGGCCACCCGGTCACCCTGGGTGGTGCTCGCGCAGGCGAGGGCGAGGAGCGACAGCAGGAAGGTCGTTCGGCGCATGGCTCTCCGTCTCCTTCGGGCGCGGCGCGGACCTCTCCACCGTCCGCCGCCCGGCTGCGCGGCTCGGTACGCACGCTGCGTGCCACGGACCCGCGCGGAGGCGGCGCGCGGCTCGAACGGCGCCGATCGCGTCCCTGCGGCGGCGCGCTCGGGGCGCGGGCGCTCCCAGGACCGCCGACCAACGGTGAAAAGCGCTTCCCCCCGAGGCGCTCCCGCTTCCTCTCTCGCGGCGACCTCGCGCCGTTGCCTCGCAGGCCGCTCGACATGAGCTTGGACTTGTGGCGGACGAGGCAACCGGGAGAGACGCGGCATGATCAGGGCGGCCGTCTGGACGGGTGGGCTCTTCGCGGTGGGCGCCGGGATCTGCCACCTCTTCCCGGGGCCGCTCGTGGAGCCGCTCGTGCTGCTGGCGCTCGGGGCGACGCTCTTCCTCGTGAGCGGGCGCTCGCCGGCGGCCGGGCGCCAGGAATCGCTCGCGCGCAGCGCGAGCACCGTCACCTCCACGCGCGCCGCGCGCTGATCGCCCGCCGCTCTCGACCTGCACGCCCTCGAGCGCCCGCCTCACTCCCCGCGTCACTCGATGACGGCGGCGTTCCGCGGATCGACGATCTCGCAGTCCTTGATCTTGTAGAGCAGCGCCTTGTAGCTGATCTGCAGGCGCTTGGCCGCCTTCCGCTTGTTCCAGCCCGTCCGCATCAGCGCGCGCAGGATGGCCTCGCGCTCGGCGATGCGGGCGGCGCGCTTCCCGACCTCCTTGAGCGGCGCGTCGTCGGGGAGTGGGGCGTGCAGGCTGCCCGGCAGCGGCGTCGGCGCACGGACGCCCGGCGCGTGCACGCCGTTCACCGCGCCGTTGGGCCGCGGCGCCGGAGCGCCGGCCCGCGGCGTCAGCTCGCCGAGGACCATCGACGGCTCCTTGAGGACGACGAGCCGCCTCACCAGGTTCTCGAGCTCGCGCACGTTCCCCGGCCAGTCGTACGCGTGGAAGCGCTCCATCACCGCGTCGGGGATGCGGTCGAGGCCGCCCTTGTAGCGGCGCAGGTACTTCTCGACGAAGTGGCGCGCCAGCGGGACGATGTCCTCCTTCCGCTCGCGGAGCGGAGGGACGCGGATCGTCACGACGTTGAGCCGGTAATAGAGGTCCTCGCGGAAACGGCCGCCCTCGATCTCCCTCTCGAGGTCGCGGTTCGTCGCCACCACCACCCGCGCGTCCACGCGGATCGAGCGCTTGCCGCCCACCCGATAGAACTCCTCGTCCTGCAGGATCTGGAGGAGCTTCGCCTGGAGGCGCGGGTCCATCTCGCCGATCTCGTCGAGGAAGATGGTGCCCTGGTGGGCGAGCTCGAACTTGCCCGGCTTCTCCGCGTGCGCCCCGGTGAAGGCGCCCTTCTCGTGCCCGAACAGCTCGCTCTCGAGCAGCTCCGCCGGGAGCGCGGCGCAGTTGATCTTGACGAACGGCCGCTCGGCGCGGTGGCTCATGGCGTGGATGCGGCGCGCGACGACGTCCTTGCCGACGCCGCTCTCGCCCACGAGCAGCACCGGGACGTCGGTGTCGGCGACGCGGTGCGCGAGCTCCCAGACGCGCTCCATGGCGGCCGAGAGCATGATCGGCGGCGCGCCCGGGTCGGGCTCCGTCTCCGCGCTCGCCCGCGGCGCGGCGCCCGCTGGCGCGCGGCTGTCGAGCGCGCGGCGGAGCACGAGGTCGAGCTCGGCGGGATCGAAGGGCTTCGGAAGGTAGTCCGCCGCGCCGAACTTCATCGCCTTCACGACGTTCTCCGCCTCGGAGAGGCCCGACAGCACCACCACCGCCGCGCGCCCCTCGGCCTCGCGGTAGCGCCTGAGCAGCTCGAACCCGTCCATGTCCGGCATCACGAGATCCAGCAGCACCGCCTCCACCTCGGGCTGCCCCTGGAGGGCGGCGAGTCCCTCGCCGCCGGTGGCGGCGCTGCGGACCCGGTATCCCGCCGAGACGAGGTACTCGCACAGCGCAGAGCGGGTCGACTCGTCGTCCTCCACGACGAGGATGGTGGCGTTGCGATCCATCGCGGTGCGTTCCTCCGAGCTCGTCCCCTCGCGCGTGGCCGAGGGCGCCGGCAGCCGCGGCCCGGACGCTGCTGTTGTCCCGGAACGCGAAGCCTTTGCCGCCGCGGAGAAGCTGCGTTCTCTCCTCCTTTCCGGCACGTGCCCGATCGCGTCCCCGGGCGTTCCGAGCGGCGCTCGCCCGTCCGCGGCTGCCCGGGGTGACTCGACGGCGGGGCGCGCCGCGGGGAGCGTGGTGCGGATCGCTGCGCCGCGTGCCATAGAGATGCACGTGCGCCTCTCGCGTCCGCGCCTCGTGCTCCGGCTAGTCCTCCTCGTCGTCGGCGGCGCCTTCATGCTGTGGCGCGCGCTCGAGGCGCACCGTGCGGCGCGCGCGCTCGGCGGGTCCGATGGAGCGCTCGAGGGACGCGTGGCCCTCGTATGGGCCCTCGTCGGCGCGCTGGCGCTGCTCACGGCGGCCAGCGCCGCCCTGTCCCTGGGGGCACGCGCGCCCAGGAAGGCGCTGCGGCTCGGGGAGATCGGCGATGCTCGCCGTCCGGGCGAGCGATCTCAATAAATACGGCCGACCTCCGCGCCCGAGTAATAGGCTCGCAGGATGTCGCGATAGCTCTGGCCCGCCTCGGCGCGCCCCACGGCGCCCCACTGGCACATGCCGGCGCCGTGTCCCCAGCCGCCGCCGTGCAGGACCACGGCGTCGCCCTCGCGGTCGAGGACGAACATCGCGCTCGGGAGGTTCCCGAGCAGGCGACGGATGCGCAGCTCCCCTTCCACGACGGCGCGGCCGGCGTCCCCGGTGAGGACGAGCGCGCGCGCCCGGCCGGACGCGCCCCGGCTCGTGACCTCGAGGGCCCGCACGTGCCCGACGCCGAGGGCGGCCGCGAAGCCGTCGAGCTCCGCCGGCGCCAGCCGCCGCTCCCACCGGTAGCGGTCCTTGCGCACGCCGGCGGCGCGCGCGCACCACGCGGGTGGCGCCGCCGCGAGGAACGCGCGCAGCCTCGGCTCCTCGTGGAGCCCGCCCGCCCAGGGCTTCGCCGCGTCCGGCGGGAGGTCGGGGCGGCCGCGGAGGCTCGGGTTCGGCAACGTCGGCCACACGGCGTCGTTGTCCTCGCCGTGGCCGCCGCACACCGCGGAGTAGACGGCGTCCACGAGCGCGCGGTCGCCTCGGCCGAAGAGCGCCTCACCCGTGGTCGCCCGGACCGCGGCGTCCGTGGCGTCCGTCTGCGCGCCCTCGCCGCGGTAGGCCTGGCAGTGCACCTCGCTGCAGAGCACGTAGGGGTCGGTGAGGTGGCGCGTGCCGATCTGCGCGAGGACGTTCGAGCGCGCCGTCACCGCCTGCGCCTTCAGCGCCTCGCGCGGCGAGCCGGCCGGGATCTCGCTCGGGACGAGCCCACGGAGGAGCTCCTCGAGCGCGATGGCGAGCACGGCGGCGACCCTTCCCGACGAGTCGAGCGTCACGTGGAGGCGGCCGCGGTAGCTGCGATCCTCGAACGCGTGCGCGGCGTGCCCGACGTCGTGCTCGACGCGGCCGACGGTGAACCCGCGGTCGTCCGCGACCTCGACCGTGACGAGGGCGTCGCCGAGCGCGACCCGGCTCCCCGCCGCGTCGATCACCTCGAGCCGCCCCGACGGCCGCGTCACGACCTCCGTGAACGTACCCGTGCGGCCGCCGTACTGCGCGAGCGCCTCCTCCGCGAAGTCGCGCGCGAACCCCTCGCTGCCGTCCCCGTCGGCGATGAGGACGACCCTCCGGTTGTCCACCACCCGTCCCGCGATCCCGTAGACGCTCCCGGTGATGCGCTGGCGAACGCTCACGCCCCGCTCCGTCCAGAGGCGGCGCGTCGTCTCGAGCCGGCGCCGATCGGCGAAGAGCGCGTCGCCGAGGAGAGGATAGTGCGCGAGGGCGGCGGGGAGCGCGTCGTGCGCGCGGACGCGGAATGTCTCTCCGGCGGGGATCTCGACCACCGCGCCGCCGCGGGCGCGGAGCCGCGCGCGACCCCTGGCGCGGAACGCGATCTCGGCCTGGCCTTCCATGAGCCGGACGGTGACCAGCGGCGCGCCACCCGCCGCGAAGTTGAGGCGGTGGCTCCAGAGGAGGTCGAGCGGGTCGTCCGGCTCGCGGCGGAGCGGCTGCTGGAGCTGCTCGGGCGGCGGCAGGGGGGATGGGAGGGGGTCGGGGGTCGCGCTCGCTCGCGCGCCCGGAGCGCCTCCACCATCGCGCCGATGTCGTCGGCGAGCCCCACGAGCAGGTCGCCGCGCCTGAGCGGCCGGGACGACGCGAGCATTCCGTCGGCGACCGCGCGGCAGCTCCGCGCCATGACGAGCGCGGGCCCCGCGATGCGGTGCGTGACGACGATCGCGAGGCCGAGCAGGCAGAGCACCACGCCGGCGAGGATGCCGGCCATCCACACCATGCGCGCGCGATCCTCGACGTGCAGCATGGCCGCCACCACCTCGTCCGCGCGCGGGTCCCCGAGCGCGACGAGCTTGCTGGCCTCGGCGTACGCGCGCCACACCTGCCACCCGAGCGCGACGGAGAGCGCGGCCGCGACCGCGGCGAGATACCCGCCCAGCCGGAGCTGCAGGCCTGGGTCGAGGATGTAGTTCTTCACCAGGCGGCGCGGGGCCGCCCGCGTCTCGGCGGGCGGCGCCGCTGTGGCTGTGGTCGGTTCGGTCATCGCTACCCCCGTCTCGTCATGGCGCGTCGAGGAGCCGGCGCGCCAGGTCCTCTGAGATGCTGCGGGCCGCGGCGTCCACCGCCTGGCTCGCGAGCTGCGCGGCGGCCGCCCCCGGCGTCGCCGTCCTGGCGCGGGCGCCGCCCTCGACCATCGCGGCGATGCGGCCCTGGCCGTCGATCGCGATGACGGACGCCTTCACCTCGACCCGGAGCCCGGCCCCGCTGTGCGTCACGTCGAGGAGGAGCATGGACGGCTTCAGCCGGTAGCCCGTGCCCTCGCCGCCCTCCACGATCGCGAACCCGTGCCGCTTGAGGTGCAGCGCCAGCGCGTCGTGGAGCGAGGCGCGCGTGCGCGCGTCGGCGGTGCGACCCTGCACCTCCTCGACCGAGACCGAGCGGGCGCCGCGCAGCAGGTCCTCGAGGGCCCTCGTCGCGGCGGACCTCACCGCGTCGTCGGGGTCGCGCGCGCCCGCCTCCCGGAGCGCGGGGACGCCGCCCTGCGCGCCGATGCGGCCGAGCGCGGTCGCCGCCGCGACGCGGACCGCGGCCGCGTCGTCCTCCGAGAGCGCCTTGCAGAGCGCGGGCACCGCCTCCTGCGCGCCGCGCTGCGCGAGCACGAACGCGGCCTGGGCCCTCACCTTCATCGAGCCGTCGTCCCGGAGCGCGCGCAGCGCGCGGTCGATCTGCTGATCGGCGGCGCGGGCCTCGATCGGGGCGGCGGGCGCGAGGACGAGCAGGGCGAGGAGCACGGGTCGGGGTGCGCGCATGCAGCGCTAGAGTACCTCGCCCGCCGCGCGGTCAGCGCGCGCGCGGAAGAGCGCGTGGAGGCGGGTGGTCAGCGCGCCCACCCCACCCGACCCCACCTCGCTCCCGTCGAGCCGCGTCACCGGGAGGATCTCGCGCGCGGTGGAGGTGATGAAGAGCTCGTTCGCCGACGCCAGGTCACCGGGGCGCAGCCGCGCCTCGCGCGCCTCGATGCCCGCGTCGCGCGCGAGCGCGAGGACGATGCCGCGCGTCACGCCCTCCAGGATGCCGATCGCGAGCGGTGGCGTCTCGAGGCGGCCGGCGCGGACGGCGAACACGTTCGACGACGCGCCCTCCGTGACGAAGCCGTCGCGATCGAGGAGGAGCGCCTCGTGCGCGCCTCCTTGCCTCGCCTCGGCGACGGCGAGCACGTTGGCGAGGTGGGCGCCCGTCTTGGCGGTCGCGTCCGGCGCCTCCGGCGCGTCGTGCCGGACGCCCACGATGCGGCAGGCGACGCCCTCGCCGTACGCGGCGGCCGGCGGGGCGCGCAGCGGCGCGGCGATGACGATGGCGCGCGGATCGACCGCCAGCGCGGGGTCGAGGCCGACCTCACCCGCCCCGCGCGTCATGATGACGCGCAGGGAGCGCTCGCCGGCGTTCCACGGCGCCGCGGCGGGATCGGGCACGTCTCCGCCGCGTGACGCCGCGAGCGTGCGGACGATCTCCGCGCGCGTGCGCTCCTCGTCCCAGGGCAGCACGAGCGCCAGGCGCTCGGCGGAGCGCCGCAGCCGCGCGAGGTGGAGATCGAGCTCGAACGGGCGCTGCCGGTACGTGCGCACGACCTCGTACACGCTGTCGCCGTACAGGAAGCCGCGATCGAACACCGACACCATCGCCTGCGAGGGTGGGACGAGGTTGCCGTCCATGTTCACGAGGGTGGTCATGAGTGCCGTCTTATTGGGGATCTAGCGCCGATTATTTGACCTGGATCGCCTCGCGGGCGATATCTGTCGATGTCATGCCCCACGACGTCGAGTGCACGCACTGCCACGTGCTCATGACGAGCTGGTCGGTGCCCGGAAGCCCGGTGCGGTACTGGCAATGCCCGTTCTGCAGCCGGACCCACTCCTCACTCTACAGCGAGGTCTTCGAGCGCGGCGCGGGAGCGCGGCGCGTCGAGCCGGTGGTCGCCGCGACGCGCCCGGACGGCGCTCCGCAGGCCACGCCGGAGGACATCCGCTGGGCGCGGCTCAAGTCGCGCGCGGCGCGCTGGTTCGCGCGCCTCGAGCAGGAACAGATCGTGGCGCCAGCGCGCGCGACCGCCCCCGCGCCGGGCCGCGCCGTCGCGCCGCGAGCGCCCTCGGCAGGCCGGCGCTCGCGCTGACCACCTCGCTCAGACTCGTCTTTCGCTCTCCGCGCGATTGCGGCTGGGGGGTCTGGCTGAGGTCGAGCTACGCGAAAGCGCAGCTCGACCGGAAATCGCTCTGACTCGCCGAGAACTGCGTTTGCGAGCACGAGAAACGGCGAAAGGCGAGTCAGAGCGGGACGCCCTCCGGCGCGCCCGCGGCCGGCGGCTCGGGGCTGGGCGGCAGCTCGGGCTGCTCGTCCTGGATCCGCGCCGCCAGCTCGTTGCGGAAGGCCTCGAGCGCGTCCTCCGGCCCGTCGAAGAGGCCGCTGCGGATGCCGGGCACCACCCGCTCGGCGGCGTTGCGCGCCGCGTCTGCCTCGAGCACGAGGGTCCGGAGCCCCTGCTCGCTCGTGAGCGCGTCCTCGAGCACGATCCTCCAGGCGCCATCGACCCGCCGGAGCGTGGCGAGGGTGTGATCGCCCGCCGTGACGAGCGCGCGGTCGCCCTTCACGATGCTCTCGGCGACGCGGAGCGCGTCCACCTCGGCCGCGACCCGGTCCGCGTAGCCGACCGCGTGCGCCGCCCCCGGTCCGAAGCGGTCGCGCAGCGCGCCCTCCAGGGCCTCGTACGCCTTCGCGAGCTTCACGAACGACGCCGTCGCCGTCGCCGCGTTCGGCGATTCGACGAGGCGGGCGGCGCGCTCGGCGTCGCCGTCGTGCAGCGCCCCGTAGAAGGCGCGCGTCACCTCGATCGGCGACCCCGCCGCGGCCGCCGCGCCCTCGCCCCCCGCCGGCGCGACGCGCCCCCGCGCCGCGCAGCCGATCGCGAGCGCGACGAGCAGCGCCGCGGCCCCCCATCGTCCCGAGCTGGCGGTGAGGCGCATTCCGTTCCCGGCCCGCTCACGAGCGTAGCACCCGGCGCGCGCGTCAGCCGCTGCCGCGCGGCGGCGCACCCCATGCGAGCGCACGCCGGCGGCGACCCGCGCGTGGCGCGCCTTGTTCAGGCCGCGGCGCGTGGGCAGCTTACGAAGGCCGCAGCGCGGCTGTCCGTGCCAGAGACCACGTCACTCCTCGGCCGCGCCGGCCCGCTCATCGCGGCGCGGCTCGTCTCCGCCTGCGTCACGCTGTGCATCCCGCTCGTGCTCGCGCGGATGATGCCGCAGGCCGAGTACGGCACCTACAAGCTGCTCTTCCTCGTCTCGCTCACGGCGGCGTCCGTCCTGCCGCTCGGGGTGACGCAGAGCCTCTACTTCTTCGTGCCCCGCGCGAAGGAGCCGCGCGTCTACTTCGGCCAGACGCTCGCCTTCATGCTCGCCTCCGGCGTCACGGGCGCCATCGCGCTGTGGGCGCTCGGGCCGGCGCTCGCGGCCGCGCTCTCCACGCCCGGGCTCCTCGAGCACCGGCTCGCGCTCGCCGCCTACACCGGTCTCGTGGTGGCAGCCTTCCCGCTCGAGACGTCGATCACCTCGCTCGGGCGGACGCGCCTCGCCGCCGTCGCCTACCTCGCCTCGGACGGCCTGCGCGCCGCGGCGCTCGTCGTGCCGGCGCTCGCCGGGTGGGGCCTCGCCGGCATGATGGCGGGGATGACGGCGTGGGCGGCGCTGCGCCTCGTCGCCGCGTGGGGGCTCGTCGCGCGCGGCCCGCGCACGCGCCTCTGGGACCGCGCGCTCTTCAAGGAACAGCTCGCATACGCGCTCCCGTTCGGCGTCGCCATCCTCTTCGCCATACCGCAGCAGTACGCGCACCAGTTCATCTTCGCCCACGCGGTCGGCCCGGCGCTCTTCGCGATCTACGCGGTCGCCTGCTTCGAGCTCCCGTTCGTGGATCTCTTCTACACGCCGACCGGCGAGGTCCTGATGGTGCAGCTCGGCGAGCACGAGCGCGCCGGGCGCCGGAGCGAGGGCGCCGCCGCCTTCCGCGACGCGGTGGACCGGCTCGCCGTCCTCATCCTGCCGCCCATCGCCTTCTTCTTCGCGGTCGCGCCCGCCTTCATCACCACCATGTTCGGCGCGCGCTTCGCGGCCGCCGCGCCCGTCTTCCGCGTCTGCCTGCTCGTGATGCCGCTCGGGATCTGGCCCCTCGACGCCACGCTGCGCGCGCGCGGCGAGACGCGCCACATCCTCGCGACCTACGTGGCGAAGGCGGCCGTGAGCATCCCGCTCGCGTGGCTGGCGGTGCAGCGCTTCGGGCTCATGGGGGCGGCCGGCTCGTACGTCGCGGCGGAGGTGCTGGGGCGCGTGCTCCTCGCCTGGCGCGTGCCCGCCTCGCTCTCCACGCCCGCGCGCCGCGTCCGCCTGCGCGACCTCGTGCCCACCGCGCGGCTCGCGCGGACGCTCTTCGTGTCGGTGGCGCTCGGCGCCGTCGGCGCCGGCACCTGCCAGGTCGCGGCGAGCTTCGAGGTGGCGCCCCCCGGCGCGGTCCTCCACCGGCTCTTCCCGCTCGCCGCCGCGGCCACGGCCTTCGGGGCGGGCTACCTCGTCCAGCTCTCGTCCTCGGCGACCGCCATCTCGGGCGCGCTGGGCGCGCTCCTCGCGCGACGCCGCGCGAAGCGCCCCGCGGCCGCGTGAGCCACGGCAGGGCTCACTGGGACGCGCTTCGCTGAGGAGGCGACCACCGCGACGCCGCCCTGGCCCGCTCGGCGCGCGCAAGCCGCCGGTAGAGCCGGTCGTGCTCGTCGATCATGCGCTGGAGCTCGAGCTCCTGCTCGACGAACCGGCGCGCCGCGGCGCCCATCCGGCGGCTCCGCGCGGGGTCGGCGAGGACGCGGAGCATCGCCTGAGCGAGCGCCTGCGGCTGCTCGGGCGGGACGACATAGCCGCGCTCGCCGTCCCGCACCAGCTCGGCGTTGCCGCCCGCGTCGGTGACGATCATCGGGAGCCCCGCCGCCATGCCCTCGATGATCGCGTTCGAGAGCCCCTCCTGGCGCGAGCAGAGGACGCCGAAGGTGCCGCGCGCGAGGACGGCCGGCACGTCGGGGCGCCCGCCGAGGAAGAACACGGCGTCGCGCAGCCCCAGGTCGCGCGCGAGCTGCTCCAGGCTCGGCCGCCGCGCGCCCTCTCCGACCAGGAACGCCATCGCGTCCGGCACGCCGCGCCGCACCTGCGCCAGCGCGACGAGGAAGTCCTCTTGCCGCTTCACCTCGTGGCGCATGTTCGCCACCAGCACCGCCACCGGCGCGCCGCCGGTGGGCGGCAGCGGCGACGCGAGCGGGCCCCCCCGCAGCGCGTCGAAGCGCGAGAGGTCGAGGCCGTTGTGTATGACGACCACGCGCTCCGGCGGGACGCGCTCGCGGTGCACGACGAGGTCACGCACCGCCTCGCAGTTCGCGATCACCACGTCGGCGGCGTGGGACGCGGCGGCGAGCGCCACGTGGCGCGCCTTCCCGTGCCAGTGCACGAGGTCGAGCCGGCTCACCGCGACCGGGACGCCGGCCAGCCTCGCGGCCGGGACGCCGAGCAGCGTCGAGTAGAAGTCCTGCGCGTGGACGAGGTCGATGCGCTCGCGCCGCAGCCAGCGCGCGAGCCGCACCGCCTCGGCGAAGTTCCCGGGGCGCATGAACGAGCCCCCCAGCGGATGGACGAGCGGCTCGTACCCGAGCGCCCGCGTCTCGTCGAGGAGCGGACCGCTCGCGTCGAGCGCGTGCACCGACACCTCGAAGTCGGCCGGGAGCCGGCGCAGCAGCTCCAGGACCTGGACCTCGCCGCCCCCCACGTGGAAGCAGTTCGTGAACTCGACGACGCGGATGCGCCTTGGGCCCATCGCATCGAATGTGGTCACGGGCGGACCGTGCCGCCCCCGCGACGACCCGAGCGGAGTATCGGGCTCGTGTCTCGCTCGTCCTTCGAGTTTCGAGGTGGGGGTCTGGGGGGAGCGGCAGTCGCTCCCCCCAGATTGAGGGCTTGCGAAGCGAAGCGTAGCGAGCCCGGAAATCCCCTGATTCGCCTATGAACCGCTCGACGAGCACCAGAAACGGTGAAAGGCGAGTCAGCCGGGCGAGCAACAAGTGGGCCTCTCCGTGGCCTCGCGTGCCTGGAAGGCCAACCTTGTCCTTGCAGTGGGGGGCGCATGGAACACGCGACGGCGGGCATCCGCGACGAAGCGGCGCGGGCGGAGGCGCAGGGTTCGGCGGACGGCGGGCGCCCGCTGCGCGTCGCGATGCTGGCGAGCATGTTCCCGCCCTCGATCGGCGGGATCCAGATCCACACGCTTCGCCTCAGCCAGAAGCTCGTCGAGCGCGGCCTCGACGTCCACGTCGTCACGCGCATCCAGCCGGGCCTCGCCCCGTTCGAGCGTATGTGCGGCGTGCGCGTGCACCGGGTGGGGCTCCCCGCGGCGCGCGGCGCGGCCGGGAGCCTCGCCTTCGTCGCGGAGGGCGTGCGCGCGCTCCTGCGCCTCGCGGAGCACGTGGACGTGCTGCACGCGCATCAGCTCCTCTCGCCGTCGACGATCGGGCTCCTCGCATCGCCTCTCACGGGGCTCCCCCTCGTGGTGAACCCGCACGCGTGCGGCGCCATCGGCGACGTCGCCGTCCTGTCGGGCTCCCGCGCCGGGCGGCTGCGGCTTCGCGCGATCGTCGCGCGCGCCGACGCGTTCGTCGCGGTGAGCCGGACCATCCGCGACGAGCTCGCCGGCGTCGGTGCGCCGCCGCAGGCCATCTGGAGCATCTCGAACGGCGTCGACACCGATCGCTTCTGCCCCGCGCCGCCCCGGGAGCGCCTCATGATCCGACGCGCGCTCGACCTGCCCGACGCGCCGCTCGTCGTCAACACGGGACGGCTCGCTCCGGAGAAGGGGGTGGACCTCCTGCTCGACGCGTGGGCGCGCCTCGCGGCGCGCCTGCCGGCCGCACGGCTCTGCGTGGTGGGGACCGGGGGCGAGGAGGCGGCGCTGCGCGAGCGCGCGCGCGCCCTCGGCATCGCGGCCGCCGTCGTGTTCACGGGCGGCGCCGCCGACGTCGCTCCCTACCTGAGAGCGGCCGATGCGGCGGTGCTCCCGTCCCGCACCGAGGGCATGCCGGTCGCGCTGCTGGAGGCGATGAGCTGCGCGCTGCCGGTGGTGGCGACGCGCGTGGGCGGCTCCGCGGAGGTGCTGGAGGACGGCGTCACGGGACGACTCGTCCCGCCGGAGGATCCGCAGGCGCTGGCCGCCGGGATCGAGGAGGCGCTCCGCGACGACCTCGCCGGGACGCGGCGCGGCGAGGCGGCCCGCGCGCACGTCCTCGGGCGGTACGCGATGGAGCAGGTGGCGGAGCGGTTCACCGCGCTCTACCGGGCGGTCACGGCGCGCCACGCCGCGCGCGCGCTCCCCGTCGCGCCGGGCGCGCCCTCCAGGTGAGCGCGGACGTGAGCGTCGCCGCCGCCCCGATCCCGCCGCGTGCCCGCGTCGGATATCTCATGTCGTGGTACCCGGCCGTCACCGAGACCTTCATCCTGCACGAGATGCTCGAGCTGCGGCGGCTCGGGGTGGACCTCGAGATCTTCCCCCTGTTCGGCGCGGCCCAGGACGTTCGGCACCCGGGCGCCGAGGCGCTCGCGGACCGTGTGCGGTACCACCGCGGCCTCTCCCTCGAGCTCGCAGCCGCGCAGCTGCACTGGCTCGCGCGCCGTCCGCGGGCCTACCTGCGATCGTGGTCGCGGGCGCTGCGCGGGAACGCGCGCTCGCCGGAGCTCCTCCTGAAGGCGCTCGTGGTCGTGCCGCGCGCCGCGCTCCTCGCGCGCCGGATGGAGGAGCGCGGGATCCGCCACGTCCACGCCCACTGGGCGACGCACCCGGCCCTCGCCGCCTTCGTCGTCCGCGAGCTCACCGGCATCGGCTACAGCTTCACGGCGCACGCCCACGACCTGTACCTCGACCGCGCCATGCTCGGCGAGAAGATCGCGGCGGCGCGCTTCGTCGTCACCATCTCGCGCTTCAACCGCGCCCTCGTGGAGCGCGCCTGCGGGGCCGCGGCGGCGGCGAAGACGCTCGTCGTCCCGTGCGGCGTGGACCCCCGCCTCTTCGGCCGCCGGCGGCCGCGCCCACCGGACGGCGTCCTCCGGATCGCCTGCGTGGCCGGGCTCCGCGACTACAAGGGCCACCGCTGGCTCGTGGACGCGTGCGCGCTCCTCGGCGAGCGCGGCGTGCCGTTCCACTGCGTGCTCGCCGGCGACGGCCCGGAGCGCGGCCGCCTCGAGGCGCGCATCGCGTTCCTCGGCCTCGGCGGGCGCGTGCAGCTCCTCGGGAACCAGTCGCAGGATCGCATCCGCGCGGAGCTCGATCGCTGCGACGTGATGGTGCTGCCGAGCGTCGTGACCAGGCGCGGCATGATGGACGGGATCCCCGTCGCGCTCATGGAGGCGATGGCGACGGGGCTGCCCGTCGTCTCGACGCGCGTCTCCGGCATCCCGGAGCTGGTCGAGGACGGGCGGACCGGGCTCCTCGCGCCCGAGAAGGACGCAGCCGCGCTCGCCGATGCGCTGGAGCGCCTCTTCCGCGACCCCGCGCTCGCGCGCCGCCTCGCCGTCCAGGGTCGGGCCCACGTCCTCAGGAACTTCAACCTCGTCCGGAACGCCGCACGCCTCCGCCGGCTCCTCGACGCGGCGATGGAGGGGCGGCCGCCGGTGGAGGAGGAGGCGACGCGCGATCAACCCTCGCGCCTTCGCCCGATGACGACGAAGAGCCCGCCTTCTCGCGCCAGCGTCCAGGACCAGCGCAGCTGATGCAGCACGTTCTCGAAAGCCCAGTCGTCGGCGGCCGGCACGAAGAGGCCGCCATCCTCGACGGCAGCCTCCGACGTGACCGTGCTCGGGTACGCCCTGAGGTAGTCGGCGCCGCTCGCCGAGAGCCAGCCCTGCACCTCCGCGAGCGTGTGGCGGTGCTCCTCGGGGTGCCGGTACTGATCCCGCACCCACGCCAGGCGGCGGGCCGGCTGCGACGCGCGATCGCGCAGCACCGGATCGAGAGGGATCCACCGCAGGCCGGTGAGCCTCGCCACCGTCCTCCGGAGCCGGTGAGGGATTCGAGCGTACGCGTTGTAGACGCCGACCACGATGACGCCGCCCGGTCGCGCCAGCCGCGCGATCGAGAGGAACGACGCGCGCGGGTCCGGCGTGTGGTGAAGGACCCCGGAGCAGTAGACGACGTCGAACGCGCCCGCCCGCAGGCCCGGGTTGCGCAGGTCCGTCTCGACGAAGAGCGCGCGCTCGATCCCGAAGCGGCGGCCGGCGGTCGCCGCGAGCTCGAGCGACGCGCGCGTGAGGTCCGCTCCGACGACGAGGCGGTCGCCCGTGGCCAGGAAGAGGCTCATCTGGCCGGTCCCGCATCCGACCTCGAGCACGGTCGCGTCGGGCGCGATCGCGCGATCGAGCAGCCGCGCGAATTCGCTCCGCGCCGCGCGCTCCCGGAGCGCAGGGTAGCTGTCCCGCGGCGGATATCCCGGGAACGGCGCGGCCGAGTAGAAGTCGCGGATCCTCTCCGCTCGGCCGTCGAGCTCGCGCCGCAGATCCGGGATGCCGTTCGCCACGCGGAAGGAGCGTCCACACGTGCCGCAGCCAAGGCCCGCTCCGCGCGCGACCAGGTCGCCGCGGCAGCCCGGACACGCGAGGAGCCCGGGCAGTTCGGGCGGGACGCCGCAACGGGATCGGCGAAACACGAGTCAGAAGATGGAGTAGATGAACGGCGCCAGCGCCTCGACGCTCGCGGCGAGGAGCAGCAGGACCGCGGTGAGGCAGAGGAAGACGACGAGCGGCACCAGCCATCGCTTGTGGGCGGGGTCGCGCCACAGCCCGCGTACGAGGTCGCCCGCCGAAGGCGCCATGCTCGCGATCACGACGAGACCGTTCCGGAGCTTGCCGTGCCTCGCGATCATGCGAACACCTCCTCGAGCTCGAGCCCGCTCGCCCGCGCCTTCGTGACGACGCACCGGCCCGCCACGAGGAGGTCGATCCCCGAGCGCCGGAACGTCGAGTACCCTTCGACCGCGCGGTTCACGATGGGCTCGCCGGCGAGGTTGAAGGACGTGTTGAGGAGGACCGGGATGCCGGTCCGCTCGCCGAACGCGAGCAGGAGCGCGTGGAAGCGGGGTGAGACCTCGGCGTCGACCGCCTGCACGCGCGCGGTGCCGTCCACGTGCGTGACGGCGGCGAGCCGCTCGCGCCACTCGGGCCGGACCGGGAAGACGCCCGACATGAAGCGGCACAGGCGCGCGCCGCCGGCGGGGAGGTCGAAGTAGCGGCTCGCCACCTCCGCCGGGACGGCGGGCGCGAAGGGGCGGAACTCCTCGCGATACTTGACGCGGCGGTTGAGCCGGTCGCGCATCTCGGCCCGGGCGGGCGCGGCGAGGATGCTGCGGTTCCCGAGCGCGCGCGGGCCGAGCTCGCAGCGGCCGTCCATCCACCCGACGATGCGGCCCTGCGCGAGCTCGCTCGCGATCCGGTCGAGCAGCGCGCGATCGGAGGCGGCTCGCTCGAATGACAGCCCGTCCTCGCCCGCGATGCGCTCGAGCTCCAGCGGGTCGACGGCGCAGCCCCAGAACGCGTGGTCCGGCACCGCTCGATCGGGG
>WNFY01003575.1_pt1 | contig 18106 bp, 14 predicted proteins | sample 5400091 | NCBI WGS metagenome assembly WNFY01 (sample SAMN13153364, study PRJNA577476) | soil metagenome | isolation source: 60 cm soil or saprolite under grassland replicate 1 | place: USA:California | collected 2016-06-15
GAGAGATTTTAGTCCAGCTGGACGAATCGTCGCATTCCGCTGCAACCTGCTATCTTTCGCGGCGAGCTTGTGCTCTTGCTCTTCCGCCTCACGATGGTCTTTGAGGAACTCGTTGAGCAAACATCGGCGTTCACTCTCTCATAGCGGTGATTCACATCCGGGCTTACGGCTACGGACCAAAACCCAGGTCCCAAGGCCCCGACCCTACATTAACAATTGTGGCAGAGACGGTCAGCGACGCAACATCGATAACCGATATCCTCGTGTCGTGGCCGCCGCACACGTACAGTTTCATATTGTCTGGGCTGAGCCCAATAGTCCAAGGTTTGTGTACGACGTGGATGGTTGCGATGACCGTATGCGTGGCGGTGTTAATGACCGAAACAGTGTCGGAAAATCCATTTGCTACGAAAACCTTTGTTCCATCAGGCGTAATTACCAGTTGCTGGCTAAGGATTCCGGTAGGGATGGTCGCGATCACAGTCAATGTGGTGGTATCGATGACAGAGACTGTCATATCACCCTGGTTGGTCACGTAAACCTCATTGTTATTGGGGGTAACGCCAACATCAAACGGTGCTGCTCCAACAGGAATGGTCGTGATCACTTGTTGCGTCGCCGTGTCGATAACGGATACGGAGCCTGGCGTACCGTGGTTGTTAGTGACGTAGACGCGGTCACCCGCGGGAGAGATGGCAAGACGACGGGAGCCTTCCGCGGTGGGAATACTCGTTACTTGGTAGGTGGTGGTATCAATCACGTCCACTTCTCCCAGGGTATTGTTCGCGATATATGCGAAGCGTCCATCCAGCGTGAACAAGATGTCTTTGGCCCCCTGCCCGGGGATAAGGACAGTGGTGATGATTAGATTGGTTGCCGTATCAATGACCTCAACGGGGGAGTGTGATGTATGACCCTCGAGGCCAACTTGATGCACGACCCAAAGTTGTGTACCATTCGGCGTGATAGCGCTCGTTCCCGGTCTTCTTTGCACCGGGATGGTGGCAATGTTCCTGAGCGCCACCGTGTCTAGAACCGAGATGCTTGCGGTGAGGTTGTCGGAAACAAAAGCCTTGAGCCGATCCAGTGTCATCGTAATACGAATCGGGTAAGCGCCTACGCCCACGGGGATTTGGGTGATTACCTGGTTGACCGAGGTCTCGATCACAGCAACCTCATCGGAGTATCTCGCGGGGACAAAAAGGGAGGAGGGCGTGGCCAAAGCCGAGGATGCGAAGGCAAAGGCGAAAATAATCAACAGCAAAGACAGGCGATATGTTTTCATAACTAAGGTTAGTATTAGGCAATGCATCGCGAACTATGTCAAGCCTACTTTTTGGAAATCTCCGATTTAGCTCGGTGTGGAATTTCCGCTGATAATTCGACAACCCGCCCAAGGGTGCATCTCCGTACGGACTGTCGGCTCGCTATCTCCCAGGTTTGGAGTCAAACCGGGTGGCCTCTGTGCAAACTACAATCTCAACTCATTCGGGGCGAGGGAAATTTCCGCGCTTACGGGCTCGACCACGGTGGGATTCCAGATGTTGAACACATTCAAGCGCAAATTAAACCCGCAGGGCGGCTTGCTGCTCGAGGATGCGCTCAATCGCGGCATCGGCCTGGGCGCTCACTTTATCGAGGTGTACGCTGTGGACTGCAACGAACCACGCCAAGCGCCGGTCCTTACGCAAGCGGCCGACAAACTAGAAAGTCGTCCAGCAAGCTAACGCTTCTAGCGAGACGCGGTGACAGAAAACAAGTCTTAACGGGAAAGCGTCCTCTCGGCCCGGTCGCCACACTAATTCGACTGCTAGGCCTCAGCCGAGCCGGCATTGCAATCGTCGCCGGCATCTTCGTCTCTGTTGCGTATCCGACTCAGATCGGAGTTTCCTTCGAGCGCGCCGGCTTGAACTTCAGTCTGAAGACTTGTTTTTCGAATTGGCACGGGCTGTGGCAACTCTTTCACGCAGCTTTAAGGAAGCTGCAACGTCGCGCATCAGAGTTTTTCAGAGATTTCTTTATTCCAGGTCAAATTCTTTTTCAATTTGTCACTGGCTTCGGCCAATACTTCCTGCTGTTTAGGATCGATGAGATCGGGCTCGTAAACCTCCACAAACTGCGCTTTAAGGGCAATCGCAGTATCCAACGCCGCTTTGAGAGTGCCTTTCAACTTGTAAGTTGCCCGCAGCATTTCAAACCCTACCACGGTTTGGTCCGAAAACCGATTCACCGATTGATACGATAATTTATGACTATCTGGCTTATCGTTTGGCGCAAGGCTAGCAGCCTTAAGACCAAAACGGTGGGGATAATCTTTAACACTATCTTCAACGAATTTTTTCAAAGTGGCTCTGCCTTCATCATCTCGAGAAGGTGGGCACATTGCGATAAGGAAAGGTGTGGTAGGAAAAGCTTTGTTATAGAGAGCAGCAAACCATTTCGCACCTTCAAGCCATTTCGCATTGCCTCCGATGGCATTATATTCATCCATATCATCCGGGCCTGCGAACCAAGCCTCAGTTGAATGCCCAAATCCCGTCATTATGACATAGCTTAAATAAGGAGAGGAATCGTAGCGTTCGCCGAGTTTTTTGATCAAATTACCAAATTTTTCCTGAAGCACGGGATGCCATGGTATCGGCATATAATCAGCTGGTTTGCCGCTATGGTGATGAAAGGTAAATTTTTCAGCGCCAGCGGAGTAGACCCATTCCGGAGAATGTTTTCCCGCAGGGATTAGTATTTCAATTCGTTTATTATACTTTTTGGCCAGCTCAAGTCCCCGATCAAAATAACTGAAATCAATCTTGCCCTCGGTTGGTTCGATTTTATCCCAGTCGCAGCGTAATACAATGCCATCCACGTTAGGATTCGTCCAGCATGGTGTGTCATTCAGCCTATCCATCTGATCAGGATGTTTATAGCTATAAGAGGGTAGCAAACACCAAATCCCGGTAGGCGCAGATTTTTGGATGATTTCGGTTTTTTCCTGGGCAAAAAGTTGCATAGGGATAACGACAGAAGATCCGAGCAGAAATGAATACAATAGACTGATTTTAATTTTCATGTGAAACGAATGTTTTTTTAGTTAGGTTAACGATAACCATGCTTACGCAGAGGCGAAATGATGCTCCTGGGGTTTCTCCTCTTTTATTTGGAATTTTTTGCCAGCACACACCTGCCATCCATCAGCGCTTTCAGCAGCTTTAAGAATGACTTCCAGAACATCCCGACCTTCTTCGGCTGAATGGACTGGACGAGTTCCGTTGATAAGACTTTCCGCGAGCTGTGCAATTTCAGCAGCAAAGATTTCAACTGCAGAGAAAGTTTGTTTGGCAGGTTTCCTTGAAACCCTTCGGAGCAAAATATAAATCACAGTCGGACCAATAAAACTCGTCGATCACAATTTGAACCAGCGCCGGGGCGGGGACAGCGATAAAAACTCCGAGCAGTCCGAACAATTCGGCGGCCGCCAGCGGTGATTCGCATTCGGGCCGACGGCCTACCGACCAAATGCCAGGTCCCAGGGCCCCGATCCTACATCAGCAATTGTGTCAGAGACGGTCAGCGACGGAATATCAATAACCGTTACAGTCGTGTCGCCGCCGTTGCACACGTACAGTTTCGTATCGTTTGGGCTGGCCAGTATAGTCCAAGGCTGGTGTCCAGTGGGGAGCGTTGCGATGACCGTATGCGTGGCGGTGTTAATGGCCGAAACAGTGTCAGAGAATCCATTTTGTACGAAGGCCTTCGTTCCATCACGCGTAATTACCACTCTCTGGCAAAGGGCTCCGGTAGGGATGGTCGCGATCACAGTTAATGTGTTGGTATTGATGACAGAGACTGTCCCATCCCGCTGGTTGGTCACGTAAACCTCCTCGCCGTTGGGGGTAATGGCATTTCCCATCGGTGCTACTCCAACAGGAATGGTCGCGATCACTTGTTGCGTCGCCGTGTCGATAACGGATACGGAGGCGCCATAGTTGTTGCTGACGTAGACGCGGTCACCCGCGGGAGAGATGCAAAGACGACGGGAGCCAGGCGCAGTGGGAATACTCGTTACTTGGTAGGTGGTGATATCAATCACGTCCACTTCTCCCAGGGTATTGTTGGCGACATATGCGAAGCGTCCATCCAGCGTGAACAAGATGTCTTTGGCCCCCTGCCCGGGGATAAGGACAGTGGTGATGACTAGATTGGTTGCCGTATCAATGACGGCGACGGGGGAGTGATCTGGGTCACCAATGGAAAGGGGAGCTTGATGCAGGACGAAAAGACGTCTACCATCCGGCGTGATAGTGGTCTCTCCGGGTACATTGTACACCGGGATGGTGGCAATGTTCGTGAGCGTCACCGTGTCTAGAACCGAGATGCTTTCGGAAAGCAAGTCGGAAATAAATGCCTTGCGCCGATCCGGTGTTATCGCAATACGAATCGGGGAAGCGCCCACGCCCACGGGGATTTGGGTGACTACCTGGTTGGTCGAGGTGTTGATCACAGCAACCTCATCGGAGTTTTTCGCGGGGACAAATAGGGAGTGGGGCGCGGCCAAAGCCGAGGATGAGAAGGCAAAGCCGAAAATAATCAACAGCAAAGGCAGGCGATATGTTTTCATACTAAGGCCAGTATCAGGCAATCCACCGCGAACTATGTCAAGCTAATCTGATCTCCACTGGTGATTGGACCATCGAGTACTGGTCAAAGACGGCGATTTTGAACCCGCCCAAGGCTGGGATCTCCGTACGAACTGTCGCCTCGCTTGCAAAGTCCCTTCTTCTGCTGAACCGAATGTTCAAACGACCGCGATTTCAGTCTTCGTTTCCATATTACAAGAGCGACTGCCGTGATCGCGCCGAAGGTCAACAGTTCATAAAAGCTCGACCGAACATTTCCCATGCTGAATAGCGCGGGAAGGTCTTTGTGACTAACCCCCACAACCAGTACCAAGGGCGAGCGGAATTCTTTCGTCCACGGCCAGAATAGAGGAATGCCAGAGGCGGTGGCGTTCCATCCGAGCTTTCTGCCGGTGCACAGGTCAATGAGAAGATGTGAGCTGTATGCCGAAAAACAAAGAATGGCGCTTCGCCAAAAACTGGTAGTTATCCGCCACACGCAGCTGACAGCGAGCGCAACAAAAACGGCTGCTGCGAGGCTGTGCGTGAAGCCACGGTGCAAGGCATTCGCGTTTGCTCCGGTGCCAAGGCCGAAGAGAAAATCGACGTCAGCCAGATTCGCAAGCAGAACCAGCAAGACCAGCTGCGGCAGATATTGGCGGCAGGCTGTGGCAAGGCTCACTTTCAAACGCGCTGTTAGAAGCATGAAAGTCCAGAACCCGGCAAAAGTGTGCGCTATTGGCGAGGCCACGTGACGAAGTCTGTCAGCGTTTCGGCGTGGCGGGCGCGGCTGTCGCCGTTTGCATGCGAGTGGACTCTGGCGCTTCCAGAAGCCTGTCGTAAATGCGCTCGATCTTCGCGCAAATATGCCGCCAGTCGAAGTTGGCCAGGACCGTGGCTCGCGCGTTGGCGCCCAACTCGGCTGCGAGTTTTCGATCATTCAGGAGAGTGACAATTCCGTGGCCCAAGGCTTCGCAATCACGATTAGGAACGACGAAAGCGTCGTGCAGATGACGGACACCCTTGGCACCGCCAGCGAAGGAAACAATCGGTTTTCCAGCGAGCATGTAGTTCAACAACTTCACCGGATGACCGGGGCACTCGGGCCGTGGCACTACGCAAACATCAGCGAGCGCGAGATAACTCGGGAGATCTTTTAATGTGTGCGGTGATATCCAGATCACCGAGCCCGAGATTCCCAGTTCCGCTGCCAGCTGCCGATGTTCTTTCTCCTCTGCTTCCGATACCAGTGCACTGACCATCAGTAGAACGGCATCCGGCTCTTCTCGCAACGCAACCGCGAAAGCCCGTAGCAGATAATCGATTCTTTGATAGGCGTTCAGGACTCCGGTGTACATGACGACCTGGCGGCCATCGAGCTGATACTTTTGGCGAAGCTTTTCCGGCTCGGGATGATCAAACAACTCCGGTTTGATACCCGCCGGAACCATGTCTACCTTGGCGGCAGGAACGCCTTGATCGATGAACCAGGTCCGAAGTTCAGCTGACACAGCCGTGATATGATTCGGAAAGATCGGCGTGAACCAATCGAGGCTGCGCGCGAGTCCGTGAGCCAGCCAGGCGGGCCGGATGAAGCGATAACCGGCTAACTCATCAGCCATTAGATTGACCGCATTATAAAGAAGCGGACGGCGGGTCAGCCACTTGGCCATGATTCCGACAAGCGCGCCTTCATAGTTGTGCGCGTGAATGATATCTATGTGCTCGCGGCGGATGACTCGGCAAAGGAGCCAGAGTAACTGAAAATCGAGCACAAACTTTTCCGGTGAGGGTCCAACCTTGGCATTCTTCTCCGGCCGAAAAGCCGCGGTCCGATGAACTTTGGCGCGGCGAACGCTGATTTCTTCCTGACCGGTCGGGTAAGTGACGATGTGAACGTTATGCCCCATGTCCGAAAGCGTGTCGGACATCTCCCGGATGCTCGCGGCGGAGCCGAAATTGGCGGGGAAAGGACACGCCGCTACCATGGCGATTGAATAACGGTTTGCTTGCCTCTGCTGATTTTGCGCGCGCCTTCTCACTTGAGAGCCGTTGTCGGAGTTACTTCGGTTGTTGGGAGACTGCAAACTTAAGGTAGGGGCTAACAGTTTCCCGAGAGATAATGCGGGCGGGCACGCCCATTACGGTGCAGTTACCCGGCACGTCACTCAACACCACAGAATTCGGGCTGACCACCACGTTGTCACCAACTGTGACACCGCCCATGACCTTGCAGCCAGCGCCAAAATAACAATTATTTCCGATGGTGGGACGGCCGGAACCTCGGATGTTTGCGATCGATACCCCTGAGTTAACTGTGCAACTGTGTCCGATGCGCTTTGCTAGGACGTGAATGCAGGACCAAGTGTGAACAACCAGTCCGGGACCAATGTCGCTCTCCGGGTGCACCTTAATTCCGGTAACTATGACGCAAACTACGTCGATCAATAACCAACTCGCGATGAGCAGTTGCCGAAGAATGGGAATTTTGACGCTGTAAGCCCAACGGCCAAACCGATATACCAACACAGCAAAGGTTCCGAACTCGAGGAAAGGAGTGATCCACTGACGGAAAAACGTTTGGTCCTCCGGTCGAACCCCGTAGGCGCGGCGTTTTCTGCTCAGATCAGCACGTATATTTTCAAACATGGGGACAGTTCTAAAATTAATTACTCCAAGTAGCCGAGAGCTTGGAGACGTTCCTCGACTTTGGCAGCCTCTTCATCGGTGTAACCACTTGGCCGGTCGGTCGCGGACGTGCCGGAGGCAGCACCGGATCGGATCGGCCGCGCAAGGAGAAAGTCTGGCTGAAAAGCGCTGGCCAGCACTTTGCCGTCCATGTCTTCGGGTACAGGCACGCCGAGCAAATGAAGAAGCGTCGGAGCGATATCGATGAGTCGTGCATTTGCGATCTCCGCGCCACTTTTAAAGCCCGATCCACGTCCGATCAGGATCCCATTGAGCCTGTGCGTACCACCCCATTCGGATGTCTCCGATGGCCGATGTTCTCGAATGATAAGTGCCGGCTTACCGGTGTCTTCGGGAAAGCTAGGCTGACTCGAAAACAGGCTGTCCTCGCTCCACCAATCAAGGACAAGGTCAGCGCCCTCTCTGGAAAACGGGCCGTGAAAAATTTCGTTGCGGCGGTAGACCCGGTTAATGACTGGTTTGCCGCTGCGCGGATCCTTGAGCTCGGCCAGTTTCTCGATGATAAAAGCAACCAGAGCGTCGTAATCTCCGGGATCGACGATGCCTTGCGGCTTCACACCTTTGAGATTGATCCATATACTCGGAGGCGAAGCGAGCACCTCGCTACAGTAGGCCTTGGTCCGGCTCCAGTCGATGCTCGTGAAGGATGAATAAGCCATTTCACTCTTCTGCCGGATCTTGGGGAAGAGCATAGCGAGCCGGCTCTTCTGACGCGAGGTGAGAGTGCTACGCAGCGCGGAGAAACTGACGCGCAGGAGCTTCTTGCCTAATCTCCTAATGCCGGATGTAGTTTTCTCGTCGTAATTCAGGAGGCCAAGCTGAGCCAGGTAACGGTTGAGGAAAATCGTACGATCGACAACTGGACCGCCGCCGTGGTCGGAAACCACAAAGAGAGTCGTTTCAGGCGGAAGTCGGTCGATGATCTGGCCGGCCGCGGCATCGAGGCGTTCATAGACCTTCCGCACCGCGTCGCCGAATTTCGGCGCCAATTTTAAGTCGTGCAGGAAATGACCCTTATCCATGTGCTGCCAGAAGTAATGCTGAACTGTGTCGATCGACATGAAGACAAACATCATCACGTCCTGCGGATGATTCTCCAGCAAATAGAGCGCTGCTTTCGTCCATTGGTTGTCCATCTGCTCCATCTCGGCGAGCACCTGGTTGCGCCGCTCATCGGTCGACATCGCGCCGAGGAACCGGAGATCGAGTTGGATTCCGCCAAGATGCTTGACCAGCTCCTCTCGCAACTCGGGAGGATGAATGAACGGACTCGTCTCAGAAGGCGTATCCATCCCAGAAATCTGGAATCCGTTCAGTGGTTCAGGCGGATAAGTGAACGGAATGTTCATCGTGCCAACCGAGTAGCCGGCGTTATTCAAAAGCTTCCACACAGTGGGCGAACGGCGCGATGTAGCGTTCGCGTACTTCATCGCGTAACCGCCGTATTCCGTTTCGACGAAATGAAAGATGCCGTGTTTGCCCGGATTTTTCCCGGTCATGAACGACGTCCAGGCCGGCGGAGTAATCGGCGGGAGAATGGACTCCAGCGTGCCCGAGACGCCGGCTTTCATCAGCTTCGCCAGATTCGGCATTTTGCCTTCCGCCATACATGGCCGGATAACTGTCCAGGTTGCGGCGTCCAAGCCGATGACGACCACCTTCGGAACCTTCTTCATGTGATGATTACGTTAAACTTCACGCAGGGTTCCGTAAAGCTCCGCGGGCAGGACACGCGCCGGGCTTTTCACTTGTAAACCCTCCAAGTCTGCATGCCGACTGGGTCGAATCGAAAATCAGTCACTGAAGTTCCGAGTGCGCTCAAACGCTCCCTGACAATGTGCCGTTTGTTAAACGGGCAGTAGAGCAAAAGGTGGCCACCACCCCCGGCACCAGTGATCTTGCCACCGATCGCCCCGGCTTTTCGCGCCTCTTCATAGAGCTCGTCAATGCGGGGCGTTGTAATCCCTTTGGCCATTTTCTTCTTCTGTAACCAGCCTTGGTGCAGCATTTCACCAAAGCGGTCGAGATCGCCCGCGAGCAATGCCTTCTTCATTTCAATCGCGATCGCCTTCACTTGATCCATCGCCGCGAGCGGTTCCGCTTTATGCTTCTTCGCGCTCTCTATCTGACTGTCGATGATCGGCTGGGATTCGCGGCTCCCAGTGAAACAGAGGATGAGATTGTATTCGAGTTCGTTGATCAAGAACTCGCTAAGTCGCAGCGGAGTGACCACGACCTCTTCACCATTAAATTCCATAAAATTGAAGCCGCCGAAGGCCGCCGCATACTGGTCCTGACGACCGCCTTTGATTCCGACATCGTTGCGTTCGATATCGAAGGCCAAACCCGCCATGCCAGCAGAGGTGATTGGCAGGCCAAGCAATTCACGGAACAAGCCAATCAACGCGACGGTAAATGTCGAGGAACTTCCGAGCCCGGAGCCCGGCGGCGCGTCGGCATGGACGAAAAGATCGAAGCCGTCCGAGCGGAACTTGTCGAGTTCGAAGCGCTTCAGCACCCCTTTAACGAGATCCATCTGCCCGTCGAACTGGAAGTGTTCCTCCTGGGTCCAGTAAACGACCGTTCCATAATCGAAGGAGCGAAAGCCGATCGAACGTTCCGACTTTGGCACCAATGTACCATAAACATAGCGCGAGATCGTGGCGTTGAGCACACAACCGCCATGTGTATCGGCGTAAGGCGAGACATCCGTGCCGCCCCCGCCAAAGCTCAACCGCAAAGGTGCGCGCGCACGCACCATCCTTACTCGGCTGAGAAAATTACGAGGCCGGGCAGTCATGATAGATTGGGGGAGGCAAGGGTTTTCCCTTCCATATCTACCGGCACAGGCAGGCCAAACAACTGCAAAATCATTGGTGCAATATCGATTATACGAAGCCCGTCGATTCGGCGTCTACCTGGCAGACCACCGTTAGCTGGCCGGAAAAGGAAGATGCCGTTCTCCGCGTGGTTGGCCCCGTCTGGCCCCGTGTCATTTTCGAAAGTGTGTATTTTTCCGCCGCCAACCGTGCCAACGGAGCGCCAGTAGAGACCGCCAAAATAAACGATCAGATCTGGTGCCACGCCGCGCACCTCTTTATACAACTCTTCCGGCCGAAAAACTTGCGTACCGATTTCGTGTCCGTTTTCATCTGGAATTGCTTTCAGTCCAGCGCTCAGCTCATCACGCACTTTCTCATAGTCCCGTGGTGCGACAGTTCCGTTTGGCTCGCGGCCCGCGACGTTGAGAAAGACACGCGCATAATATCCGCCATCGCCCCATGCTTTCGTCCGGGACCAATCAATTTTGAGTTTAGAGAGCGGTGTCGCGCCGGGAGGCTTTTCGGCGAGGGTGAGGTAGCCATTTGCAAGCAGCCATTCGTTAACGCAGATGCCGCCATCCATCCGCTTGGCGCCGTGATCAGAGACCACCAGCACAGCCGTCCCGTCATCGGCAAACGCGAGCAACTCGCCGATTTCACGGTCCACCTCTCTGTAGTACTCATGAATCGCGTCCTCAAATTTGTTGCCAGGCTCGTAGAAGCGATGAGCCGGATCCATGTTGTCCCAAAACGCATGGTGGATTCGGTCCGTGCCCATCTCAACTATCATGAAAAAATCCCAATCTTCCTTCGCCAGCAGATGCCGTGCGAGCTGGAACCGCTTCCGGGTCATCTCATAAATGTCAGCCAGAATCTTCTCCTTGTTGCCGGATCGAAAATCACGCACATCCAAAATGTATTCGCCAACCACCCGCTCGATCTCTTGTTTGAGTTCAGGCGGATGCGTGTACTGGCAGGTCGTATCCGGGGTTAGAAAGTCGGTCACCATTAAGCCATTCAGGGGGCGTGGTGGGTAGGTTCCCGGCACGCCTATGACGATGGAGCGTTTTCCACTGCGCGAGAGGATATCCCAGAGCCGGTCCTCTTTAATCGCAAGCGAGTTGGCGATGGAATACCGGTCGTAGGAGTGATCCGCACGGTTTCGAAACCCGTAAACTCCAAGCCGGCCAGGACTCTTGGAGGACATCATCACCGACCACGCCGGCACTGTGATGGGCGGATCGCACGAGCGGAGCAGTCCGTGCAGTCCGCTCCGGCAGAGCGACTTCAAGTTTGGCAAACCATCAAGCCAGCGATCGAAGACCAACTCAGGCGCTGCGCAGTCCAGTCCAATCACCATGACTCGCCGCCGCGCTTTTTCCGGCCCGGTCCCTAGGGTCCGGTCCTGCACGTCGCGCGCGGATTGACCTGAAAACATTTCTTTCAACGTTATACTCTGTAGTGCGGCACGCTCAGATGCGAGAAGAAATACCGCGTCGAGTTATTCTTGGTATTCGTCGAGCGCGAGCTTGGTTCGTCAAAGCTGAAGTCGATAATGCGTAAGATCGACAGGTTCACAAAGTCACCGAGGCGTTAAGCTTTATGGCATCAATTCACAAACAACCCGGCCGTCGATGTTACTACTGTGCCTATTCGCTCGATGACAAAGCGACCGGCAAAATGAAGCGCGTTTCGAACCACTGGCACCACAAACAAGAAGCAAGCGTTAGCGATGTGCAACGCATGGGAGCAAGCGGCGCACAAAGGTCGCGACGGCAAGCTGACGCCGGAAGCTGCAAGGGCGATCATCGAGCGCGGAGTGCGCGAAATTCAACGAGCATCGGCGTAAGCCCCATCACTTTTCCGCCCCAAAACGAACCGTTGAAATCACCGGAACGGTGATTTGGACTGTCACGTTGAAATCAACATAACGCTTTTTCACGCTGGTTGCTTTTCCGAGTCCGCCGACGGTGCAGCCAGCTCGGTGCCCTACGCCCAACGGTCGCAACGCCAACTCGCTGCCGTTAGCGCGATACACTTCGCTCAGGTCAAGCTCGGCAGCGCGGACGGCTTCGTCGCCGGACAACTTCTGCATCTTCGGAATTGAATGGGGCACGTCGATTCCCCTGCCCGATCAAACGTTGCTGCTGGGCCTCGGCGTCGGCAAAAAGGTCCCGTCGCGGGACGAAACGAAAAACGAATTCGTCTCCAAAACCGAAGCGCAAATCACATTGAGCTTTGACCATCGCAGCATCGACGGCCGCGGCGCCAGTCGTTTGCTCAAACGCGTGATCGAACTACTGCAAGACCCGCCACGGCTGTAATTTTTTCGGTCCGATTATCGCTCTGATGCGTTGGCGATTCGTCGGGTGACTCTCGGGGAAAAACGTTCGCACGTCTCGCAGCGAAAGTAACTGAATTGTTACGATTGTTCGTTGGGAGATAGGCGCTTTTCGTGCTACGCCTCAGCAAGAACAAAAGACATCTATGACAATCGTTGGCTCAAAACTTTACTCTCGTTTGATTCTTTGCCGCGGAATCGTTACCGCGGCGATCGTGCTGACTTCGTTTATTAGTTCGCAGGCGGCGCAAGCAGCGGGCGGTGATCTGGATCCGACATTCGGGACCGGCGGCATGGTGATGACTGATCTTAGTCGTAGCACGGACATCGCCAACGCGGTGGCGGTTCAATCTGATGGCAAATTGGTCGTCGTCGGACAAACCTATAAAAACAATGATTACTCGACCGAAGACTTTGCCGTCGCCCGCTACAATACGGATGGCACGCTCGACACCACCTTCGGCAGGGGAGGCAAAGTGAGAACAGATTTCCCCGGCCTGGCCGCGGTCCCCTCGTCGGTGGTTATCCAACCGGACGGCAAAATCGTGGTCGCGGGCGGCGCCTTTCCGCTTTTTACCTTTCTGGGCGATTTCAAAGTAGTCCGCTACAACCCGAACGGATCGCTCGATAGGTCCTTTGGAAGCGGCGGCATCGTGACGACGACTTTTCCAGAGGGTAGTTACGCGTTCGACGTGGCCTTGCAGCCCGACGGCAAGATCATTGCCGCCGGAACCGTCTTCGTAGATTTCAACCCGGGCGATATATCCGATACGGATTTTGCCCTGGCCCGATATAACTCCGATGGAAGTCTCGACACAACCTTTGGCAACGGCGGCACGATGATGACCGATTTCTTCGGTAACGAAGACGATGTTTTTTCGGTCTTGATCCAGCCGGACGGAAAGATTGTCGCAGTGGGCTCCGCCAATAACCCTGCAACTTACTACGACTTCGCCGCTGCGCGTTATCTCAGTAACGGCACGATCGATACTACGTTTGGCGTGGCTGGAAAAGTGAGCACCGACTTCGGCGATCAAAATTTTGATCGCGCGCGCTCGGCCGCGCTTCAATCCGACGGACGGATTGTCGCTGCTGGATTCGCGATCTCCCAAAACGGGGTAGTCCAGAATTTCGCGGTCGCGCGCTATACCTCAAACGGCATCCTCGACACCACTTTTAGTGGCGATGGGAAAACCCAAATCGATTTCGGCAATTGCTGCCAGAGTGCTATGAAAGTCCTGCTGCAAAGCGATGGTAAAATCGTCATCGTCGGCGGTTCGAACGGCGAGTCGTCCGAGGACGACTTTTTGCTGGCGCGTTTGAGTTCGCGCGGCTCACTCGATGCCACGTTTGGTGTCGGCGGCAAGGTGCGCACCTCATTTGGTGATCTGAATGGTGGAGCCAACGGGGCCGCTCTTCAGTCCGATGGAAAGATTGTGGCCGTCGGATTTCAAGCCACCTTTAGTAATCAATGGAGCAACTTTGCCTTGGCGCGCTACCTTAGCCAGTAATTTCCCCTCCAGCTTGAAATGAGACATATGCGCCAGTCTGCTCGGATCCAAAAACGTATTGACTGCTTTCGCAACCACCACTAAACGGCGAGAAATAAAACACTAAAAACTCAGCTCAAACTCCAACTATGAAAAATAAATCCACTTCACAATCCGCATTCTTTAATGTACGCGTCTTAATCGGCCTGTTTATAGTCCTGGCTGGCGTCTTTCTGGCCCTGATAGGCCTTGGGACGTTCTCAGGGCTTACTGCCAGCTCCGCACAAGCGCAGCAAAAGCACAAAATTATCAACATCCCAGGCCTTCCTCCGGGATTTGACTGTGCCACGATTCATGATCTGGGCATCGACAAGCAAGAGAGCCTACGGGCGGGATTAATCATGATCGCCTGCGGCGAGTCGCCGGGTGGTTCACCTTCGCCTTACGCTGCCTTCTCTCAGCTTCTCAATCAAGTCACAGCGCCCCTGGCGTTTGGCGGCGTGGACGTCGATCTGGTCACCGGCACCGAAACCTCTCCGCACATTGTCGCCTTCAACGATTCGCGAAGCGCCGCCGCTAGCAACTTCTCTGGCATATCGTGCTCCACCGACGGTGGCGCAACTTTCACCCGCGTCACCAAATCCAACGGTCAAAGCCCATTCGCCAACACATTTGGCGACCCCGTTTTACTGTTCAACAAGCCAAGCCAGACTTGGTTTGCTATCTTTATCGACGGGGGCTGCGGCTTCGGCCTCGGCGGGTACAAGTCCACCACTCCCTCGGACCCTAATAGCTGGACCCACTTCTGCGTTCACCCCAACTCCTCAGACGACCGAGAGTCCGGCTGGGCTGACAACGATCCGTCCTCTCCCAACTTTGGAACCATGTACGTTTCCTGGAACAACTTCAGTGTAGGGGTCGGCGCTCTCCAAGTCACTTTTTCCACTGATAACGGCGCCACGTGGCACGCCGCGATAAATGTGAGCAACACCAATACCTTCATTCGCGATGTCCAGATCACTGGTGATCTGTCGGGCAACGGAACCACCTACATCGCGGGCATGGATGAAGGCGGCGGCGGCTTCCCGCACAACGACACCAATAAGATTTTCAGGTCCACGAACGGCGGCAATACGTGGACTAATACGTTCACCGGCACCCCGTTCTCGGGGCCGGGCGTGGCGTTTTGCAGCGACAACTCGTACTTCTCCTGCATGTTTAATAACCAGGGTGGATCGGTCCCGACCTTCTGGCGGCACGAGGGTTGGGGTCAAGTCGCTGCCCTCAACGACGTTGTTCACCTGGACTATGCCCAGCACGGCGCCGGTGCCGATCCTGGCGATGTTTTTTACATTCGCTCCACTAACGGCGGTGTGACCTTTGGGTCGCCGGTGAAATTGAACACCGATACCACGACCCGTCCTCAGTGGCAGCCGAACATCTCGGTCAGCCCTGGTGGCACTGTCTTCGCGATGTGGTATGACGCGCGCGGTAGCACCACCTGCACCAGAGGTAACACGGGCGTTCCGTGCTACCAAATGTGGGCACGTAAGTCCACCGACAACGGCGCGACTTGGCTCGCCGACATGACCTTCAGCGATGTGGTCTCGCCACTTCCAGGACAGAACGACCCGAACATCGTGGCGGGCTACGCGGGCGACTACGACTATGGCACGGCGTTAGCCGGCGCGCACTACAGTTCATGGGATGACGGGCGCGTGCCCATCGCCGGCCAATCCCAGCAGGATGCCTTCACTGACCAGGAGCCAGCGGGCGGTGCAACACCAACTCCAACTCCGACGGCAAGTCCAACGGCAACACCAACGGCAACACCAACGGCGACACCGACGGCAACTCCTGCACCGATCACGCTTCAGGCTCGGGTGCAGACCCAGGGAACCAACCATAGGGTGACACTGCGATGGAGGCCGGCTGATGGCGGCCAGGTGAATATATTGCGAAATAATGTTGTCATCGCGACTACAGCCGACGACGGACAAGCCGTGGACAACCTCGGAACTCGAACGGGAACATTCACCTACCAAGTCTGTGAAACGGACTCAGGCGACTGCTCGAATCAAGTCACGGTCCAAGTCCCTTAGTCGTCCCATCCGACTCCTGAAAGGCATTTAAAGAAACTCATAACCAAAGGGCATTCGGCGAAGGCGCCGGATGCCCTTTACAAGAACAGTTGACATCAAACCGCGCATTCACATCGCCGCGCTTGCGACGTCTCTTTGGTTCATTGCTCATCGTGGCAGCTGCCATCGCAGCGCTGGGGGCGTTCGGCTCCTCGCGTGCTAGCAGTCAGGGCAGTCCGCCTGAACAGGCGGCGATCGCGACCAAGATTGCGCCTTGGGTCATGGAACATACAGCGAACGGTCAGCAGGCGGAATTTTTGGTCGTGCTCGCCGACCAAGCCGATCTTGGTGGAGCGGCAGCTTTGCCGACTAAGAACGCAAAGGGTAGTTATGTGTACGATGCGCTGTGGAATAAGAGTCAGGCCACCCAAGGCTCGATTCTGCAATTGCTGCGCGAACGGGGGCTCGAGCATCAATCCTTCTACATCGTTAACGCAATTTTAGTGAAGGGTGGTCGCGAGATCGCCGAGATGTTGGCTGGCCGCCCGGATGTGGTGCGCATCGAGGGCAATCCGCAGATTCGAAATTTGCTACCCCAACCGGCCCCTGCGGCTGATGCATCTTCGCAACCCGGGGCTCCGGAGACGATCGAACCGGGAATCAATTACACGCATGCGCCTAGCGTCTGGGCGCTTGGTTTTACCGGCCAGAATATTGTGGTGGCGAGCGCCGACACTGGTGTTCGCTGGACGCATAACGCGCTTAAACCTCACTACCGCGGCTGGGATGGGGTAACTGCCAATCATGATTACAACTGGCATGACTCCATTCATTCCGGCGGTGGTATCTGTGGTCCCAACTCCCCACAGCCCTGCGATGACTTCTTCCATGGCAGCCACACTACTGGCACAGCCATCGGCAGTGACGGAGGCGCGAACCAGATTGGAATGGCTCCCGGCGCAAAGTGGATTGGCTGTCGCAACATGGACCAGGGCGTCGGCACGCCGGCCAGGTACATCGAGTGCATGGAGTTCTTCCTGGCGCCTTATCCGGTAGGCGGCGGGCAGGGCGATCCGACCAAGGCACCCGATATTACCATTAACTCCTGGGGCTGCCCGACATCGGAAGGCTGTTCGGTTAACACGTTGCAATCTGCCGTCGAAGCTCAAGCCGCCGCTGGCATCATGATGGTGGTCGCGGCGGGTAACTCCGGTTCGCTTTGTTCCACCGTGACAGATCCGCCATCGTTCTATGCGGCATCTTACACGGTCGGAGCGCTGAACACCGGTAGCGATACCATTGCTTCCTTTAGCAGTCGCGGCCCGGTTACAGCCGATGGTAGCGGTCGGATAAAACCAGATATCACTGCTCCTGGCACTAACACTCGTTCCGCCAGTAACAGTTCCGATAACGCATATACGTTTGCCAGCGGCACCTCCATGGCTACTCCGCATATCGCCGGCGCCATGGCTCTGCTTTGGTCGGCTATTCCGAGCTTGCAGAACCAGATCGACCCGAGCAAGACAGCCTTGAATAACGCGGCTGTTCATATCGCTTCCACGCAGTGTGGCAGTGCGGGACCGCCAAACAACGTTTTTGGATGGGGCCGCGTTGACATCCTGGCCGCCGTGACCAGCGCCACACCAACTCCGACGCCTACAGCAACTCCGACGCCTACGCCAACACCTGGACCGATTACGCTCAGCGCCCGGGGGAAAAAGGTGGGGGGAATAAATACATCGCGTCTCACCTGGAGCGGGGCGACGTCAAACAATGTCGACGTCAACCGCGATGGAGTTGTGATCGCGACGGTACCGAATAACGGCCGCTATACTGATTCCACCGGCACCACCGGCCAGGCTAGCTTCGTGTATAAGGTGTGTGAAGCTGGCACCCAGACCTGCTCTAACACTGTGACTGTGAATTTCCCGCCATAAGGCAAAGGCAACAACCAAACCACTTCTCTATCAACGCGGCGTCCGGCAGCTGCCGGATGCCGCATGTAGAGCCGATACAAGAAAAGTTCTATGACATCAAACCACGCTTTTAC
>WNFY01008549.1_pt1 | contig 18099 bp, 15 predicted proteins | sample 5400091 | NCBI WGS metagenome assembly WNFY01 (sample SAMN13153364, study PRJNA577476) | soil metagenome | isolation source: 60 cm soil or saprolite under grassland replicate 1 | place: USA:California | collected 2016-06-15
TACGTCGAGCCGAAAGAAGATCTCGAGGTGAAAGTGTCAAATTTCTTTGCCAAGGTCAACTATCCGGTTCTGACAGACCTGCAACTCGATATGGCCGGCGTCGAAACCGAGTTGGTTTACCCGCGCGGGATTCCAGATGTTTTCCGCGGCTCGCAGGTCACACTTATCGGTCGCTATCACAACGCGATAAGCATGGACTATGTCCGTTTGAAGCTGAGCGGTAAGGTGGGCGGAGCAATGAGGAACTACTTTTACGACAATCTTCGTTTTCCACTCCGAGAGGAAACAAACGACTACCTGCCACGTCTGTGGGCAACGCGACGAGTTGGCTGGTTAATGGAACAAATTCGCACAAACGGGGAGCAGCAGGAACTGCGCGACGAGATAGTTGACCTGGGAACGCGTTACGGTATCGTTACTCCTTACACTTCGTACCTCGCAGTCGAGTCTCCGGGGCCGAGTCAGAACGTTATCGGTTTGCCGATGTCCCGTCCTGGTGTGGGTGGTGGCTTGACGTCGCGTCCGGCGCCGATGGCTGCTGATGCGAAGGTTGCAACCGGAGAGGGAGCGGTGCGGGCAAGCAAACGCGCTCGCGAGCAGCAGGAGACTGTGACCATCGCGAATGACAAACCGTCATCGGCAGTGCGTCAGGTTGCCGGCAAGACATTCTACTTACGCGATGGTGTTTGGACTGATTCAGAGTTTAAGTCTGACTCACGCCTGCCGGAAAAAGTGTTGCGATTTGGCAGCGATGAGTACTTTGCTCTGATCAAAGAAAAACCAGGGCTCTCTGCCTTCTTTGCTCTGGGCGAGCGAGTGCTCGTCATATTTGAGGGCCGGGTATACAAGGTGAATGAACATTCACCTTGATACGTCTAGACAGTAAGCCAACACAGAAACGAGGCCACGCATGTTCATTAATGGTGCGTGGCCTTTTTCGCCGCACGGCCTTGTCGCTTGTCTTGTCGGTTGAAACTAGGGTACAAGAATTCAAACTTCGAAGCCTATTTTGGGTTGTGGTAATGGCACGAAATCCCTGGCAAGGGGTTTGGTGGCTTCTCGAACCCAGGGTGAAAACCATGAATGCAAGGACTCCACAGTTACATTCGATTGCTGCGTGTGTTTTGGTCTTGCTGGCCCTGTCGATTGCGTTAGCGGCGCAAGAGGGCTGGATGTCGATGCAGATCGGAGCGAAGGGCAGGGATCTGAATACAGTATATTTTCTTGACAGCAAGCGTGGCTGGGTGGGAGGCGATGGTGGGTACCTCAGCCGCACGGACGATGGCGGAACTACCTGGGTACGACAAGTGGTGGGTACAACAGACGCAATTAACGATATATATTTCCGCGACAAAGAAGCCGGATTCTTGTTGGCAGGGAATACTATATTCGTCACGCACGACAGTGGCGTGCGTTGGAGTGAAGCCCGCAGGTTCCTGCCCACGGATTTCGATGGCAATTCAGTTGAACTCTACAGCGTTCGCTTCTCGAGCAAAAAACGCGGCTGGGTAGTAGGGTCGATAAGCCGAAAGGACAGGGTCGTTGATAGCATTCTGGTTCACACTGATGATGGGGGCGAGACCTGGAAGAGACAGCCTGCACCGAGCCGTTTGGAACTGATTCATATTGACTTTGTAAACGACAAGCACGGCTGGATTGTTGGCGACGGTGGCACAATACTCAACACGCACGACGGTGGTGAAAGCTGGATTCCGCAACAATCCGGAACTACCGTGACTATTTTTCACGTTGACTTTCGTGATGAAAAGAAAGGCTGGGCGGTCGGTGAAAAGGGAACATTGTTGCGCACCATCGATGGCGGTGATACCTGGACGCCCGTAGTCACTAACGTCCAGGCAACCATGCTCAGTGTCCAATTCCTCAACGACGATGACGGCTGGGCTGTGGGACGCGGCGGCACGCTCTTGAGGAGCAACGACACTGGCAAGACGTGGCTGAGACAAGAGGCTACAACGAAGCAAAACCTTTATGCGCTGTATTTCAACAAGAAGGTCGGTTGGGCAGTGGGCGGGGATGGAACAATCCTGCGGTATGAGCGATAACCAGACGGGAAACAGGCGGTTCCTCGACCGTGCGCGAGCGGTTTTCAGACTGGTAGACCTTCTTGTTGCGAGAGGCGACCCAACAAGCAACCCGTTTCGTGGAAAACTACATCAGAGGTTTACGATGTTAACAGGATCGCCGCAATCATAGCGGCGACCATAACAATCGGTTCCTCCTGTGGTTGCCCGGCATGTCGGCCATGCCGGGCCTTTTCCTTTTAATCCTGTTAATGAATTCCAGTCATCCTGTCTTGCTGCCGAGAAATGGCAAAGGCGGGGAGTCCTGCAGGGTTACCGTCCCTTGAGTTTGTTCGCCCTCGAACCGGGCTGAGATCTCAACGTCGACCGCGTGCTCGTCCATTTTGAGAGAAGTCCTGGTTTGGAAGGAGTTGTCTTTGAGATCAATTGTGCCGAGATCTGCTTCTCCCATTTCAGAGGTAACGCTGCCCTTGAGACCGGAGCTATCGCGAGTGATCACCAGAGTTGCGGGAATGTTTTGCCCAAAAGGTGTCTCAATTTCGATTGACCATGAGCCTGACACGTCGGTTGTTTCCTGGCCGTTGCTGTCAGCGGTCTTTTCCTTTCGCTTTCCGGCGGTGGTGTAGGTCTCGATTTCGTCGCAGTAGGGCTTGATTTGGTCTACCACCCGAGCACCATCGCCTACTACAATGAGAGCGGCTTCATCTGGCTTGATGTACTTGATAGCTACTCGCTGGATGTCGTCAAGAGTGACGGCCTGCACTCGGTCGCGGTAAGTTTGCAGGAAATCATCCGCCAGATTCAGCATCTTGATCTGGACAAGCTGCTCTATCAAACCCTCTTGAGTTTCGAGGCGAATGGGAAAGACTCCCGTCAGATACGACTTGGCGTCCGCAATCTCTTTTTCGGAAACGCGCTCTGAGCGAATTCTGTTCAACTCGTAGAAAAACTCCTTGAGTGAATCACCTGTCACCTGTGTGCGTACTTCAGCAGTCGCTCGGAAGGTGCCGGCAGTTCTACGCGCATCGAGATTCGTGTATGCACCGTAGGTGTAACCTTTCTCTTCTCGCAGATTCATGAAGAGACGAGAGGAGGCCGTGGCGCCTAGCACTGTGTGCATTAGCAGCATGGGAAAATAGTCAGGACTTGTTCGTGTGATGCCGCTGTTGGCAATAACGATATTTGACTGAGCAGAACCATATCGATCGACCAGATATGCCGACCGTCTGGTCCTCACCGGCGGAGCGGGAAAATCGGTCTTGAGTTCGGCGCCCTTTTCCCAATTTGAGAACTGCTTCTCTATTCGTTGCAAGATCTCGTCAAAACGAACATCGCCGACGACGATGAAAACAGCGTTATTGGGAACAAACTTCTCCCGATGGAACTGGACGAAATCGTCACGTGTCAAAGCATCGAGAGACTCCGGTGTCGGCGCAACCACGGAATACGGATGGCTGCCAAACATTATGCGTGAAACCATTTCCGTAGCCAGAAACGAAGGTTGCGCGCGCTGTTGTCGCAGGCTCTCCTTGGTGTTTTGTTTGCCAAGTTCTACTTCGTTCTCGGGAAACGATGGCTGGAGTATGACATCGGCCATCAAGCCGAGAATTTCGTCGCGGAACTTCGCCAGTGCCGAAGCAGCGATAATGGTGTAGTCAGAGCTTGCGCCGGCCGTAAGGCTTGCTCCCATGAGCGCGACTTCCTCCGCGATCTCCCTGCTGGTCTTAGACGCAGTCCCTTCAGGCAATAGGCCAGCAACCATATCGGTCAGCCCTGGCAGTTTCAACGGATCGCAGGAGGTGCCAACTCGTAAGGCCAGACGATAACTGACAAGTGGCAGACGCTGATCTTCAACTACCAGAACTGTCAGCCCATTAGACAGGATCGTTTCCCGAGCAGTCGGAATCACAATGGGATGCGGAGACAGCGGTGCGGGGGCTTGACGGCGAAAGTTTTCCAGTTGGCTCATGTTTTATGGGTGCCAGGGGCCTGTGGTTGGATCACCTGACGCGGGGGCATCCGCGGGATCTTTTTGCTGCTCAGGTCGTAACGCCGTTGAGCTTGGCACACCGGCTTTGAGCGGCGAATCCGGCTCTGCGGGCGGGGCGTCAGGAACTTGTTTCGGCGGGGCCGCCGGCTGCTTTGGTTCGCCGGCGGGTTGTGGTGAAGAGGCGATGGCTGATTCGCCGGACCCTTCGGGCACGCTGGCCGGAACGATGTCCAGGACGACGCGATCCTCTATATCAAGGAATTGTGCGACTGCGTTCCTGATCTCTTCGGCAGTAACGCTCAGATAATGATCCAATTCAGAGTCGAAGAGTCGCGGATCTGAATCGTAAAGTGCAAACTCAGACAAGCGTTGCGCCCGATACATGGTCGACTGCCGCCCTCGAACCGCATCGTTCGAAAGAGAGTTTCGCAGCTTTTCCATTTCCTCGCTTGATGGACCTTCGCTCGCGATTCTCTTCACCTCTTCAAAGATTTGTTGTCGAATCGTCGTAACGTCTTGCCCGGGCTTTGGCAGCGCGAAGATATAGAGGGCCGAGGGACCGCGACGTTCGTCAACTCCGCCCTCAATTGAGACCACCGATTCGTCACCCTTGACAAGCTTCTGATAAAGCCGGGCACTGTCTCCATCAAAAAGAAGACTGCCGGCGAGGGAGAGTGCATAGAAATGTCGCGACCGCCGCTCGGGAATTTTCCACCCCAGCACAAAGGCGGGTGCTGGAGCCAGCGGATCGTGATAGGTCTCTTGCCTAATGGCCACGCCTTCCGACTCAGAAACGTCCACTGGTGGTGGATAAGACTGCGTCGGAATATCACTGAAATATTTATCGACGAGTTCGCGTGCCTGAGCGTTTTCAAAGTCGCCCACAACGGTAAGCACGGCATTATTAGGCGCATAATAGATGCGAAAGAACTCACGCACATCGTCAATGGTTGCTGCGTCGAGATCTTCCATCGAGCCGATGGTTGAGTGAGCATTCGCAGGATTTGTGAATATCAATTCGTTCATGCGCAGAAAGGCATTTACGTAAGGCTGGTTGTCGTAGCGCAGTCTCTTTTCTTCCTGTACCGCATTGCGCTGGTTGTCCAGATTCTCCTGGGTCACTTTGAGCGAACGCATGCGGTCGCTTTCAAGCCAGAACGCCAGCGGCAAATGATTTGAGGGCAACGTCTCGAAATAGTTTGTTCGCTCGGTTGAGGTGGTTCCATTCATGGTGCCACCCGCATGGAAGATGTACTGGAAATGCGCGGCCTTGGGAACGTTTTCGGAGCCCTGGAACATCATATGTTCAAATAAATGAGCAAAGCCTGTGCGGCCCTGCTTTTCATTTCGGGATCCGACATCGTAATAAACTGCTATTGAGACTACAGGAATAGCGCGGTCGGGGCTGAGGACTACGCGCAGACCATTTGCCAGGGTGAATTGTTCGATTGGTGTAGGAGGAAGTTGAAGTGTTTCAGCCACGAGGTTATCTCTTCGGTTGGTAACAGGCGCGCTTTGCCTCTCGCGAGGAACTACAACGATCTGCTTGAAGGGGAACTAAAGCGTGAACGCAAGGCAATCCGGCGAAGGTTCACGGGGTCTTCATGGCGATCAGCCCACGCAGTTCTGCTCGAAGACGCTCAATCACCGCAAGCTTTTGCTTGACACGCTCAAAAAGCGCTGACTGAGTCTTAATGCCCTCGTCGATCAGGAAACCTGCCGCTTCCGCGCGGTTGCGAAAAACACCGGCCTGGACCAGTTGCTCCAACTTGTCCTGAGCCTCCGGAGAAACCTTCACTGCCACCACATAATCATCCTTGGCAGAAATAGCTTTCTCGATGGTGCGACTGATGTCGCGTCCGATTGCGCTCAACGACTCTGGTATACGCGAGGCAATGTCGCGGACAGATGAAGCCGTACGACTACGCTCATCCCCGGCCGACTCCGCGTCGTCGTCTCGCAGCATTAGATCATCCACTCTTTCGGGGGTTGGTGGTTCTTCCTTGTGATATGGACTACTCATCTCCGGATACTCCTTTAGAACTAACGAATCGTTCAGTGCGTCTTTACGACAATCTCCATAGGTAAGTTCATTCTACGGATGGGTTGAAACAGCAGTCAAGGAGCGACTCGGTTAACGGGACCGCAATACGCCCCCGCAGACATTCGATCATGAGGATTGTTCGCTTTGTCATTGCATCGGATTGTATGGCGCCAACAAGAATTTCAAACTTTGCTGTTGACGTAAATACAACGCTTAGTCCCAAATGAGCGACAGCTTGGCCACGATTACTACCTATTCAAAAATAGCTTTTTGGACAAGATTGACCGGAGTGGCTTATCCGGGCTCGCAACTGATTTCAGCGACAGCGAAAAATCTCCTTCTCTTCGCTGCAAGAATGGGCTCTTATTTTTGAAGGATTTTATGATTGGGGCTTGCTCGGTTCGTGTGCTGACTTGTGCCATAGAAACCCCTGTAATTAAGCGGTAGGGGAATTGGCTTATGAACATAACGTTTTGGCTGATAATGGGCGGACTAGCGCCTTCTCCGTTTCCAGCCACAGTGGGAGAGTGTATTAATGAAATGGTCAAGGCCAATTGGAGTGTAGAGAATGAGGCAGGCAGGATTCAATGACAGACTGACTTGCTCCGGCGCAACCTTGCTCGCCTTCGCTGCATCCGTTATATTGCAAACGCCACGCTAGCTGCCGCCTTGTGGGCTTCAGATTAGTGAATTCTGGTAAAGAAAATTCCGAGGATTTTTGTAGTGAAAAGAATTCTGTCCCACGTTGTTCTCACTTTAATAGTTCTAACTCTAATCGTTCCCGGTTTCATATTTTCCCAGCAACGGGCGCAGACGCCCGGAGGAAGCACGACGTCCAGCGGAACTTCTCCCGCTCCCGGCTATCCCGGACGGAAATCCGGTCGCGGCAATGCGAGCAATGCTACTGCCGTTGTCGAACGCGATTTCGATGAGGCATTGAAGCTGGTTCAGGATCAATACGTCGATGGTCGTAAGCTCGACTACAACAACGTATTCAAGTCGTCGATCATTGGAATGCTGCGTTCACTCGATCCTCATTCCAGTTATTATGACCGCGAGGAGTTTGACGACCTGAAGACCGACCAGCGTTCGGAGTACTTCGGCGTCGGCGCTTCAATCCAAAACTACGTCTATGGCGAGCAGACTGATACGTTTATTACAGCAACTTTCGAAAACTCTCCAGCGACCCGCGCCGGACTTCGGTTCGGCGATCGCATTGTTGAAGTGGACGGCGTGAATATGACGGGCAAGAGCTCACTGGAGGTGCGCGACAAGATTCGTGGACCACGAGGATCCACCGTGAAGCTTACGCTGGAGCGCGCTGCGGATAAGAAGATCCAGACTGTCGATATCACACGTGACGCTGTTCCCCAGCCTTCAATCCCGGATTCATACATGCTGAAGCCAGGAGTCGGCTATATCGACATGACCCGCGGTTTTAACTACACCACTACTGATGAGTTGATTGAAGCGCTCGAGCGCTTGCATGCGAAAGGAATGACTTCGCTGGTCCTGGATCTCAGAAATAACCCGGGCGGTTTTCTCGATCAGGCGATCCACGTGGCTGAGGTTTTTTTGAAGAATGGACAGCGGATACTTACCCAAAAGGGACGCAACGGGTTCAGAGATAATACCTATGAGTCTCGAAACAGCGCTCCCGACCTGACTCCGTTGGTCATTTTGATCAACGAAAATACTGCGTCGGCTTCCGAAATCGTCGCAGGAGCAATGCAGGATCATGACCGCGCGCTAATCGTCGGCAAAACCAGTTTTGGCAAGGGCCTGGTGCAGAGCATTATCCCACTCGAGTACGGCGCGGGCCTGACCCTGACCTCTGCAAAGTACTACACCCCGTCAGGTCGGCTGATTCAACGCGACTATTCAAACGGGGGTTTTTATGATTACTACACACGTGGTGGCGTAAGCCGCGAGGATCGGAAAAACGAAACCGAAAAACCCGTGGGACCTGAAAGGAAGACCGATACCGGGCGAGCCGTTTATGGTGGAGGCGGAATCTCTCCGGATGAAAACATCGGTGCGCGAACTATGAACGTCGCTCAGCGCCGCTTACTGAGTCCCACGTTTGCTTTCGCGCGCGAACTTGTTAACGGCCCGGTCGTTCATCGAGCTTCAATTGCGATTCAACATCGTCACAGCCGCTTATGGCCGGGTGATAGCGGATAGAGTCTTTATTACCAGTGATGATCCGCAAGTCGCAAAAGCCGTTGATGTTTTACCCAAGGCGCGCGATCTCGCCATGGGGACAATGCGGCCGCCGGTCCAACCCTAACCTGCGAGAAGGTCCTAAGGCCGCGAAAGCCTCGCGGCCTTTTTTCTTCGACTGCGTGTTTCAGGCATAAAACACAGTCTTGCGTCTAAAACCCGGCTGTGGTACGTTTGGATCGAAGGAGAGCAGGATCCAAACGATGAATCGCGCATCCAGAAGTATGGTGAACACACAAGAGCTCGGTCGTGCCATCCATCGCAAGCGGGAAGAGCTCGGTCTCAGCTTGCGCGATGTTGCGAACGAGACCGATGTTTCAGCATCGACGCTGTCGCGGATTGAAAATGGCACCGGAAAACCCGATGCCGACAATATAGCCCGACTAACAGCCTGGCTTGACGTTCCCATGGAAAGAATTCTCGGCGGGCGCCACTCGGAATCAGAAGTCTCTAAGGCTGTAGTCTACTATCCGCAAGAACCAACTCCGGAAATCGTAGAGGCTCACCTCAGGGCCGATCGTAATCTGACCCCGCAAACTGCGGCTGCGCTCTCAGAATTGTTTCGCGTCGCCTATACGCAATTTAGCAGGAGCAGCCCGGACAAGCCCTCGAAGAAACGACGCTAGTTGACCTGAACTCTTCCTCTCTCCCTATAATCATCCCGTGGTTGTCTACGAATTACCTCCCGGTGAAAAATGGCGAACCTATGAGATGAAAGCCCTTGGTTTGCGCGACTTCGCCCGTGTGCGGATCGACTTACCTCTCAACCCCTTTCACCTGGCCCGTTTTGCCAATTTGATTGTGCTCCGCTTTGACGAAATCGAGGGCCTTAGTAAGACTGCTCGTGAGCATTTGTTAGGCCCGGCCACGGAGGAGTGGTCAGGCGGTGCTTGTACACTGCCAAATGGTATGAAGTTGGTCATTCTCAATCCAAAACATGGAAGGGCCCGGACAAATGCGACGTTGATGGAGGAGATATGCCATGTGTTTCTGGGCCACTTTTGCGGCTTTGAGGAGATTTGTGCACGAAGGAAAGACGTCGCGTGACATTGCACTACACTTTCGCGTCAGCCGCGAGCTGGTTGAATATCGCCTAAAGGTTACGCATCTCTGGAAAGCGTACAAAGCTGCGCACCAGGGCGGATCCGCTTCTACCCGGGAGAACACAATGAACGCTTCTGCCTTTGGTCCGGAACACATATAATCAACCCTTGGCTTGCCCTGTGATAACACGGAAATCTACTAAATTGACTCTATGAACGAACAGCTCAAAGAAGTATCTGCGCATGGTTTGACCACGATAGACAAGCTGCGCATGTTGCTCGATATTACCAAGAAGATTAGTCGTTCTTTGGACCTCCAGGAGGTTCTTAATTTGGTAATGGACACACTTGATTCCCTGATTCCTTACGATGCGGCGGGCATTTTTGTGCTGGAGTGTGTCGATAAGGAGTCGTTGCCGGAGGGAGAGGAACCTTGTGAGTTTAAATCTGAGGCTGTCAGAGGCTACGACATCGACGAACTATCTGACCTCCACCTAAAACTCGGCGAAGGATTCATTGGAAGCGTGGCGGTCAGCCGTGAACCTATCATCTCTCATGATGTTCGTAACGACCCGGTCTACATCAATGCTCGGGCAAAAACGCGCTCGGAAATGGTCGCTCCGATAATCTCCAACGACGAGGTGATTGGAGTTTTTGACCTGGAAAGCGACGAGCTTAACGCCTATTCGGAAGACGATCTCGAAGTGTTGCTGCTGCTGGCATCTCAAGTAGCAATTATCATCGAGAAGGTGATGCTCCACGAGGAACTGATTGAGAAGAAAAGATTGCAGGGCCAGCTCGAAGTCGCGCGGCAGGTCCAGCTGGAGTTGCTGCCTGCCAACGATCCGCAACTCACTGGATTTGACATCAGCGCCTACAATTTTCCGACAGAGGAGGTTTCGGGAGATTATTACGATTGGGTCCAAATTTACGATGACCAGATAGCAATTGTCATTGCCGATGTCTCCGGTAAGGGCGTTCCAGCTGCCCTTCTAATGGCTTTCCTGCGCGCCAGTTTACGTGCGGCTACTCACGTCGGTTATGCGCCGCATATCTCAATGGCCAAGGTCAATTATTTGCTTTGGGAGTCTATTGAGCGGAACCAGTTTGTCACCGCGTTCTATGGTATTTTCGACGCTTCTAACAGAGCGCTGTCCTACTCGAACGCCGGCCATAATCCACCCCTGCTCATTGATGTCAACGGCAAGACGCGCTTTATCGAGCGAGGCGGATTGCCGCTCGGCATGTTCAAAGACACCCGATATCATGAGTACTATCTATCATTAGAACCCGGGGAATTGCTTGTGCTTTACACCGACGGCGCGACTGAGGCATTGAATCCAGCCGGCGAAGAATATGGCCGCGATCGCCTGGCTCAGGCCGTCAAGTCTGCTTGCACTTTGACTGCCCGGGAGTTGATAGCTAGCCTTGCAAGGGAAGTCATGGAGTGGACTGATGGACTAGGGGCAAGCGACGACGTGACGTTCTTTGTAATCAAAGCGCTGAAATAAATGCAACGCGGGAGACAGTTTCATCTCCGCGTTGCTGATTCCCAAGCCATTTGTGATTCTAGTGGGCCGTCAGTGAACAATGCGCGTGATCGCCCCCGGGCGCAAGAGATGCACGATAATCGCCAAAGTGGAACTCAGCCTCGACCTCTGATAAAGCATACACATCGAAGCCATATGCATCGAGATAGTCTGCCAAATCATCGGGCGAAAGAAGATAGACGGACGGGCAATAACCCGCTTCAACTCGAATTTCCAGCAGGCGCTCGATGACCTCAAGTGGTGCAAAGCATCTAACGGGATCTCTGTACGTTGCCATGTTTCCAGCGCCCTTCTTTCTAAGATTCGGACCCGGTCGCGCCTTTTGCGCGCAGCGGCCAGTCGAACGATTGTTTTGATGTACGCAAGGCCTAACTAGTTTGTTCTTGGATAAGCAATTTTGACGCCGCCTTTAGCTCTGACGTGGTAGACGATCGAAAAGTTCAAATGAAAACATGAGTAGCGAACAACCCCCAATCTCAAACAACCCATCTGGCGGCCCGCCACCGCCCAACTTTTTGGCTGTTTTGCGACAAATGCTGCGAGCTTCGGACAAGGTAAGCGATCTGATTTTCAGTCCTGGCCGTCCGCCGCAGATTGAGCTGACGGGCAAATTGCAGCCTGTTCGAATCCCAGGTCTGGAGATGCTGACGGCGGCACATACCGCCGGGATCGCGAAACTAATAATCGGCAATCACCAGACAGCCACCGAAAGTCTCGAAAAGACGGGCTCGGCAGATCTGTCATTCAGCGCGCCGGGCGAAGCACGTTTTCGCGTGAACATTTTCAAACAACGCGGCACGCACGCGATTATCATGCGCGTAATCCCGATGGAGCCTCCGCAGTTCAAGGATTTCAACCTGCCGGAACAATTAAAGGGAATAGTCGACATCAAGAACGGGATTGTACTGGTAACCGGGCCGACGGGTAGTGGGAAGAGTTCGACGCTGGCTGCGATCATCGACTTAATAAACGAGACCCACTATTACCACATTGTGACGATCGAGGATCCAATCGAGTTTTTGCACCGGCATAAAAACTCAACCATTCACCAGCGCGAGCTTCATTCGGATGCCCCCAGTTTTGCAGTTGCTTTGCGGGCAGCCCTGCGACAGGCGCCGAAGGTCATTCTGGTGGGAGAAATGCGCGATCGTGAAACGATCGAAGTGGCGCTGGAAGCCGCTGAAACCGGCCACCTCGTCTTATCAACTCTGCACACTATCGACGCCTCAAAAACTGTTGATCGTATAATCGGCGTATTCCCCAAAAACGAAGAGCGGGCAATCCGAACGCGAATCGCGCAGTCGTTTCGCTACATCGTTTCTCAACGGCTGATTCCGCGCGCCGATAGCAAGGGCAGGGTTGCGGCGATTGAGATTTTGAAGTCGACCATGCGCACGAGGGAATATATTGAGAAGGGCGAATCCGAGGGCAAGTCGTTGCTTGACGCAATGGAGCAGGGCGATCAAGACGGGATGCAAACCTTTGATAGCGTTCTTGAGAACTTTATTCGGAGCGGACTTGTGCGTAAGGAAGGAGCGATGCCTTATGCGACCAACTCCAATAATCTACTCCTGCGAATCAGCGACATGAGTGAGGCACCAGCCTCGCCAGATCCGGAGCCGGTCAAAGGTGAAAATTCAATACTCGACATGATCGAACGCTAAGGCGAAAATATTCTCCCCGCGCCTGACTGTATCCCGCTTTGTTTTGATTCACCCCTCGAGTAGGTATTCGTTATGTTCTCGAAAGTGCGCAGGGTCGTATCCAGCTTGCTGATCTTGTCAAGCGTGTTGTTATCCTCCACCTTACTTAGCGGTAGGCAAACCGACGACGACATACGCATCGACCTTCCTGTTGACGGCCACGTGCGAGTTGAGAATCAGTTCGGCAACGTCACTGCCGAAGTGTGGAAGAATAAATATGTCTCGGTTTCCGCGAGCGTCGAGGGGAGTACGGTCCGTTTTAAGCGGTCGCCCATAGTTGTCGATAATCGTGGCAAACTTCTCTCAATCTCGGTGGTACGCACTCCAGTCGATCCCGTTGCCGCTATCCAAGTCACCGTCAAAGTGCCAGATTCCACTCATCTCGAGATACTGACAACCAGTGGGAGTATCGTCATGCATGGGCTCTCGACCAGCGCCTCATTGAAAACGAAGTCGGGGGATATTCAATCGGTGTTGCCCGCGCCCGTTGATGCCAACATAAGTGCCCGCTCTGCAGGTGGAACTATCAAATCAGAACTCGCTGCTAGTCCCGGCGACGGACATACATTAAAGACTCGCCTCGGATCGGGGGACACAACGAAAACCCTGGACGCGCAAACAGAAACAGGGCAAATATCGGTTTCCTCCGAGGCCGGCGCTTCACCATTAACAAGCACAGAAGCGCCAGTGCAGCCGGAACTGGTTGGTCCTGCCAACGCCGCGAAAGCTGCCGGCACGCCGGCCAGTAAAAGCGAGACAGAGGAAATCAGCGAAGGCGATGTCATTCGAGTCGATTCGCAAATGGTGTCCCTGAATATGAGTGTTATTGATCGAAGTACAAACCGTGGCCTTGTCGGCCTGACTCAATCAGACTTTCGCCTGTTTGAAGATGGGCAGGAGCAACACATCGTTCACTTTGAATCTGCCGCGGCCCCTTTCGATCTCGTCCTTCTGATAGATCTGTCAGGCTCAACCAAAGACGTGGTTAAGCTAATACGGGCTGCCGCTCTGCGGTTTATTGATGCGGCCCGGCCCTCCGATCGAATCGCGGTAATAACTTTCGCCGGTGAGGCAACGGTAGTATCAGGGTTGACGGCGGACAGAGGAGTTCTGCGTCCGAGAGTCGATGCGATCGACACCGCACGAGGTGATACAAAGCTATATGACGCCACCGAATTCGCGATGAACCAGGTCCTGAAAGACTCCAGGAAGTCACGCCGCACCGCAATTGTTCTCATGAGTGATGGACTGGATGGCACAATCCCGGGCGTGAATGGTCAAAACGGCTCGCAGCATTCTTACCGGGAGGTCCTCAATCACATTCGGGAGTTTGATGGAGTGCTCTACACCCTTTGGCTGAATACGGAATACGAATCATTCAGTCCGCTGGATACTCAGCCGGAAGCTTTCGATGCCGGCCACGATCGGATGAAAGAGATGGCAGATGCCGGTGGAGGACTGTTCTATCAAGTCGAGCATCTGGGAGACCTCGCCGGCGCTTACGAACAGGTCGTCGCCGACCTAGGGACCGTTTATAGTCTGGCATATCGACCTGCAAACAAGACTCGAAATGGCAAATGGCGGGCGATTCGCGTCAACGTGGGTCGACCTGATGCCGTAGCTCGTGGCAGACGTGGATACTATGCGAACTAGAGGAGCCGAGTTTCCGCACTACCGGCGATCGCGGCGATCTTACTTCCCGCTGTTCGCGCTCGCGCTCCTCTTGCTTTTCGGCGGCGGCAGAACTCAAGCTCAAGAACCGACCGAGACTGTCCGCATCGAATCGGACCTGGTTGATCTCAAAGTCAACGTGCTTGGCGCTGCCCCCGACACCCCGGCGCCGTTATTGGAACAGAAGGATTTCCATGTTCTCGAGAATGGGGAGCCGCAGGAAATCACCTTCTTCGCGGCGGCCGACACACCGTTCGACCTTGTGCTGCTATTGGATCTGTCAGGCTCAACTGGTGGCAAACTAAAAATGATCAGGCGTTCAGCCAAACGCTTCATTGATGCGACCCGGCCTGTCGATCGTATTGCTGTGGTTGTTTTTGCTGCTCAACCTGAACTGCTTGCGTCCTTCTCTTTGGACCGCAGGCAACTGAAAAAGAGGATAGATGAGATTGATGATGCCTCTGGTGGGACCAACTTCTGGGATTCCCTGAATTACGTAATCGAGGACTTGGTCCCTACGGGACGCAGCCCACGCCGCAGCGCAGTTGTAGTGATGACGGATGGCGTCGATAATGCGCTGCCGGATGTTCCTGGACCAGGATCGCTCATAACTTTTGCTGAGCTTCTTGCCAACGTCAGGAGATCAGAAAGTATCGTTTTTCCCATTTACGTCGACACTGAAGAGGAAGACGTAAAACATTTTCACATGCCCCGTGCGGCCTATGCCCAGGCTCGAGAGCAGTTGAATCAAATAGCCACAGCCTGCGGCACGACCCTCTATCGCGCCGAAAAACTCACCGACCTGGATCAGGTTTACGCGCGAGTTATTCGGGACCTGAGCACGGTTTATAGCATCGGCTACCGGCCGTCAAATCGCGCTCTTGACGGGAAGTGGCGCTCAGTCGAGGTGCAGTTGGTGGGCCGGCCAAATCTTCAGGCGCGGACAAAACGAGGCTATTACGCTAAGCAAACGACAGATCCTTGATCCTTTCGGTTGCCGCGCCCTCCGATTAGTTTCCAGCTTCTCCAAATTAATGGTTTGGAAAAGCTTGTAAATGTTTCAGTCGGGACTATAATGCTCGGAGTCTAACCCGTCCCAATCGCACAATTGATATTCGGAGGATCTTTCCGTGAGACAAACTTCCAACCGTCCAAGCCTATGGTTCCTTTCAGTGGCGTTGCTTTTTTGCTCGTTTGCTCTTAGCCAGGGGCAGAATCGGGAGAAGTTTGTGATTTCAGCCAAGGCTGGAGGAATCAATGCCGTAACTGGCCAGGCAAGTGTTCACGCGAAGGGCGAATCCGAGTGGCAGCAATTGATGGTCACCGACGATCTGAATGCGGGCGACATGGTCCGTACGGCGAGCGATGGTCGAGTCGAGATCCTGCTCAACCCCGGATCATACCTCCGAGTTGGTGGCAATTCCGAAGTTGAACTCGCGAACAATTCATTGGCAAACCTGGAAGTCCGTTTGCTCCGGGGGACGGCGATCGTCGAGGCGACGGGAGGTGAGGGGACTGAGTTGATGATTAACATCACCACGCCCCACACCAAGCTGGCGATTGTAAGACAGGGACTATATCGGCTGAATGTGGTCCCGGGAGATACCGAATTAATTGTGCGAAAAGGACGGGTAATACTGAATGATTCGCACACAAAAGTGAAAGGCGGCAACAAGGTTGTATTCAGCGCCACGTCGGTTTTGGTAGCCAAACTGACCAAGGAAGAGAAGAAGAACCAGGAAGATATTGAGCTTTGGAGCAAGGAACGAGCGGAAACAGTGGCGAAAGCAAACCGACGTATCTCAGATCGGATGCTCACTTCCGCGTTTCAGTCTTCTGACTTTCCCTTATTTGGTTTTCGCAACGCAGGACTTTGGTTTTTCAACTCGCGAGCCGGCTGCTACACCTTTCTACCCTTCTCCTATGGCTGGGGATCGCCATACGGCTCGTCTTATTCGACATCGATTTATAGCGGGCGTAGTTACAACCCGACTGGCGGTTCCGTCCTTAGTTACCCCTCTACGGCTGGAAGTTATCCCGCTACGGCTGGACCAGCGGCGAATGGGAACGGCGGTTCTTCTGCCGGTGGCTATCCTTCGGGTGGTGGTCCTTCTTCCGGTGGCGCCGCCCGGCCAGCACCCGCAGCCGCACCTAGGGATCCAGACAGTGGGCAGCGCATGCGGGTAATCCAACCTTGAAGATCATGTCTTCCGTCGGGTGTGAGACTCGCGTCCCGACTGATCTCTTAAGAGGTTTTCCAACTCCTCGTTAATAATCGACTTGATTTCCGGCGGCTTCAAACCCGCCAGGACAAGTTGTGTCAACGCGGTCCTCAGTTGGGCGCGCAGAGGTTCGCCAGGCTTCTCGCTAAGTGTTTGAGAGACAACCATAGCGCCTGAGCCATGCTTGACACGAATCAACCCCTCTCGCTGCAGCCGACGGTAGGCAAACGCCACAGTGTTAAGATTGACTCCAAGATCAGCTGCGACCTGACGAACTGGCGGTAAAGATGTCCCTTCAGGCAATTCTCCGCGCGCGATAAGAGTCTTAATCTCATCCACCAACTGTTGATACATCGGACGGGAATCGCGTTCGTCAATAGTAATATACATATTGTCTGGTGCCTGTATACACTGGACAATTTCGGTTGTCCAGGACTTCTTTAGCGACCCTTTATAGTAAGCTTATCAGCCAGCAAGAGGGCGGAATGGCTCACGGCAGGCAGCCCGGGGCCGGGGAAGACCGTATCGCCAACCATGAAGACGTTTGGGATCACAGTGAGATGAGTCATTGCGTTTAGCGCGAAGCCGCCTGGGATCTGTTTTGTTCCACCGACCATCCCCAGTTTCCGCCTTGTCAAGTCATAGAAACTGCGAGGCGTTGCCGTCTCCAACACTTCGATACCTGCTCCAAGCTCAGGCAGCGCCGTATGGAGTTTTCCCCAAAAAGCTTCCAGCATTTCCTGGTCTTGGCTCTCATGCTCCTCTTCGCTCTCGTGAAAAGTAAACCACCGGTTGACGTCTGTACGCGCTGTCATTGTCACTGCGCGCTTACTGGAAGCGCCTCCAGCGGCGTAGCCCAGGGGGGCGCGGTTTACAGCGAAGGTAAATTCCGACAGTTCTGCTTCACAATCCAGGTGTTCCCACTCGGTGGCGACCAGTAGATGCTCGGCGGGCAGCTGCGCGCTCGCAGTTTCTTCCATGGCTGCGTAAATCAGATAGGCGCCGGCGCCTTCCAGCTTTGCGAGCTTCTGTCTCACCTCCGGTGGTGTTCGGCCCAGCCCAATCAGTTTGCCATAGGTGTCCCATGCGGTCATGTTGCTGATAACCGCGCGTTTGGCAAATACCGTCTCACCGCTCAATAGATCGACACCACTCGCGCTACCGGTATTGTCGTATGCCAGCCGCAGAACGGGGCTATTCAGTCGCACAGTTCCGCCGGCGCTCGTAATCGATTCAGCCAGTCGTTCGGCCAATGTGGCAGGGCCACCCGCGATTGAATAGAGTTCTTGACGAGGGAGCATGAGAGCGTTGGCAGCCGCAAGGTAGTCACATTGTTCGATAGGTGTTTGGGCAAACGCGCGAAGCTGAGCATCGATAAAACATTGAAACCGAGTGGAGGTCTCCCCGAGACATTCAAGCGCTGTCTTGTTTCGACAGCGCCAGAGTTCTCGTGTGCCGGCTGCTTCCGCCAGGAAAGCACGAACTCTCCGGGCACGTCCGGCGGTCGGGAGATCGGGTACGCGGTTAATCACTCGCCGTAATGCACCGGCAACCTTTGCTGTTGTTTCGTAAAATGCGACTGCCTTTTCGGCGCACTCGGGAAATCCTTCG
>WNFY01002328.1_pt1 | contig 18098 bp, 13 predicted proteins | sample 5400091 | NCBI WGS metagenome assembly WNFY01 (sample SAMN13153364, study PRJNA577476) | soil metagenome | isolation source: 60 cm soil or saprolite under grassland replicate 1 | place: USA:California | collected 2016-06-15
TACCATTGGTTGCTGGCTCATTACAGGCTGTTGCTGGTAGCCCGATTGTCCATACTGCTGAGGATATTGTGCATTATATTGAGGTGACTGCTGAGGATACTGTGAATATGGCTGTGGAGGCTGGTTATAGCCGATTTGTGGCGCAGGAGTGCTTGAAGTGTGTGTCAGAGGATTACCGCACCCTGCACAGAAATTTACTCCAGGAGTATTCTGTCGTCCGCAACTTGTGCAAACAGTAAAACCTGAGGTTGCTGGGACAGCGGGTGTAGCGGATACCTGCATACTCTGACCGCAGTTCGTACAAAAAGCCATCTCCATAGGGACCTCTGTGTGGCAGGCAATACAGGGCCGTGTAAGTGGTTGAGATGGTACAGTTGAAACAGGTGTGGCAGTTGCAAGGGCTGTCTGCGGAGTGAGCGATGATCCACAATGCATGCAGAAAGCTGCACCGGGCTTCACAACTCCGTTACAGCGGGGACAGACGTTTGTTGAAGCCGGTTGATTTTCCGCGCTGCCTGTTGGCTGCACAGGTGTTCCGCACTCTGGACAAAACTTTTTGCCAGTAACATCATTGCCGCAAGATGTACAGGATGCCATGGGTATCATCTCCTTATGTAAAATCGAATGGCCATCTCATGTAGCTTACTTGCAGTGTAGCATAGTTTGGTAATTTCGTCGAGATGTAATCAGACACATTCTCTGAGCGTGGCGCTGTTACTGATACCGCGCAGTTTCATCAGCGCTACCACTTCGAGCTGGCGCACTCGTTCGCGCGAAATACCTAACTCTTTACCGACTTCCAGTAACGTGCGGCTGCGCCCATCACCAATTCCGTAACGGAGTGTAATGACCGATCGTTCGCGTGGTGTAAGCAAGGCTAGCGCTTTGTGCAGCTCTTCACCAAGCAAATGCTGTGATGCGGTTTCTGCAGGCGCTGGAGCTGCGCTATCTTCCAACGTGTCTGCTAAAGAATAACGGGATTCGTCGTCTACAGGAGCATCCAACGACACGGGCTGTTCAATGATGCCGAGCAGGTCAATGACCTCGTTTACGTCAATATTGCATGCTTCAGCAATCTGCTCTGGCAAGGGATCAAGCCCATTTTCTTGTGATAATTGAGCAGCTATGCGACGCACTTTACGTAAACGAGTCGCTACATGTTCAGGCAAATGGATCAATCGCGATTGCTCGCCTGCAGCACGACTGACTGCTTGCCGGATCCACCAGGTGGCATAGGTACCAAAATGACAACCACGGCGATAATCAAATTTCTCTGCCGCTCGCATCAGGCCCAGGTTTCCCTCTTGAATCAGGTCTATCAAGGGAACCCCTGTGCTTGTATATCGGCGCGCAATAGCAATTACCAGGCGCAGATTCGACTCGATTAACTTACGACGAGCCAATTCATCACCGGCAGCAGCTCTTCGCGCCAGATCAACTTCTTCAGCATGCGTCAAGAGGCCTAATCCACGAATATCGCGCAAATAGCTCTGAAAAGCATCTTCGGAGCCTAGCGCTTGACGAGGCGTTGTAGCGCGAACACGCCGCGAATGTACTGGTAACCCTTCCTGCGCTTCCGTGTCGTTGCCATCTTCCACCACATCAATTTCATCCAGCATTACATCGACTTCGTCATCTACTGATGGGTCCGTCTCGCCCAGCGGCTCCGTTGTGCGTTTTGCAGGCAACAACGCTTCAAAGCCCACTTCTAAGTCAGACATGGTAGTAGAGGGAATAACTACCGATTTAGCAGAAGTTGATAGCAACGGAGTAAACACATTACTCATAGGATCAACAATTGCCATAAATCCACGCTCCCTTCGGGATATTTCCCGGCAAAATCAGCTGCCGGACTCCTCCGTTTGGCCTCGTGGTCAGCGTTCTCATGCTCGAGACATGCGTACACTGAACGTATGTATAGGTGCCATTTTCTCTTCTTCTCTAATTGTAGAGAGTCGATGAGGAACATAGCATCGGGTAATTACCTTAGATCAAATCAGGTTCTAACCGTATCTTCATTAAAGTATCATAACTTCAAATGCGAATAGACGTGTTAAAGAACAGTTTTGTGTGATTCGATCTTGATGACAGGCCAGGATGCTTGATCTGCTGGGTATGGTGTCCCAGGTGGATACTGCATTCCCAGGAAATGCTTCTATAAGTAATACGGACAATGTATCCTAAACGTTACGCTAATTTCGTACTTATAGCAGTAGTAGGACGCATCAAGCTTGATCAGGGCTATCTTTATCGAATGGATCATGGACGCCATGCCCTCGATCATAGAATAGCTGCGTTGGGTCTCCCAGGTGATGTTCGTAGTCGGGACGCTTCTCCCACTGCTTTTGCCTGGCTTCATCAGCGCTCAGGACTAATTGTACCCGATTGTTTTCGACCGAACGAATAGCGCTATATGGAATGTAACGGTCAGTTGGGAAAAAGTAACCCTTGTGTACGAGAAAGGAATCTTCATAGACCTTCGCAATATGACCCAACACTTGTCCATCAAGAGTATAAACATGCATCGATGGATGAATATTTTGTGCATTCCAATCAGGCATAATGTATCCTCCCTATAATACTTCTACTGAGTTTCACGCTTGATAATGGTTGAAAGTTACAGCCTCTATCTCATCTGTACTCTGATCTTCCCTTGTCCAACCTTCGCTCGTTGTTGTAACACTTTGCCACCTGCGAAAACAACAAGCTCATAGCATGCGCATTTGTTGTGACCTCTTTTCTGAATTAACTTGTCGGTGTATAAATCTTAACCTGTATCGACGTATTTTGACGAATCTCTATGTATTCTCAACTGAATTTTAACCCGAAAACAACCATCCAGGCAGTACTATTATGAGCAGGGGGAAAAGCCACGTGAGGGATGTCCTGGGGGGGACATTTAGTGGCTCAGCACACGGGTCATTATTATGGGGACAACAGGGAATTCCTTTCTTTCGCCTGTTGTTTGGGGACCGGAAAACGCAATAAACTCTCGCGTTTTCCGGTTTTTTGTGCTGTAAAAGTTCATCCTTGACCCTACCCCCAGGGGTATGGTAAAGTGTTAGTAACATTCATTCATTGGGAAGTTACAGCACAATGTAATGTGTTGGAAGTCTGAAAGGAGCAGAGAAATGCAAGAAGATCGCAGGCGGGATGCTTTGAAGCGGCTATCCTATATTGAGGGGCATGTAGCAGGAATACGCAGAATGGTAGAAGAAGATAAATACTGTATCGACATCTTGCGACAGACACATGCTGTGCGTAAGTCTCTTGAGAAGCTTGAAGCTGTAATCCTGGAGGGACATTTGCGTACATGTGTACCGGAAGGCATTAGGGGTGATCGTGAGGAAGCAGTAATTCAGGAACTCATTCAGCTCTATACTATTGCAGGGAACCAGTAAAGAGCTGACTAGCACAGTACCAGTATCAGGGAACAGGAAACACTTTTCCCTCCATTTTTTCAAAGGCAAAACGCAGCGACGGCGGAACCGGATGAGGCCGCCCGGTGAGATAATTGCACCACACAAGGACCGACTTGCCGGTGGCAAAGATGTGCTCGTGCTCGGTTATATCGCGTATCTGGTGATCCATGATGAAGCTTGTGCGGCCAACATGGTTAACCCGCACCCCGACCTCTACAGTATCAGAGCGCACCAAGGGCAGCATGTAGGTACACGTCATTTCTTTAATGAGTATACCATAGTGCCGCCCATCCGGACGTGTCTGGATGCGTGGATTATGTGGAGGGTGTGAGACAATGCTCTCGACCTCCTGATGCTCCTCACGGGAGGGCCATTCGTTAAGCCAGTTCTCCAGGTGATCGAAGTAGTAGCTGCGAGCTTCCTCAAAGTAGGTAAAGTAGACGGTGTTGTTGACGTGGGCCAGGGGGTCAAGGTCGCGAAAGCGAATTTGCACTGGATACCAGCAAGGAAATTCATCGCTCATAGAATTATTGCTCTTTCCTTTCTTCCGCATGCTCTCCATGATTTAAATAGTACCAGAAGAGGCTTGCTCAAGACAATAGTTCTATGGCTTTCCTCACCGCCCCAACCACCAAATACTTGACTCCTTTGTTAAAATCGTCGTACGTTGAAGGAGGGCGAATGTTACTAATCGACAAGATAGTGATCAGTATAAGTAAAATAGAAACTCAAACAGGTGAACATGGATACCAATCTAGCTGAACTGGAGAATATATGCAACCATCCACTGATTCTGCTCAAGAGGACACAATACAAACACAAGGGAATGCTCAACGTTCCTCTTCTGTTACTCAATCTACCGATACCTCAACACTTGTTGGCGGCATTGAAATGTCATCCTGGCAGAAATGGCGCGCCGCCTTTCAACAGGTATTGCCTATCTATCTCGCCACGCACCTGGCCTTTCTGATCTTGACCTATTTTGCAACCTTATTTACTATTGGCAATTTTTCAACGAATGTCCTGCGTGTGCATACCTTGTTAGACTCATGGTTTCGTTGGGATAGTGGAGAGTTTACCCATATAGCCACAACTGGCTATGATGCGCATTGGACATTCGCCTTCTTTCCGCTCTTTCCTCTGCTTGAAAAGGGGGTGTCGTTCTTTACCCATGATCCATTTATCGCGGGTCTTCTTATTTCAAACATCGCTGGTCTTGGTATGCTTATAGTGCTGTACCGCCTGGTAGAGCAAGATTTTGATGCTGAGCAAGCATATCGCACAGCTCTTTATCTGGCTGTATTCCCTAGCGCGTTCTTCTTTGCCGCAGCTTACAACGAGTCGCTCTTTCTTTTTCTCATCTTGCTCAGCTTCTACTATATGCGACAGTCAAACTGGTGGCTTGCTGGCCTCTTTGGGTTTCTCGCCGCTTTGACACGGTCAGTGGGAATTATCTTGCTTTTGCCTTTCTGTTACGAATACCTACGCCAGCGTCGTTTCAACCTGAGGGCAATTCGTTTAGATATCCTCGCTGGAGTGCTCATCCCTGCAGGGCTTGGTGTCTATTCCCTGTATTGCTACTTTCAGTTCCATGACGCCCTGGCCTTCTCACATGCCCAATCAACCTGGCACCGCCAGTTACTAGCTCCCTGGCAATCATTTATTTTAGCGCTCCATGTCATCCACCATAATGCTCTATTGTCGTTCACCTCCATCCATACCGTGCTGGATTTGAGCGCATGCTTATTTGTACTTCTATTATTGACGCTCTGCTTTGTTGGGCCATGGAAATTTTCCACAGATCGCCTGGTCTATGGTATCTATGCTGTGGGTATGTATATCATGGTCGTGAGTTTTCCAACGATCGGTGTTGTGCCTCTGGCTGCATATTTCAGGTATATGTTAGAAGTTTTTCCTGTCTTCATCGTGCTGGCAGCTATTGGCAAAAAGCGACAACCCAATCTCTACTATCTCACACTGTCAATAACGCTACTCTCCTTTCTACTCCTCCAATTTTTGACGGGGCGTTGGACGGTGTAATGTCTGGAGCAGTTACTTCATGCAGAAAGCTGTAGCAGAGCACTTTTCCTTCTCTCCAGCTTAGAATAATCGGGCTTGCTCCGGTTCTGGATTATCCTCTTCACTTTGCCAGGGCAAAGCGGGTAGGTCAACTTTCGTACTGACACGCTGGTACAGTGCTTTGCAAATCTCGGGAGAATGTATCTCATAGGGGCAGTGACAAAAAACGTACAGGGTTATTCCTTGTTTGAGCCACTGCGCCAACTGCTCTGCCCAGCTAGCAAAAAATGGCTGGTTGACCTCCATGCGTGGGTGGCCGATGTAGCGCAGGAAGATAAAATCGGTGGTGACGGCGATTTGTAGCGGAAGATCAGGCTTGCGCTCACGAGCATGAAGTATCTGCTTTTCTTCAGCCGAGCCAATTCTAATTGGTCTGGTATCCATCATGACCCGTGCAACGTTGTACTGGCGAAGCAGGGTATTCAAATTGGCTGCAAACGGCTCTTTATAAAAATCAGGATGACGTACTTCGACGGCAAGGCGCAGGTCAGCAGGCCAGAAGTCAAGAAAAGCCTGGAGTTCTGATAGTTGTGCTGGACTGAATGCAGGAGGCAATTGTAGAAACATTGGCCCCAATCGTTCTTTCAGTCCATGCATACGGTTAGTAAAGAAGCCTGTCTCACTTCTGCGTGATTCTAAGCCTGGTGTGTGACTGATATCGCGTGGAACTTTGAAGCAAAAACGGAACTCCGGCGGTGTATCAGCATTCCAACGTGCTATTGTTTCAGCAGAGGGTGTAGCGTAAAATGTTGTATTTCCCTCGACGGTTGTGAGGCGTCTACTATAAAGGCGCAAGAAATCGTTCTGCGGTGTGCGTGGCGGGAAAAGCGTACCTACCCATTCTTTGTAGCCCCACATTGGGCAGCCGATATAGAACATTTGTTTACTTCACCACCTTTCTCACTGGTGATTCCCCAGAAGTCCCAAAAGCTACGTGAGTCGGGTCTGCTGGACGAATGCACGTGACAGATCCTTCGCTGCGCTCAGGATGACAGCCAGGGGGTTTGTCATCCTGAGCGCAGCGAAGGATCTCGGGCGGACTTCTGGGTAATTACCAGTTTTCTCAATATTGTATTTCTCTCAAAGAAGTGATGCAAGATAGACCATAAATAAAAAGCACCTGAGTTATCATCAACCCAGGCTGTTTATCGCTAGTAGTCGTCAATTATTGTGCCCAAAAAAGAAACCGGGCTATGACACTTACGGAAACAAAGGACGGCATGTGAAATTACTTTATGCAGTGTTTAATACGAACTGCCTCAATCAAATTAATGTCCTTGCTCTTGCGTCACAGCCCAGAAAGTGTGTCGTCATCTAATGAATGAAGCTCCTTTCTTTTCCCCTGGCCTCTCTTCTTCCTCACACTACAAGTATACAGCCTCGCGAAGCCAATTGCTATCACAAAGGCGTCACAATCAGGACTAAAATAGTACCTTCTTCCTCTTAGAGCTCCATTTTTACCAGAATCCAGGTATTCTGCAGTTTATCTTCTTAAAAGTAGTGCTGCTGAGTAACGATTGCGAAGGTTAAGGTCACTGATCAAAAGATAGCACTATCAGGCTGTTTTTTGTGTTTATTTATGGCTTACCCGCAATCTATCGTTATACTCAACAGCAAGAATGTCCATTATTTACAGATGATGTATGAGGGTAACCTATGCTGACCGCCGTTATAACGGCACTATTGTTCATAGTGATGTTGTTGATCGTGGCAAGCTTTGTCGCCAGCGCATTGCGTGAACACCGGTGTCATTTACGCACGCAAGCTGCACAAGTACAAGCCTGGTCCCAGTTGCCTGAGCGCCAGGTGACGGCTGTTTTACAGTTGCAGGATGGGACAGTCGTTGGGATAGAAAAGCCAGATACCCCTTTCCATGTTTCCTTACCAACTTCCTGGTACAGGCGGCGCCGAACAATGGTCTCCACCGGTCTTCTGCTCATGTTGTTACTCACACTGTTTTTGCAGAGCGGTCTCGCGGACGGAGCGCTACAGGGCTTGAAGCGTGGAATCGCATTGTTCAATTTAGCACAGCACTCTTCTGCTTTTGATTTGTCGACTTCTTCGTTGCCGCTAGATGGCAGCGCTAGTAGCCGCATAAAACGCATCGATTCGGCTATTCGAGGGCAGTATTATACGAATTACCAGTGGCAGGTCTGGTCCTGGTCTTCGTGTTCGGGTATCTCTATGGAAGAGGTGATGAATGCTTACGGTCGTCATCTCATCGCTGCAGATGTCTTGCAGGTGGAATCAGATTTAGGGGTGTGGGACACTTATAATGGCCTGACGGGTGGCGAGACGGGCATAGCGAAAGCTGCAAGTTACTTTGGTTTTAGAGCGTTACCCAATCCGCCTCGTACAATTCCAGATTTGATCAATATAGCTAACAAGGGATTCCCTGTGATCGTGGGTGTACCAGGTCATATTCTTGTTGTACGAGGCGGAGATAGCAATAATGTCTATCTCGTAGATTCTGCTCCTGCAGACCGCACAATTATGAGCCGTGAACAGTTTGCAAACTGGTGGGATAACTTCAGCGTATTATTGGTGCCACGTTAAGTGCCGGATAGGCAATCACTGTCAGATTGCATTTACCCAGCCTACAGCATATAATCTCCCTATGCTCATCAAGAATATTACAACAATTTTAAAATACTGGCTGCTTAGTGTCATTGTGGTCTCTGGACTAATCGGGTTGATTTATGCCGCGGTTCAACAGGATATCAGGCAAGGCGCCAATGATCCGCAGATCCAAATGGCTGAAGATATTGCAGCAAAGCTTGCGAATGGAGAGCAGGTTCAAAATGTTGTGCCATCAGAGAAGGTGGATATTGCCAAAAGTTTAGCACCCTACGTAATAATTTTTGATGCTAATGGAAACCCCGTTGCCTCATCAGCACAACTAAATGGTCAGACACCTACAATCCCCTCTGGAGTTTTTGATTATGTGAGGCAAAATGGCGAGGATAGAATAACCTGGCAACCTCAAGCAGGTGTACGCAGTGCAGTCGTGGTGACAAATATAAAAGGGCTAAACTCAGGCTTTGTGCTTGCAGGCAGATCTCTACGAGAAGTTGAAAAGCGTGAAGATAACCTCTTGCTGATACTACTTTCCGGGTGGATTGTTATGCTTTTCATCACGTTAGTTGCAACAACGATCATCTTCAGGAAAAGCTCAAAGTAGTAATTATACTGATTTAGTAAATGAGAACTGGTGTATACACTTTTACAAAGTTATAGAGCCAGGCTGCGTTATCTTTGGCTATGTTCACACAACCATGTGATCCAAAAGAAGAGAATGAGTCACCACTCGCATCCTGGTGTGGGAAATTTGTGCCTGGGCCATAGTCAGAGCGCCACCAACTATCGTGTAGGAAGTAGCCGTCGCTATGGTATTGCATGGCGTAATTGATGGGGGTATCAGGATACCAGTAAGGGGACGTTTGTGGAACGGTTGCCTTAAAGACAGTCGGGGACTTTTTTCCTTCCACCCACCATGTTCCGGGAGGGCTAGGCCTTTCAGGGCGACCTGTGGTGACTAAGAATGCATTGACCAGCTTACCATTCTGATAGACGCGCATAGCTTGTTCAGCAAGTGAGATGACAACAACCTTTTTATTCATAAATCCGTAGTGTTGCATCAGTTGAAGGTCAGTCTGGTGAACCTGGTTACTGGGTGTTTTATCGCCTGTGTTGGTTACCAGCGCCTGGAAATTGGTCAGATACATGTTCAAATCTTCAATTGCTTGCTGGTAATCGGCCAACGTTTGAGCCGAGTTTAACTCTTGCTGTACCCAACCACCGATGCCGTTTGGCCCATATTCAAAGCCAAGCGGGTAGTTCGTATTATTGTAATCATCATGATACTGATGCTGCTGACCCCAACTCGTAACTTCCTGCTGCAGTTGACTTTGAAGGCTCTTGCTCTCGGTTTTCATCGCTGGAATTTTGATGGCAGTAACATGTGCATTCAACTTCGCTAGAGCGAATTTGTAAGCTGCCTCTGTTCTAGCAGTGTTCAGCGCCTTCTGGTCGGTAGTGTACTGCTGTTGAAAGGTGGTAATATCTCCATTGTATTGCCGTATTAAGCTGATCCACTGTTGAAAGGCGAGCAATTGCATATAGCCCTGGTTTTTGGATGTGGGGTCGATAGTCGGCGTTGATGTAGTAGTGGAAGAGCTAGAGCCTGTATTTCCTGGAATGGAGCCACATGCGCTTAGGAGTACCAGGCAAAGTATAATAGCACTCATGAACACCGTTGGTATATGACGAGGGGTATGTCTTTTTCTCCGTTGTACTTGCACATTGATTTGCATCATATAAACCTTCAAACATAGAGCTTTTTCTGATATAAATTATTAGGAATTATCTATATTAAATCATACCATATGGTGTCATACTGTGCTGTGAACTGGTTCATACAAGTCACTGGCTCTGGCCATTAATCCGTGTGATTATCTCCTCATGAAGCTCTCTGGTACCAGCAACTACAAGAGAAAAACCCTCAGTCAGGTTTGAGATAGGGCGTAGAGGTTTGCCATACTGATCACTGAAAACGCCACCAGCTTCAAGTACAATACTCAACGATGCAAGGAATGATTCAGCAGTAATCACATCACCGATATCGATATAGGCATCATAAGCTCCATTAGCGACATACACAATATCCATCGCGGAACTGCCTGTGCGGCGTATCTTACCGAGTGCAGGGCGTTCAATGAGTAACTTGCGTAACACTTCAGGATTGCGACCGTCAAAGTTCATTCCTACCAGGCTGCGATTAAGATGCCTGGTTTCGCTAACCTGGCATCGATGTCCATTGCAGAATGCTCCCATGTTACGCTCTGCCAGGAAAACGGTTCCGCTGAAAAGTTCTCCGACCAGTGCCCATTGCACATATTCAGGACTGATCGGCTCATCTATTGGTAAAACTGCCAGTGATACTCCTGCTGTCATGATGCCACGAGCAACATTTGTTGAGCCATCTACAGGGTCAACTATGATGCGGTAGGATGGTACCGTGGATGTCGAAAACGCTGGGCGCTCCTCAGTAATGATCTCGAAGCTGTGAACACTTTCAATTAACCCGTTGATAATGATATCTTCCGCTTCACGGTCAAATAACATGGTTGTATGGTGAGCTGACTGGGAATGAACCTGGTAGCGATCGAAGCGCTCAGACTGCATGTAGGCTCGTACCTGGCGAAATAGTTGTTCCAATAGTGCTAACATAATTGCTCATTTTTTCTCAACGCCTCATCAATATTTTGATTGCTTGCTCGATTATACCATACGTAGCTTAAGAGACGGGTTATGCATATTGACTATTAAATGCGGGCATCCGCCGAGGCCGATAAATCGACGGTGCGCACGATAAATCGGCACCTACTACTCTGTCAAGCTTCAAGCGGCGGGTGGGACCTGGCGCCCGCTGGCACTTATCCATCTCGCCAACGCTGCTGCGCAGCTAGTGCTTCGCACTCAGGCGAGATGAAAGGAGAAGGGGCGCCACTACACTTCTCACGGTCAAATGAAGCTTGAAAAAGCACTACAGGTATCCTGATTATGTTGTTAAAAGCCATGATAAGGACGAGCTCTTATAGATTAGCTGCCCCAATGCATAACGTCGTTTATTGTGATGATTATCATCAGGGTAAGCAGAATTGCCATACCAATAAAATTAATAATGCCTTCCCGTTCGGGTTTCAGACGTTTCCCACCGCGCAGAAGCTCGATTAGCACTAATAAGATGCGCCCTCCATCCAAAGCGGGGAAAGGTAAAATGTTGATGATGGCCAGGTTTAAGCTGAGGATTGCTGTCAGACTCAATATGGGCCACCAACCAAGATCGGGCACACTCGCAGCTACCTCGCCTGTTATCTTGACAATACCAACAGGTCCAGCCAATTGTGGCTTGATCGCACCTGCAATCATTTGCGCTATCTGGTTGATAAAATCTCCCGTGACAGTAACTGTGTGCTGGATGCCTTTAAATGGAGCCTCCCAGATCGGTGAACTAACGAAGACTATCTTCTCTTCGACACCCATGGGGCCTTGACCTGATGGTGGGTGTACCCGTACACCCACTGTCGTCGAGATGGGTTGTGTATCACCTGCATGGCGGATCTCAAGAGTAACAGGCACTTTCTCGAGCTGATTGTTATTAGCAGCAATAGCTTTGTTCACAATAGCCTGTACATCAGTAAACAGTTGGACAGGATGCCCGTTTACTGAGACAATGGTATCGCCAGGACGCAGACCGGCAATAGCAGCAGGCGTGCCAGGCACAACTTTGCCAATCACAGCGGGGAAGGTTGGCTCTCCCAGACCATAGGCAAAAGTAAAGAGCACCATCGCCAGGATGACATTCATGGTAACGCCAGCAACCAGGACAATAATGCGTTTGCCCGCGGATTTTGCAGCAAAGCTTTGTGGGTCATAGTTGCCGTCTGGGTCATTGACATCTCCATTCTCCCCAGGCATACGTACGAAACCACCGATAGGCAGAAGGTTTATCGAGTAGATGGTATGATTACTGGTAATGCCATCGCCCTTTTTTGCTTCAGTAAGAGCAGTACCTACGCCATCTGCACTTTCATAATAGTATTGTTTTTGATTGTCATATGTGTCTTCAGCATAACGCTTGCCACCAAACCAGATCACTTCCCAACCACCACTATCTCGTTTACGAAAACCTACCAGGCGAGGTGGAAAACCAATACCAAATTCATCCACACGAATACCTGCCCACTTTGCAGTGATAAAGTGACCAAATTCATGCACTAGCACACATAATCCAAACACAGGGATGGCAGCTAATAAAAACCAGTTATTCATTAGAATTTCCTTTGATACATCGTTTCATATAATTCTTGTGCTGTTCTACGCGCCCAGTCAGAGGCTTCCAGGATCTCAGGCACATCTGGATGTGCTACGGAGTGATGACGCTCCATTACCTCCTCAATCAGTGCCGCGATTTCGAGAAACCCGATCTTTCCTGCAAGAAAGAGAGCAACAGCCTCTTCGTCCGCACCTACAAGTACACTGGGGTACGTGCCTCCTCGCTTTGCTGCTTCGAGAGCCAGTCGAAAGCAGGGAAAGCGTGCAATATCTAGTGTTTCAAAATTGAGTCGTGCCACTTCGGCCCAGTGCAGTTCGCGCACAAGTCCAGAACCGTTGCTATTCAAGCGAAGTGGATAGCTCAAAGCATCCTGAATCGGCAAGTGCATACTGGGAAGGCTGGCCTGCATTTTCAGCGAACCATCCACGAACTCGACCATTGAGTGGATGATACTTTCCGGGTGGACAACAACATCAATTCGTTCATAAGGCATGCCAAATAACCAGTGTGCTTCGAGCACTTCTAAACCTTTGTTCATCAACGTTGCAGAGTCAATGGTAATTTTTGGCCCCATAAGCCAGGTAGGATGAGCCAGTGCCTGTTCGACCGTCACCGAGTGCAGTTGGTCAAGCGTGGCGCGACGGAATGGCCCACCTGAAGCAGTCAAGATCAGGCGATTGATCTCAGCAGTATTTTCGCCCCGCAGGCATTGCCAGATCGCGCTATGTTCGCTGTCTACCGGTAGGATCGATACGCCTGCTTCTTGCGCTGCTTGCATGACCAGGTGACCCGCCATGACCAGTGTTTCTTTATTCGCCAGTGCGATGGTTTTACCTGCATTGATGGCTGCCAACGTTGGGGCGAGACCCATGAGACCTGAGGTGGCTGCTATCACAATATCTGCATCATGGTGTGTTGCTACTTCAAGAAGCCCCTGTTCACCAAGTGAAACTCCAGGTAGGGCTTCTCTAGCCGCTCGTTCTATCTCTGGCGTTTCCGCGAAACATGCCGTTAGTGCTGGAGCAAATTCCTGTGCTTGCTGCGCCAGGAGAGAGACATTACTTCGGGCCGCTAAAGCCACTATGCGGAAATGCTCTGGAAAACACCGCACCACGTCGAGTGTTTGTCGTCCTATTGATCCGGTACTGCCGAGTAGTGCAATACGCCTGGGAAAACTGGTCATCTATCTGTACCCATTAATGGTAAAGCTACTATTCACCTCATATTTTTGGGCGAACACACTGTTCGCCCTTGTTCACCCTTTTGCGCTGACAATTTTGATTTTCTTGCCAGTTCTGCTTTCAACTATATTCTATCATGCGACGGGGCCAAAAAGAAACACTCAGGACTTTGCTAACTGTACCTTGGGTGCTTTGCGATATTTAGGGGCCAAATATGAGATGCGGCTCTGCTTGTTCGTCAGTGTTCGCTCGTGCACTCTACGCTTCATTGTCCGTGTTGTGTTCGCTATTTTATGCTATTTTCCGTCTGTGTTGCTGCAGATTGCCATAAAACATACCTATTGAATAGCTCTATTCTGACATTGAAAAAATTGGACAGGCTTTTTAGAATTACCGGCTTAGTGAAACCTTAATCGAAAGGAAAGAGGGGACATTTGACATACTGCTATTCAAAATTGAATAATCAACAACTTGATAACATTTCTTTTATTGTTCCCAATCTACTTGATGTGCTTTACATGATCGTTTATACTCATGCTAGACCATAGACTGTTTAGATACTCTTTCAGGGATAAGAAATCTTGCGCTACTAATCGTTGCATTGATACATTTCTCATTGGCTTATTCGCGAGGAGAGTGAGCTTGACTACCATCTACCTTTCTTCAACCTATAGTGATCTTAAAGTTCATCGTGAAGCTGTCTATCACGCTCTTCGGCAAATGCGGTACGATGTGATTGCGATGGAGGATTACGTTGCTACAGATCAGCGCCCTTTGAAGAAATGCCTTGCTGATGTAGCCTCAAGTGATCTGTATGTTGGTCTGTTTGCGTGGCGTTATGGGTATATTCCTTCAGAAGAGAATCCCGAACACAAATCTATTACCGAATTAGAATACCGGAAAGCGACCCAGACAAATAAACCTTGCCTTCTATTTCTTCTTGCCGAAGATACACCCTGGTCTCCAGCATTAATGGATATCGTGACTGGAGAAGGTAACCGGGGAGAATATATCACTGTGTTACGTCGTGAGTTGGCGCAAGAGAAGATGATCTCTTTCTTTAAGACACCCGAACACCTGGCAAGTCTTTTGGGTCCAGCAGTCCATCTCTGGGAAAATAGCCGAGCCATTGAGGATACTTCAACTGCTTCTACTCGTATTGGCATGAATCAGTTGGAAAAGGCCAAGCGGGAAGCGAAACTAAAAGCGATGCTGGCTGATCATAGTGGCTTCCTACGCGACCGCTTGGGAAGCTTTGTTGGACGCCAGGTTGAGTTAGATCAGATCCGTCAGCAAATTGGGGAGAGATTCGAGACCGGGGGGTACGTCACGATTACAGGTCAAGCTGGGCAAGGCAAGAGTAGCATTATCGCCAAACTGGTAGAGGAGTATGCCGTAGATAGCATTGCCTTTCACTTCATTCCTTTCAATCCTGGGCCCGATCACCAAGTTGGGTTGTTACGAAATATAATGGCTCGCCTGATTTTAAAATATGATCTCTCTGATTTGTATGTAGCAAGTGAAAGCCGCATAGCTTTAGGTGAGTACTTTCCAAAGGTGCTAGCTGATCTTGTGGAAAAAGGCGGGCGCGAGGTGATTTTCATTGATGGCCTCGATCAGCTCAAAGAGGATGTTGACGGAGAGCGCGATCTCAGTTTTTTACCGAATGATCTTCCCTCTGGGATTGTATTGGTTCTCGGAACCCGCCCTGATGATGCATTGCGTCCGCTCAAGCTACTTAAACCACATTACGAATATCGTCTGCCAAATCTGAGCAGGCAAGATTTTGACCTGATTCTGGAACACCGAGGGACTCGGTTGGAAAAGAATCTTGCCGATGAATACTACCAGGCAATGCAGGAAAACGCTTTATACCTAGATCTTGTAGCAAAAGAACTTGCAGAAGATGAAACTGCAATTCCCGCTGCTATGGTGAAGCGAATAGCAGATAATCCCAATAATCTCTTCTCGCTATCGATGGCACGTTTAAAACGGAGGCACAGTCAATGGCGCGAGGTGATTAAGCCAGTCCTTGGATCGCTCCTCGTTGCACGTGAACCGCTTTCGCTACGGCATTTGAGAGAAATCATCGGGGTCGATGATGATTCACTCAGAGAAGGGATCGAACGATTAGGCGGGTTGCTAGCACAAGATGGGCAGCATAGATACTACCTTTTCCATTTGAAGCTACAAGATTATCTAAGGCAAAATGAGAGTATCCCTGAAAAAGAATATGTCTTTGCGATCAATGAGGAAGAAAGCTGGCACAAAAAACTCGCCCAGTGGTGCGAACGCGGGAACATATTGACCATCTGGCAAGACGTGAAGCATGACCCATTAGAACAGAGGCGTCGGGAGTATGGTCGCCAATACTATATCACACACCTATATAATGCACGAGAGTGGCTGCGACTGTTTGAGGTACTGGACACAGCGGAGTATGGACGATCCAAGATAAAATCTGATCCAAGTATGCGCACCTATGCTCAAGACCTCGATCTTGGAAGAGAAGCGGCCGCATGGGAGGGATGGACATTAGAGGAAGGTATAGCACTACTGCCTCGACTTTGGCGATATACCTTTTTAAGATGTAGTTTAACGAGCCGGGCAGATACTTACTCTCTAGAAGAGTTTGAAGTACTCATGTGCTTGAAACATGTGCAAGAGGCCCTCGGGTTAGCCGAACTATTAACCAGGTCAGAGTATAGGGCGAGCGTCTTCATATTGATTGGAAAGTGGTTGGAGAGAGAACCGAGGCGGAGACAGGAAGGCCTGCAGTTGTTCCTGAGAGCACAGGAGGCAGTAAAGTCTATTGAGGAGAGCGTGAAAGTAACAACAGCCTTAGGACAGCTTTGTAGCGAGTTAATTCGATTAAAAGCTTGGGAACGAGCTGAAGGGGTAGCACGCATTATTAAGCCAAGCAGATCAAGATCGGAAACACTATGGGAATTAGGTAAGGCAGAAGTGCAGGCCCAACAGTGGGATAGAGTCGCCTCGATAATAGGCATTATTGAAGAGCGCTGGATCAAAGAGAATATCTCACGAGAATTGTGTTTGGCATTAGTACAGGAGCAGCAGTGGGATCGGGCCGAAGCAATTGCATATACTCTTGAAAATCCAGAAGATAGGGCTGATGTTCTTCGAGAGTTAGGCGTTGCTCTTGCTCAAGCGCAGCAATGGAAGCGAGCTACTTCAGTAGCTCATTCTCTTAAGCAAAAAAAGGACAAAGCTATTGTATTGCAAAAGTTAGCCGAGGAATTGACTTATGTACAGCAGTGGATGCCAGCTGCGGCAATATGGGACGAAGTACTGGCGTTAATAAATAAGATCAAAGAGAAGGATATCAAAATTAAGAGGCTCCTAGATTTAGGTAGAACTCTAACTCAATTACAGCAATGGGAGCGAACTGAAGTAGTATGGGATCAAATTCTCTTACTAGCTCTTACGGTCGAGATAAGCAAGAATGAGAAAGGGATTGTCTTAGAGATAATTAAAACATTAGTCCAAGCACAACAATGGGATCGGGCCGAGGAGGTAGCTTGCTCTCTTCAGGATACAAAATACGGTGTTGATGTGCGGCGAGAGCTGGGGATAGCACTTGCCCAGGCGCAGCAGTGGGAGCGAGCCGAGGAGATAGCTCGCGCACTTGAACCGATGGGTAAAGAAGATGCTGTACTATCTGCCTTGAGCAAAGAGCTGATTCAAGTGCGACGGTGGGATCGAGCAAAAACAATAATATTTAGGATTAGAAATGATCAGGAGAAAATAAGTGCATTAAAGGATTTTATAGGTCAGTTAGCTAAAACGAATCAGTTAGATGAGGCTGCAGTGTTATGGGCAGAGTCCATAGTGGTTGCACATGCTGCCAATAATTATTGGATAGAAGCTTGGATGTTAGGCGAGATAGCAAATACTCTATCAAGCATGCACAAAAATGAGTATATACTACATTTGGTGCAACGTAAGTGGCGGCTAGTTGATACTACAGAACGTGCAATTGACTTATTATCTCTGATTACTGGACTTATTCCACTGAACCCTCAAATTAGTAGGGCTTTTTCTGATACATTTGCCTGGATGGCTAACGTATTAAGGGGTTGAGGGATGGTGAAAGTCATCTTATTTTCGTGTTCAATAAGATGAGGAAGTGTGAGGTTGGCTACATTCAGAACTTTCCAACGAGTTGGTAAAAGATATATACAACAATTACGGCAAAGAGTAGGCTATCAATGCGGTCGAGGATGCCACCATGGCCGGGCATAAACTGCCCACTGTCCTTGACGTGCGTCTGGCGCTTGATGAGAGACTCTGCCAGGTCACCGAGCGTCGCAGCTATTGCGATTAAAACGCCCAAGAGGATTGCCAGGTACCAGGGAACACCGAGAGGCCAGGAGGTGAATAGAAAGGCTGCTGCGATTGAAAGTATTAGCCCACCCGCTGCCCCTTCCCATGTTTTAGCAGGGCTGATAGCAGGCGCCAGTTTGTGTCGACCAAAGAAATGCCCGGCAAAGAATGCACCAGTATCAAACCCCCAGACACCAAGAAACACCGTCAATACCCACCAGAAGCCAGTACTGA
>WNFY01005862.1_pt1 | contig 18090 bp, 19 predicted proteins | sample 5400091 | NCBI WGS metagenome assembly WNFY01 (sample SAMN13153364, study PRJNA577476) | soil metagenome | isolation source: 60 cm soil or saprolite under grassland replicate 1 | place: USA:California | collected 2016-06-15
TGTTGGCCCGAGTTGATCATTTGCCCGACGTTCACCTGACGAATCCCGAGCTGGCCATCAAATGGCGCGATAATCGTCTTCTTCCGAATATTAGAGCGCATTTGATCGGCAACAGCATTCAGCCTGTTGAATTTCGATTTCGCAGCGTCGAGCTCAGCCTTTGAAACCACCTTTTGCGACGCAAGGCCGCGAGTTCGCTCCAAGTCCTGCCGTCCCAGCTCGGCTTCGGCTTCTGCCGATCGCAAAAGCGCCTCTTCGGCCGACGCGTCAAGTTGGAGCAACAAATCGCCTTTCTTCGCGGTACCGCCGTTTTCGAACGCAATTTTGCTGACGACGCCGCCAAGCTCGCTGGAAACGACTGCGCCCTGTACGGCTGAAATCGAGCCCACCGCGGAAAGCGTCGGCGCCCAATCTTCTTCTTTCACCGTTGCACTCGACACTGTGGTCGGCGGCATCTCCATCTTGGTGGAGGTCATCTTGACGATTTGCAGCGCCTTGATGCCAAAGGCAAAAACCAAAATGGCGACGAGCAGACCTATCGCGATGGCAACCGGCCGCCAGCGACGGCGGGGTCTTGCATTCGATTGCATTGGAACAGTTGAAATACCCTTTGCCACATCATGCATAAGCGAGTTCTCCCTCGGGTTTGAACAACAAACGCCAAAGTCTGCGTGTTACTTCCAGTTGCCGCGTGCGCCGTTCCGCCGCGGTCATCTCCTGCGGCCGTAGAACATCCAGCATCAACATTCCTCGCGCGACGGCGAAAATTAGTTCTGCAAGCTCACTTGGCGAAAGGCCGTGCGCAGCCTCCTTCGCTTCCGGTGCTCGCGCAATCAAGTCCCTCACTCCATCCATCGCCGTGTCCAAAACGTCGCGCACCAAATCGGCGACGTGCGGATTTCGCGAAGCTTCGGCGTAAAGATCGACTACGAAGGCTGAGACAACTTGCGGCGCGTCTTCACAGCAATGCGCGGTGAACAAAGTCTCAAGCGACTCGAGCAACGTGGGCGCCTTCCGCGCGCGCTCCAACATTTCGCTAATTTCCTTTTTGTGCCGATCCGCCATGGCGGAAATAACGGCTTCCTTATTCTCGAAGTAACGGTAGATCAGACCGACGCTGATCCCAGCTTCAGCACTGATATCGTGCATGCTGGCCTGGTGAAATCCGCGCTTGGCAAAGCAAACCAAAGCGGCGTCAAGGATTTGGGAACGTCGATCGGGATTGGAAGATTCTATCTGGGGTTGCGGCATAGGTTGGGAAGATGAATGAACGTTCATTCATTGTCAACCCTTGCTCGCATATCCCCTAGGGATCTGTATTATTTTGCTGACGGTCGATTTCCGCCACTTCTGCACTTACGACAGGGCGCGGGCATCCTGCCGCGGTTCTTTTTAAGATTTCGTATCCAAGACTGCTTCCACACCGTGATGCCACACAACCGGCACCGGTCGCGCCGGCGCCTCGAGCCCGGCGAAAGGATCCGGCATCGGTTGGCCGATGAATTGCAAGATCGCGGCAACCACGCTCAAAATGCAGGTGGCATAAACCGCGGTTTCAATGATGCCCCTGCCCTTCTCCTCTGAGTGCACCAGAAGCCCGTAGATCGATTCAGTTTCGTTGTTCATAATTTTAAGACGCCGCGGAGTTCCCGCTTTGTCTAAGGTTTGTTGTTCGTTCATGATTGGTTTTGAATGTTGGATGCCATGGCGTTGTGAATTGGATTCAAGTAATTGTCATGTTGAGCGGCCTGCCACGCCGTAGCCTTGGCGAAGGCGGGAGCGAAACATCTCTGGTTGCTCATTCGCACGTGCTGGATCAGATGATCAGAGATTCTTCGCTTACGCTCAGAATGACAGAAACGCGTCCATGAAGCCGCTAGAGATTCGTACGCTACTAAGACATTTTCCTCCCGACGCGGTCTATCTCATTGGAGTCTCCGGCGGCCGCGATTCTGTAGCGCTCTTGCACTGGCTGACCAATCTCGGTTACACGAAACTGATCGTTTGCCATTTGAATCATCAGTTGCGCGGACGATCGAGTGCTGCTGATGCCCGCTTTGTAGAGAAACTCGCCGCGCGATACGGTGTCGATTTTGAATTCGGCTCGGCAAACGTGCGTGCAATCGCAAAGAAAAAAAAGAATTCGATCGAAACTGCGGCGCGTGAGGCGCGCTACTCATTTTTTGCCAAAACCGCGAAGCACCGCCGCTGCCACACAATTTTTCTAGGGCATCACGCTGATGATTTGGTTGAAACTTTCCTGTTAAACTTGATCCGAGGCGCGGGTCTCGCCGGTCTGGCCGCAATCCGCGATGTTTCCAGCCGACACATCGAGGGCGTCGACCTGACGATCCTGCGCCCGTTGCTCTCAGTCTGGCGCAGCGACATCGATAAATACGTCCAGCAATATCACCTGAAATTTCGTGAAGATGCCACGAACAAAAATCTGGCCGCGACGCGCAACAGGCTCCGGAACCGCATCATTCCATATCTGGAAAAAATGCTTGGCCGCAACCTCCGCCAGAACATTTGGCGGACGGCAATGATTGCCGCCGAAGAAGAGAAATGGCTCGACAGCGAGGTACCGGATTCAACCAATGCGCATTTTTCAGTACCGAAACTTCGAGCACTACCGGTTGCACTTCAGCGCCGGGCGATTTTGAAATGGCTGCGCGCGCAAAACATTTCTGACCTTGGCTTCGACGTGATCGAACGCGTTCGTTCGCTGGCTGATCGGGAGGCTCCCATCGCAAAAGTGAATCTCCCGAAAGATCGACACGTGCGTCGCCGCGCCGGCAAAATTTTCATTGAGTGAGATGTCTCGGCGCTTGTGTCAAGCGCCCGGCGGCTGACACAGCCGCCGCTACAACATCTGTGAAAATCTGTGTAATCTGTGGCTAATGGCTTCTGACATCCGCGTTCGGTTTGCCCCCTCGCCTACTGGATATCTGCACATCGGCGGTGCGCGAACCGCATTGTTCAACTGGCTGTTTGCACGGCATCACGGCGGCAAATTCGTTTTGCGCATCGAAGACACGGATATCAAGCGAAACACCGAGGAAGCGATGGCCGCCATTTATGACGGGCTGCAATGGCTGGGCTTGAACTGGGACGAAGGGCCGCACGTCGGCGGCGAACTGGGACCTTACTTGCAGAGTGAGCGCACGAAACTTTACGAACGCTACCTGAAAAAACTTCAGGATGCTGGTCACATCTTCGAGGATGAAGGCGCGCTGCGATTTCGTTCGCCGCGTGAGCATATCATCGTCGACGACATCGTTTGCGGAAAAATTGATTTCGATCTTAGCAATCCAGCCACGCATCCAGACATGACGATCCGACGTCCCGATGGCTCATGGATTTTTCATTTCGTCAATGTGATCGACGACCTTGAAATGAAAATCTCCCACGTAATCCGGGGCGAAGATCACCTGTCGAATACGCCGAAGCATATTGAGCTCATTCGCGCGTTGGGCGCGACGCCGCCGCATTACGCGCATATCCCGCTCATCCTCAACCGCGATGGTACAAAAATGAGCAAGCGCGATGAAGGCGCGCGCGTCGAGTATTACATCCGACGCGGCTATCTCCCGGCAGCGGTCCGCAATTATCTCTGTCTGCTCGGCTGGTCACCCAAGGACAATCGAGAGAAAATCAATGTCGACGAAATCATCCGGATTTTCGATCTGAAAAACGTTGGGCGCAGTTCGGCAACATTCGATCCCGACAAATTGCACTGGTTGAATGGCGAGTACGCGCGCGAGCTTAGTGACGCCGAGTTTTACGATCTTGCCGTCGCAAGATTGAAGTCGAGCGGCGTGAAGCTTGATACATTTCCAGAGAAATACGTGCGCGCGGCGCTGCAAACCTGCAAAGGAAAAATCAACACATTCGACGAACTCCCTGCTTATTGCGGATTCTATTTCACTGACGATTTCGATCACGATCCGCAAGGCGTTGCCAAGCACTTTACCGCGCAGAACAAGCCACGACTCAAAGTGGTTCGCGACGCTTTGAGCACCCTCGAGAAATTCGACCCTGACAACATCGAAACGACGTTGAAAAGCACAGCGTCAAAGCTTGGCGTCAAAGTCGGCGCGATCGTTCATCCTACTCGTCTCGCCGTGACCGGCAGCAACGTGGGACCGAGTCTGTATCATTTGCTGGAAGTTCTCGGAAAAGAAAAAGTGCTGGCCCGCATCGATCGCGCGCTCGGAATGATAGGCTGCTAGCCTGTCTCGGCCGCCGGGCAGCTTGCCTGGCGAATGAATCGGCAGGCTAGCAGCCTGCCAGCCGAGTCAGGCAGGCTGCCTGACTTCCTTGTGAGCTTTCTTCGCCCAGGTATCCCTCAACGTGACCGTGCGATTCCAGATTTGCTTCTCGCGCGTAGAATCCGGGTCGAGCGCGAAATAGCCGAGCCGCTCGAATTGATAGCGCTCTGCTGGACGCGCATCCGCAAGCGCTGGTTCGCATTTTGCGTTTACGACTTCGAGCGAATTGGGATTAACGAATGATTTGAAATCGCCGCTCGCATCGGGCTCGGAAACGGTGAAGAGCCGATCATACAACCGAACTTCTGCATCAATCGCTTGCAAGACACTCACCCAGTGAATAGTCCCCTTCACTTTGCGTCCCGCACTCGGCCCGCCTGATTTGCTCTCCAGATCGACTGTGCAGCGGAGCTCGATCACGTTGCCGGAATCATCTTTCACGACCTGATCGCACTTGATGATGTAAGCATATTTCAGGCGCACCTCGCCGCCCGGTCGCAACCGAAAATATTTCGGCGGCGGCGTTTCCATGAAATCGTCGCGCTCAATATAAAGCTCGCGACCGAAAGGAATTTTGCGCGTTCCGGCATTTGCATCTTCCGGATTGTTGACCGCATCAAGCTCTTCGGTTTTTCGTTCGGGATAATTTGTCAGCACAACTTTGATCGGCCGCAACACGGCTAGCCGACGCGCTGCCGTGCGATTGAACTCATCGCGCATCATATGTTCGAGCAGGGCCATGTCCGTCATGCTCGGATATTTTGTGACGCCGATGTTATACGCGAACGCGCGCAACACGCCGGGCGTCACGCCGCGCCGGCGCAAACCGGAAATCGTGACCATGCGCGGGTCGTCCCAGCCATTCACCAATTTGTCATTCACCAGTTGAATCAGCTTGCGTTTGCTTATAACCGAATAGTTGAGATTGAGCCGTGCAAACTCGTACTGATGCGGACGCGGTTCGGGCAGTTCGAGCGCATCGAGAATCCAATTGTAAAGCGGCCGGTGCACTTCGAATTCCAACGTGCAAACCGAGTGCGTAATCCCTTCGATGTAATCGCTGAGCGTGTGCGCCCAGTCGTACATCGGATAAATGCACCATTTGTCGCCGGTACGATGATGTGTCGCGTGTCGAATGCGATAGAGCACCGGATCGCGTAGCCAGACGTTGGCGGCGTTCACGTCAATCTTTGCCCGCAACGTGCGTGCGCCATCGGGAAATTCGCCGGCTTTCATTCGCGAAAACAGCTCAACATTTTCATCGACCGAACGTTCACGAAAGCCGCTCGCCTTTCCGAGGCGGCGACATGTATCCGTTTCCTCCGGCGTCATGTCGCAAATGTAGGCTTTGCCTGTACGCACGAGATCCACCGCGTATTGGTAAAACTGCTCGAAATAATCTGACGCAAACAACGGCGCGCCGCCGAGATGGTTATCCGCCCATCCGTCGATCAACCAATGTACGTCGGTCATGATTGATCGGACATACTCGGTTTCTTCCTTCGTCGGGTTTGTATCGTCCATCCGAATGTTACAGATCCCTCCAAACTCCTTCGCGATGCCAAAATTGAGACAGATCGATTTCGCATGACCGATGTGCAGATAACCATTCGGCTCAGGCGGAAAGCGGGTGCGGATTTGCTTGTATTTTCCCGTCCGAAGATCCTCCGCGACGATGTCGCGAATAAAATCCGACGGTCTGTCAGTTGAGGTTGTCATTCTACCAATCAAAGCTATCGGCGAACGCCTACATCGACAACTGTAGGGCAGCGATATGACGGTCGTGTAACATTCTCTTTAACACCGTGCTTCAGCGCGGTGGTCCAGAGCAGGGTGGACGGCAACCGCTCTAGCGGTTTACCCTGCGCCGCGAAAAACCGCTGAAGCGGTTTCAGATTACTAATTTGTGTCATGCACCCAGCTAAAGCAGGGTGTTAATGATACCCACACAGAATCAGCGAGTACCTGCCGTGTGAAAGAACAAAAACAAACCACCGACCGCTACACGCTTGCGGACTTGGAGAACTGGAGCGAGGTCGCGCGTGATATTGACCCGCCGATTCGCGTCGGCGTTTTCGGCGATCCGGTTGCGCATTCGCTTTCGCCGCAAATGCAAAATGCCGCATTACAGGCGTGCCAGACAGGCATGCAGTACGCGCGCTTTCACATTCGCCCCAACGAATTGCGGCCGGCGCTGCTGCTTTTGCGCAGGCTCAAATTTGTTGGAATCAACGTAACCGTCCCGCACAAGATCGCGGCGTTTACCCAAGCTGATGAAACCGATGAATCCGCCACCCGCGCCGGAGCGGTAAATACCATTCGTGTTTGCGATGGGAAACTGATCGGTTCAAACACAGATGGCGAGGGCTTCGTGCGGGCAATTCGCGCTGAATTCTCGATCGATGTTCGCGATCTGCGGATCATGGTCGTCGGTGCTGCGGGCGGGACCGGCCGGGCCATAGCGTGGCAATGCGCGTTAGAAAATTGTGAACGTCTGGTTTTGGTAAATCGCACTTTGGATAAGGCAAACGCGCTGGCAGAACAATTGCGCCCGTTTTTTTCCGGAGCTCGAGTCCTGGGTCCCTCGGCGCGCCTTGAGGCGGTACCGTTGAATGAATCGGCAATGCGCATCCAACTTGCTGACATCGATCTGATCGTTAACGCGACGCCGCTCGGAACGAACCTTAGCGATCCCGCGCCCGTTCCTGCGCGTTTACTTGCACCGCATCACATCGTCTTTGATTGCGTTTACGGATCGTCGAAAACGGCTCTGGTTCGCGCAGCAGAAGAAGCCGGTGCGCGTGGCGCGAATGGTTTGTCTATGTTGTTATACCAAGGCGCGCTTTCGTTCGCGATCTGGTTCAACCGCGAAGCACCGGTAGAAGCCATGCGCGCAGCGTTGCTGTAGCCGCGTCGCTGTGCGACGCGCGCACGTTTCGCGCAGCGAAACGGCTACAGGCTAGTTTGTAATTTCCGCGGAAACCGCGATATTAGCCGATGGTAAGTGCGGGGATAAATTTTGCTGGTCCGAGCCGCGTCGGCCTCGATCTCGCGGAAGAACTGCAAGAGCTCAAGCGTGAGCGCGGCGCTATTATCCTCGCGCATAACTATCAGGTGCCGGAGTTACAGGACGTTGCCGATTTCGTCGGCGACTCGCTAGGCTTGAGCTACCAAGCAGCGAAAACTGACGCTGACGTGATCTTGTTTTGCGGCGTCCATTTCATGGCGGAAACAGCCAAGATCATTAATCCGGCCAAGCGCGTGATTTTGCCGGACCTCGACGCTGGTTGCTCGCTGTCCGAATCGTGCCCGCCGGAAAAGCTGGCGGAGTTTTTAAGAAAACACGCCGACAAAAACTACTACGTGATTGCCTACATCAATTGCAGCGCCGGGGTGAAAGCGCTGGCCGACGTGATTTGTACCAGCGGCAATGCGGACAAAATCGTCCGCGCCGCGCCGGCTGATCGAAACATTCTCTTTGTTCCAGACCAAAACCTTGGCGCCTGGGTGATGGAACGCACCGGACGCAAAATGGATTTATGGCAGGGCACCTGTTACGTACACGTCGAGTTTACGGCGCGCAGTATCGGCAAAATCCGCGAACAATATCCGGATGCGCCAGTCGTTGCGCACCCTGAGTGCACCTATGCCGTGCGCATGTTGGCCGATGAAGTTTGTTCCACCGAAAAGATGGTGACGTTCTGCAGAGAATCGCCAGCGCAAGAGATCATTGTCGTAACCGAAGCGGGACTGTTGCATCGGCTGCGTAAAGAAATTCCTGGTAAGACATTCATTCCCGGTCCGACAGATAATTGCTTCTGCGGCGAATGCCGGTTCATGAAAATGAACACGCTGGAGAAAGCGTACGACGCCCTCCTGAATATGGAACCGGAGATCACTTTACCCGAGTCGCTGCGCAAGCGCGCAGAAGCACCGATTCTGCGCATGCTCGAACTGAGCAGATAGGCGGCAAGAGCTGCAATCGCCGCGCGGTAAGCTCTGGCGAGGCATGCCGAAAGCCACGAGGTTCTTTTCGGCAGCTTGCCGAAAAGCTTCCATCCGCACTCAGACTCCCTTCATTTCCGCAGGTGTCGTCGGCGACCTGCCGATGACTGCAGGTTCGTCAGCGCGAGTCCCTCCTGTGCGGACGAGCAGCCTGCGCTCTCCAGAAACGCCCGTCGCTGCGATTTATTCTTGCCAAGCCGGAGGCCTTTCTCAAGACTCGGCGTCACGAAATAAGTCTGGATCGGGGACAAAGAAAGAAAGCTTTTCTCGGGACGCTTTCTTCTCCTTTTCAGAGAAGCCTGCCCTCAGGCGGCACGGTCAACACACCGAGAAAAACCAAAAGAAAGAAAATAAACATGAAGCCTCAAGCCTTAATTCATACTCTGCTCCTGATTGTCTGCCTTTTTTTGCCAAAAGTGCAGGCAGTCAGTCCACCGACGGACGGATGCTATCCCGCGTACACGACTGCGGAAGGCTGCAACGCTCTTGCTCTCCTTGGCGCTGGCGCTGGAACGCTGATCCTCAACACCGCTGATTCCAATACCGCAGTCGGCGCTGCTGCGTTGTTACTCAACACCACCGGCACAGAGAACACCGCTGTTGGAACTGACGCGCTGGTCTATAATGACAGCGGCTTTGACAACACTGCTGTCGGCGCCTTTGCTCTTTTTACCAACACCAGCAGCTTCCAGAACGTGGCGATCGGTGGTCAAGCGCTCTTTAGCAATCAGTCAGGCGGCCTGAATACGGCGGTCGGTTTTCGAGCGCTTCACGACAATCTCGCCGGCGACAACACGGCGGTTGGTGATGATGCACTCTCTAACAACACGATGGGCAACGAGAATACAGCAATTGGTGGAGGGGCGCTTGCCAGCAACCAAACCGGTAACGCCAACACGGCCATTGGTTTTGAAGCGCTTCTCAACAACACGGGCACCGCCAACATCGCAATTGGCATTCGGGCCGGCCAAAATCTTACTACGGGTGTTCGTAATGTCGATATCTACGATCAGGGTATTGCTGGCGAGTCCGACACCATCCGCATCGGCGCGCCTGGATTCCAGTCAGCCACCTATATCGCTGGCATCAACGGGCAGACCGCCTCTGGCGGAATTGCAGTTTTTGTGAATAGTGACGGCAAGCTCGGCACCGCCACCTCCTCCGCGCGATTCAAGGATGAGATCCAGCCGATGGAAAAGGCAAGCGAAGTGATCCTCGCGCTTAAGCCGGTTACCTTCCGCTACAAAAAGAGATCGACTGCAAAGGCATCCCCCAATTCGGGCTCGTGGCTGAGGAAGTGGAAAAGGTAAACCCCGATCTGGTAGCTCGCGATCGCGACGGCAAGCCTTACAGCGTGCGCTATGACGCAGTGAACGCGATGTTGCTTAATGAGTTTCTGAAGGAATATCGCAAAGTTGGAGAACAGGAAGCGGCCATCACAGAATTGAAATCGCTTATCGCTCAGCAACAGAAGGATTTCCAAGCGGCCATTGCCGAGCAGCGCAAGGAATTCGAGACGCGTCTTAAAGAACAAGACGCAAAGATCCAAATGGTGAATGGTCGGTTCGAATTCAGCAAAGTGGAATCAGAAATAGCCGCGAACAACGAGTAGAGACGTCCAAGGCATACGCCGCATCGGTGCTACGCCGCGTTCATCCGAGTAATCCGCGGTTTTCTTCTGCTCGCGCATGACCGACACAGAAAAAGCCATCGAAGAAAGAATCGAGCGCCTGCAGTCAGGCGGCGTCGTGGATTTTCACTTCGACCTGCTGATCGATCTGTACGAGAAGCGCAATCAACCAGGCGTTCTTGTCTCGCATTTCTTGCCCGAATTTGAAGCGGCCGGCGTCAGCGCACTCGGTGTAGCAATTTACGTCGAGGACCGTTATCTGCCGGAAATGGGCTTGCGTGTAGCGCTCGATCAGGTGGCGCGACTGTATACCGAGGTGGAGCAAGCGGAGCGATTCGCGATCTGCAAGACCTTTGCCGACATTGAGCAAGCTCGCGCTGCGAAAAAGATCGCGCTGATCCTTACGATGGAAGGAGTCGAGCCGTTGGGTGAAGATTTGAACTTGCTGCGCGTGTTTTATGAGCTCGGGCTGCGATCGGTTGGGCTGACGCACGCGCGCCGCAACGCCGCCGGCAGCGGCGGAATTTTCAAGTCAAGCGGTTCGCCACGCGATGGCCTAACGAGTTTTGGTCGCGACATGGTGCGTGAATGTGAGCGACTCGGCATCCTCGTCGACCTCGCACATATCAATCCGGCAGGTTTCGAGGAGATTGTCGGTCTTACGACCAAGCCACCAATCGTATCGCACACCAACGTGCGGAAGTTTTACGACATGGAGCGCAACATCAGCGACGAGCAAATCAGGATGATCGGTCAACGCGGTGGTGTGGTCGGCATAAATGCAATCCTCGTAAGTGGAGACGCCGAAAGCTGCACCATCGATCACTACGTCGATCACATCGAGCACGTGATAGAGATCATTGGCATCGATGGGGTCGGGATCGGTTTTGATTTTTGCGAGTACCTATTCGAGCAATTGCCTGAGAACGTGCGCAACGAACTTGCTGCGAAGTTAACCAAGCCGCATTTCATTCCCGATCTAACGAACCATTCTCACGCGTGCAATCTCACCCGTAGGTTGATCGAGCGCGGATTCAGCGACGAGCAGATCGAAAAGATTTTGCGCGAAAACTGGATGGGGATTTTCAAAGACGTTCTTTAGCGAGCGACTTACCGGGCCGGAATGGAAATCGTATAAGTAGCAGACAAGAGATCAGAAACAGTAGCGCGTCGGCGGCGAGCAAATCATCCGCCAGCGTATCCGCGGACCCGAGTGTGATGACAACGCGAATCAATCCAATGACGGTCAGACAAACGCCGACCATTGCAGAGGAGACAGTGAAGATGTGGAGGCAAATATCCTGCTCCAGATGGCTGTTTCGGTCGCCGTGCGCATCTTTTTCTCCTTTCATTGCGATTCGTATTTAGACTGCCCGCGAAACCGGCTGTTCAGAGAATTGCCCGGCTGGGGTCGGCGCTCACAGACCGCCGCTACAGCATCTCTTACTCTTGCTCTTGATCTTACTCTTGCTCATTCTGGCAAGATGAAAGCGCGTTTTGATCATGAGAAACTAAATGTGTACCAGGCTTCACTCACGTTCATAACTTGGGCTACTGAGCTCATCTCAAAAGTGGACGCGAAAGCCGCGGTGAAAGATCAGCTCGATCGCGCTTCGACAAGCGTTCCACTCAATATTGCCGAGGGAAACGGCAAGTTCGCCATTAAGGATCGTTGCCGGTTTCTTGACTTCGCTCGCGGTTCGGCATTGGAATGCGCTGCTTGTCTGGACGTGCTGGTCGCTAAGAAACTATCAGACGAGACAGCAGTGTGGCCCGGAAAAGAACAGCTCATTGAAATTGTCTCGATGCTAATGGGACTGATTAACAGCCTGACTGCTCGCATCGGCGAAGAATCAGGGACGTACTCCTTTTCGGAGAAGGACGAGTAGGAGCAAGAGCAAGAGTAAGAGGCCGGATTGAAATTCCTTAACCTGACACGCCGCACGGAGATTGGCGCGAACTCGTACTACCTTGAGATCGGCGGCCACAGGCTGGTGCTCGATTGCGGGATGCATCCGAAGAACACAGGCGAGGATGCGCTGCCTCACTTGAAGGCAATCACCGGGCGGGACATCGAAGCAATCCTGATTTCGCACGCGCATCAAGATCACATCGGCACGTTGCCTGTGGTAATGCGACGGTTTCCAGGAGCACGTGTTTTTATGACGGAAGGTACGGCCGAGGTTGGCAGCGTTCTTTTGCACAACTCTGTGAACGTGATGACACGACAACGCGAGGAGATCGGAGAGGCGGCCTATCCCCTTTTTACCCATCGAGAAACGGACAGAGCGTCGGAACGCTGGCGCTGGTGTCCGTTGCGCCAGCGAATTTCCATTGCCGGCGAGCGGGCGTCCCGGCGCGAAAGAGATGCGCTGACGTTCGAATTTTTCGAGGGAGGACACGTGCTCGGTTCGACCGGAATTCTACTGCGCGCCGAAGGCAAAACGATCTTTTACACCGGCGACGTCAATTTCGACGATCAAACGATCATGCAAGCCGCGGTTTTCCCTCAAGAAAAAATCGACGTGTTGATCATGGAATGTACGCGAGGTGATCATGCGCAGCCGGAGAGCTGGAGCCGGGCTGGTGAAGAACACCGGTTGGCAGAGGCAATCGGGCGCGCTTTCGACCGCGGCGCAGGCGTTCTCATTCCGGTGTTTGCGCTGGGTAAAACTCAAGAGGTCCTGGCGATGCTGTACAAGTTCCGCCGTCACCGGCTCCTGCCGGAATTCCCGATTTACATTGGCGGTCTCAGTTCCAAGATGACTGACATCTACGATCGCCGTACGCATACGACGCGCCGGCAATTGCCGCGCCTCCAACTCATGAGGGAGGTAGCGCCGTTCATTTTGAACGAGGAAACAATACGCGATGCGCCGCTGCGCGCAGGACGGGTGTACGCTCTCTCCAGCGGGATGATGATTCCTAATACGCTCTCTAACGTTTTTGCGCGCCGATTAATCGAGAACCCCCAGCACTCGATCTTTTTTGTCGGCTACGCGAACCCTGAATCGCCTGCCGGTGTTTTACGAGAGGCGGGGACGGGCGGCGAGGTCGCTCTTGATCCTGACAAACCGCCCCAACGCGTCCGCTGCCACATTGAACAGTTCCAGTTCAGCGCACATGCGACGCGCGAAACGTTGATCGAATACGCCAGGAAGATTTCGCCGCGCAAAATTGTTCTTGTGCACGGCGACCCACCGGCGGTGGAGTGGATACGGGCGGAGCTCCATACCGATCTGCCGAAGACGGACGTAATTGTGCCGGCGCCGGGCGCGGAGTTAGAGTTGTGAGAAGTGAGCGGTGAGAAGTCGCTGAGCAGACGTACATTGAAGACGCCTACTTTTTACTTCTCACATCTCACGTCTCACTAGATGAGGATCGCCTCCTGGAACATCAACTCGCTGCGCAAACGACAGGATCGCTTGTTTGCCTGGCTGGAAGCAGCGAAGCCCGACATCGTCTGCTTACAGGAAACGAAATGCCCGGATGCGCAATTCCCAGCGCTCGCTTTGCAAGCGGCCGGTTACCGCTCGGCTTATCACGGGGAGAAATCGTACAATGGCGTGGCGATTCTATCGAAAACTGAGCCGCGCGACGTCCGCTCGTCGCTTTGCGATGAAGTGGTCGATCCGCAGGCGCGTGTGATCGCGGCTACTATCGGGGAAGTGCGCGTGTTCTCGATTTATGCGCCGAATGGGCAGGCGGTTGGTTCGCCAGCGTATCAGTACAAACTGCATTGGTATCGGCGGCTTCGTGATTGCATTTCGAGAGAAAAATCGAGCGATGTGGTCGTGTGCGGCGATTTCAACGTGGCGCCGGAGGATATCGATGTTTACGATGCAAATCTGTGGCGTGGGGCGATCATGGCGTCGGATGGTGAACGCGCTGCATTCCGGGAACTATGCGAACTCGGCTTCCGCGATACACTACGGATTCATCACAAAGAAGGCGAGCTATTCAGTTGGTGGGATTATCAAATGCGCGCGTTTGAAAAAAATCGCGGCCTCCGCATCGACGCAATTCTGGCAAGCGATGAGCTCGCGAAAAAATGCACTGCTGCGCGGATTGATTGCGAAATGCGCAAAGGCAAGGAACCGTCCGATCACGCACCGGTATGGGCGGAGTTTCGAATTGAGTGAGAAGTGACGGGTGAGAAGTGAGACGTAGATCGGCAACGGAAACAAACTTCTCACTTCTCACGTCTCACCTCTCACGTTCTACTAATGCGATCAACGATCGCTAATGCACTTCCGCGTTTCCAATCCGCCGCCGAAACCCCTCATGATCTGGGATGGCGACTGTCATTTTTGCAAAAGGTGGATCGAGCGTTGGCAACAAATCACCGCGAGTAAGGTCGATTACGTCACGTATCAACAGGCAGCGCATCAGTTCCCGGAAATTCCGATCGAACAATTCAAGCGCGCCGTCGCTTTGGTTGAGCCAGACGGCGAAACTTTTTTTGCGGCGGAAGCGGTCTATCGCTCATTGCAGTATCGGCCTTCGAGAAAATGGTTGGCGTGGAGTTACGATCACCTCCCGGGATTCGCGCCGATTTCGGAAACCGCTTACAAGTTCATTGCGCGTCATCGCGGCCTCGCCTCGACCATTACTCGGTTGCTGTGGGGCAAAGACGTGCGGCCGCCGACTTACTTTTGGGCGCGGCGCTGGTTTCTCCGCGCGCTCGGACTGACGTACCTTATCGCTTTCGTATCGCTCTGGTTGCAAGTGGATGGACTCATCGGTAGCGATGGTGTGTCGCCTGTGAATCAGTTTCTGCCGGCGGTCCGGGCACAACTCGGACAAGACGCCTACGCCCTCCTGCCGACACTTTGCTGGTTCAACTCGAGCAACGCGTTTCTTCATTTCCTTTGCGGCGGCGGCGTCGTTATTTCGTTGCTCCTGATTTTCGGGATCGCGCCGGCGCTTTCGCTCGTCGCGCTTTTCGCTTTTTACCTGTCGCTCACCATCGCTGGACAAATATTTCTCAGCTTTCAATGGGACGTGCTGCTACTGGAGACCGGTTTTTTGTCGATCTTTTTTGCGCCGTGGCGACTTTGGCCAAGGGATTTGATATGGTGGGGGTCACCGACCCCGGCTACAGCTGTCCCGGTTTCGCGCGCAGGTTTGTTTTTGCTCAAACTTCTTCTTTTCAAACTGATGCTAATGTCCGGCGTGGTGAAACTCACGAGCGGCGACGACTCATGGGGTTGGGTCAATCACTCGTTTCATTGGAGCGCGCTGACGGCACTTGATTATCATTACTGGTCGCAACCGCTGCCGACGGTGTTCGCTTGGTGGGCGGACAAAAGCCCGGAATGGTTCAAGCATTTTTCAGTCGCATTTTGTCTCGCCGTGGAAATCATCGTGCCGTTTTTTATCTGGGCGCCGCGGCGTCCACGGCTCATCGCCGCCGGATTGATGATTTTTCTTCAACTCGCGATCGCAATCACCGGCAACTATTGTTTTTTCAATCTCCTGACGATTGCGTTGTGTTTGTTATTGATCGACGACGGGGCAATCGGGCGGAAACATGCGACGGTCAGAGACCGTCGCTACAGTTATCGATTGCGCAGTTACGCGGCGATTGGCGTGATTATTATCACGCTACCGATCAATGCGTGGCTCATATTCAGCGCATTCAAACCACGGGCCCGACCACCTCACGCGCTGGCAACCGTTTACGAACAACTCGAAGCATTCCGTATCGTGAATGGCTATGGGCTGTTTCGCGTGATGACAAAGGACCGAGGCGAGATCGTGGTTGAAGGCAGCGCGGAAGGTGTTGAGTGGCTGCCCTACGAATTCAAATGGAAACCGGGTGACGTGAAACGTGCGCCGGGCTGGTGCGCGCCGCATCAACCGAGGCTCGATTGGCAGATGTGGTTTGCCGCTTTGGAAAGCCCGCAGGAAAATCCATGGTTCGTCGACCTCATCGTCAGACTATTGCAGGGCTCGCACGACGTGAACCGGTTGCTTGCGCATAACCCATTTCCAGACAAGCCGCCCCGCTACATTCGTGCGATGTTTTATCGTTACCGATTTACGACCACGAGCGAACTTCGGGAGACCGGAACGTGGTGGAAACGTCAGGAGCTTCGGGAATACCTGCCAACCGTCTCAGTGGATCAGCTCCGCTGAAAATCGCTGGGTGGTGGAACGCGTTCTCGGCGCGGCGTTGTTAAATAGAAGGCCAACGTTAACAACATCGTCTTGAGGCCAAGCCGATCCACCTAGAGCCACAGACGTTTGCGCGGTATGGTTGGCCGCGGTGGCGAAAGAAGGACCAATCGTGACCGAGGGCACAGTAACTCAAGTGTTACCGGGCACGATGTTTCGCGTCGATCTTCCCGCTCAGCGCAACGTGCTTGCACATATCTCGGGTAAAATGCGCAAGCATTTCATCCGCATCGTTCCCGGCGATAAGGTCTCCGTCGAGCTGTCTCCCTATGATTTGACGAAAGCTCGAATTATTTTTCGCGAACAATAAACGCGAACTGCGTCCGTGACGCGATAACTACGGTGTTTGCTGATTCCGTAAAGCACGCGGATAGTCAACGCGAAAACCAACCTGGAGATTACCAATGGCAGAAGAAAACAAAACAGAACCGCAAATGTCCGTCCCGAAGGACGCGCAGGATAAACTGCAAAGCAGTAAGGAGCATGCCCGCAGAGCAGCGGAAGATTTGAAATCAGCCGCAGGCTCTTTAGCCGGAGAGTACCGTGGCAAAGCGGAGCAGGCTTGGGGCGAGGCACGCGGCAAAGCAGAACAGGCATGGGGCGACGCGAGGGACCGGGCCCGAACATTCCATGAAGACGCAGAGCAATACGTGCGGGAAAATCCGACAAAGGCAATTTTCACTGCGCTCGGGATTGGCTTCGTCCTGGGTTTGATCTTCCGGCGCTAACTCCGAAATACCTCGGAGATGATCAGCGAGAGCCCTAGGTCCCGCAATCCCGCGGGGCATGCCGGTTTGCTCGAGAACCTGCTGGCGCTCGCTAGCGCGCTTGCGGAGTTTTTTGAGAGCCGCTTTGCTCTTTTTGCCCAGGAATCGAAAACGGCCACGGTACACCTGCTCATATTGGCCGGTTGCGTGATTTTTGCGCTGCTCCTCTCCGCGCTGGGTTATGTTTTTCTCATCACCGGCGTGGTTGTGGGGCTGGCCCATCTGCTCGGAATTTCATGGGCCTGGATAGCGCTGGCTGCTGCCGCACTTCATTTCATTATTGCGTTGGTTTTAGTTCTCATCGCGCGCAGCCGCATGACCAAGCCGGTTTTTCGCGCGACGCTGGCTGAATTAAAGAAGGATCGCGAATGGTTGAAAAATCTGGACGTAACAAATCAGTCGACGAGCTGACGGCGGAAATCGAGCTTTCGCGGGAACGCGTCGGGCGCGATTTGTGCGGCCTGCGCCATGAATTAGATTTCCCCGCGAAATTCCGCAGATCATTTCGAGAACAAACCGTCTCCTGGATTAGCGCTGCAGCTGCGGTGGGTGCTCTAATCGCGTTGGCGCCGATGCGAAGGAAGAAGATTTATGTTGATGCAAAGAACAACCGCAAAACAAAGAAGAAGCTGGTCGAAACTGGCTTTGCGTTGGCTGCGTTGAAAGTCGTCGCCAGCCTGGCGCGGCCTGTGATTGTCGAGTTTGTCAAAAATCGACTGACTGATTTTGGAGGGAAACCACGTCGCAAAACATAACTCCCGTATATTTAACGTGTCCTGTGCGACGGGCTCGTTTTAGGATTTACGCGCTGGCCTAGCCTGCGTAATTATTTCCCCAGGTGCACATGATCGCTAAGTCTCCGGAACTTCCCGTGAAATCGCAGTCGCTGCGGCACGTGGATGATTATCTCGAGGTCGGCCAAAAAGCCGGCGCGTCCGACATCCATCTGGCGACGGGCGCGCAGCCGCGATGGCGTTTGCATGGGCGCCTCGAGGCAATCTGGCCGGACGCACCGCTGCTGACCGCCGAGCAAACCGCGGCTCTGGCTGAGGCATTTGTTCCCGACGTCTATAAAAACGAGCTCAATACGCGCGGCGACTCGGATTTTGCATATGAAAACGAGTTCGCCCGCTATCGCACCAGCGTGGTTCGTCAGCGGCTTGGGATGGAGATTGTCTTCCGGGTGATCAACACTCACATCCGAACCATGGACGAACTGGGGTTGCCCGAGCGTCTC
>WNFY01008572.1_pt1 | contig 18085 bp, 16 predicted proteins | sample 5400091 | NCBI WGS metagenome assembly WNFY01 (sample SAMN13153364, study PRJNA577476) | soil metagenome | isolation source: 60 cm soil or saprolite under grassland replicate 1 | place: USA:California | collected 2016-06-15
CGTTCGCCTACCCGCCCCCGATCCGGCTATCCTGTCCCGGTCGGCGTGGACCGGTTCCCCGCCGTGCGCTCGTAGCTCAACGGACAGAGCACTTGACTACGGATCAAGAGGTTGCAGGTTCGAGTCCTGCCGAGCGCGCAGGTCAGAGGGGTGTCCGGTCGGACACCTCCTCTACATGTCACGTAGATGTCACAAGGCTGGCCGCTGTCCCCATCTACTCTCGCGCGATCGGCCGGTCCCCACTCCGTCGTTCGTCGTTCGACCGAGGGCCGGCCCGGCTACGTCGGCCGCCATCCAGGCTTGCGACACGCCGACCAGGCCTCCGGAACTGTCGTAGCCTGCCCCTATTGTGGGATCATGTTTAAAGTCCCGGTCCTCGGAGGAGCCAGGTGAGCCCGGCCGCGACGGTACCGGAACCGCTCGTTGCCGTCCTGGAGGCGTTGGACTATGCCGACGATCCAGGACTCATCACCGCTGCTGACCGCGCCACTGGTCCACGTGACTATCAGTGGCGTGACCTGCGGGACAAGGTCGGCCTCGACGCTGCGTTCTTTCAGGACGGGGTTCCGATCGTCGGCTTCGCGAGCCAAGGCGACGCAAGTGGTCTCCTGGGAGTGAGACGACGACTATGGAACTACGGGCGCGTTCCACTCCTCGTCGCCACTACCGACGGCACCATTAGTGCCTATAACGCGGTTACATTATCCGGTGCCGTCGGATCTGAGTTCGGCGAGGTTCTTGATAGCCAGCGTCGCGCCAACACAGCCCGCGACCTTCTCAGCGCATTCGCGCGTCGACAGGTTGAGTCCGGACGTTTCGCCGCTGAGTATGGCTCCTCGTTTCAGCGCGCCGCCCGAGTCGATAGAGCGCTGCTGAGGAACCTGGAATATCTGCGACGGACAATCGCCGGAACCGACCTAAGACGTCGCAACTCAATTGACGTAATAGTAGGTGGTTGTCTGACTGCGAGTTATCTTGCCGATCGCGGGATACTGAATGCAGAGCACCTCACGGGCCTTACCGGCCTTGCTGACTTACACAGTATTCTGCTGGCTGGTCGCCGAGCTACCAGGCGCCTGTTTGAGGGCCTCGCCAGTCGATTTAATGGCGACGTATTTGGCGCTCTGCCACAGGCTCTGACATCGCTACGGAACGAGGATCTCCACGGAGTTGCAGCTCTTCTGCAGGGTGATGACCTGCCGTCGGGACAACAGTCACTATGGCCATACGACTTCTCTGTCGTCCCAGCCGATCTAGTAAGCACAGTCTACGAACAACTACTAGGGGAGACCCAGAGGGCAGACGCCGCATACTACACGCCGCGCTTTCTCGTCGACACGGTCTTAGACGAGGTCTTGCCATGGCAAGGCGCGCAAGTACCAGCCCTGATAGACATCGCATGTGGGAGCGGCGCCTTCATGACGGAAGCATTTCGTCGTCTTGCCTATCGAGAGTATTCTAGCCGACGACGTCCGCCCACCTACGACCAACTTAGGGCACTCTTGGTAGACCATATATTTGGCAATAGACAGTAATCCTGCCGCGGCTAGGGTTGCAGTCTTTGGACTGTATCTCGCTCTACTTGAAGAATTGGAGCCGCCTACGGTGTGGGAGACTGCGGTACTTCCGCAGCTTCTCGGCCGCAACGTAGTTGTCGCCGACGCATTCGATCGGCACTCACTCGCCGGTCGCGAATTCGACATCGTAGTGGGCAACCCACCGTGGCAGAGCAAGTTGACCCCTCACGCCGAAAAGTTCATTGCTGATACCGGACATCAGGTTGCAGATAGACAGCTTGCACAAGCCTTTCTGTGGCTGGCTGCAGATATGCTCCGGCCCGGCGGCATGCTCGGCCTCATTATGCCATCAAAGGGCCTCTTGCATAACAGGAGTAGGCCGGCCCGTCAATTCCGTCTGGATATGTTCCACAGCTTGCACGTCCGTGCAATAATAGATCTGTCTGCAGTTCGCAGAACCATATTTACGACAGCAATTGCGCCCGCGGCGGTCCTGGTCGCCGCTGCGCCGGCCGGGTTGAGCAACGGCGAGGGTTCAAGCGATCTGCTTCACGTCGCCGCCCACCCACGATCGCTGAGCAACGCAGTGGATGCATTGATTATTACTCCGGAAGAGGTACGTTCGATTAGCGCCAACCAAGCCCGCACACGTCCCGATCTTTGGAGGGTCTTGTTGTGGGGAAGTCCACGCGATCTCCAACTCTTGGACCGCCTGCAAGCCAGATTCCCAACCGTGCGGCAGCTCGCATCCGAGCGTCAATGGGAATGGGGACAGGGATACCAGGTGGGGGGTGGCGATGCGAACGACGCGAGCGAGATGCTGGGGCTGCCGATTGTGGAAACCGATTCAGTTCTGCCCTTGCGAATTGCGCCACCGCCTAGCGCAAGATTTGATCTGCCGACCTTGCATCGGCCACGCGAGTTCGCTTTGTACAAGGCACCACATGTCCTGGTGCGCCGTACCATAGTGGGCGGCCGCTTGGCGGCGGCCCTCCTGCGCCAAGACGCGGTTTTCCCGAATGGCGTCCTAGGTGTCGCTGGCCCCGAGCACGACGAGTTGATCCTCGCAGTGCTGGCTGCGACGATCGTATCATCAGTCGGCCACTATTGGCATTTCATGACAAGTGCATCGTGGGGTGTCGAGCGAGATTTTGTCGAACTAAACGAACACTTGTCGCTTCCTCTCGCTTTGCCTAGGAGCAGACAGGGCAAGAGGCTACTTCGGCTGATTGAACTGGCGCATGAGAGGCCGATTGAGGACTTGCTGCCGGCTTTGGACGACGTTGTGTTCGATGTCTACGAGCTAACGGAAGACGACAGACTCAGAGTCCTCGACAGGCTTGCCTTTGGCCTCGATCGATTCCGTCGCCCACGTGCCTACGAATCGCCTGTCGACCGAGACACGCTTAATGCATATCAGCGAACGTTACGTGAGGCGTTGAGTAGCACTCTTCCGGAATTCGATATTCGTACCGAGTTGCGGAGCGAGGGTCCATATCGAGCGGTGACGGTGACGCTACTCGATTCTACATCGCGCCCTGAGCGGGCTAACCTAGTTAGCCGACACGCAGTGCTAGACGTGGATCAGATTGTCCGTGACGACCGAGCGGGTAAGACCGGGACTACCGGAATTGTGGCACAACCGGCGGGCTTTTTTGTAGATGAGGATACGATCTACATAGTTAAGACGGCGGACATTGATCGCTGGTCATACGATGCCGCGCTCGATGACGCCGGCCGCATACTGGCGGCGTTGGCGTTTGGTGATTAGATGCTGGAGTTCTTGCGATGGCAGGTCAGGGGTCGAGCTGCCCACCGTCTGCAGGCGTCTTTTGCACGGCAGGCGGACGTGCTACTACAGCGGCTCCTGATCGAGGGTACCGCATTGTGGGAACGGGAGGGATTCAGTCGTTGGGACGACGGCGAACTGGCATGTACCGTCCGCCTGTTTGACTGCTGCGACCGGGTGCTGCATGCCAGTAGTCGCGGGTGGGCGGCGCTTGTCCGAATTCAATACGACGGTGCTCAGCCGACTCCTGGGATGCGACGCGGACTGGAGGACCCGCGTCGAGCTCGCCGGCCCGATCTAATTGTCTTTCTCGGCTCTGACTCTATCCTACTGGAGGCTAAGAAGCTGCATCTCGGTGATAACCTACCATCCTTATATGTTCGGGAGGGCATGCAGAGATTCATATTCCGTCACTACTCGTCCAGCATACGTAATGAGGGAGCCATGGTGGGCTATATCTTGAGAGACGCCCCGCTGGATGTTATCGCAGCGGTCAACGCGGTGATTGAGTCAGATCCCGGCCTTGGCCGGAGGCATGCCTTGCGATTATTGGCCCAGCCAAGCCCCGCGTATAGTTTGGTGCGAGAGCCGGCACTCGCCCGTCCACTTGCTCCATCATGCAGTTGACCTTCGGTGATACGGTTAAGCAAGAGCGAGCGTCGTCATTCATTTGAGAACGTTGGTCGTGATGTGCCGAGAGAGCCGAAGACAAACGTGGCCTCTCGCAGAGCCTCTGGCTGGGAATGAATGTATGTCCGAATCGTGAAGTCGGCCGTTGCGTGGCCAAGCCATGCGGAGATGATCGCGATCGGCACACCTTGCAGGTGCATGAGCGTTCCGCAGGTGTGACGTGCATCGTGCAGCGTGATGCGTCGTACTCCCGCGGTCTTCGTTCGCTCATCCCACTTGCCAGAAAGCGTGTCCGTGTAGAGAGCCAGTCCAAGTTCGTTCACGATAAGATAGCTGGAGTCCCGATACTTCTCTCCGGCCTTGAGTCGCTCCTCGGCCTGGCGACGCTTGGTACGCAGCAGCACCTTGTGGAGAACGTCAGTGAGAGGAAGGGTGCGCTTTCCACGCTCCGTCTTAGGCGCTGAGTCGGCGGCCTGCCCTGTCGCTTGCCAGCGGGATGGGACCACCGCGTTGCCACGACCTAGGGACCACCGGGGTCGGTGTGTGATGGTCATCGTGTCTCCTCGCTGTGTCAATCAGGACGCGCCGTCGGCGGCCTGTTGACGGGTGCGGCCGGGGACCTGGTCCATGCCTTACAGGGCCAGGTCGTCGACGATCAGTAAGTCCAGGCGGGCCAGCCGGCGCATCTCGGCCTCGACGGTGTTGTCCAGCCGGGCGGCCTTCAGCCGGCGGAAGAGCTGGTCGGCCCGGTAGAACCCGACGCTGCGCCGACGGCGGACCGCGATGTGCCCCAGGGCGCTGGCCAGATGCGTCTTGCCCACCCCGACCGGCCCGAGGAGCAGAGCCCCGCGGGCCTGCTCGACGAACCGCAGCGAGCACAGCTCGGTCCACAGTTCCCGGTCGAACCTGGCCGGTGTCTCGGTGCTGAACGTCTCCAGCCGCATGCCCGGGTCCAGCTTCGCCGCCCGGGCGCGGACCTCGGCGGAGGACCGGTCGCGGCGGTCGACCTCGTCAGACAGCAGCAGGGACAGGAAGTCCGCGTGCGGCAGCGACTCGGCCCGGGCCAGCGCGAGCCGTTCGGGCAGCGTGTCCAGCAGCCGGCCGAGCTTGACCCGGCGCAGCAGCGCCCGCAGCTCCGGATCGACCGATGGCGCCGGCGCCGGGGCGGAGGCGCGGCTCACCGGATCACCTCGAACTCGGCCGGGTCGCGGGCGAACCGGGCCGGCCCACCGGCCACCCGCGCCGACGCGGCGGCGGGCTGGCGTTCCCGGGCCTGCTCGAGGACCCGGGCGACCTTGGTCACGTCGACCACGTCCAGCTCCAGCGCCCGGGCGGAGGCGGCATCCACCGGCTGCGGGCCGTAGCTGCGGACCAAGCCGAGCAGCCGGTAAACCGTGCGCATCCGGGTCCACGGCAGCGGCACCTCCAGCAGCCGCGCGGCGTAGACCCCGACCGCCGGCCCGGCCGTGGCCGCCTTCGCGGTCAGCGTGGCGATGTCCCGCAGCGCGTACTCGGCTCGGCCGGCCGGGTAGTCCCCCGGGTCGGTGGACCGGCCGCCGGCCCGGACCCGGGGGTGGGTCTTGACCAGCTGCCCATGGAAGGACACCTTGACCAGCCGGGAGTCCGCGCGGACGGACACCCGCTGCCCGACCAGTTCGCCGGGCACCGAGTACAGCCCGCGGCCCACCTCGATGTGTTCTCTGAACTTGATGACCTTCAGGGCATGTGAAGTGTCTGCCGTCGTCCTGACGTGTGCAGCACCGCCCTCGCTACGAGGTCGATGTTGTCGGCGTCCAGGCTTGTGAGCGCGTCGCGAAGGTCGACTGGGATGCCCTTTGCCAGGCTCGCGGCGAGACGGAGCATCTGTCCTTCGCTGGCGGAGCAGGGCAGGTCGCCGATGTCGAGTGCGGTGACCGCGGATGGCCAGTCGACGTGTGCGAGCTCGATGTCGATGAGCAGCCCGCGGTACTTGCTGATGAAATGTGTGGTGAACTCGCTGCGGTGCAGCCAGTGGGTGTGACTGATGAGGAGTTCGGCTGCGGCTTCGAGGGGGTGGAGGCCTCTGGCGTGAGCGCGCAGGGCGTTGGCGAGACCGGTGGCGTGTGTCATGTGGGTTCCTCGCCGCTGGTGACGTTGCGGGCGGTGATGTGGGAGACGGTGGGCATTGCCAGGTCGACGGTTGTGGCTGTGGTCTTCCGCCGGTCGATCTGGGCGAGCTTGTCTGCGGCGCCGGAGAGGCTGATCTTCAGTCCTTCGACCTCGCCGAGCCATCCTTCGCGTTCAGCTTCGGCGATGCGGGCGAGCAGGTTGTCGTGGATCTCGGCGATGCGGGCCCGCTGGGCAGGATCCGGCCAGTGCATCGAGCACCTCAAGCAGGCGTGTTCATGGATGCAGGGGGTGGAGAACGCGCGCCCGCAGATTCCGGTGGAGACCTTCCGGCGTTCGAAGTGTCCGAGGAACTCTTCCCATTCGGCGTCGGTGGGCACCCGGTATTCTTCGCTGGGACGCAGGCTGCGCCGCCGGGCCAGGAAGGCGAGGTGGGCCTGGATGGCTTCGTCGGGGTAGACGGCCTTGTAGCCCATGGTGACGGTGATGTCTTTGTGACCGGCTATGACCTGGGCGATGTGCGGCGGCAGCCCATTGAGGACGGCGTCGGTGATGAAGATTCTCCGGAAGTCGTGGGGTGTGTAGTGCAGCGGTGTGCCGTCGGCGGGGTCGGTCAGGCCGGTGTGGGCGAGGGCCTCGTCGAGCAAGTCGCTGACCACACCGATGCTGATCATGTGGTTCTCGCTGCCGAGTCGGCGGTGGAACAGCAGCGGGGCTGGCGGTAGCCAGACCAGTTCGTGACGGTCGCGGGCGCGGACCAGTGGTACCGCTCCCGTGCTGCCGCGGATCCGGCGGATGATGGTGCTCAGGACGTCGGCGAGTTCAGGGCTGACGACAAGGAGCCGTTCGGCGTCGGTCTTGGACGGGGCGATCTGCAGCAGCGGCACCAGTTCCCCGGTGGCGGGCAGCCGGTATTGGACCAGGCTGTGGTGGCTGAGTTCCTGGAGTTCCTCGGCCCGGACGCCGGTCAGCCGGAGGACCTCGATGATCGCCCACGCCCAGAAGGCGTGGTCCTCGTCCCGGTTCAGCAGGCGCTGCCGGCCGGTGCCCGGCTCGTGGGACCAGATGTTGTTCGGGTCCGCGTGCGGGCGGACGGACCGGACCAGGGTTCGCCCGGCGGCGGTGAACTGCTGGCCGGGTGGGGTCTCGCGGGCGGCGGCGAGTAGGGCTTGGGTGTCCGTGCGCCATTGGTCGGCGGCGCGGACGAGGATGGGGAGGACGGGCAGCCGGTCCCGGGTCCGAGCGTCCATCCGCGCCTTGCGGCGGCGGATGGACTTGCGCCGACTCAGGTCCTGTTGGCTGATGGGGCAGGGCGCCACCCATGGGCCCCAGCGGCCGGGGTCCTCCAGCGCCCATTCGGCCAGGTCGAGGTAGAAGGCTCGCACGCTGGCCAGCGTGTCGAGGTAGCTGAGTCGTTCAACCTCGATCTCGACTTTTTCACCGCTGCGGGTGGTGGTCTTCTTGCTTCTGGTCCTCAGACGCTGTTTCCAGGCGCTGGCGACATCGCGCGGCAAGCGCAGCGAGCTGATGCCGGGATGGTGCTGTTCGAGGTCCAGCCAGAAGCATCTTGCCAGCTCATACGTGCGGCCCCGCAGCGTCACGTAGTCGATCGCGGGTTGTCGTTCTTTCAGGTAGTCGACGAGCAGGTCGCGGACGGGCCGGCAGGTGATCGGGTAGCGGTCCACCAGCTCCTCGACCGACCGCTGTCCGATGCTGCGGATCTCCCGCAGAGTGGGGACACCGGCTCCGAAGATCCCCATCTCCCGCAGTATCCGGAACGTCGCCGAACCTCAGCGTGTCTGGCCACGCAGGTCGAACTCAGCATCCAGGACCTCCAGGACATCACCGATGGTGATGTCGGCCAGCCCGCCGCCCTTCGCGGCGAGGACCACAGCCGTGCGAAAGAGGATGTGGCTTTGCGCCTGCGGCGTGATACCGGGGTCTTGCTCGCAGAGCAGCCGGAGCTTCTCGAACCCTTCCGGGTCGCGGGACCGGATCATGTTCCGGGCGAGCTTGCGTTTCTTCCCCCCGGTCAGCAGCCAGCTCAGCGAGGGCCGCACGATATCGGCGCCGACCGCCACCAGCAGCGAGCTGGTCATCAGCTCCAGCCGCGACGCGGAGTACCTGCCCTGGCGTTCCAGCCACCGCGCCGGACCTCGCGCCCACCGGTCACCGGCGGCGTCGGCTCCGCTGGCCAGCCAGCGGTCCTGCCACGTCTGGCCGGGCTGTTCTTCCAGCCAGTCCAGCAGCAGGGGAAGCCCGCGGCGACGGCTGCTCTGGATCCGGGAGTCCGGCAGCGCGAACGAGGCGCAGCTCACCAGTCGCAGCACCTGGACGCGGTCATGCCGTGTCACCGGCCAGGACGCCGCCACAGGCCGCGCCGGGAACCGGGCGTCTGGCGCCGGTTGCACCGCGGCCGGCGAGGCAGCCGGGACGGCCGGTGGCAGCCTGACGACCTCGATGCTGGCGGAGCCGGCGGTCACCGGGCGTCCGTTCCGAACAGCACATCCAGCGTCTCCGGACGGTAGCCGGGCGCCGGCGGCGGGGACCGACGCGCGAGCGCCAGCCGAGTCTGCTCGGCATGGTGGGCCAGCACCCGGCGGATCACGTCCTCCTTCCGGGGCGTCAGGTACAGCTGCGTGGTGGTCAGCTGGGCATGCCCCAGGACGACCTGCACGTCGGTGAGCGGCAACGCCGGGTCCTCGGCCATCCGATAGGCCGCGGTGTGCCGCAAGGCATGCAGGGTCGCAGACGTACCCGCACGGTCGTTCACCCGCTCGAACATGCGGTGCACCGCGTGATAGGTCAGCGGGCGGACCGGGCGGCGAAGCGTCCACCACAGCGGCCGACGACGCCCTTTCGGGACCAGCCCGTCGGTCTCCACCTGGTAGAGCCGCAGCCACACGAACGCGTCGGTGGAGGCCGGGAGTTCCTGCACCTCACGGCTTCCCTTACGCACGACGCAGATCAGCTGCCGTCCAGGGTCTACGCCGCCCTGGGTGGCCGACAGCAACTCCGAGGCGCGGGCCCCGGTGGAAACGTAGAAGGCGACCAGCGCACGGTCCCGGTGGGATGGAAGCCGTGCGAAGATCTCGTTGAACTCCTCGTCCGGAATACTGCGTGGAACCCGTCTCGGTGCGCGCGGCCGATACAGACCGGTCCGCTCGTTTCGATACGGCTCCATCGGGTTGTGGTGCGCATTTCCCCGGCCGGCGCGTCGCGAGCGATCCAACGGGAACGGGTTGACGATCGGCCCGGTGCCCACATCCCGGTGGAAGTCGTAGAAGGCACGCAGCACCGTCTCGCTATGCGCCCGCACCGCACTGCCCTTAAGTTAAGAATCTTCATGTGGCTTTGGGTAGATTTGACGTGACGATGTTGATCGTGTAGCTGACCTTGCGGGTTCGTTCGGTACGTCGTTGGTTCGGAGTGCGGGGGCTGGTGCGTTGTCGACCGGTTCAGCGCAGCAGATCCATCCCATAGGAACGGACCGTGGCCTCGGTGCGCCCGGCAGCCTGCAAATCGCGGAAGTAAGCGGTGACCGCCTCGACCCGAACACCACCCGGGGCGACCAACCGATACGGCTCATACCGGCTGCCCGTAGCCAGCAACGACCCCACGGCGGGCACGACCAACACCGCCAGATCGCGGGGCTCCTCGTCTTCGATCACGAGCGGGGACCGTAGACCCCGACACGCCGACCACGCCGCTGACATGCGGAAACATCCAAGCTAGTTCAGTCAACAGGAGCCGGTCCCGGGCTACCTTGGGCGTGGCGAAGATCGGCACGTCGTAGGCCGTGGCGGGGACCGGCAGCAGCAGCGGGGCCTCCTCGGCGGCGAACACCTCGGCCGGGCGAGCCGCGGTGGTCCCGTGCACCCGCAGCCCCGCAGTGCCGGCGCACCAGGCCTCGACCCGGCGCTGGGCGTCGGCCAGGTCCACGAACGTCTCGCCGCGGAAGAAGCTCTCGCGTACGTACGGCACGCTGCGTTCCACCCGCGGCTTGTCTTTGGCGTGCCGGACCCGGGCCGGGTCGGTGCCGAACCCGCAGTGCTGGGCGTAGTCCAGCCAGCCGACCGTGAACGTCGGGTTGACCGGGTCGGCGTCGGCCACCACCGCGGCCATGTTGTCCGGGATCAGCACCCGGTACACCCCGCCGAACCAGGCCCAGGCCGCCTCGCAGCCGGCGACCACCGCGGTCAGCGTCTGGGCGAAGCTCAGCCACACGAACATGTGCCGCGAGTAGACCGCGGTGAAGATCAGCGCATGGCAGACCCGCCGGCGGCCGGCGCCCGGGTCCGGCACCAGCCCCAGCCGGCCGAAGTCCAGCTGACACTCCACCCCCGGCTGCCCGTCGGCCACCCGCACCGTCGGCTGCCGCCGGCCGAACCCGCACCGCTCCACCGCGAACCGGTGCAGCGTCCGGTACGGCACCACCACCCCGCGGCGGGTCAGCTTGCCGTGCACGTTCGTCAGCTGCAGGCCGTCCTTGCCGACCCAGTCCCGGATCTGCTCCTCCACCGCCAGCAGCGCCTCCCACGCCGCCCCGTGCCCGGACTGCCGGACCGGGCGCACCGCGGCCACCACCGCGCCCAGCAGCTCGTCGGAAAGCTGCCCCTCGCCGCCGTCCCGGACCAGGCCCAGCGCGACCGCCGCGTCCACGTACCGGCGGGCGGTCTTGCGGTCCACCCCCGCCCGCTCGGCCGCCGTGCGCAGGCCCTCACCGGCCAGCCAGCACCGCAGCACCTCCCGAACCTCGACCACGCGTACCTCCCGGAACGCCACCCCGATCCCCCCGATCGATCGACCAGGAAAGATCAGTAGCTGCAGGACTCGACCGACCCAGCGCACGACACGCAGGCGGTCCCATGACTGGCGAACCAGGTGGTCCCATGACCCTGGCAAAACTCGGCTCACACCGGTCCCATGACCGTGGCAGGCGACATGCCCGTCGACCGTTACCCTGGTGAGGTCAATGGTAAGTGTCTTCGCATTGACGTCGATGTCCGACCAACGCAGACCCGCGATCTCGCCGCGGCGCAGGCCGTAGAGGGCTAGGTGCCACGCCACTTCGAATCGGTCGTGGCGCGCGGCGGCGAGCACCTTCTTGACCTTGGCCGCCGTGTAGGTGTCTCGCTCTTTTCTCGTCTGGCCGAGGCGGTCGACCAGCTCGGCGACGTTCCGGCTCATGAGCCCTTGCTTGACGGCGTCCGCGAGTACCTGATCGAGCACGCCGAGCATCGCATTGATGGAGCGGGCCGACCACGGCCGGATTGAGTGCCCGTCGCTGCGCCGTAGCTTGCCGGCTTGGAGGAGGGGCACCAGGTCGTCGAGGTGCCGCTTGGTGAGCTTCTGGACGGGCATCTCTCCGTAGGCTGCGATAACTGGCTTGAGCCAATTGCGGTAGCCGGCGAGGGTCGTCGGTCGGATGCCTCGGCGGCCGGCAAGCCAGTCCTCGCAGACCTGCTTGAGAGTGCGTCCGGAGCGACCGACGTAGGTCCCCTCGCGGGACTCCCGCTTGATCTTGTTGTAAGCCTCGATCGCGTCCTCCACAGTGCGGTACCGACGTCGCGTCTGCTTCCGCTTGCCGGTCGCCGGGTCGATGCCAACGTCAGCGACCAACTCGACGCGGCGTTCCTTCGAGGGCAGGGTTACCCACTTGGCGCCGGGGGGAAGGCGGCGCCTGGTGTTGGTCATGTCGTGTCCTCTCGGTGGGTGTTGGTGCGGAGGCGTTCGATGTAGGTGCGGAGGGCGTCGGCGGGAATCTTGCGGCTGCGTCCGATGTGGACGGACTCGATCTCACCGTTGGTGAGGAGTTCGTAAAGTTTCGTGCGGCTGATGCGTAGGACGGCGGCGGCCTCCCGGATGGTGTAGACGAGCCGCTCGACCGGCGGCGCGGGGACGGTGGGGGGCGTGATCTCCTCCTTTCGCTCGTGGGGTGGTTGTCCGCGCGGACGTCCGTCGCGGGTGTGTGCCTACGCGCGCAGGCGCGCGCGAGCGGACGGACGTTCGCGCGGACGCGGACGAGGGCTACGTCTCGGGGCCGACGGCGCGCCAGCGCCCGCGGCTGACCTGGGTGACGCGGCCGGCGTCGGTGTGCTGCTGGAGCCGGTCGTAGATCCATGTGCGGCCCTTTCCCGTGGCGCGCCGCAACGCGGCGATGGACAGGCCCTCGGCCGGTGCGCCAAGCAACGCCGGTCCATAGCCGGACCTCGGGGTCGGCGGGCGGGTCGGCCGGCTCGGGGGGTGCCGGCTCGGGGGCGGTGATGACTTCGGCGGACAGCGGGTCGAGCGCCGGTCGGGTGCCGGCGTGTCGGGCGACCGTCGCGCTCACGTCGTCGTCGGTGACGAGGTAGGCGCGGACGCGGCGGGGCACATCGAGCCCGGGCGCGGAGATCAGGAACGTGCCCGGCGCAGTCAGGGCGTCGGCGCGCCAGCCGGCGGCGAGCATGCCTCGGCCGAGGATGAGGTCGACGTCGCGGCGTTCCCGGACGCGGAGGCAGATGCGGACGTCCATCTGCGACCGGACGGCGCCGTTGCCCATGGCTTGCTGGGTCGGCCGTTGCGTGGCCGCGAGCAGAGTCACGGCGACGGCCCGGCCGCGGCGGGCAATGGAGTCGGCGTGCGCGGTGGCGTAACGGGTTTCCTCGCCCAGCTCGGCGTACTCGTCGATCAGCACGACGAGCGCAGGAGCGTGCGGGGCGGGCTTCCACAGCCGGGCGCCGGACTCGGCCAGGGACGCGGCGCGGGCCTCCAGGAGGTTGACAGCGTCGGCGAGCAGCCGCACCGCGGCGGCGGGGGCGGTGGCGAGCCGGTCGAGGCAGGACGCCCATGGCTGGAGTTCCATCCCGCCTTTTAGGTCGACACCCCAGACGACGACATCGGCGCAGGTCGCGAGGTTGCCGAGGACGACGTTGACCACGCCGCTCTTGCCCGACCCGGCAACTCCGCCGATCAACGTGTGCCGGTGCAGCAGGTCCCGAACCTAAATGATCAGCATCGGCATGGGATCTGTGGTGCGAACCGGGGCTCGCCGGAGTGGTTCTGGTCGCCAGCAGGCCCCTCCTTTCCGCCAGCAGAGACGCTGCACGCAGCGCTGTCGACCGCGTCGAGAGTCCTCGTAAGACGCAGGCTCAGGTGACCAGGCCAGCCGGCTACCTCACGACACATCAGGGCGTCCGGCGGACATGCGGGAGCCCTGATCGGCCGTCTCGTCTGCCGGCGGAGGCGCGCCGGCCCAACAGGCCTGACGATCTTTGCCGGACCGCGAGCGGACGTCCGCTCTCGCCGATCCAGTAGCTTCTGCCACCGATGGCCCGATGTGGGAAGGCGGTCGTCGTGATCCCGGACTTCCAGTCCCTCATGCGTCCGGTCCTGGCGATCCATCAGGACGGACAGCCTCACACCGCGGCGGAGCTGCGGGACAAGGTCGCCGCCGAGGTCGGCGTCACCGAAGAAGACCGCAGGGTGATGCTCCCGAGCGGGTCGCAGCCGTTGTACTCGAATCGAGTCGCCTGGACGGTCACCCATCTTGCCCAGTCGGCGCTGCTAGACCGTCCCAGCCGAGGAGTCACCCAGATCACCGCACGCGGAACGGACGTACTCCGACAGCATCCCAAGCGGATCGATATGAGCCTTCTCGCCCGTTTCCCCGAGTACCAGGAGTTCCGCAGACGAACCCGCGAACGCGCGGGCAAGCCGAGCGAGGGTGCCGCCCCGGGACGCGCCGGCAGCGGGCAGGACGAGCTGTCACCGCGCGAGGCGATCGCCGAAGTCATCGACTCCGCCCACTCCGCTGTGGCCGCTGATCTGCTGACGAGGGTCGTCAAGCAGCCTCCAGAGTTCCTCGAACGGCTGGTCCTCCAACTTCTGGGGCGGATGGGCTACGGACGCCTTGAGACACCGACCGAACACCTCGGCCGAGCCGGAGACGCCGGGCTGGACGGCCTCATTCGGCTGGACAAGCTCGGACTCGACGTCGTGTACGTTCAAGCCAAGCGCTACACCGACCGGCATGTCGGACGCCCCGACATCCAAGCCTTCGTCGGTGCCCTGCACGGTGCCCAGGCGAGCCGCGGTGTCTTCATCACCACCAGCCGATTCAGCGCAGACGCCATCGACTACGCCGACCGCGTCAACGCTCGTCTTGTCCTCATCGATGGACCAGAGCTGGCCGCCCTCATGATCGAACATGGCTGCGGCGTCATCGTCGAGGAGACCTACACCCTCAAGCAGGTTGACGAGAACTTCTTCGAAGAGGCCTGAGCGAACGCGGACAGCAACCACACGCCCGGCGGCGGATATCACCCCCGTCCCACACACACGCCCACGCCAGGATGTCCCGGGGGGAGACGACGAGCTCTCGCCACGGCCCCGTCCGCAGCCACTGGCATTGAGCTGTAGGTCTTCCAGCGCCGTGGCGGCATCCTGTTCGCCCACCCGCCGCAGGTCGTCGCCGATGTGGTGGTCGAGGTCGGACCCTCGACCACCAACAGCCCGACGACTCCTGGTACCCGACCCTCCGTGACGCCCTCACACCCGCTCCGGCTCGCCGGCGCCCCATCCCAGCAGCACGAACACGTGGCCCCGGCCGCGGCACTCCAGGGCGCCCGGGCTCCCGTCTAGACTTGCGGTCGCCGGAGGACATGCTGATGATCGAATTAGCAGCGGATAAGTGGGCCGTCTAGGGATGTGCTCGGCGTGCTCAGCAGGATCGGTAGCACGTCGGGTGGCAGAGGACTCCTCGTAATGAGCAGGCCCTCGGCCGCTTCCGGCTTGGCGGGCTGGATCCTGGTCAGGCGTTCACCGGCGACCGGACGAGGCCGGCACCCTCTGGACCGGCAGCGGCGGCGCAGTGCAACCCGGCCAGGCGGACTTGTCGCGACGGCGCACGACCACTACCCCGGTATCGGTAGCGCCCGGGGGTGGACCTGCGCCGCCGCCAGACGGCGCCCGACCCCTCTCCGGGCGCCGAGCGGCAGCGGACCCGGCCTGACGGGGTTCCTCGACTCGACGAGCCGGAGCACATCGATTGTCGGGCTTTGAGTCGTTGGATTGGTCTAGTGCGGTAGGGTCAGCGGCCTTATCAGGCCAGGGTTACCAGGAGAGTGGCCCGCCAAGGGGGGAGCATCATGAGGCGACTTATTCTTACCGTGTCGCTGATCGCCACGATGGCCGTGGCGGCCGTCGCCTGGACCGCACCGGCCGGCGCGTACGGCGGTGGCGCCAACCACGACATGTGGCAGGTCGGACTGTCGTTCAACTGCAACAACCCGTCGATCTGCACCGGTCCGGACATGGGCACCGGTGGCTTCTGGGGCTGGGCCGAGCTCGACCGCTCCGCGGACGGCACGCAGACCTGGGGGGATGCGGAGTTCGCGTTCTGCTTCCACACGGTGGGAGGTGGCGGCGCCGGTGCCGGGCACACCTCGCAGGAGATCGAGAGCTGGTACATCGCTCCCGGGTCGGCGGGGCCGCAGACCTTCTTCATCAGTGGAACGCAGACCGACACGTACCGCGGCGTGAAGGAGACGTCCGAGTTCACCAACTTCGACAGCGGGGTCTCGGCGGTCCCCGGTCACTACAGCACCACCGACATCTTTGGCTTCTCGGCGCCGGGTGTGGCGGTCCAGATCCAGGTGGCCTTCCGCCCCGCCAAGTAGCACCAGCGCTCGATTCTGCTCCGTTCGAGCTGATCCACGCTGAGCCGGAAGGGGTAGCGGTCCGGGATGTCCGCCGGCGGCGGCGGTACGCCCGGGTCCAGCCGTCGGCCGGTGATCCGCGGCTGCCCGTAGATCGCAGGCCAGCGGCCGAACTTCATGTCGACCGCGCCGTCGGCATCGACGAGCTCGGGTCCGGCTGCGATCACGCCGGCGGGTCAGAGACCGCCCGCAGCTTCCGGTTGCCGTACGAGTCCGCCGAGCCGAACACCGCGTCCGGGTCGATCTGCCGCGGGTCGACTGGGTGGGGGAGGTCACCGGGCACGGCCTGCCCTCAGGCATCGCAGGTCGCGCTCGCTCTTCACGGCGGCTGGCCCGCGACCTGCGCTTGCCTTCGGGACCCGATAACCACCGTGACCGGGATCCCGTCCCGGTCTCAGAGCCCCGATCGCGGCTGGCCGGTACCGGGTTTCCCCCCCACCGCCGGGTGGCAGCGAGCGCGTCGCCGGGACGCGGCGGGACTTCAGAACGAGAGCGTCCCGCTCGCTGCGATCATGTCCTGCTCGTGGAGCGCCACCTGCTCCAGGAAGCAGCTGCCGTCGGGGTCGCGGGGGGCGAGCCCGCGACCAGTCACCCCGCCTGCGAAGCTGCCGGTCGCGTCGGCGAACAGCCCGGTTCCGCCCTCGATCGTCCCGGTCTGCTGCACGCTGAGGCTGGCGACGCAGCTGCGCGGACTGACCGAGAACGAGAAGTCCACGACCGTGCTGACCAGGTGCATGCTGCCCTCGGCGAACACCAGATCGTCCCGACTGACGTTGGCCGGGTCGTCGGGCAGGTTCGGGATTTCGACGATCCGGCCGACACCGTCGAACGCACCGTTGGCGACCACCACGCTGCTGACGACCACGCGCTCGCCGGAGACGCCCGACGTCACGATGACGCCGTTGAACGTCTCGGTTCCGCTCGTCTGCGCTGCGGCAGGCGAAGCCACTGCGAGAGCGATCCCGACGGCCAGCGACACGCCGAGCGCTCCCCTCATCTGCCATCTCATGCCTGCCCCCGTTGGTGTGCGGATCCGCCGTGCTGCGACGCCCGGCCGGGCACCAGCCGACTATCGCAGAGTCCGGCTGTGCGATCTACCGACCCGCTCCAGTTGGCGCCAGCGACCGTGACGGCGATGCCCACGACCCGCCGCGCTTTGCGTTCCGACCGCTCGTCGGCCCCTGTGCGGCAGTCGTTCACGGCCCCTGCCGGCCACCTTGAAGGGATGAAATGGCCGCCGACGTAGGGATTCGACTCAGGCTCGGACGGGTCAGCGGGGAGCGAGATCGCAGGACGAGTCAGTGCCTCGATGGTTGCGGGCCCTGGGACCAGGCGTGAGGCGCGATCCGGGCCCGGCATCCGGACGTACCCCGTCGTCGTTATGTGAGCCGGGTCGATCGGCCCTTGAGCGGCGGCTGGGGCCGGTGCCGGATCGACGCCTGGGCGAACGGGGTCGTCCTGCCTGCCGATCGGTATCGCGGCTTCTGGACGACGAGAGTGACGAACGTCAGGGTGGTGTCGCCGACGTGTCCGGTGACCTCCCAGCCCCCGCCCCGATCACAAGGCGATTGTGGATCACCGCCGGTCATGCGTGCGTGTTGTAGTCAGGAGCGTTGTTCGCCGCGTCATGTGCGAGGAACGTGACGCACGAGCCGGCCACCTGTCGATGCGGAGGTAGGTCATGTTGAGGCGACGAGCCATCCGCGCCGCCCTGACCGTCGCGGCCGTCCTCGTTCTGGCCGCATGCGCCGCCGGGGCCAACACGGTGGCGCAGGCCCAGCACCCGGACGCGGCCGGCTTCTGGCTAGGGCTTTGGCAGGGCCTGATCAGCCCGATCACGTTCCTGATCTCGTTGTTCAACAACCACGTGAACATCTACGAGGTCAACAACAACGGCAACTGGTACAACTTCGGCTTCATGCTCGGCGTCGCCACGGTATTCGGCGGCCCAGCCAGGTCGAGCCACGCCGTCCCACGGCGGCCGCGACCCGGTCGCTGACGACGATCGCCGGCAGCGCTTAGCAGGTTGACACGCCAGCGAACTCGCCAGACAACCTGTCGCATGAGGCTCATGGCCGGCCTGCGCGTACACGCCCAAGCACAGAGCGACCGGCCGCGACACCCCGAAGATGGAGGGCGAGCCGATGCGCGTCCAACCGAGTCGCGCCAGGCGTCCCACCAGCGGGAACACGGACTCCTAGGTGTAGCGAGGGTTCTCGTACCGATGGGCTGATGGCGGGGTAGCGGGGGGCGCTGGCGGCTGTGCCGCCGGTGCTGCTGGTTGGTGGGGTTTGGGCGCGGGGGAGTCTCCGCAGGAGACTCCCCCGCTGGTCGGTCGTAGC
>WNFY01002333.1_pt1 | contig 18083 bp, 18 predicted proteins | sample 5400091 | NCBI WGS metagenome assembly WNFY01 (sample SAMN13153364, study PRJNA577476) | soil metagenome | isolation source: 60 cm soil or saprolite under grassland replicate 1 | place: USA:California | collected 2016-06-15
GACCGTCTTCCGTGACAGGAAGAGCTCCTGCGCGATTTCGGGATTACTCGCGCCGGCCGCGATCAGCCGGGCGACCGCACGCTCCCGCTCGGTGAGCAGCTCACTGCCAGGCCCGCGTCGCCACGTGCGGACGCCGAGCGCCCGTAGCCGCTGCTCTGCGACCTGCTGCTCCGTCCGGGCACCGATCTCCCTCGCAGTCTGAGCAGCGACCGTGAGGACGTCCTTGGCGCGAGCGCGATCTGTTTTAGCAAGAAATGCCCCAAGGTCGATCCGTGTCCAGAGCGCGTCGAGGACGAGGTCGAGTTCCTCCGCGTCGTGCAGCGCCGACTCGAGAAGCCGCGGGGCGTCGCGCTCGGTGAGAAGTGCCTGCACGCGCCAGCTCATCAGTTTGTCGCGAGGGCGCGGGTGAGCCTGCAGGCGCTCCCACTCTCGGAGCGATTTTGCTGCCTCCGCGCGCCGGCCGACGCGGGCGAGGGCCTCCGCGGCAACGAGGCACAGTTCCGTCGCACATCTGGGACAACTCGCTACCTCGGCGCAGGTGCGCGCGGCATCGACCTGCGCGACGACCTCCTGCGCAAGCTCCTGCCCGCCGACAAGTGCCAGCCACAGCGCCGCAAGCTGATGAAGCTCGATCCGTCCGTGTTCGCTGGCCCCACGGGCGTACGCGAGTAGGCGCTCAACGCCTGCGCGCCAGTCGGCGCGGTGAAAGTCGACCTCGCTCGCAACGCGCTCGACCATGTGACGCCCCCGCGCCTCGTCGCCGACGCGTGAGGCGAGATCGACTGTCTCGTTGACAATCTCTTCCGCTTCGGCTAGCCGGCCGCGCCGGAGCAGGAGGGCGCCGAGCCAGTAGCCGGCGTCGAGCGTGAGGCGCGGTAGGACGCGGCGCTCCGCTTCGTCCCAGACGTAGCGGATGCGCTCCAACGCCTCGTCGAGGCGGCCCGCCCGCTGCAACGCTCTCGCGCTCGCGACCAACCCGGTGAGGTGCGCCTGCTCGTCGAAGCCGCGCGCCATCGCCGCACGCTCCTCGGCCGCCCGTGCCATCGCCTCGGGGTGATCCTCTTGGAACGCGGCCTCGTACTCGACCCGCAATGCCTCGAGGTAAGGCCGCCGCGCTCGTTCGTCCAACTCGTAGAGCCGTCGGCCGCGCGCGGCTGTCGCGTGCGCGAGAGCGCGCCCGTGCTCCTTCGCCCCAGCGCCCCACAGATCCAGCGCCGCCTGCTGAACGTCGAACTCGAGGTCCAGCAGCTCGTCACCCGCATGGGTCGCGCGCGCACGAGCGAGGTAGCCGCTGGCACGGTCGCGATCGTCAAGCGCAAACGCCGACCTCGCCGCGTCGAGGAGCGCACGCGCCCGCCGCAGAGAATCCGCCCAGCGCTCGGCAAGCAAGAGGTTCCGCTCCAACGCGACGTCGTGCCTCGCCAGCTCCGAAGCGAGCTCCGCAACCTGTTCGTTCAACAGGAGCACGGTCTGGGCGGAAGGATCGGATTCGTCGGCGATCCCCACCAGCAAGGCGAGCCCGTCCTCTCCGAGCAGCGTCCGCTGCGGCGAGCGCACGAGACGATCCGCGACGTCGAGCGACGGCAGGCCCGCTGCGTGCTGGTGAGCAAGCGCCTCGCGGAGACGGCGGACGTCGTTTCCGGCCCGTCTCATCAACCAGTCGCCCAGGCGCCGATGCATATCGAGTCGCTGCTCCTCAGGGACCTCCCCGGCCGCCGCGACTCGGATCAGATCGTGCGCGAGCCGGACCGTTCCACCCGAATCCACAGCGATGCCGCGCGAGACAAGCTCACGCACCGCCTGCTCGACCCGGCTTGCGTCCCACCCCTTCAGCTCGGCCGCATCGCCAAACGCCAGCGGACGGCCGGCAACTGCGAGCAGCGCGAGTAGCCCGCCAGCGTCCCCGCTCGCACCACGGAGTCGCGCGGTCACGAGCCGACCGGCGTCGACCTCCGCTCCCGCAGTGCGAACAAGCGCCTCAAGCCAAAACGGGGAACCACCCGATCGCGCTACCAGCTCACGCGCGGCCCCGTGGGAAAGGCCTGGCGCCAGCACCCCGACCAGTTCGAGCGCCTCGCCGCTCGCCAACGGCCCAAGCTCGAGACGTCGGAGGCGCTTCGGCGGTAATACCTGGGCGAGCGATTCGACCAGCGAAGCCGAGGTCGGCGACGGCCGCCCGCACGCGATCAGGGCAAGCGGCTCTCCCCGGTCTTGGGCGGCGCGTACGAGGTAGTGGCAAAGCGCGAGCGAGAGCTCGTCGATCCACTGCACGTCGTCGACGAGAACCAGCGCCGGACCGACCATGCGAAGCGCACGGTGCGCGGACTCGAAGATCCGCAACGGCTGAAGCGCTGCCGCTTCCTCGCGAGCGTCATCGAAGAGCAGCGCCTCCAGCCCGCGCGCTCCCTTCGTAGCGGCGAGCGCCAGCAAGAGATCGGAGGCTGCCGCGAGAGGCACTTCGCGTTCCGCCTCGTAGCCAACGACGCGGAACCGGTTCGACAAGCGCGCCTGCGCAGCAGCCTCTGCCAACAGCCGGCTCTTCCCGCTGCCGGGCTCGCCGACAACGACAGCAGCCGCGACGTCCCCCGCCGCAGCGGCGCCAGCGATCTCACCAAGTTCGACGAGCTCCTCCCGTCGGCCCACGAACGCATTCACATGCCAAAGCGTACGACGACTTCAGAGACGCCGATCACCGACGACGTGACCGACATCTGGAAGCCAAAGCCCAACGCTTCCCATGAAGCGCATGCGGTGCGCGCGGTCGAAAGCCATCTCGCCGTGTGGGCGAGCCATGCACCCGGCGGCCGACGCCGAGTTGACGCACTAAACGCCAACGCCAGCTCGTTCCCGCCATCACTCATACCTTTAGCGGGGGTAACGGAACGGCGAGGATGGAGCAGTCGCTCCCGCTGAACCGACGCGATCTCCCGCCTGGCCGCCTTCGAGGAGTAATCTCGCGGCGAGAACGAACCAACGGAAAGGAGCCGCGTTGGCTGGAAAGCCCGTTCACCTCGAGATACCCGCGCAGGACACGAGCCGGGCGCAGGAGTTCTACAAGGGCATCTTCGGCTGGCAGTTTCAGGCGATGGAGGGACCGTTCGAGTACCACATGGCTCAAGTCGCCGAGGACGCGGGGAGCGCCGTGTTCCCCGGCGATACCGGCGCGATTCGCGTCTACTTCGACGTCGACGACATCAACGCCGGCGCGAGCCGCCTGCAGGAGCTCGGGGGCAAGGCGGACGAACCGCAGCCGGTACCGGGCATGGGCTGGTTCGTGACCGGTACGGACACCGAGGGGAACCCGATCGGCCTCTGGCAGAGCGACCCGTCGGCGCCTGCGCCGGAGAGCCCTCCGGAGTAGCGCTCGTCTAGCCCGAGGGCGGAACGTTCTGGTTCCGGTGTAGGACGTTGTCCGGGTCGTAGCGGGACTTCAGGGCCTGGAGGCGCGCGAACGAATCGGGGCCGAAAGCCGCGCGGACGCGGTCGATGGGCTCGTCTGCCTGCATGTAGTTGGCGTAGCCGCCGCTGACTGACCAGGGCTCGATCGCGGCCGCCGTCGAGCGCGCCCAGTCGATGCTCTCGTCGTCGTGGGCGGGATCGGTCCAGCTCGCCATCGCGCTGACGTTGAACGCGGCATCGCGGTAGCCGAGGGCGGCGCTGGACGGCGCGACGTCGTTCGGCGCGCCGTGAAGCGACTCGATCAGGATTCCGCCAGGCGGACGGCCGAGCGCAGTCATGCAGCCGATCAGATCGTCGATCAGCGCGTCGGGCAGCTCGGCGACGAAGTGGCCCTTCCAGTAGTTGCGGTCGACGCCGTACCCGGGATCGAAGATGCGCTGCTGCTCGAGAAAGCCTTGGCGCCGAACGCCGTCGCTGGCGTGGCCGGCCAGCGCTCGGAGCGGGCCGAGGGCCTCCGGATCGTCGCCCGTGCCCGTGTAGCAGGGGACGACGACGAGCTGCGGCACGAGCGAAGCGTCGGTGCCGAGCTGGCCCTGGATGCTGAGCTCCGGAGGGCCTTCATTCGCGAGCTCGCGGAAGAGGTGGAGCGCCTCCGCCACGTCATCTCCCTCGTATTCGAGGCGCCCGCCGATGACCTGCCGCAGCGGATGGAGCCGGTACTCAGCCTTGACGACGACGCCGAAGTTGCCACCCCCTCCACGCAGCCCCCAGAGCAGCTCCTGGTTCTGATCGTCGCTTGCGCGGACGATCTCTCCTGCCGGGGTGACCAGCTCCGCGGCGATCAGGTTGTCGCAGGTGAGCCCGTGTTGGGCTGTCAGGTGGCCGATCCCGCCGCCGAGGGTCAGGCCCGTGACGCCGGTCGAGCCGACCACGCCGCCGGGCGTGACCAGGCCGTGCGCCTGGGTCGCGGCATCGAAGTCGAGCCAGGTTGCTCCGCCCTGGGAATGCGCAATCCCGTTCTCGGGATCGACACGGACGTCCCGCATGCGCGAGAGGTCGATCACCAGGCCGTCGTCGACCGCGCAGTGGCCGGCCGGGTTGTGGCCTCCGCCCCTGACTGCGATCTCGAGACTCCGCGCCTGCCCGAAGGCGAGGGCCGCCGCCACGTCGTTCGCATCGACACAGCGGGCGATCGCCGACGGGCGACGATCGATCAGGAGGTTGAAGCAGAGGCGCGCCCGCTCGTACTCGGGGTCTCCTTCGACCAGCACGTCGCCCGTTAGCGAATCACGGAGCTCGTCCAGAGTTTCGGCCATCTACGGTGAAGACTCCATCACGGAGCGGAAGTAATCGCGAGCCATCTGTTGCCGGTACTGAAGCGCACACCGACCGCTTTGCCCGCGAGCCGGTCCTAAGGGGGACGTGTGGCGTGTGCGTCAGGCGCCTGCGTTGGCGAGTGCGAGGAGGGCGCCGAGCGCGTCGCCCTCGAGCCGCATCGGCGTCCAGCTATCCCCGCCGTCGCGGCTTTCCCAGAGTTGGCCGTCGGCAAGGCCGGCGAACAGGCGTCCTTCAGCAGCGAGGAGCGAGTAGGGCATCGCCGGCAGCGGCTCGGGCAGCCCGCCGGCGAGCGGCTGCCAAGGTTCCCCGTCGAGTCGGCGGTAGATGCGTGCCTGTGGGTCGCGACCGCCGTGGGCGGCGTAGGGGCCCGTGCTCGCCGACAGGTACCAGCACTCTGGGTCGAGCGGGTCGACCGTGACTGACCAGGTGTAGTTGCGATCGCGCCCCTCATCGGCTGGCCGCCACGTTTCCCCTCCGTTCGTGCTGAAGGCGGCGCCACCGCCGCCCGCTTCGTACGCGCGCCCTGGCACGCGTGGGTGCCATGCGAGCGAGTGCACGTCCGGTTGCGCGCCGGGACGGTGGTCCTGCCAGCTCACGCCGCCGTCGGTCGAGCGCATCAGGCCGCCGAGCTCGATCCCGACAAGGAGCAGGCTTGCGTCATGCGGGCTCGGAGCAATCCAACGCACGTGCGACGTCCACGGCCGCGGCGGAAAGCTCCAGCTCGGCCGCGACGGCAGTTCGAGCAGCGCCTCGAGCTCGCGCCAGCTGTCGCCGCGGTCGTCACTGCGGAACAGCCGGCTCGGTTCGGTGCCCGCATACACGGCCGCGTCGACCGCGCTCACCGCAAGCGAGAACACACCCGGTTCCGGCAACGCGCAATCGACCCAGCTGCGGCCGCCATCCACGGTTCGCCGCACGCCGCCCTGGCGCAGCCCGGCATAGACGCTGTCCGGATCATCGGGGTCGACGGCGAGGCACTGCGCGCCGCTTCCGTCCAGGAACAGCTCGACCGTCCAGCCTTCCCCCGACTCGTCGAGCCGGGCGACCCCGTCCCCGGTGGCCGCGTACAGGCGTCCCATCACGACAGCCTAGGCGCGAGTCCCCTCGCTGCGTGACACGACCGTCGCGGTAGAACGCGAGCGCCGGCTTGAGGTCGTCGACGTACGGATCATTCGCTCTGTTAACGCTCGACGAGCCCTCGGACTGCGACTGCCACAGCGGGCAGGAGTTCGCGGTGGTGATCAGTCGGATTTCAGGGTTACGCAACTCGGCTCTTAATGACGGGTTCGCCGTCGAAGGCACTGCCAATCCGCATGAGCTCCGGGCAGCAAACGGGCAGCAAACGCTCGAAATGAACCCTTCGGAACGATGCGGAACATCAGGCGCTCAGTTCCGCAAGCCGCATAACTAGAGCGATTGCGCACCTATCGTCGTCGACGTTGCGACGTTCGAAGCGGCCTGTCACGCCGGAGGTCGCGGGTTCGAGTCCCGTCGCTCCCGTCTCTAAACGCGCTGCCTACAAACGCTGTCGGATGGTGCGGTGCCGCCGAAGCTGGCGACTCCCCGCGCTGCGCGAAGAGACGCTGGGCCGCAGTCTGTGCTGGCTTCGGGAACGGGATCTTGCTGGGCTACTTGATGTACAAGTCGGGACTCGTGCCACGGCGGATGGCCCTCTTGGGGCTGATCGGCGGCCCGCTGGCAGTCGTCGGAGGGATCCTGCTGCTTTTCGGGGCCTTCGACAATGGAAGCGCGCCGCTGTTCCTCATCACGGTTCCGGAGATCCTCTGGGAGGCGTCGCTCACCATCTGGCTCATCGTCAAAGGATTCAGGCCGTCTCCGATCCTGTCGGGAGATCCAAGCCCCTCCCTCCAGACGTCCTGATCGCTGCGTAGTTGCCGTCAACCGGCCTGGGCGCCGCCTCGCAAGCCCGACCTACCGTCGCACCCGCCCCACGTAATCGACCCGCATCGCACGGATCTCGCCCGCCTCGATCGCCTCCAACTCGTCTTCCTCGCTCGTCCCGGCCAGATCCGGAAAGACATACGCCCCGCGCGCGAGGTGCTGACGATCGAAGCTCCGATTGAGCAGGCGAAGCAAAACCGCGGAACCATGGACCCGCTCCCTCTCCGCCCAGCCTCGGAGATATGCCTCCCACGCCTGCCCTGAGGCGAGCCAGTCGTCGCGACGGCGGCGCAGCCAGCCGGCATCTTCAGCCGGGCCGAGGCGGGCAAAGCACCACCGCGCCGTCGGCTCGTCGAAGTCCTCCCACGCCCACTCGACTACAACCACAACGCCCGCGTCCGCAAGCACACTCGCAATCCGCCCGATCACCTCAGCCGGATCGGCCACGTGGTGAAGCGATGTCGAAGCGACAACGACGTCGAAGCCAGGCTCGAGATCAGCATGCTCGAACTGGCTGGCGCGGTACTCGACACCTTCCGGCGCATCCGGATCGACCCCGATCACGTCGTAGCCAGTTGAGCTCAGCCTCGGAACGATGCCGCCGTGCGGACCGCAGCCGATCTCCAACACGCGCGCCGGGGGCGCCGGCAGCCAACCACATACGACCGGCCAAACCGCCTCGAGCCATCGCTCCGCCGCCGTTGTCACGCAAGCATGCTATGGGCGTCGCTTCGAAGGACACACCTAGCGACGAGAGAGGACATCAAATGGGCGCGGCCGCTTCGATGGCAAGGGAACACTGAGGGAACACTGCCCCGGGCAACGCGTGTCCATCCGCGATCACTTCTTCTCGGGCGATTGCTCAGCGTTGCGGGGCTTTCGTGGTCGCCCGTCGCCGCGAGCCGGTCCGCACCAAAACGCCAGAGAACTCCGTAACAGAATGAGCTACGCCGCAGCAGGCGGTCCGAACCAGGTGGTCAGCGCGTCAGCGAGCCCCAGCTGGGTTGGGTTTCCTACCCAGGCCACATATCCGTCGGGCCGAATCAGCACCGCGATGGGAGCGGTGACCGCGCCGAGCACTGGAAGCTCCCACTCACCAACGTATTCGGCGTCGATCAACTGAACCCGATCTGCCCATGGCGTGATGTCGAAGGCGCCGGGCTCACCGAGGTTGAGCAGCACCGGCCGGGCATCGTGCAGCAGGGTGAACACTCGCAGCGGGCCGTCGGCGGTGACCAGGTCGAGATCGGGCATGCGACGCCCGAGCAGCGGGTGCCCCTCGCCGAGGTCGTAATGAATGTCCAGACCAGACATCATCGCGCCGAACCGCTTGCGATTCTCGTCCACGCCGAGCAGCTCGGACATGGCATCGCCCAGGGCCTTGACGCGGTCGTCGGGGCGGAGAAGCGCGACGTTCGCCATCGTGTTGCGCAGCACGCGGGCAGCGACAGGGTGGCGCTCGGCATGGTAGGTATCGAGGAGGTCCTCTGGCGATGTGCGGTTGACCACCTGTGCCAGCTTCCAGCCCAGGTTGACCGCATCCTGCACACCGGTGTTGAGGCCCTGTCCACCGACCGGGGAATGCACGTGAGCGGCGTCGCCGGCCAGCAGGACCCGTCGCTCCCGGTAGGCCGCAGCCTGCCGCGTCATGTCGGTAAACCTGGAGATCCAGGTGGGACTGTGCACGCCGTAGTCGGTCCCGTAGACCGCGATGAGCGCCTCGCTGAGATCGCGCAGGGTGGGTTCGTTGGTGGCTCCGGGGTGCTGTTCGGTCACCATGACCCGCACCGGGCCCCCGTCCATGTAAACGATCTCGCCGTCGCGGATCTCGTACTCCAACCTGCCGAAGGAATGGACACCGATGTCGTCGGTGTGGATGCCCAACTCCGGCTCCTCGGCCAGCTCGACCTCGGCGATCAGGGAGCTCGTCGTCGGATCCCACCCGGGGAACTCGATGCCGGCCGCCTTGCGCACCAGGCTGCGTCCTCCGTCGCACCCGACGAGATACTCCGCCCGCAGTGACTGGCCGCCGGACACCTCGACGTCGACGCCCGTGTCGTCCTGCGCGAAGCCGGTCACCTCGCGCGCGAAATAGACCGGCACCGCCAGCTCCCCGACCCAGCCGGCCAGGATGCGTTCGAAGTGGTTCTGCCACAGCCCGAGCGCGTAGGGGTGCCGGGTGGGAAAGTCGCTGATGTCCAAGGGGGTCCCGGCAAACGCCGCGACCTGCGCCGTCTGCCCCTCCGCAAGGAAGCGATCGGCGATTCCACGCTGATCGAGAATCTCGATGGTCCGTGAGTGCAGACCGCCCGCACGCGCGCCGGCGAGGTCCTGGCTGGCGCGCCGCTCGACAATCGCAACTTCGACCCCCGCCAAGGCCAACTCGCCCGCCAACATCAGCCCTGTCGGACCTCCTCCGGCGATCACCACCGCATGCTCGGTCATCGCCACACTCGGGCTGGCGTCACGCCGGTCGCGACCAGCGCACCACATCCCCCCGCGCCGAGTGCCCGCGACTGCTCCGCGAGTCCCACCATCGGTTCGACGTCCCCGCGCGACCGGTGCATCGCCAACAACACACGCATTTCGCTCCTCCCCATTTCCGTAGGTTCTGGCCTCGGCCGGCGATTATGCGGCACGACCCGGGGCTTGCCGCAAGCCCCCCTGTGCGGTGTAAGTTGGAGGTGGACGGCGTTTCCCTGATCGTCCGCTGTAGACGGACGCTCTCCCCGCGAAGCGGCGACGCGGCCACCGGCATCGAGGTCTTGCCGGATGGAGCGCTGCAGGCAGCCGCCGAGCCCGTGCGCCCAGGCGGGCGCCGGCAGCCGTCGTCTGCCCCGCCGCCGATCACCCGCTCCCCGCCTCGCCGCGGCGGTCTGCGCACCGGTGCCGGCGGGCTGAGACTCTCGTAAATCGTCCTACCCGGAAACCGTGTCAGCACGCGACGGCTCGATCAGGTCGGCCAACCCGCGCAGCGCTGCCGCTGAGCCGGACCTGACCGGGGTGCGGCGGCGGCGGATTGGCCGGCGCTCCTTCTTCTTGGGAGCCTCGGCCTCGACCAGTTCTCTGGTCTTCTGTCGAACGCCCTCGGTGGCTACGAACAAATCCAACATCTGGCCTCCTCCTCTCGTGAATCGATTCAGCACGCACACTAGCTGAAACGTTTCATTCGCCCTAGAATTCCCGTCTATGGCTCGGAACGATCGTGGCCGGGTCCGTTTACGAGACGTCGCAGAGCATGCGGGGGTCTCCGTGGGAAGCGCCTCACAGGCGTTCGGCCGGCCGGAGCTGGTTTCCGAGCGGGTGCGCGAACGAGTGCTGGCAGCGGCCAAGGCCCTGGGCTACTCCGGACCTGACCCTGCCGCGCGCCGGCTCAGGACCGGCCGCACCGGCGTCATCGGCCTGATCTTCGCGGAGCGCCTCGGCTACCAATTCACGGATCCGGCCGCCCCGGCGTTTCTGCGCGGAGTTGCGCGGGGGATGCAGCGTGCCCCCCTCGGTTTGCTCCTGATCCCGGACTCGCGCTACCGCGACCAAGCAGCGCTTACGGTACGAGAGGCGGCAGTGGACGGCCTCATCGTCTACTCGGCGCCCCGGAACGATCCTCGGGTGGAGACGGCCCTGGCCCGTCGCTTGCCGGTTGTAACGGTTGACCAGCCAAGAGAAACGACCACGCCCTTTGTCGGCATCGACGATCGAGCAGCCGCACGGAGCGCAGCCGACCACCTGCGGGAGCTCGGACACGAGCGCGTGGGGGTGCTCTCGTTCGTCAGGGCGCTCGATCCTGAAGAAAGGCTGGTGCTCGACATAAGCGTGGAACGGCTGAAAGGCTACGAGGAGGGGCTTGGTGGAGCGTGGGACGAAAGCTTGGTCCGCATCTGTCGGCCGAATGCGGCCAGGCCCGCACGGGCCGCCGCCTTGGAGCTTCTTGGCGAACGCAGTCCGCCGACCGCGATCCTCGCAATGAGCGATGTTCTGGCGATCGGCGCCCTTCAGGCCGCCGCTGAGCTTCGTGTCTCGGTACCGGACGAGCTCTCGCTCGTCGGCTTCGACGACAGCCCAGCGGCCGGCCTAGCCACCCCGCCTCTGACGACCGTGGCACAGCCGCACGAGGAAAAGGGCAGGCTCGCCACGGAGTGGTTACTCGAAGCGATCGGGAACGGCGAGGTCGAACAGAAGCGACGCGCCATCCTGCCGACCGAACTCGTCGTTCGCGAATCCACCGCGCCGGCCAAGGATCGCCCGTAGTTCCGAGACGGGGTGTGGCACCCAGCGCCAACGCGTTGTCTGTCAAGACAAGATTCGATGGCCCACTCATGGCCCAAACGTCGCTCAGACGAATGGCTTAACCATGCCGAGCGGAGACCCGGGGACAGGCAAAAGCACCTGCAAATGACCCACGTTTAGAACTCTCCAGCGTCAGGCGTCGTTGCGCCGGACCTACTCCCGCTCTCACTGTCGGAAAGTCCGGGGGGTCTCCACGGTGCGAATCACGGTCCCGGCCTTCGAGGATCGGGCCATCCGATTCCGAGCTCGATCACGAGCTCACTACCCACAGGAGACTGACATGAGAAGGATTACCCGCACGGCCTATTGGCTGGTCGGCGCGCTAATCGCCGCGGTAGCAGCCGTCGCGCTCGCTACGCCGACCACCGCCAGCGCGGCAGTCACCACAAGCGTGAACGCCGACACCTTGACCGTCACGAGCGATCAGGAGGCCGACACGATCACCCTCGCCGCCGCAGGCGGGGTCATCACGGTGAACCGCCAAGCGACGACGCTCGCCGCCGACGACAATGCGAAAATTGTCGTCAACGCCGGCGACGGCGCGGATACCGTCGACGCGAGCGCACTCGCGGCCGCCGATTACTCGGCGCTCACCGTCAACGGCGGCAACGGAGACGACCTGCTCACAGGCGGGTCGGACAACGACCACCTGCTCGGCGACGGCGGCAACGACCGCGTCGTCGGCTTCAAGGGCAACGACAACCTCGAGGGCGGCGACGGCAACGATGTGCTCGTCTGGAACAACGGCGATAACACCGACGTGATGGACGGCGGCGCCGGGGCGGACGAGGTCGAGATCAACGGCGCCCCGACCGCGGGCGACATCTTCACGGCCGCCCCCAACGCAGGTCGCGTGCTCTTCACCCGGTCCAACCTGGTGCCCTTCACGGTCGACTTCAGCGCCGAGCGGCTGACGGTCAACGGCCTCGGCGGCGGCGACACGTACGACGGCGCCGCGGGGCTCGCGCCGCTGACGCTCGTGTCGCTGAACGGCGGCTCCGGCGACGACTCGCTCTCCGGGGGCGACGGCCCGGACCTGGTCACCGGCGGCGACGGCAACGACAAGCTGAACGGCAACGGCGGCGACGACCGCGTCGTTGGCGATCGCGGCGCCGACACGCTCTTCGGCGACGACGGCAACGACACGCTCGTCTGGAACAACGGCGACGGCAGCGACGTCGCGGACGGCAACGCGGGCTTCGACCGCGTCGAGATCAATGCCTCGCCGACGGCCGGCGACGCTTTCACCGTCCGGCCGAACGGCGCGCAAGCGGCGATCGACCGCACGAACCTCGTCCCGTTCACCGTCGACTTCGCCGCAGAGGCGCTGACGGTCAACGGTGGCGGCGGTGACGACCAGTTCACGGTCGCGCCCGGCCTGGCGAGCCTGCTCGTCGCCGCAGACGGCGAGTCGGGCAACGACTCGCTGAGCGGATCAGAGGAAGCCGACAGCTTCCTCGGCGGGGACGGCAACGACACGCTGACCGGCGGCGCGGGCAGCGACCTCCTCGACGGCCAGCAGGGCGACGACCGGCTGCTCGCCCGCGACGGCCATGGCGACCTCGTCCGTGGCGGCACCGGCAACGACAGCGCTCAGACCGACGCGCTGACGGTCGACGCGGTCGACGGCGTCGAGACGATCGACGCCACCCCACCGCCACCCGCCCCCGACACGAGGGCGCTGCTGCCGACGCTCGGCCACATCGCGGTCGTCCGCAGTCACGGACACCTCGTCGCGCGGGCCCCGCTGTCGTGCCCAGCGGCAGAGACCGGCGGCTGCCAGACGACGGTGACGCTCACCACGTCCAAGACCATCCGACTCGGTCGGGTGCGCGCGAGGGTCATCCTCGGGTCGCAGAGCGTGAGCCTGCGGGGCGGGCAGCGCGGCACGCTGTCGATCCGCCTCGCCGCCGGCGTCGCCACGCTCGCCCGGCACGGCAGGCTCTCGACACTCCTGCAGATCGCGACCCGCGACGCGGCAGGAAACGCCGCAAGCCGCCAGGTCGCCGTAAGCCTGCGGATCCCGCGCTAGCCAGCCATTCACTGACAAGACCCGCCACCCGGCGGGTCTTGTCTCTTCTGCAGTCAGGATGCTGGGCCGGGACTGGAGCGCCGCCGGCGAGTGTGGCGGGAAGCTCGTCTCGCGACTGAACCCGCAGCTTGCGGAAGAGGCTCGTCAGGTGACCCGCGACCGTGCGTGCGGTGATGAACAGCGTCTGGGCGATCTGACGGTTGATCGGCTCGCCGAAGCTTGTAGCCATCGTGGCAAGGGAATAGGCTGAATTGTTCTGCCACGGGAGGGAGGGAAGATGAGACGCTTTGCGGCAGCGCTCGCGTTCCTGCTGGCCGTTGCTGCGGTCACTGCCAGCAGCGCCGGATCGCGGACATCGAAGTCGACGTTCGAGGTGTTCGTCGAGCCGACGATCAGCGCGGCGAGCAACGGGTTGACGATTGAGAGCGAGCTGGAGGGCTCGTTCAGCGTCGCGAATAAGACGGCCAGCGGCAGCGGAACGTATTCGGTCATGGCCGGCGCGACGGTGCTCGAGAGCGGGACGTTCACGCTCACGAGCCTGGTTGGGTTCCAGTTCTACGGTTGCGGGGAGGTGACGACGCCGGACGGGCCGATCTCGCTGCCGCCGGACTTCTGCGGCGGCCGCGTAATCTTCGCTGTCCACGCCACAAGCTCGACGGGTGAGCAGGCCGACGGGCTGTACGAGGTCAACTGCCAGATCCACGACCCGGGCGGCCAGTCGCCGCCGGGGACAAGCGAGGGCGTGAAGGTCAACGCCCGCGGGATCAACTTCAACAAGCACGTCACAGGCGACAACCTCTTCGTGATGCAGTCCTAGCAGCGGATTCGGCACGGGGTGCTGAGGTCGGTCCCGCTCTCAGCGCCCCGGGCCGAGCCCAACCGGCGGTCCGCCTCAGCCGAACAGCGACTCGAGATTCGCGAACTCGCGCAGGAGCGACTGGTACTGGTCGTTGAATCGCTCGTCCGGTTGTCCTGGCGCCTGGAACATGCTGAAGGTGAAGGCGCTGCCGCCGCCGGCGAGCGGCACGACTCGAGTAGGGAAGAGCTGGAGCGCGTTCTCGCGCGGCCCGGCGAGCATGTCGATCACACCCGATTGGCGGTCGGCTCGGAGCTCGAAGAAGAACTCGCCTAACCCATTCACGACTTTGTGGCGGCCGTCGACGTGTTTCAGCTCGCGGGCGAACTCGGTCGCCCACTCGGGCAGGTTGTAGACGTCGGCGAGGTAGGCGAACACCTCGTCCGCGGAAGCGGAGAACGTTGCAGTCACTGTGTGGTGCCTCATGTCTCGATCCACTCCTTCAGTGCGCGTTTGACCGATTGCAGCCGCCGTTCGCCGAGACGGTGCTGCGCGAGAGCGGCGAGTTCCTGAAGCGTGCGCTCGGCCACGGGCTCGAACGTGCGCGCCTTGGCGGTGAGGACGACGCGGAAAGCGCGCGCGTCGGCCGGGTCGCGCTCACGAAGGACGAAACCGTCGCGTTCGAGCAGGCGCACCATCGTCGTCATCGTCTGTTTACTCAGCCTCGACCGGCGCGCCAGCTCGCCGATCCGGAGGCCGTCCTCTTCGAACAGCGGCACGAGGATCGAGCCATAGCTCGGCCGGACCTCGGCCCAGCCGGCGGCCTGGAACCGCTCGTGCAGCAGCGCGTTCCAGCGCTGCATCGCCTTGGCGAGTAGGAAGCCGAGATCGTCTCGATCCACAATAGTCTTATATCAGACTATTCTCTTGAGGCGCGTCGCGTCTTCCCCGGGGCTCTCGCCTACGTATCAGAAACTTTCGATATAAGTCCGGTTGTGAGCGGCGTCCTCTCTTCTGCCCCGTTCCGGCTTCCGACCGCGCCGCTGCCGAGCGACTTGGTGGCTAAGTACTTCCGCGGGCTGGGGGAGCCGATCCGGCTGCGGATCCTCGAGCTCTTGCACGCCGAAGGCGAGCTGACCGTAGGTGAGCTCGTCGCATGCCTCGGCCTGCCGCAGCCGAAGGTCTCGAATCATCTCGCCTGCCTGCGATGGTGTGGGTTCGTCGAGGCGCGACGTGAGCAGCGCAGAGTGTTTAACCGGATCGCCGACGAACGCGTCATCGCGATGCTCGACCTCGCGCAGGCGCTGCTCGCAGACAATGAGGAACATGTCGCCGCCTGCTGTCGGATCGAGGGCACCTGAGTGAGCGCTGAGGGCGACGAGCGCCTCAGCCTCGGGCTCCTCACCCTTGTCCCGGTCGCCTGCCGAGCCCGCTACCGGGCGTATGTCGTGAAGGATGACGCCAGCAGGGTTCGGCTGTGACTGTCGAACGCGACACCGGCGCCTTCGACGCGCTCGCTGCGGCGGATATTCGCCCCGAACGCCAAGGTCTCGCGCGCACGCGTCGGCTCTCGGCCGCACAGCGACAGCTCTACCGCTGGATCTTGCGCGAGTTCGCGGCCGCGACGCCGCCCACCGGCAAGGCGACGCGGACCGCCGCTGAGACGCTCCGCCTCGACGCCGCAGATGCGTTTCGCGTCCTCGCTCAAGAAGATCTCGTTCATGTCGATGCGGCAGGCCGCCCGGTCGTGGCGTACCCGTTCTCGGCGAAGCCACGCGGCCACCGCGTGCTGATCGACGGTAAACGCTGGGTCGAGGCGATGTGTGCGATCGACGCGCTCGGGATTGCGCCGATGCTCGCGGTGCCGATCGAGATCTACTCACGCGACCGCGTTAGCGGCGGCGAGATTTGGGTGCGGCTCGACCCCGGCGAGGGCGCATCGTGGGAGCCGAAGCAGGCGGTCGTGCTCACCGGCAGCGCCTGCGGCGACGGACCTAGCTTCCGCGGCTGCTGCGACGTGCTCAACTTCTTCGAGAGCGTCGAGAACGCGGAGCGCTACCTCGCCGAGAACCCGTCGGTGTCGGGCCATCCGACTTCGCTACCGGAGGCGAGCAAGGCCGGCCGTATTCTCTTCGGCGAGCTGCTCCAGGAGGACTGATGCCAACACCGATCGACCGAGACGGAGTCCAGCGGCTCGTCGCCTCCGGTGCGCAGCTTGCCGAGGTGCTGCCGGCGGCCGAGTTCGAAGAGGAGCACCTGCCGGGTGCGATCAACATCCCGCTCAAGGAACTCGACCGCGAAACGACCCGGCAGCTCGAGCGCGGCCGACCGGTGATCGTCTACTGCCACGACTACCAATGAGACACGAGCCCACGGGCCGCGTGGCGGCTCGAGAGCATCGGCTTCACCGGGGTTCATGATTACGTCGCGGGCAAGGCCGACTGGGGCTCGTCCGGGTTGCCGCTCGAAGGCACACGCGGCAGCGAGACCCGGGTCGGCGCGTACCTCCGCCGCGACGTTCCCACCTGCCGCCTCGACGAGCGACTGAGCGATGTTCGCCCCCGCGTGCGCGCCGCCGGCTGGGACACCTGCTTCGTCGTCAACGACGAACAGATCGTGCTCGGCTGGCTCGGTCGCACGGCCCTTGCACAAGACGGCGACGCTAGGGTCGAGCAAGCGATGAGCGCCGGGCGGAGCACGGTCCGGCCGAGCTTCGAGCTCGATCGGGCGGTCGAGCGGATGCGCCGCCAAAGCCTGAGCACGCTGCCGGTGACAACCTCGGAGGGACGCCTGCTCGGCCTGCTCGAACGAGACACGGCCGAGCAAGCACAACACAAACTGAATCGGAACGTGGCGCGTACGCTTTCTGAGGGCTCTCAGCCATGAGAACCGCAGGTTAGGAGGATCGAGGAGCCCCGCCGCGGCTTCGAAATCGCCGCGCCGGAGGGGCCGAAGAAGTCGATCACGACCGTCTCGAGGTTCTCTTGGCCGATGCTTGGCATTGTTCCTCCTCCCACGCGTCACGTCGTCAACCACGGAGTAGAAGCCGCGCAAGGGGGCGCACGAGCACCACCACCGAGGCGCTCCGGTGCAAGCGCTTGCCGTGACGGCAGGGTCGGCGTCGGCGCGTAGGCCGGTTAGTCGAACGAGCTCTAGCGTCAACCAGGCACAGCCAAAGTCTACGCCGACAAAAGGCTCCTTGAGCGCGCTCGTCCGCTTCCCCGACCTCGAACAGCTGCACACTTCTGGAACGACCCTGAGGACTACCCGCTTCGACAGCTCCGTCCGCCGTGCGTTGTGAAGGAGGGGTCGATCTCCTTCACGCCAAGTCCTGCGAACGCGGAGGCTCACAGGACTCGACTTCGAACAAAGTCCACTCGCTTCGCGGGCATGACGACTTAGACGGATCGGCTCGAATCCAAGCGCTCGTTAGCGGACGGAGGAGCGGCGAAAGCCGCTCCTCCTGAGGGCCGGCTAGACCGCCGTTGCCGCGAGAGCCACGACTGCTGTCAGCTTCTTCCGCATTGCTCTCCTCCTTGGTCAGAAGCCACAGTTAGGCGCCGGCGCGTCGGGCTCACCGCGGAAGGCGCCGCCCACCGGCGCGATGATGACGGTCATGTCTTTGGCGGGCTGACCGGTCTCGTTTCGCCCGATGTGACCCTGCCCGGTGTCGACATATCCCTCGCCGGCCTTGACGACCTCAGGGGTGCAGGTCGGATCGTCACGCTCGTAGAAGGTGACGATCCCTCCACAACCGTGATGAACACCGGCCCAGGGTGCGTATGCCAACCCGTGGAGGACCCCGGCGCGTAGACGTGCTGGCGGACGACGATGTCCGTCGGCGCCTTGGCCTCCGCCTTGAACTCGACCGGCCCTCGAGTGAACTTTGAAGGCGTCGTAGGTCCCGCGAGAACGGTTGGCGTCACGCCGCTCGGCGGCGAGGCCAGCGCCACAGCGGCAACGGCAGCGAGTGCGACGTCTGGGTGACCGTGCGCGGCACCTGAACGGGCTCTCATCTCCCATGCACGGGGTCCGTCCTATTCCGGCAAGTGCGGCCAGCGGACGCGGGATAGGCTGCCACGTGGGCCGCGCCGGTCGTCTGGTCGTGGTGCGGTCGAGAGACGAAATAGCCGGTTACGGCCAGCCGACGCCGGGCGCGGGCGCGTCGACGACTAACACCTGTCCCGTTTTCGCCTTGACGACGTCCTCGATTCCCTCGGTGCCGTGCCAGTCCGCTGTCAGCATGAACAGCGTCCGACGGTCGGGGCCGCCGAGCATGGTCGCGAAGCACGGGCGGCCGAGATCGATCCGCTCGAGCACCTCTCCGCC
>WNFY01018824.1_pt1 | contig 18079 bp, 22 predicted proteins | sample 5400091 | NCBI WGS metagenome assembly WNFY01 (sample SAMN13153364, study PRJNA577476) | soil metagenome | isolation source: 60 cm soil or saprolite under grassland replicate 1 | place: USA:California | collected 2016-06-15
AAACACAAGAGCGCGCGCTCCTGATTGGCCTGGAAAAGAAAGGCGTCTCGAAGTGGGACTTGCACGATTCCCTCGAAGAATTGCGCGAGCTCGCGAACTCCGCGGGCGCCGAGGTTGTCGATACCGTGACGCAGAAATTGCAGAAGCCGACCGCTCCATACTACATCGGTCGCGGCAAAGCGGAGTCCATTAAAGAATCATGTCAGAATCAACGGGTGACCTCCGTCATTTTTAATGATGAACTTTCGCCCGCGCAGGGGCGCAACCTGGAAAATTTATTCGCGCGCAAGGTTCTGGATCGAACACAATTGATTCTGGATATTTTCGCGCAGCGCGCCCGTAGCCGGGAGGGCCGATTGCAAATCGAGCTGGCGCAATTGCAGTACCTTTTGCCGCGTCTCACCCGAATGTGGCATCACTTGTCGCGCCAGACGGGCGGGATCGGGACGCGCGGGCCGGGGGAAACGCAATTGGAAGTTGATCGCCGCCGCGTGCAGGAACGGATCGCGCGGCTCGAACGCGAGCTGGAAGCCGTGCGCAAAACGCGCGCGATACAGCGCGAAAGTCGCAAAAGACATCAATGGCCCGTCGCCGCTGTGGTGGGCTACACAAACGCTGGCAAATCGACGCTGTTGAATCTGCTTACCGGCGCCGATGTTGTGACCGAGAACAAACTCTTTGCGACGCTCGATCCCACCACGCGCAGCTTTGTTTTGCCTAATAAACAGCGGGTGCTGCTTACCGACACGGTCGGTTTCTTACGAAAACTTCCCCATACACTGATCGAATCGTTCAAGGCGACGCTCGAGGAGGTCAGCGAAGCCGATCTGCTCATTCACATTGTCGATCTTAGCCATCCACGCGTGGACGAGCAGATGGAAGCGGTGGACGGGGTGATCAAAGAGCTGGACGCTTTCGGCAAGCAGACGCTAATCGTTTTCAACAAGATCGATAATTTGCCGAATCGCGAGTTGGCGGAGTCATACACGAAACGTTTTCCAGGTAGTGTCGCAATCTCAGCCCGCACGGGAGAAGGAGTTAACAAGCTTGTGCGGGCTTTGGAAGAAGCGCTGAGTTCCTGGCGGTTGCGCTCGCGTTTTCGAGTTCCATCGAATGAATCTGCCCTGATTGCCGAGATTCATCGAGTCGGTCACGTGTTGGAGCTGCGCTATGAAGGCAGCGACGCCGTGATCGTCGCCCATGTTCCACCGCATTTGGAACAGAAATTGGCTGATTACGCAGTGCGGGATTGAGCAACTAAATCTCCGACAGAGGATTCGACCTGGGCTGCGATCTGCGACCAGCCGGTCCGATCATTGGCTGTTGATGCAAACTGGAGCGCATCTCCGAGAACCAACTTGATCGCCACTGGTTGCGGTAGCCTTCGATGTGGCGGAAGAGCTTCAAAGGTTCCAACGAGACCGCAAGGAACAACGGGCACATTCGTTTGCGCGACGAGCATCCCGAGTCCGTGCTTGAACGGCATCATCGAGCCTGTGCGACTGCGGCCGCCTTCCGGGAAGATGATGAAGATGGCTTTTTCTTCCTGTAATTTCCGGCGCAAATCGGCCAGGGCGTGCGGTCCGCAATTTTTTCGCCACATTGGTAGCGCGTTGAGCATGATTGCCGAGAACGTGCTGGTCACATTGCTTTGAAAGAAGACGTCCCCCGCCGCGATGGGGAAAGCGCGTTCACGATGGCGGGGAGTTAGGGCGGCTCCAAGAATCAGCGCGTCAAGATGACTGCAATGATTCGCGGCGAGCACGAACGGCCCGTGCGCTGGCAGCTTGTCGCGGCCGATAATCGTGAGTCGATGTGCGATCGCGAAATAACTTCGCAGCATCGAAAAGCAAACGTGATGCGCGAGGCTTTCGAGAAGTCCGCTTTCGCGCCGCACGCTGCGAAACCGCTCGCTGGGCGTCAGACCCGTGTCGCGGGCAGGCTCAAGTTTCCAGGGCTCCATTAGATTTCCCATCCACTAAAAATTCGCTGCGGTTGCCCCGCGGCGAAGCCGACAAAATAATTGACGTAATGAAACACGGCGGGCGCGACAAGAATCAGACTATCGAACCGGTCGAGAATGCCGCCGTGCCCGGGAATGAGTTTTGCCGTGTCCTTTAGACCGAGATCACGCTTAATGGAGGAAAGCATCAGATCACCGAATTGCCCAACCACGCTGACGATGACGCCGAGGCCCAGCAAGCGGACAGGCGTGTCGAGCGCCGTGCCGAACGAGACAAAATGCGCGCCGAGCGCAAAGAGTGGCGTAGTCAGCACGATTGCGCCGAGCGCGCCGGCGACTGTTTTGTTCGGGCTGGTGTTGGGGACAAATTTTCGATGACCAAATAAATAGCCGCAGATGTAAGCGAAGATGTCATTGAGCTCCGCGGCGAAGATGATCAGCAAAAGGATCGGCCGATAATTCCAATCGTTCGCCATGTAGCCGAGATTACCGAGCGCGCTTCCGAAGAGAGCGAACCCGAGCACACCCAGACCGACGCGTTGGATGTAGCCCTTCGGTTGATCGGGAATCAAGCCACCTGTGGCAATCAACGCGACGGTCAGGGGAAACAATGCAACAAAGAGTCGATACCAATTATCCAGCGCGGCAAAAGTGATGAAGAGAATCCCGATCACTACGATGAGACTGATGGTTCGTTCCCGAAACAAGCCGGTAATGCGGGCATATTCGCGATAACAAAGAAAACTCAGGGTGGCCACAGCCAGGATCGTCCAGAAAGCGCCTGCGAGAATGGGAATGAGGATGAACAGAGCCAGCCAAATCCAGGACCGATAACGATCCCACAGTTCCTTTCTCTTACCGCTGGTGCTGTTAGCTGCCCGGGTCACAACAAAAATCAGAAGCGGCGCGACCATGAGCAGAACGAGGACTGTCAGCGTCAGGACAAACGTCACGCGATCGTCGAACGCGTGACGGAACCCAAACAGCCGCTGCCAGGTCGGGTTGCTCATTTCAAAGCGCGTGCGATTAGCCCCAGCCTGCGAACAACTGTGACCAGGCAGCCGGCGATGATCGTGACAAGACCAAGACTCATCGCGCCAAACTCGAAGTTATCGAAATGCAACATCTGCCATGATCGCGGAACGGCTGCGGAGTAAAGGCAAACAATGGTAATAACCAGCATCCGATGTTGTTTTGCCATCGGTCCGCAAAACTCGTTAGGCGCGCCGGCGATTTTTCCTGACGCGCGAACGTAAGCAGTGAAAATCGCCAGAATCGTTGCGATGTAACCAAGCGCGACGTTTCCACCCCAGGCGAAACCGGCGCCGATGAAGACTGCCGCGTCGGAAATACGATCCGGGACTTCATTGTAAAGTTCGCCCACTTTTGAGGCGCGACCGGACGCAAGCGCAATCATCCCGTCGAGCATGTTTGCGGTCAGCCGCAATTGCGCGCCAAGCGCGGCGATGAGCCACAAGATTCGATAGTCGGCAATTGAAGTCACGCCCAGCGCAATGCCTGCGACAATGCAGGCGCACATGCCGGCAATCGAAATTGTGTTCGGCGAAACGTTTCGCGCGGCGAGCCAAGTCGTCGCTGCCTGTGCCCATTTTCGATTGCGGGTGGCGATCGGGCGACGATCCATTGCTTGCGTAGCAGGCTCCCGCATAATTCGTTGCTTTAAATCCATAGCCATTGACCGGTCATGCCGACCAGAGCGAGGGACCGCACAATCGAAGATTTGAATACACAAGTTTCATTGAGTAATCGATCATCGATTGTGAGGTCCACGCGCCGCAGGCAGAGTTCGAAAACGCAATTAAATCGACGGGGTTTTATCGGAACAAGACGAAAAGCATTCGTGCTGCCATGCGCGCCATCGCCGAGAAACATAGCGGAAAAGTCCCTGACACAATGGAGGAGTTATGCGCCTTGCCGGGCGTTGGCCGCAAGACCGCGAATGTGGTGCTGGGCAATGCGTTTCATAAAAATGAAGGGATCGTAGTGGACACGCACGTAATCCGTCTATCGCAGAGGCTCGGCCTGACGAAACACAAGGACGCGGAAAAAATCGAGCGCGATTTGATGAAGCTCGTGCCGCGCGAACATTGGACAAACTGGAGTCACTGGCTCATTTGGCATGGCCGCCGCCGCTGTTACGCGCGCAAGCCGGATTGTTCAAACTGCGAGGTGTTTCGGCTCTGCCCGAGCGGAAAAGTTTTTCTGCAGACGGGCGAAGCGAGGTCAGCCTGATTTGCCTTGTGCAACGGCCCGATCTTGCTCGCGATGACTGCGCTGATTGCCGTCGTGCTCGGCCTTTTTGCGCAGCTGTTGAAATTGCTCTTCGAGTTTTTTCAGGTCCTCATCGGAAAGATCTTCCAGATCGACAAGTTCATTGCGCGCGCTCCTGATGGCGCGAATGAGTTCATCCAACTTCAACTGCACGGCCTTTGCGTCGCGGTTTTGTGTGTTCTGAATAAGAAACACCATCAGGAAGGTGACAACGGTTGTGGCGGTGTTGATGATCAGTTGCCAGGTATCGGAAAAATGAAAGGTGGGGCCAGTAAGAATCCAAACAAGGATGACGAGCACAGCCCCGGCGAATGCCCAGGCGCTGCCGAGCATGATTGAGGAGCGGTGGGCGAAAACACGAAACGCATTGCTAACTACGCAAAGGAAAGCGTGTTCTTTTTCGTGCTCTTTTAGTTTTTCGAGTTGAGTCTCTTCCACAATATCACTTTAGCTTCGCGCCCAATGCGGCAACTGCGCGCATAAGCTTGATCGGATCGCAATGATTGCATAAGCGAACCGTTGATACTCGCGGAGAGGTAGCGAAGACTTGTTCCGCGGATGGAACATCTCAAACATCTGAACTTAGATGACGCGTGGCGGAATGAGCCGTTCGCCCTGCCTGTGGTTGACGCGCGCGCATGGGGGCCGCAACTGCGCTTCTCTGCGCCGCCGCGTTTGATTGCCGAGTTTTATCGGGAGCATGAGACGAATCTCGCGGTGCCTTTCCTCCTTTACGGGTCGGGCGACTTTCATTATTTAACCGCGCTTCGATTGCGCCGCGTCGCTGAACCGGTCGTGCTCGTTTCGTTCGACAATCATCCGGACTGGGACGTGCGCCCTCCGAAATGGGGATGCGGTGGTTGGGTCAATCGCGCACTGGAACTTCCGCACATCAAGCATGTGGCAGTTTGGGGCTGCGGCAATTTCGAATGTTGGTGGCCGCACCAAATCTTTGGGAACCGTCGTGCGGAACGCGCCGGAATTCTTGAAGTACACCCGTGGGCAGACGATCGACCGGTGAAAGATCGACAACGAAAAGGCGCCATCCTCCGCGAAAATTGGCGCCAGCGCTTTGAGCAATTTGTAAATGGTCTCGCCAGCGAAAATATCTACGTCACAATCGATCTTGATTGTCTGCGCATCGAAGAGGCGGTGACAAACTGGGAGAGCGGCCGGTTTTCGGTCGTCGATCTTGAGTGGGCGCTCGGAAAGCTGCGCGAATCTTGCCGGATCATCGGCGGCGATATTTGCGGCGCGTATTCGCCGCCGAAATATGCGCGGCGCAAACAGCGTTTCGCCGCGGAATTTGATCACCCGAAAATCGGGTTGCCTGCTGAAGACAAGATTCGTGCAATCAATCTAACGACTCTGGAAAAACTCTGGCCAACAGTCGTTGGCACATGATGTTTGCAGGGGCGGCCTCCGCGCGAGACCGGCGTCGCATAATGTCATTCTGAGCGAAGCGAAGAATCTCAGATCATTTCCGGAGGGATTCGTTCACGAAAAAAATCGAGATGTTTCGCTTCGCTCAACATGAGAACGCTATTTACGAAATGAGTTCAGCTCATTGAAACCAACACGATCCCGGCGGTGATCAGGAGCGCGCCAAGCGTAAGTCGCGCGCTTAGTTTTTCCTTCAGCACCATTGCCGCGAGCAAGGTGATGAAAATCACGCTCAAGCCCTGAAATGGATAGAGATAACTAAGGTCGAATCGCTGGAGCAGCCCAAGAGTGAGGAAAAAGGAAACTGTCATTAGAGCTATGCCGGTAGCGGCGAGCGAAACGAAGCGAGAGTTGCGGGCCAAAACAAAGCTCAGCAAAGAAACGACGATGAAGAAGAAGGCGAGAATGCTCACAGGCGTTCCTCGATTTGTGCAATTGGTTTTGCCACCAGCGCTAATCCGATAATCACCAGCGCAATACCGCACCAGCGAAGAGCCGAGATCAATTCGCCCAAAAAAATCCAACAGCCGAGCGGCACCAGAACATCGACTATTCGCGATAGGGGATAAGCGACGGTGAGAGGAACGTACCGGAGCACATACAGCCAGCTAATGAAACTGGCGATGATCAGAAGAATTGCCCACCACACCAGCGGCGAAGCGAGACCGTTGATTCCCGTCCAGGAGAAAGCGCTGTCAGGTTCCGCGATATCCGTTGCGCCGCGCTTCAAAAGAAACTCGGACACGATTACACAGACCACACTCAGGCCGAGCTGCAGCCAAGGGTTGCCGAAACCGGAGGGGCGATTTTCCATCCGCTTTTCTAGCGCGCCATAACGGCGTCGCAACCTAATTCGCAGAGGCTTGTAGCCACCGGCCTGTGGCCGGTTAGAAGAGCGCTGGGACTAACGGACGGTCCGCAGGGCCGTGGCTACAGAACGCCGCCATCAGAGCTGATCGGCGTTTGGAAAGCGCTGCAAAACAGGTTCGTGCCGCGTCGGCCCGAGATATTTGATCACGTGACAAAATATTGGATTCAACAGAGCGCTGGTGTGGCGCACATACAGGTCGAGCGGCACCAATTCGCAATCCAGATGCAGCTTCGGCTCGTAGTTAAGCGGATTGCTGTAGTAATATTTCAATCGTTGTTGCAGCGCCCATGAGATGATGTCGCGGAGCGTGTAAAAATACAGGTGCAGATCGAGCGCGACGCTGTAATCGAGTCCGATGCATTCGTCATAAATCGCCTCGCCACAGACTAGGCAAAAACTGAATGCGACGATTTTGCCGCTTTGTCGCCAGATGAAGAAACGCGCGCGTTCCGGCATCCGTTCCGCGACGGCCAGAAAATAATCTTTGGTCAGCGTCTCAAATTTTAACGGCGACCGCTCATGAACCGCCAGATACAGCGGATAGATTTCGTCGCCGAAAGGCGCGATGTCGGTTACGACCTCCATCTCGATCTTCGGCGCGCGCGCGGCTTTGCGGAATTTTCGGCGCAAATCTTTCCGGGTCGCTTTGCTGAGCGTGCGAAAATATTCATCCCAGTTCTCATAACGGAGCGGCAGCCGCGTCATAGGCATACTTGGAATTCGGCTATACCCGCTCAAGGCAAACGTTTCGACCGCCGAGCGATAGTTCGCCGGAAAATCCTTTAAAACGACCAGGGAAGCCTTGTTTCGCCGGGCATAAGTCAGAAGGCTCGCCAGTAGCGCGCTTGCCACCCATGCTTCGTCGCTCTGATCGCATCCGCCCAGGTCTCCAGTACCGGCCCCACAACCAACCATCAACACCCGCATTGTGAGGAAACGCGGGAAAATTTTGCGAACAACATCGACAACGGAACGAATTTTGCCCGGCACGCCTTCGACAAGATTTTGCCGAACAAAAAACATCGGCTGGATGGCGCGCACGTTGCCAGAATTGTCCTCGAGCAGCAGATAATAATGTTCGAAGCCGCAGTGCAGCGTCTCCTCGACGATTTCGTAGTAACGGTGATCTTTACACTGATTCTGAAACGCCCGTTTCCACGCTTCACAGTCTTGCAGTTCAGCTAGTGTGACCACTTTCGCCGCACCTTGCGGAAACGGAATCGCGTCGCCAGGCGGCATGGGAAGAGCAAGGCGGAAGAAGTGCTGCGAACGGCCCCTAGCCCTCTGATCGCTCTCTCGTTTCTTGCTTTGTTACGCTTTCCACTTTGAGCGTGCCGCTTCGGATATGCAGATCGCGCTGCGGATTGGGAATTTCGATTCCCGCCGCGCCGAGATGTTTGCAGATCAAATAATTCAGGTCGCTTTTGAAGCGGCTCGGTCGCCGGCTCATTTCCTCGCTCCAAACAACGAGCTGGAAGTCGATTGTGCTGTGCCCAAATTTCTCAAGGAACGCATCCGGCGCGGGATCTTTCAGTGTGGCTGGATGTTCGCGCGCTGCCGCGATGAGCGCCTCACGCACTTTGTTCACGTCGCTGCCATAAGCTACGCCCACCGGAAGGCGAAAACGCACTCGCCGGTCGGTGTAAGTCCAGTTCGTGACCGGCGAATCGATGAATTTCTCGTTCGGCACGATCATGGCGATGTTATCGTTAGTCATAATCAGGGTGCTCCGGGCGCGGATCTGCCGCACCTGACCGGTGATGCCTGCGACTTCGATGCGATCACCGATGGCGATGGGGCGTTCGGCCAGAATGAGCAGCCCGCTGATGAAATTGCTGGCGATGTTTTTCAAACCAAACCCCAAGCCTACACCGACCGCGCCGGCGAATACCGTCAGTGCCCCGAGATGGATGCCGGCATTGTCCAGAACAATGACAATCCCGATGATCAGCACCGCGTAGCCGACTATTTGGGAAATGGCGTGCCCCAGGGCGCGGTCGAGGCCGCTTCTGACCAGGACGCGATTAAAAAGGAAATGCCTTGTGCGGGATGAGAGCCAGAAAACTGCGATGAGCAGCGCGATCAAGAGGAAAATTTGCAGAAGGCTCAGCGTCACTCCTGGCAGGGGCGCGTTCCAATAAAGCGGGATACCTGCCGCGTTCACGGCGCTCACCGTGAAGAAGACAAGCGCGGACAGGCTCAGGATCGTCGTAACGATTGCAATGAAATTGGTGTCGATCTTGAAGCGGCTGAAAAGACGGCGCACCAGATCGCTTTGTAGGAACCGCGCGATGATGATGCCGGCTGCGAACAGGGCTGCGAAGGCGATCAATCCCAAAAAAGTGACGTAATGTCCGCCTACCTCAAACAATGGTTTTTCCAACAGCGGAAATCTCATTGGAGTCTAGTCTGAGGCGCGCCTTTCGCTTTCGCAACCGATAAGCAAAAAACACGGCCCGGTCCGTGTTTTATCGCTGTCTCGCAGATGAGCGAGCCGCTTCAGGTATCGCAATCGCGCTACTGTTTGGACGATTTCTCTTCGATGTATTTGATGACGTCGCCGACGGTTTGCAGTTTCTCCGCGTCCTCGTCCGGCACTTCGACCCCAAACTCTTCTTCAAAAGCCATCACCAGTTCGACAATATCCAACGAGTCTGCGCCCAAATCCTCAATGAAGGAGGCCTGCGGTGTGACCTGTTCCGGGTTAACGCCGAGTTGCTCGACGATGATGTCCTTGACCTTCTCTTCGATCGATTTTTCCGCCATAAAAATTTGTTCGGTTTGTGTTAGTCGCGCGTGGGTAAGTCACCGGAAAACTTAGGGATTATCCGGCACAGCATGTGGAAGTAAATGAATTGGGCGGCTTGTCAATCATTTTCAGGTTTGGGTCCTAATATCGCGTTGCGATGTCCGGACGCTCCAGCGCGTTCCCTATCAAGATTCTTCAGGTTTGCTTCCGTTTGTCGTTCGAGTAGATGAAACTGATGACCTCGTCTCCTGTCGAGACTGCCGATCTGCTCGATCTAAAGCTGCTGCCTGCGTGGGTGAAAGAACCTGGTGGGGCGAGGGACTATGAGCATTATAAAGGCGAAGAAGAGAGTGGCATCCCCAAAAAGGGGCAGGGTCGTCCGCAACACCGCAAAACAAAACGCCGAACATCCAACATCCAACGTCCAACGTCCAAGGGAGGCAGAGGTCAGCGCGAGGGATTGCGGAAGAAAACGGGCGGCAGTGATCGTCGTTCGAACGGGGACAAAAATCGCCGGTCGCTAAATCGGCATGTTCCGATTACGCAAACGCCGCAAGTTACGATCCGTTTCCTCCCATACCCACCAGCATTCGAAAATGTAGTAGCGCAGATCAAGTCCGGCTCAGTTGCGTATTCGCTATTTGCTCTGGCGCGTTTGTTCCTGGAAAAACCGGTGGGATATGTGGTCTGCCTCAAGGCCACGCAGGAATCGCCGCTTTATCAGCTTGGGGACAACAGCATGGTGTCTGCGGATCGGGAATTCCTCGAGCGAAACGCATTCCGATTCGCCCATCCTGATTTCTACAAGATGGACATTTCGGAGACCGATCCGATCAAGGGAAACTTCTCGAATGTGGCGCGATGCCGATTGAGTGGGACGCTTCTTGGCCCGACTAACCATCACAGTTATCAACCGCAACTGCGCAGCTTTTACGAGCAACGTTTCAGCCGCCGAATGAGTTTTACCGATTACCAGCGGCAAATCGAGATTGTAAGCGATGCCGCGTTAGTCGAGCGCTGGAAAGAAGAAGCGCGAAAGGTGACGAGCTATACAACGCTACGCGAAGAAAATCCTTTGACGTTTTCCTCTGCGGTGGAAGCGGAACGGCATTTTCGCTCGCATTATTTGCCAGGGTTGATCCGTAGCGTGGAGGAAGTGACCACTGGCGGGGCGATGAGCCGCCGTTTGCCGCATCCGATACTCAACCGCGCAATCGAGGAGGCGTGGGAGCGGGAGACCCGCTCGCCTTCGAACATGATGCAGGAGCTGGCCAGTCGATTTCGACAAAACGGCCTGCACGTTTTTCGCCATCGCCGCGGGATGTTGTTTGTCTCGCCAATCAGGGGCCGCGCATTTGTTCATGAACAAGCCGGTGTGTCTCCGTCTGTGAATGCAATTCTCCAAGCGCTGTCAGGGACGGCGACAATCAGTCGCAAACAACTTTTCAAAAAGTTGATTGGGGATGGCGCGAGCGAAGATGCAGAGGCACGCAGCCTGGCGCTCGCGTCCGACCTGCGTTGGCTGATCAACGAAGGTTACGTGATCGAATTCAACGATGGCTTGCTTGATCGGCCCCGAGCGAAAGGCGCTACGCAGCAAACCGCCCCGGCGGCGGAGCCTGCGCAGAGTTTGTCGACTGGATTAGCGGCCAAGACCATGGAGCAGCTCTGGATGCAAACGCCTCTACAGCTTACCTGGCCCGAACAGTAGCGGGGCTCCCGCCAATTTTATTTTAGATTGCGCCAGCTTTCTTGAGCGCCTTGTAAGCACCGTGTTTGTTGATCGTCTTAAGACCGCGCGCCGTGACGCGGATCCGCACAAACTTCTTAAGCTCAGGAACCCAAATCCGCTGGCGACGCAAGTTGGGCGCGAAAATGCGCGGCACCATTTTCGTGATGTGCCGGCCGACGCCGCCTTTTTTCTTGGCCAGACCACGGCGGTGAATAACGCTGCCGCGTCCTGCTCTTGATCCTGTGACGTTGCAAACTTTCATCTTTTCAAAAAAAGCCGCGTAAACTCCCGTGTCTCCGCGCGCGGGTCAAGCGAATCGTTTGTTCGTCAGCCATTAGGTAGATTGACCTCAATCGCCATGGGCGGTTCTGGTGAACCGCCCCTACCAATATTTTGACGTTGAACGCGCCATTGCTCCTCGCGGTCAAATTTAGCTCGCACCACAGCCAGTCGAGTCTGCAAGATTGCTATCGCACGTAACGCCATTGCTCCTCGCGGTCAAATTTAGCTCGCACCACAGCCAGTCGAGTCTGCAAGATTGCTATCGCACGTAAGCCAATGCACAAAAATAACCAAAAACTGCGGATCGGGATCGTCGGCGCGGGCAATATCGTTCGCACTCGCCATTTGCCCGGTCTTAAGAAGCACCCGGATGTTGAGATCGTAGCGGTTTCCAATTCTGCATACGAAAGCTCCGAGAAATTTTGCAGGGAAAATGTGCCGGGAGCGACGCCGATAAAAAATTGGCCTGAGCTGGTGGCGCTGCCGGACATCGACATTATCTGGATCGGCACACCGCCTTACATGCATTCGGCGGTGACGATCTCCGCGCTTGAAGCGGGCAAACATGTCTTTTGCCAAGCGCGCATGTCGATGGATTTGGCGGAGGCCGAAGAAATGCTGGCGGCATCCAAACGTTATCCCGAGCTGGTGACCATGCTTTGCCCGCCGCCATTTGGACTACGAGGCGATTTAATGGTGAAAAAGATTCTGGCCGAAAATTATATTGGCCGACCGCATCATGTGCGGCTGCAAAGTTTCACCAGCAATTATTTGGATCCCGGCGCCCCGACGCATTGGCGGCAAAAGATCGAGATCAGCGGGCTCAATACTCTAACCCTGGGGATTTACGTGGAGGTATTGCAACGCTGGCTGGGCGACATCACCGGCGTGTTCGGGCGCGGGAAAATCATTTATCCAGTTCGCGAAGGTTACGAGGTGGTCATTCCTGATTTGCTCACGGTTCTGTGCAGTTTCGAAAGTGGCGCGGAAGGCGTTCTGGAGTTTAGCGGTGTCAATGCGCTGGGGCAAGGCGATCGGCTGGAGATTTACGGCAGCGCCGGGACTCTGACGTACGATTTCACTTCCGACGTCGTGCAAGCGGGTAAGCTCGGCGATCGTGCGCTGCACGTGGTCGATCTCCCGCCAGAATTGGAAGGCGAATGGCGTGTGGAAGAAGATTTTCTGGCGGCGGTGAAATCCAAGGGCCGCGTGCGCCCTCACCCGACGTTCGAGGACGGCGTTCGATACATGCGCGTCGTGCAGGCTGTCGCTGATTCTCGTGCACGGAATGAATGGGTAGCGATTAAATCCTGAATCACATCATCGCGTTTCCCACTAGAACTCTTCTGACCACCAGTGCCCATACTAGCAGCGTGACAAGTTGGTACCACGCGAAGAACCGATCGTAACTACGTCGGCTGGCAATGAGGCCGCCGCCGGCGAGCAGCGCATATTGCCCCGCGAACGGCACATACCACACCGGTTGAAAAAGTTCGCCATGAACTGCCGTTTGCGCGACGTCGAGCAAACACATCGCGATGAAGGTGGAATAATAACCGGCGCGGTTCCGTTCGAAGCGGCCCTGGTGTTCTTCCGCTTCCGAGAGGTCGGGCGGGTAAAGGATTAACCTCTGTGTTCCACCTGAATGTGACCCACCATTGCAAAACCAGCAGCAGCAGGGTCGCGACGGTGAGCACAATGTGCACCTCATCGAGCGGGTTTTCTTTGCGCCTGTAAAACGCGCGCCCGGCTCCCGCGAGCAGGTTGGTCACGCCCAGGCCGATGATTATTGACATCAGCGCGGCAATGAATTCGAAACTGCTCATCAGGTTTTGTGCGTTCTGCATGGCGCGCTGAGCTTAATGCGGACCGAACTCGAAAATCGAGTGGCAAATGGCATGTTCGGGGTAGCGCATGCGTCCCGCGTGCTGGCGAGCGCGTCCTCGCGATCGCGAACTTTTTTTGACGGCTTTGCAAGCATTCCACCGAGCAGGACAAGAAAAACATCGTTTCGGCGCGACGCCGAAACCAACACGCGAGACGCGTGCGCTACCCATCAAAGAGAACGCGACTTTGCCAGTAACCAGCCCAGGCCGTCATTCAAATCAGCCAGCGCGGTGCCTTCGATCGGATCATTATGATAGGCGCCGTGCAATGCGATCACGCGTTTTTCTCCGGCGTAAGCGTTAACCACCAGCCGGTGAAAGCGAGGCGCGACTACTTCATCCCTTTCGGCCAGCAGGAAGATTGCCGGCGCATGAATCGCCCTCGCGTTCTCGATGCTGTCGAGATCTCGCGGAATCTGCAACGCGACGGGACCGGCCAACAGCCAGAGGTTCCACCATCCAAACTGGCGGAGAATCATTTCACGCAGCGGCGGAGGATTATGCAGAATCAAGCCGGCGATCCCGGCAGGCCGGGACGCAGCCACGTGGAGCGCGGCCGTCGCCCCGATGCTCGCTCCGAAAGGCACGATTGGCCGGTCGCCTGCGTAATTTTTTAGTTCATCAAAGGCCGCGAGCGCCGTCGGCCCAATCTGTGCCAGTCGCGCAGGTCCGGTGCTCCCGCCAAATCCGGGGTAATTTACTCCCCAGATTTCTACCGCGCGATCGTTCCACATCTCCGCTTCGGCAGCTGCCCAGCGGTCCGCGCGGTCCGCATTGCCATAAAAACGCAAGACGAAAACATCAGCGCCGCCCTGTTGCTGCGCGCGACGCGATTGGGCCGTCCAGATCTCCAACTCACCGCGATCCAATGGCAAAGTTCTTCGCGTTGCGCCGTGTACATCTAGTGGCTGCGTACTCGGGAAGAGAATGAGTTGATCCGGCAGGTGCGCAAACATCACCAGCGCGAAGAATAAGATTGCAAATGCAATAACAAGGCGAGTGATTTTATGCATCCCGCCTTGCGGCGGCCAGGTCTGCGCCAACGAGGTCGTCAATCGCTAGCGTCCTTTAGCATTGATTTAATTTGTTCCCGCAATTCCGGCGTGTTCTCGTGTCCGTGCGCCGAGACGGCATGCTGCACCGCTGCGTCGAGCACCTCTTGTTCCGTACCGGAAATTTTGAGCGAGCAATTTTTCTCGCTCGGATAATCTCTGCAATCGATCGATTTGCGCTGCGCCATTACTTGCTCCTTTTCAGATCTAGCTGTCCATAGTCACCTTCGGCGATACCGCGAAAAGATAGATCCTCGTCAAGATCGGGCCAGTGAATTCCAAAGGGCGAAAGCTCGATATGGTTTAGTTGTTCCGGCGTGCCTTTAGCCAAACGTGGGTTTTCCGCGACGGGGATGCGAAGCTCTCTGCCACTTTGCATCACGATCACGATTTCACCGTCGCGATACGACGCGCTACGGGCGGTGTCGAGCAATGTTCTCATGCCATTTATCGACAATAAGCTGGCGATGTTCCTCTGCAAGCCTCTGCGCTTTGGCCAACTCCTGAACTTTCAAGCCGTATGACTCCCGAAGCTCAACGCACTCTTCAACGTCAAAGACAGCTTCGCCACCGCCGTAGCGAACATGCGCGTGAATGGGAGGATGTTCGTTCGTGTAGAAGAAAAATCTGTAGCCGTCCTTTTCAAATATTTTCGGCATCGGCTCGTCGTCGGACGACTTCAGCTTTTCTTCAGTTCAGCCAAGTCTTTCAAGACTTGCTCGCTGTGCTCGGCCGGTTTCACGCCCGTGTACATCTTGGCGATTTCGCCTTTTGGATTAATGATGAACGTGTTCCGTGCGGCGAGTTTACTACCTTTGTAATCCATAATCGACCCGTATTTGGTCGAGACTTTCGCATCCGGATCGGCTAGCAATTTGAAATTGAGTCCTTCCTTCGCGCAGAAATCCTTGTGCGACTGAGCGGTGTCCACACTTACGCCAAGAATTACCGCACCCGTTTCCTGATACTTGGCGAGGTCGCGCTGGAAATTATGCGCTTCCATGGTGCAGCCGCTGGTAAAATCTTTCGGATAAAAATACAGCACCACCCATTTGCCGCGATAATCTTTCAAACTCACCTGCGACCCGTCGCTGGTCGTTAAACTGAAATCCGGCGCCGGTTTGCCGACTTCGGGTTGTATTTGCGTTGCTGCCATCAACGCGAACGTGCCAAGACTGACAAGTGCTGACAAGATCATGTTTTTCATAGTCATCTTCCAGTTTTCGAGTGCAAGGGCAGCTAGTCAAGGAATGACCGTTTCGGCACCGTCCAATCAAAACCTGACGGCTTCCGCCTCCGCCAAGGCTACGGCGAGCCAAAAGGAAACCATCATTCCTTGGTTGCGTGCGCGAATTGAAAGCTTGCGCTCGGCAGCAGGTTTGAGTCAATAAAGGCCGTCTATGGCAAGGCCGATGGTTGCCGAAAGTCTTCCGATTAAACCAGTCCGACTGATTCTCGGCTTGATTGCCTGTCTCGGGCTTGTCTTCACGTTCGCGACGCTATTGTTCGGCTTCGCCTCCATCCCGGCAAATTCCGTTGGGGTAAAGACACGCTTTGGCGCTTATCACGATATTGTTAACCCCGGACTCGCCTATGCGATTCCCTATATCGACGAGATTCACATCGTGCCGACGCAGCGTTTGTTGAAACTCGAGTTCGGTTTTACCTCGCCCAACGCGACTAATATTTACCAAGGCGACGTGGAACCACAGGAAACCGAGACCATGATCACGGGCGATCTCAACACCGCCTTGGTGCCTTGGGTCGTGCAGTATCGAATTACTGATCCGAAAACGTACCTGTTCGGGGCACGTGAACCGGAGAAAACGTTGCGGGATCTTTCCGAGAGCGTGATGCGCGAGGTGATCGGCGACCGCACAGTGGACGAAGTGCTCACGATTGGGCGACACGACATTGAATCATCGACTTTGAAACGTCTGGCCGACCTTTGTTCGCAGTACGGCCTGGGAATTCAGATCCAGCAAGTGCAACTCGCGACGGTGCGTCCACCGCCAGCCGTGCAGGCTGCCTTTAACGAGGTCAACCAGGCGCAACAGGAAAAGCAGACTGCGATTAATCAAGCGTGGGCGGTCTACAACGATGCCGTGCCGAACGCGCGCGGCCAGGCGAAGGAGCGCGAGAAACAGGCCGAAGCATACGCTTTCCGCCGGGTGAATGAGGCAAAGGGCGAAGCGCAAAAATTTTCGTTGTTGCTGGCCGAGTACCGGAAAGCGCCTGAGATAACGCGGCGCCGTCTTTATCTCGAGGCGATGCAAGCGATTCTGCCCAATTTGCAAAAGAAAATCATCGTCGATGACAGCTTGAAGAACATTCTTCAGACGTTGCCGCTACTGCCGGCCGAACAAACCAAGGCATCCCCATGAACGTGATCGATGTCACTCCTCGCCCGGCGGCCGTCTCGGCTATTGTGCGCTTTTTGCAGAGCCGGTTGATGTCGACCCTGGGAATTCTTTTTATTTTGACCGCGCTTAAGTGGGGAACGCTACTCTTCGTTGTCCATCAATACGAAACTGTGATCATCACGCGTTTCGGTAAAATCGTTCGCACGGTCACAAACCCCGGATTGAAGATCAAGCTGCCGGTCATCGATCAAGTGCACCGCTTCGACAAGCGCATCCTCGCCTGGGACGGCCCGCCGACCGAATGTCCGACCAAAGACAAGCTCTACATTATTGTCGATTGTTTCGCCCGGTGGCGTATCAGCGATCCGTTCCTCTACTACAATCGGCTCAATGACGAGCGCAGTGCGCTCTCACGTCTGGATGACATCTTGGGGAGCGAAACGCGGACCGCTGTCGCTGCGCACGATCTGGTAGAGATTATCCGCGTTACCAAAGGCCGAAAACCGCAGCGTGACGAGGAGCTGGAAAAAAGCGGCACCCTGTTACCCAGCACGATTCCGGAAATCCAACTCGGTCGCGGTGAGATCGAAAAACAAATCACCGAACGCACCCGCCAAAAGATTTCCGATTTCGGGATTGAACTGCTCGACGAACGTTTCAAGCGCAGCAAATACAATCCCGCCGTCGCGGAGAAAATCATTGAACGCATGTCGAGCGAGCGACATCAGATCGCTGCACGCTTTCGATCCGAGGGCCGCGGTGAGGCCGCAAATATCAACGGCCAAAAGGAAAGTGACGTGGCCTCAATCAGTTCCACCGCAACCAGGAATGCGTTGGAGACTGAAGGGAAGGCCGACGCGGAGGCGGCTTCCATCTATGCCGCAGCATTCAATCCTCCTGATGCGCAAGAGTTTTATTCATTTCTTCGCAGCCTCGACGTAATGCGCGCGGCGTTTGAAAAAGATACAACCGCAGTCATTTCGACCAACAGCGATCTGGGCCGAATGTTGAAGTCCATGGCCGAAGCCGTTGCTCCACCAAAACCGGCGCGTTGATATCGGTGCGAATCTGGACGATTGGGCATTCAACGCGCGAGATCGACGTCTTTATTTCGTTACTGGAAGAGAACGGAATCAAGTTGTTAGCCGACGTGCGATCGTGGCCCGGGTCGAAGCGTTATCCGCAGTTCAACAGGGAAGCCCTAGCGGAATCGCTGAACGCCCGCGGAATACGCTACGAACATTTCCCCGAGCTTGGCGGAAGACGAAAACCGAAACCTGACTCGCGTAACAGCGCATGGCGCAGCGCGTCGTTTCGCGGTTACGCCGATCACATGGAGACCGAGGAATTCCGGAAAGGCGTTGAGCGCCTTCTCGATCTTAATGGCGAAGCCGGGTCAACTGCGATCATGTGCGCAGAAGCAGTCTGGTGGCGCTGCCATCGTTC
>WNFY01006966.1_pt1 | contig 18068 bp, 19 predicted proteins | sample 5400091 | NCBI WGS metagenome assembly WNFY01 (sample SAMN13153364, study PRJNA577476) | soil metagenome | isolation source: 60 cm soil or saprolite under grassland replicate 1 | place: USA:California | collected 2016-06-15
CGACGGCGCCGCTCCAGGAGGACCGACACCTTGCCGTCCCGTTCGGTGGCGATCGCCCCCGGCGGCAGGGGGACGGGCACCACGACTTCGAAGGGGCGGGCCTTATCTACTTGGATCTGGGTGAGACGGTGGATCTGACGGCTCATGCTATACTTTCCAGGGGTCAAGCCTATGCCTGACCCTATATGCCAACCCTGGCGCGGTCGGGATAATGAAGCAAGCGCCGTATGCAGCCCCGTCCACATTTCCCTTGCCGGCCGGGGCGGGACAGGCGGAATCGGTGGACACGAGTCAATCCATTGGAATCACGGGTAAATCACCGCAAACTCGACCCGCCGCTCCCCCGGCGCAAGACCCGGACGGGCGGATGGTAGTCCGCCGTTCGGCTGGTGAACTCAAAGCCGCATCGGCAAGATCACCATCGGCACGTTGCGTTGATGCAGCTTGCGCAGCATGGTCAGCGCCGCTTCGCTGTGCAGCTGGCGGATGTACCAATTGTCGCGTTCGAAGATCAGCTTGCTGGTGAATCACGATCCGGAGGCAGGCGATGGACGGCTGGAGCGTACGCCCTCGCAGCGGGACCGACAACGTGCCGGGCGGCAAAGCGGAACCGATTCACCCCCGGCGCGAGATGAGCGCCAACGCCATGCCGGCAACCACCAACAGCATTCCGGCGAGCTCCGCTACGGAAGGATTCTCGCCCAGCAAGATCGCGCCGGTGAGCGCGGTGACGATGGGCACGAGCGGCAGGAACAGCGCGGCGCGAACCGAGCCGAGCAGCATCACCACGCGCATGTAGAGAAACGTGGCCAAGACGCCGACCAAGAGCCCTTGATAGACCGCCTGGAGCAGGATGGCGGAGAGCGATGCATTCCACAGCCGCATCGGAACCAGCATGGCCCACAGCGGCGTGCCAAGCAGAGACAGGATCGCGATGCTCGCCGTGGCGGCGACCGCGCGCACTTGCCAGCGGCCGGCGAGCAGGCCGAAGGCCGCCCACATGACCGAGGAGAGCACGAACAGGAGGTCGCCGCGCCAGGCGCCCGCGCGCGCCGGCGTGCCGATCAGGGTGTCCCACGAGAATAGCGGGATGCCGGCGAGGATGAGGCCGATGCCGGCGAGCTTCATCACGCCGGGACGCTGACCGAGCACCAGCAAGCCGAGCAGCACCGCCATGACCGGGATCAGCCCCGGCGTGATGACGGAGTTGTGGAGCGCCGGAGCGAACGCCGCTCCGCCGACGAGGATGAGCGTGTAGGGCGCACCGGCGAGCAAGGTCAGCACCAGCGCCCGCCGCCAGCCGAGTTCGCCGACGACGATCGGCCGTACGCCGAGCGCGACGGGGAGCAGCACCAGGCTCGCGACGATGAAGCGCAGGATCGTCACGTCGGCCGCGCTCATGCCGTCGATCACCGACCGGCGAGAGACCACCGCCTGCACGCCCCAAATCAGCGCGCACAGGAGGCCGAGGCCAACTCCTTTCCAGAAGGCGCCGCGCGCAGCGGCGGTCGGGACTTCGTCGACCAAGCCAAGCTCCCGATGCGAGACGCCGCCAGCCGAGAACGTCAAGGCCCTCGGGCGAGATCGAGCACGGAATCCCTGAGTTGTCGGGAGGGTCGCTCGCGGTCGGCGCCTCTGCGGCTCCGGTAGGTGATGATCGCGACGGTCAGCCAGCTGGCGTGGAAAACGAGCCCGGCGAGCAACACGAGCTGGCCCGGCACCGGGCCGATCGTCGCTCGCGCGAAAAACTCGTCGAGCGAGCCGATCGAGGCGGGATGAATGAGCAGCTTGCCGACATACGAGGTCACCTGGATCAGGAAGATCCATCCGTAGTTTCTTCGCAACCGGCGGCCGATCGCCTCGAGAAACGTGATGTGCAGCGCGGGCGCGCGGTAATCCTGGTAGAGGGTCTGGTTCCAGCCGTTATCGGTGCGCACCCCCTCCCCGCGCAGGATCGGCCCGAAGAAATGCACTTCCAAAATATGCGCGCGGATGCGCCAAAAATCGAAATAGCGGTATCGCCTCCCCTCGATATAGAGGAAAACCGCGACAAGAAGCCCGACCAGGACCAGCGGCAAGGGCGAAGCCGCCTCGCTGCTGAATGTCAGCGACAGGGCAAGCCCGGTGGTGACGACCGCCCAGTTGGTCGTGGCATCGAGGCGGGTGCGCCACACCGTGCTGCGGTAGAGCTCGCCGCGGTAGAGGTGGGCGATGGCGGTGATCTCGGCCGTGTCGAACCCTGGGCTCTTGCTGTCGTTCATCGTTGGAACTCCCTCCCGATCGGCATCCGTCCGGCCGACCGGTGGCTGCCGACCCCGCCGGCCAGGGTCGCGCAAGTTTGCATCGGGCTCGGAAGCGGCGGCGGGCGCTCGCGCCGTCAAGTTTCCGTTAAGGTTAACGCAAGGTTGACGCCAAACGTTCATGCTTTGCGGCTAGCATGCAGTGCCTATCGGATTGAGAGGCACGGTCCCGATCCTGTCCCCAGCCCCCCGTCCCCGAGAGTGATCGGGACCGTCTTTGTTTGCCAATTTCCTCACCGGACGTCTTGCCGAGACAGGCGCACGTTGTTCCCCGAATGGATTGGCCATCATGGCTTTGCTGGCGGTTGATCACATCGTGATCATGGTCCCCGATCTTAACGCCGCCATCCGCGACTACACCGAACTCGGCTTCACAGTCATTCCCGGCGGGTCGCATCCGACCGGGACGCACAATGCGCTGATCGCATTCGCCGACGGCGCCTATATCGAGCTGATCGCTTTCGAGCACGACAACCCGCAACACCGCTGGTGGGCCATTGCGCAGAAGGGCGGCGGCCTCATCGATTTCTGCATGCGGACCGATGATCTGACGGGCGATAGGGAGGCGTTCCGCAAGGCCGGCGTCGAGATGCAGATCGAGCCCGGCGAGCGCGTTCGCCCCGACGGATACAGACTGCGCTGGACCCTGGCGCAGCCTGTTCCGCCTTTTGCCTTCGTCGCGCCGTTTCTGATCGAAGATGAGACGCCGCGCGAGGAGCGCGTTCCCCGCGAGCACCGGCATCGCAACTGCGTCAACGGTATCGCCACGATCACGATTGCGGCCGAGGATGTAGCCGCGCCGCGGCGCTGGTGGTCGGCCGTGCTCCAGGAGCCTGGGGAGCCGTTGCGGCGACAGGACCTGCTCGCGCGCGGCGTGCGCTTCGCGGCCGGGCCTCATGGGCTGGAGTTCATCGCGCCGGAGCAAGATGTAAGCCCGCTTCGACCTTGGCTTAAGGCCCGCGGCCCCGGTCCTTGGTCGGCGAGGCTCAAAACTTCGGCAAGCCCGGCCGCCTTGGACGAGAGCAAGACTCGCGCACGGATCACGCTGGTGCATTGAGGCTGCTGTCGTTTGGGGAAGGCACAGGAACGAACCCCGGCGGCCCGAGTTAGCTTCCACACCCTCCGGGAGATGCAGATGCTGCGCATTTTGCTCGCACTGTTGCTGATCGCATGGGTGCCGGCGGCCGCCTCGGCGCAAGGGAAAAGCCGAGCCGGCGGCGCCGATGCCATGCTCCAACAATGGGATGCCGATCACGACGGCACGCTCGATCTGGCCGAAGCCAAGAAGGCTGCCGCGGCCAGGTTCGATGCGCTCGATCGCGATCACGACGGCACGCTCGACGCCACGGAGCTTCGCAGAATCTTGAGCGCGAAGGACATTCGCCAGGCCGATCCCGACAAGGATGGGACCCTCGACAAGAAGGAATACGAGGCGCTGGTCGAGAAACGCTTCAAGGCCGCTGACAAGGACAACGACGGCACGCTCGACAAGAAGGAACTCAACAGCAGCGCCGGCAAGGCGTTGCTGCGCCTGCTGCAGTAATCCGGCCGATTCCCGTGAGCGGCGAACCGTGGGCGGCTCCCTGTCCCGGGAGAGTTGGGGAGATGGGGATCCGACGGTTATCTGATCGAACCTCGTGATCCCCTGACCCGAAGCCCTCCGAGCGCCGACCTGTCCTCAACGGCGAGAGGTGCGATACGCTCGTCCCTCAAGTACGCTCGCCCTGCCCCGCAGGAGAGGGGCATGCCCGCCGAGGGACGCGGCGGACAATACCGCTTCGTCGGCAAAGTCCGCGGCTGCGCCCTTTCTGACCAAGCGTCCCGTTTTCTCGAGATAAACGCCATCGGCGATCCGCAACGGCTTGCGCGCGCAAACGCGCATCCTCGACGAGACGGTCGCGCGGGCGATAGAGTATAGACGCCGAAGATCGCGGTCAGCCTCCCGGCGGTTGCCGAGTCTTTCCAACGCTTTCCGTGCATTCGGCCTTCGGCATGGAGCCAAGCATGAGCATCTGCAAGACTGGAGCCGACCACATCCAGTCGCTCAAGGACGGACGGGCGGTGTTTCTCGACGGCCAGCGGGTCGAGGACGTGACCATTCACCCAGCGTTCCGGAACTCGGTGCGATCGGCGGCCTCGCTCTACGATTTTCAGGCTCGTCCGGAAAACCTCGAGCTGATGACCTTCGTGCCCGACGGCGCGAATCGCCGCATCAATCGCGCGTGGCAGATGCCGCGCGATTACGACGAAACGGTGCTGCGCCGTAAAGCCATGCAGGCCTGGGCCGGCGTTTCCTACGGCTTCATGGGCCGCTCGCCCGACCATCTCGCCTCCGCGCTGGTCGGCCAGCGCATGGGGCTCGAAGTGTTTCGCCGCCACGGCCCGGAGCGCGCCAAGGCGCTCGCCGGCTATTTCGATTACATCAGCCGCAACGACCTGTTTCTCACCTATGTCATTGTCAACCCGCAGGCGGATCGCTCCAAGGATTGGGGCGAGCAAGTGCCGGATCTCGTTGCCCGCATCGTCGACGAGGACACCGTCGGGATCACGCTGCGCGGCGCGAAGATGCTGGGCACCAGCGCCATCATGGCCAACGAGGTTTTGGTGGCGAATCTGCAGCCGCTCAAGCCCGGCGAGGAGGATCTGGCATTCTCCTGCGCGCTGCCGATGAACGCCAAGGGCATGCGCGTGCTCTCGCGCAAGTCCTACGAGGCCGCGGCGAAATCCGTCTACGACAACCCGCTGTCGTCGCGGTTCGACGAGAATGACGCGTTGATCTATTTCGACGACGTCAAGGTGCCGTGGGATCGCGTCTTCGTTTATCGCGACGTCGACATGTGCCGCGCCCAGTTTCACGACACCGCGGGCCACGTCTATCAGAATTATCAGGCGCAGATCCGACTCTCGGTGAAGATCAAGTTCCTGATCGGGCTGGCGCGCCGTATCACCGAATCGATCGGGACCATCAACATTCCGGCGGTGCGCGAGCAGCTCGGTTATCTCGCGGCCCATGCCGGTATGGTCGATGCGATGCTGGCCGGGATGGAGGCGGCGGGCAACAAATGGGGCGAATATTATCTGCCCAACCGGCACTACATGTATTCCGCCCAAGTGCTCACCCAGGAACTCTACCCGCAGCTGATGAACCTCTTGCGCGAGCTCGCCGGCGGCGCGCTGATCATGCTGCCGTCCTCAGTATTGGATTTCGCCAATCCGGAGCTCAGGGCGATCATCGACAAGACCCAGCGCTCGCCGTCGATGAGCCCAGAGCGTAAGGTGAAATTTCTGAAGGCTGCGTGGGACGCTATCGGCTCGGAATTCGGCTCGCGCCACACCCAGTACGAAATGTTCTACGCCGGAGCGCGTTTCGTCACCGCGGGCCACAGCTTCCGCACCTTCGACTGGGACGGCGCGACCGGGATGATCGAGCAGTTGCTCTCGACCTACGATCTTGCCGGGGCGCTCGAGGCTGAGGCCCGCTGACAGCGAGCCATTCGAAGGCTTGAGCACATCCGGTGCAGTGGTCAACATTGTCACCGTCGTTTTCGGCGATCGACGGCGTCTGGCCGGCATGAGGCGGGATCTGCGTATCGACTGGCACAACGCGTGGAAGCACAACGTGCCTTCTTTGTGCACCGCGTAGATTTTCGCAGAACGTGCCACAGGCCAAGGTCGCGTTGGGCGAACAGCTGATCCGTGTTTACGGAAACACCGCGATCAACACGGGATATTATACGTTTTCGTACGCCAAGGACGGCGAGACCAAGACCATCCCGGCACGTTACAGCTTCACCTATGTGAAGGACGGCGACAGATGGATGATCGCGGACCATCACTCCTCCGCGCTACCTGCAGCCCCACCTCGTTAGAATACGCCACACAAGCTCAAACGGCCGACCCGTTCAGGGCAGTTTGGACCGCCAGGATCGACGCATTGGGACGCAGCAATATGCGAGCTCGCCCGCGTTGCTCATCCAGGCCTTTTAACAAAACCGCATCAAATTGAGACTGCGTCATGTTCGATATTCCCGTTCTGATCGACGCAATTTGACGCTCCCTTCTCTTCGCCGGCCTGTGAGCTGGTTCACGCACTCTCCGACTCGAACGGATCATGATGGAGACACTCCAGGAAGGAGATTCGTCATGGTCCGAAAAGCAGCAAAGGGTAGACATGGCGGTTCCCCTGACCGACGTGCGGAGAACCGTTTCACCGACGACTGGCCGGTCTACGTCGCCTTCTTGCCAGCGATTCTTGCGTCCGCCGCGATCGTGATTACGGCCGCGATCGCGCTCGGGACGGCCAGTTCGTGGAACCACAACATTGCGTCCGATGCCGTGGGCGTGAAAGCGACGCCGGAGGCCGACGATTACGTCGAAGGATTGGCCAGGCTTGGAATTGCAAAAATCCCGCATAACGAGCCGTCTGCGACCGTGCACTCCGGCTCACGGGGCGGCGGTCCGCTGCCGCTGACGCATTTGGCTCGCGGGTGCGTGCTCCTCGGATGATGAGGCGCGATCCTGCCTGAAGGTGCGCTCGCCCGCGGCCCGCGATCCTCGTGGCCGGGCTTGTCCCGGCCATTCCGCGTTTTCTGTGCGGACCGCGAGCCCGTCTTGCATCGGTTCCTCAGCGGCTCGGCCCATGCTCCCGAGGAGGAGTTTTCCCTGCACGAGCTCCTGGAGCGCTCCAGGGGTTTTGCGAATTTCATCCAACGATTGCGCGCCGCTGGCTATACGTTGCGCGAACGAACGGTTGCGGGATCGAGCCGCTAGCCGGCATTCGCGTGGACCTCAGCGCAGGCGATGCTCTAGACTGAACGCGCAAGCCTTTTCGCCCCTCTTCGCGGGAACCGATGCTGAGTTTCGAGCGAACGATCGACGGCAGATCCGACCGAGTCGAGACGGCGATCCACACGCTGGTCGTGGCGGGATGGACCGGCCGCGACGAGACCGCGCTGCAGCATCACATCGAGGAGCTCGCGGCGATTGGTGTGCCGCGGCCCTCCTCGGTTCCCGTGTTCTATCGCATCAGCGTGTCCAACCTCACGCAGGCCGACTCGATCGAAGTGCTGGGTCCCGATACATCCGGCGAAGCCGAGCCCGTGCTCGTGTCGCTGCCGGACGGCCTATGGATCGGATTGGGCTCCGATCACACGGATCGCAAGGCGGAGAGCTTGGGGATTGCGCTCTCCAAGCAACTTTGCGCGAAAGTGGTCGGGCGGATGCTGTGGCGGCTCGACGAGATCTCCGATCGTTGGGATCGGTTGATGCTGCGTTCGTTCGCGACGATCGCGGGCAAGCGCGTGCTCTATCAGGAGGGTCCCCTTGCGGCCATGCGCACGCCCGCGGATCTCCTGGCGCGGTGGCAAGGCGAAGAGCATGCGCCCGGCACAATCATGTTCTGCGGAACGCTCGGCGCCATCGGCGGCATCCGGCCGGCAAGCCGCTTCGAGATGGAGCTCGAGGATCCGCCGCGCGGCCGCTCGATGCGGCACGGCTACGAGATCCGCGCGCTCCCCGTGGTGAGTTGACGCCAAGCCGAAGGACCGCCTGGAAATCTCGGCTAATGCACGTAAAATGCAGGAGATTCGTCCCCAGCTGGCAATCTTCGAGGCAAGCGGAGTTCGTTCCGATGGCATCCCTGGGCGGCTCGAAAATATCCCCTGCCGTGCAGCCGAAGCCGGAGGACTACGATTACGATCTCGATCGGGCGCTCGCCTCGGTGGTGACCCTGCACTCGATCGTGCCTGCCGACGCGTTCACCGCGGAAACGCTCGGGACCGAGCGCGGCGGCAATGCGGTGTTGATCCGCGACAGCGTGGCACTGACGATCGGCTACCTCATCATGGAAGCCGAATCGATCTGGCTGACCACCAATGAGGGCAAGGTGATTCCCGGACATGTACTCGCCTACGATCAGGAGACCGGCTTCGGCTTGGTGCAGGCGTTGGGGCGTCTCGATCTGCCGGTACTGGCATTGGGCCAATCGAGCGCTGCGACAGTAGGAGAGCGCGTCGTCGTGGCCGGGGCTGGCGGACGCCAGCACTCGGTGGCGGCGCGCATCATCGCCAAGCAGGAGTTTGCCGGAAATTGGGAATATGTGCTCGAGGAGGCGATCTTCACCGCGCCGGTACATCCCAATTGGGGTGGCGCGGCCTTGATCGGTACCGGCGGCGATCTTTTAGGGGTGGGGTCGCTGCAAATCCAGCAAGCTTCGGAGCGGACATCGGCCAATCACCTCAACATGATCGTGCCGATCGATCTCCTTCCGCCGATACTCGAAGACCTCCTCACGTTGGGTCGGCCCAATCACCCACCACGGCCGTGGCTCGGGCTCTATGCCACTGAGATTGAGGACAGAATTGTCATCGTCGGGCTCGCCAATCGCGGGCCGGCGGAGCGCGCCGATCTGCGGGCGGGCGATATCGTGCTCGCAGTTGCCGGTACAGAGGTGAGCGAGCTTGCCACCCTTTTCCGCCGGATCTGGTCGCTCGGCCACGCTGGGGTCGAGGTGCCACTACTAATTTACCGCGACGGCCGCACATTCGAGGTGCGCGTGCGCTCGGGCGACCGCAACCGGTTCCTCAAAGGACCCAGCCTGCATTAAGCTCGCCGTCGGCGGGTCAGCGGAACCACCAGGGCGACGCGGACCAGGCCCGATAGCTTCCAGCTCCGTAGGGCGCATACGCATATCCCGGTCCGGCGGTCTCGCGCCTCCGGCCGTTTCGCTTGTGCTTGTGCGCCGGCTTGTTCGTTTCCGCCCGATCGCGATCCTCATCGGCAGAGCTTTTTGCAACGGCAGCGCCAGTGACAATCTCGGGCTCGCCGCCGATCGCCGCTGCCAGGGATCGCGCCGCCTCCCCGGGTTGGGGAGCTGCATTCGGACCCGGCTCAGCGATGCGACCTTCCTGCGGCGCTCCGACGGCTGGCTCCGAGAAGACTTGCTCCGAGTCGGGCATCGCCGCGGCTATAACGGCTCTCGGCTCGGCCTCGGCCGCTGGTTGCATCCCTCGTGCTGCCTGCGCTTGCGCGGGCGCCGGTGCGCCGCTCGTGAAATAAGCGGCCGGTTGGCGCCCCGGCTCCAAATCGGTGGAGCCGCTGGGATTGAACGCAAGGAACACGGCGCCCACGACCACGACGGCACCTGCGGCGGTGACGAGCGCATTCATGCCGGAGCGGACGGCCCCGCCTTGCCGCTCCCGCAAGGCATTGCGACCAGCGCGGCGAAGCGCGCGTACACGGCGAAAGCCGCGGCTCGTTAGCTCGTACCTTCTGCGACTCCAGCTCCACACCACGAGCCCCTGCTTGCCTGCGGTCGTCATCAATGCCAGGCGTTCGCCGCGCCCGGCCGGGAAGCCGTCGAGATTTCCGTGTGCCTTGACGTGCTCCATGGCGGCGCCGATCCGCAACGCTTCGAGCTCCGCAGTGGGGGGCGATTTTCGCAGAGAAGTTTTCGACAGAGGCTCGATGCTCATCGTCCAGCACCTCGGTCCGCCCCTCGGAGACGAACCGCCCCGGCACATAGCACTGCCGGAAGAGTCGAAGGAGTGCGGCAGACATCAACGGTCGGGCAGCCGCCCGGTTCCAATCTGGCGGCCAAAATCAGATGAAAAAACGCTGACGAGGGATCATGATCGGCCGTTTGCTCAGGACGACCAGCAAAACATAGGTCCCGAGCGTGGCAATGAGACTGAGCACGAAACATCCGGCCGATAGTGTAGAACCCTTCCAGTATCCCCCCGAGACCGAACGCGACGCCAAAGGCAGCCGGCTTCACGCTCATGATTGCCGGCAGGAGCGCCAGCAGGAAAATCGAGCCGATGCCGCACAGCAGCAAGAGGGATCGGGATCGCGTCTGGAGGCCGAGAACCCCAGCTTGCAGCACGATCGCCCCGATAGTGGCGAATACCGCCAGCACCACCGCGTTAGTGTAATCGTAGCCGCTCAGCACGCTGTAGACCGAGAGCATCGCCATCCCGCCTCCGACACGAAAGCCGACATAAACGCGATGGGCGCGAAGCGGTAAAGGTGGAGCTGCGAACCACGGGCGCCAGCTCCTCGCCCCGTTTCAGGCAGGCGACGATCGCCCCGGTGTGAACATGACGCCAATTCGATTGGCGCTCCGCCAGCTTACGGTGCAGGGATGAACGGTCTGATCGACGGCGATCAGAAGATCGAATGTTTCCGGGATGCCCACAACGCTGTCCACCTGCAGGCACGCTCCGCACTTGGAGACGTTGCGGATGGTGCAATCCACTACCGAGGTCTTGCGATTGAAAATGATCTTTCCCGCTTTGAGCGCCCGGTGACGTTCCTGCTTGCGCCGGTTTTCCATCGATGCCTCTCGAGCAATCACCTCAGGATCGCCGTCGCGCTGCGACCAAAGCGCACGACACTGACGCTGTCGGCGCGGTCGAGCTTGCCGCCGCGCGAGCTGGCGTCATCGGCTCCGGCCTCGAGCTCGCGCAGGCCGCGCAGCATCAACGAGATCGAGCCGAGGCGCCGGGCCAGCGCCAGCGTTTCCGCCTGAGCAGCCGCGAGCTCGAGCGTTGCGATCTTGCCGATGACCACCCGCTGGCCGTTCTTCTCCTCCACCGTCTGATCGATGGCGAGTACACGCACGTTGGTCAGGATGGTCTCGCTGTGAAATGTATCCTCGCCGGCAGATTTTTCCAGTGGAGATGGCGCGCATTCCCGGTCTGATCAGCGCCGCCATATAGCCGGAGCCGTCCGCCCGGATCAGCTTGGCCTTGAGGATCGGCTCGCCGCTGATGAAGCCCGCGCGCGTGATGGAGCCGGCGATCTGATTGACGGCGCCGGGATTCTCGGTCTGCCGGAAATATTCGGAGCTCGCAGCGGCTATCGGCCAGGGCTGCCATTGCACTTGCTCTGGAGTCAACCGGCGCCCGGTTTCGATGTCGGTCCGGGCTACGAGAATATCGATCATAGCGACCTGGGGCGGGGGCGCAGAGGCTGGCGCCGCAGGTTGCTCGGATCGCGTGACCAGCAGGGCGGCAACTCCGCCGGCACTCAACGCCAACACCAGCACCGCGATTTGCGCGCGTCTCATTCTCTCTATTCCGGTCGGTACGCTGCGGAGTCAATCAAACAAAGGTCAATGTACGGTTAAGAAATAATCCGATCTTCGCTCCGGGGACTCGCTCCCAGGCGCCTGACTCCGTGGATATCACCCATAATGCAGGGGATCGGCGGATTTGAGGTTCGACCAGCTCGAAGCTCTTCGTGGTTAAAGACCCGGCGACGCCACTAAGAAATCCAACGTTTGGTATGTCGCGCCAAGGAAGATACTCGTTTCAAATCCGGTATTTGCTTGGAGGTTCGTCATCTCGAGCTACAGCTGCGGACTGGAATTGAGCCCGCGTTAATCCTAATTGAATTCCTTTTCTGAAATCGTGAGTTTAACAAGGCAAAATCCACGGCAATTACGTACTACACACCCATCATGAAATTCCCAAAATCGGTCCTTCCTACTCGCCGTCGGCACAGCGATGCTCCCGGCGCATTGATCCTCGGCGGCTCACGCGGCAGGCTCGCGGTCGCCCACAGCCTCGGCCGGCAGAATATTCCAGTTTGGTTTCGTGATCACCCGATCGTCCAATACTCACGATTTTGTCAGCCGCAGCATCCGTTGGAATGGCTCGAACGACAAAGCCGCCGTCGATCATCTGTTAGGCCTCGCCAAGGATCACCGTCTCAACGGATGGTACTGATTCCCTGCGGCGATCAAGAGATGCGTCTGGTGTCGCAAAATCACAGCGAACTCTGCTCTGAATTCCGCATCGCGACACCACCTTGGGACATCATCCAATGGGCTTATGATAAGCGATTGACGTACGACCGCGCCGAATCCGCCGGAATCCACCTCGAAGCCTCCACCCACCGCAAGCCTCCTTACGCTTCCACCACCACGTATTCTTGCTCGACGGTGACTGCGAAGGTCTCGGCCCGATACGGGCCCTCGACCAAGCTGCGGCCGGGTTCGATCCCCACATCGTAGGTTTTGGTCCGAATCCGCGCCGGATCGCACCAGGATTTTCCGGTGCGCACGTCGAATTCCCAGCCGTGCCAGGGACAGCGCAGGATCTCGCCCTCACGACTGTAGCGATAGTGGCCGGGCTCGCTCGATTCGACTAGCCCGATCAATCGCCCTTCGCACAGATTGCCGCCCTGGTGCGGGCAGCGGTTCAAGAGCGCGAAAAATTCGCCTCCGATGTTGAAAATCACGATGGCGCGGCCGTCGACATTGACCAGCTTGCGGCTACCGGGCGGTAGTTCCCGCGCCGGCGCGACCACGTGCTTGCTCATCCAGCGAGCCCGTACACAGCCTTGGCGTTGTCGAGAAACACCTTGCGGCGCTGGTCGTCGGTGAACGGCAGCGGCAAGGCGCGTGCCGGATCGTCGAAATCCCAATGCGGGTAGTCGGTCGCGAACAGGAGCCGGTCCCAGCCGATCCATTCGATAATATCGAGCAAGTGCCTGCGCGGCTCCGGCTCCTCGACCGGCTGCGTGGTGATCCACACGTGCTCGCGGATGTATTCCGAGGGCGGGCGTCGGAGATGCGGCGTCTCGTCCCGCAACCGGTTCCAGATCTTGTCGAGCCGCCATTTCAGCGCCGGCAGCCAGGCGAAGCCGGCTTCGATCAGCACCAGCTTCAACCTTGGAAATTGCTCGAACACGCCTTCGATCACCATGCTGGTCAGCAGCGACTGGCAGCACTGCGAATGCCCGACCATCTCCTCGATGTAGTAGGAGGGCCAGCCGCCGCCGGTCACCGGATAGCCGCCGTAGCCGAATGCATGCACGCCCACGGGCAAGTTCGCGCGCTCGGCCGCCGCGTAGATCGGCCAGTAGCGGCGCTGGCCGAGCGGTTCCGCCGTGCGGCTGAGCAGCAGCACCTGGGCGAAATTGGGATCGCCGGCACGCTGCTCGATCTCGGCTGCGGCGCCGGGTCCGTCCTCGTAGTGCACGAGCACCGAGGCCTTGAGCCGCGGCTCCTTGCTGGTCCATTCCGCGACCTGCCAGTCGTTCACGGCACGGCAGTAGGCTTGGGCGAAGTCGCCATTCTGCAGCCCCTGCCCGCTCCGCAACGGGTTCAAGATCCCCAGCGCGACGTGATTGGGGTCTAGGTGCTGTTTGCGCATGAATTCGAGATCGCTGCCGGGCTTGCCGCCGCTCGGCGGAAATGCATCACGGCGCGAGGCCTCGGGTTGCCCCTTTGGATAGGCCGGCCCGCTCTCGTATCCCTGCCGCGTGCGCAAGCCATAGGTCTCGAGATGCCGCTGCCAGCGGCTCTCCAGGAACGGATAGAGCTCCTTGGGCGATTTCGGATACGGATGGATGTCGCAATCGGCGATTGCCTGCGCGACGGCCTGCTGGCCGGCTTTGCGAACGGCGACTTGGACGTTCATCGCACCGCCTCCTCGAGCCGCGGATAGGTCTGCTGCGGGTTTTCTATCATGATTTTGCGCACCAAGTCGCCCGGCAATGCCTCCGGGAGCGCTGCATCGCCGTCGAACTGCCAGTGCGGATAGTCGGTCGAGAACAACAGCAGCTCGTCGCAGCCGATGTGGTCGAGAATCCGCGCGAACGCATTTCCGGGCGGAGCGTCGATCGGCTGCAGCGTGAACCGCACGTTGCGGCGCACGATCTCGATCGGCGAGACGTCGGTCCAGGGTATCTCGGTGCGCAGTCCGCGCCAATATTTGGTCAGCCGCCACAGATAGGCAGGCAGCCAGGTAATGCCGGATTCGGCGAGAACCACGTGCAGGTTCGGGAATTTGCTGAATACGCCCTCGCAGATGAGACTGGTGAGCTGCGTCTGGAACGCGACCGCCTGCGCCGCATAATCTTCGGTCAAATAGGACGGCCAGCCGACCGAGGTCACCGGATGGCGGTAGGCGCTGCCGGCATGGATGCAGATCGGCAGCGCGTGCCGTTCCGCCGCCGCATAGACCGGCCAAAAGGCGCGCTTGCCGAGCGGCACTTCTCCCATCGCCGGCACGAGCACCTGCACGAACCGCCGGTCGGCCGCGCGGCGCTCGATCTCGTCGACCGCCATTTCGGGATTCTGCAGCGGCACCACGATCGAAGAGCGCAGCCGCGGCTCGCGATCGAGCCATTCCCGCGCGATCCAGTCGTTGAGCGCCCGCGCGAAGGCCGCCGCCAAGTCCTCGCTGAACAACAGATGCACGCCGTAGAGGCAATTGCAGATCGCGACGCTGGTGCCGAAGCGGGAGAGCGCCTGGCTGCGGATGGATTCGAGATCGGATCCGGGCCTGGCGTTGCCGGTGCGCCAATCCGGCCGCGCGCTGATCGGCGCATGCTGCGGATAGGCGATCGAATGGAGCTCATGCACGCCGCGTTGCACGACGGTCTCGCGCCAGTGACCGCTGAGATACGGCAGCAGCGCATCCATTGCCGGCACGGCCGGATGGATATCACAATCGATGCCGCCACGCTCCACGCTCATCGACTTTCCGATTGCCAAACCGCGCTGAGGTAGGGGTCCCAACGGCCCACAATGCAAATTCCTCGCCTTCGTAGTAATATAGTCCCGGCGAAATAGTTTCAAAGCATGGGATCGAATGAGGCGATGGGAGTTCATTGGGCTTCTCGGTGCTGCCGCAACGTGGCCGCTCGGCGCCCAGCGCCGCAGCCGGGCCAGCTGTGTCAGAACCCGAACGCATAGACCCGCCCATCGGCGGCGACATAGAGCCGATCCTCGGCGGCGATCAGCGTCTGGAACCGGCGAACGCCGGCCATCGCCTCTTGAGACCCGCCGCCGGTGAACAGCGGCTCACCCGTATCGCCCGCAAAGCCGTGAAGCCGGTTGTCGCCTTCGGCACCGACGATCCATACGATGGAATCGGAGCGCCCGTCGGTGGTGGTGACGATAGGAGCCCCGGCGCCGCGCAGCGCCCCGCACCACGCTGTTGCAATACTCGGCGGCGCGCCGGCGCGAATGTTCAACACGGTGAGACCGTTCTCGGTGCCGGGTTTCGGGCAGTGCGCTCCCGCGCCCTGAAATGCGACGAACACGCCGTCGACCGCCGGATAGGCCGCCGGTGCCGTGCGGATCGCATTCTTGGCGACGATCTCGGCCACGAGGCTGCCGCCGATGCCGCCGAGATCGTTGCGGTCGAGCAGATAGGCGTGACGGTCCTTGCCGAGCGCGAGGACGATGGCCTGCGTGCCGCTCGCCGCCGGCAGATCGAGCGGGATGGGATTGGTGCCGCCGAGATCGGCGTCGGTCTCGTCGAGCTCGCGCCAGTACGGCGGCGCGAAGAAGTCGCGTTTGTCCTGCGATCGCTGCAGATCGGGCGCGAGGCGAAATACCGCCTCCCCGTCAGCCCAGCTCGTCACGCCAAGCGTGTTGCCGGTCGCCACGAACAGCGATTTCCCGTCGCTGCTGATCCCGCCCGGCGCCCAAATGCCGCCGCCGCGCCCCCGCGTCGCCCAGCTCGCGATCTTCCGCGGGTCCTTGAGCGAGATGCCCAGTACCAATCCGCGATACTGGCCGCAGTCTCCGAAGTGACCGCCGAACGGCAAGTAGAGCGTACCGTCGAGAATGCTCAGTGCGCTGCGTTGGTTCTGGTCACGGGCGTTGAAGCTTTGGCGCCGAGCCTCGAGCGCTTCGGTCACGTCAACCGGCCAGCCGGGCAGGACCACGCCGTCTTTTAGCGAGAGCGCAAAGATCCGGTGCCGCGGCCCTGCTGCGCTCTCCACCATCGCGTCGAGGTAGAGCGCCTCGCCGATCTCGTCGATCACTGGCGTGCCGGTGATCCCCAGCGGGTTGATGTTGCCGCAGCCGAGCGCGGAACGGGCAACCGCCTTGCCGACGGCGCGCTGCCAAATTTCCTTGCCGCTGGCCGCATCGAGCGCGAACACTTTGTTCTCTTCGGTCGCGACCAGCAGCATGCCGGAACTCGCACCAGGCACACGCCAGTAGAGCGGCTGGGCGTAGACGTGCCCGGAAACGGAGGCGTGAAATCCGCGGTCCAGATGCAGGGAGCGCGCCTTCTCCCGAGTGAGCCCCGGGACGACAAAATTGCCGCTGCGATCGGCTCGGCCGTGGTACGTCGGGACCGCCGCCTGCTGGGCCGCCGCCCCATGCACGGGCCAGCACGTTGCGGGGATCGAGGTCGCGAGCAGCAGGGCATAGAAACGCTTCATCGAAAACGCCCTCATGTGCGGCGAATCACGTTTCGACATCGGCGGCCCCAGCACGAGTCGCTGTGGCAACCGGTGACCCGAGCGATGGTTTCGTGCCTCCGCCCGTCCGCTGTTTCCCTGGGGTACGCCCGGTTTCCGGTTGAAAATTCATCTTGTAGAAGCCAGAGACTTGGCAGCACCCCGAAAAATCGTCTATGTCATTCAAGTGCCTGGGGGAAGGCGATGCGTGGCGGAGCGATGGGGCGGCAAACAAGTTCGGCAGGGCGGACCCTTGCGGCTGGCCGAGGCTGGCGTGTTTTTCATACTACGGGTGCGCTCATTCTGACAGCAACCCTCGCGGTGCCGGTGCAAAGCGATGCCGCCGCCAAAGCCGGCTCTCCAATCCAGGCCGAGCATCGTAAACAGGCCAAATCCAAGCACAGCGTCCACCATCACCATCACCGTTTCCTGCACGGGCCCGATTACCAGCCGCCCTATGCGGATATTGTGGTCGACGACAATTCCGGCGAAGTGCTGCACGAGACCAATCCGGATAGCCCGCGGCATCCAGCGTCACTAACCAAGATCATGACGCTCTACCTACTGTTTGAGCAGCTGCAGGCCAAGAAGCTCGGCCTGGATTCTCGCCTCCAGGTTTCCCCCCATGCGTCGGCGCAGGCGCCGACCAAGCTTGGCCTCAAGCCCAGTGACACAATCAGGGTCGAGGACGCGATCAAGGGCATCGTGACCCGCTCGGCTAACGACGCCGCGGTCGTCATCGCCGAAGCGATCGCCGGCAGCGAGCGTGAATTCGCAGCGCTGATGACGCGCAAGGCGCAAACTCTCGGCATGACCAACACGGTCTACGTCAATGCCTCGGGTCTACCGGCCGATGCCCAGATCACCACCGCGCGCGAGCAGGCCGTGCTCGGCCGCACCATTCAGGAGCGCTTTCCCGAATATTACCGCTATTTCGCTCTCCCGAGCTTCCAATACCGCGGCATGTCGATCAGCAATCACAATGCGCTGCTGCGGCAAATGGAGGGCGTCGACGGCATCAAGACCGGCTATACGGAGGCCTCGGGCTATAACCTGGTTTCATCTGTGCGCCGTGAAGGCCGGCATCTGGTTGCCGTCGTCCTCGGGGGACGCTCGAGCGGCGCACGCGATTCCCGCATGCGTCAGCTGATCCAAGATTATATACGCCGTGCCTCCGCGATCCGAACGGCGCCCTCGATCATTGAGGCCACCGAATCCGCGGGCGACGTACCGAGCAAGACCGCGCTGCCCCTGCCCTCCTTGGACAACGAGCCGTCGCCGAACGCGATTCCGGCAACGGCAGAACCCGCTGCGGTTTCGCTCGAACACACACCTTAAGCATGCGATGCGGCCGATTGGCCCTGCGCCCGCCCGCACAATTTCCTCGGCTCAAGGCCGACGGATCGCGCAGGCGCTTACGTGTTTCGCATGGATCGCATTCGCGGCGAACCCACTTCATCCCGAGGAGCTCAAGCCCAAGCTCGGCACCGCAGCGATTTCACTGCAGCAATCGCACGAATACCTGCGAAGCCATCCGGCTCCGGATTATTGGGCCTTGAG
>WNFY01008053.1_pt1 | contig 18067 bp, 19 predicted proteins | sample 5400091 | NCBI WGS metagenome assembly WNFY01 (sample SAMN13153364, study PRJNA577476) | soil metagenome | isolation source: 60 cm soil or saprolite under grassland replicate 1 | place: USA:California | collected 2016-06-15
CTTCAGCCCGCTCTCGGCGAGGCCGTGCTCGCCAAGGGCTATTATCACTACGCCTGCCTGAAGGATTACGACACCGCGGTGCGTTACCTTGAGCAGGCACATTCGCTTCTGCCTAATAACAGCCGGATTCTTCAATCCTTGGCCGATGTCGAGCGAACCCGAGGCGAATGGGACCGGAGCGACGCCTACTTCAACGAAGCTGAGCGGCTCGACCCGCGCAACGTTAACTTACTCACCCAGCACGCCCTTTCCCTGATCGTTGTACGTCGCTTCCCCGACGCGCTGCGAAGACTTGATCAGGTTCTCGATCTTACACCGGACGACGTTGACACCTCCGTGATCAAGGCCACTATCGCGCAAGCCGAGGGCGATCTGCCCCGAGCTGCTTCTCTTCTGGCTCCGCTGCATCCGAACGCCCACGACTTCGGCGCGTGGGAAATACAAACTTACCAGGCGATCTTGGAGCGCCGCCCTGCACAAATCACCCCTCGGCTAAAGGAAATACTTGGCAAGCCTGATCCAGCGTTGGGTTTCCTTAATGGCGAACTGCGCTTTTGGTTAGGCTGGGCGCAACAAGTCGCCGGCGACCATGCCGCCGCCCAGCAAAGTTGGCGACAGACGCGCAGCGAACTCGAGCCATTGCTCAAAGAACAGCCGCAAAATGCGGAACTCATGAGTGTTCTCGCGCTGGCCAACATGGGCCTCGGCGACAAACCGGCCGCACTGGCTCTGGCCGAGCAGGCGATGGCCGCGAACCCGGTCGAGAAAGACGTCGTCAATGGTCCGTTTGCACTCGAGATCCTCGCCCGAGTGGCGGCGCAAACCGGGGAGTCCGACCGCGCCATCGCCGCTTTACAGAAACTACTCTCGATACCGTACTTTGGCGCATTCACCACTACGCCGCTGACTCCCGCGCTGCTCCGGCTCGATCCAATGTTCGATCCGCTTCGGAATGATCCGCGCTTCCAAAAACTCGTCGTCTCGCCCGCGCTGAAACCGGCGAACAAATGATGCGGCGCGGCGAACGCCAGCAAGCTCCTCGCGGAGCGACCTAATCGGGCTTAATTCGACATGGGGGCCGTCACGAACTGACGCCCAAAAGCACGAAATCTATTTTGTCCGAGACCATGGAAACTCGGGTTTCGGTGCGTGCAACCGCCTTGCACAAATTGTCGGCCCCGAACGCGTTGAATCGCGGCTGCAAGATCACAAAGCAAGGCGTTAGACCGTGCTCTTGATAGTAGAGTATGACAACATTCGCGCAACAGAGTGTAGCATGCGGTAACTGTGGCCACCTGTTCACCCATCAGACCCTTGCCAGCACCTACACTTTCGGTTCTCCGGATCTGGATACACGACCGCCGGAATTGCAGCGTTCCACAATGCATGCGTGGATTCAGCGTTGCCCATCCTGCGGTTACTGCTCTCGCGATGTGGCAGAGTTTGACCACCGGTTTCGACCAGTGATGGAGGGCGCCGAGTATGGCTCCCAGCTGGCGGATTCTCGCTACCCGGAGCTTGCCTCTACATTCGTCTGTGCAGGAATGCTCGCGGAGGCGGGTGGGCGGCAAGCGGACGCTGGTTGGGCCTATCTCCACGCGGCTTGGACTTTGGACGACGCGAATAAGGACGAGCTTGCTAGGGTTTGGCGCCGGAGGGCTGCCGACAAGTTTCTTGCTGTTCTTAACGACGGGCAGTTATTCGCAGAGCAGCCGGGCGCATCCGAAGCCATCGTGACCGACTGCTTGCGCCGCGCCGGTCGCGGGACCGAAGCACTGCAAGTCGTAGAGCGAGGTTTGAGCCAAAGTTATGACGATGTCATTCATAAGATTCTGGCGTTGGAGCGAAAACTTATCCAGCGTGGGGATACGCGCCGACACTTAATCAAAGAAGCATTTGAAGCTAGATAGGTAACAGCCTAACAACTCGGTGCCCCCGTTTGCCCGAGTCCTCGGCAGCAGTGCTTCACCTAGTCCCAGCCGCTCGAACGCACGGAATCACGACTGCAAAGTTATCTTTAAGCAGGATTTGCAGTATGCCTTCGTACAATACTGACTACGATTTCACGTAGCGAAGGCCATGAAGGCCACATTGTGTATTGCCCTGCTCGCGTTGGTACCGGTGTCCGTGCCGTTGGCTGGCTCGGCAATTCTTTTCCTTCGCGGAAAGACTGTGGCTTCCTTCCTGCAGCTAGTCGGTGCAGGATGTCTGGCGGTGGTCGTCCTTGCTCATATCTGCGAAGCGCTTCGTCTGTTTCCTTGGATGCCCGCGCGGGGAAGGGTTCGAACGGCGCTCCCCGCGGAAATCACGGAAAGACAAAAGAGAGCAAGACCATCGGGCCGCGCTGGGCGGCAACGAATCGCGTGTTGACAGCGAAGATCTGGCTGGTGCCCATGGGCGACGGGACGGAGCCCGTCCTAACCATTGTTTGCTGCTCGTCGTGGCAAGCGCCACCAGACGATGGAGACGCCACCACTGCAAGGGGTGCCGGCACAGCACCTTTGCAGTGGTGGAAAAGTTATTCAGCGGCGTTTTAACGCCATACCCTTGTTGCTGTCCCTTCAAACACTGCTGGCACTGAATCATATTTTGCTTCGCAGCCGCCAAGATGAAACGGGACACCTCTGCTATACCGCTAAGGCAAAGAATTCCTTGCGCTCCTCGTCTCGCCGCCTCCCAGCTCGCGGTCATTTTCCCTCGGCAATCTTGCGCCGTCGTTCGTCCTCGCCCTCCTGCGTCGTCGGCATATCCATGAGCGCCTCACGATGGGCTGCCATGAGTTTCGCCCGCGTCACCTCATCCATTGACAAGCATCTTGTCGCCCGTCTCGATGTTGGTCAGTGCTTCCCCCGGTGTCTTGAAGGTGGCCGGCATGTGCGCCCTGAGCATCTCGATCTGCAATCGATTATCGAACTTACGAACGTGATCCACGAGGATGCCCTGCCAATAAACAGGTTCCATGTCGCCTTCGAGGGCACGCTGCATACATCGGGTGTGCAGTAAATCAATGGCGTGCGCCTTCGCTGCCTCGGCTTGCGCAGCGAAACCCCGGTCCTCTTTGAGGTGATAGTCCGCCGTGTGATGATCGATACGCGCAAGTTTACTGGCCATCGCTTTCGAGCCGCTCATTGCGTAAACGGCCAGCCATCGGGCGCTCCATGCGATCGCGACGCGCACGCGCACGCGCGAGTCCCTCTCCCCCCGTTGCTCCAATACTCGCTCAGTATGTTTTCCGGCTTGATGTGGCCGACACTCGTTGCTAAAGGAATTTTCTGTGACCGAGACAAGTTCAGGCATGTCGGAAGAGGTCGTCTGGCGCGGCACATCGTCGCAATGGAAAAATTTTGGCGTATATCTTTTGTGCGGCCTCTTTTGCTGGCTCATCGTGCCCATCTTTTTCGCGCTAGCCCGTTATCTCCAAACGAAATGCAAAATTTTCGAGCTAACGACCCAGCGCTTAAAGATCACGTCTGGCGTTTTTACCAAGGTTACGGACACGCTTGAATTGTATCGGGTGAAGGATATTGAAACGCGGCAGCCGTTTCTTTCTCGATTGGTCGGCGTTGAGAATGTGCAGATGAATACATCAGACACGTCGTCGCCATTTGTTTTCATCGAAGCTGTTCCGTCGAGCGTTGGACTCGCGGACAAATTACGCAATCAGGTCGAGATCATTCGGCAACAAAAACGGGTGCGTGAGATCGACATCGAGTAGCGATGCGCTGAGTGGTTTTTTTACGCGCCGCGAACGCGCGTAAAACGATGCTCTGGAAATCGGCTACGCAAAGTCTTACAGCTGTTCACACGATGCCGTGATTCGCGTTTACGATGAAACTGGAAACGTGATCGAAGCACACGAGCACATCGGCAATTTCAAAGAGTGGTGAGAATTGCCTCGACCTCTCGGTCGTTTCTTGATTCACTCACCTCGAAATTTTCCTTCAACTCCATTTCCGAAATGAAAACGCTCGCGCTTTTTTTAATCTTCTGTTTCGGATCGCTCGCCTTTGCCGATGACTTCAAGACGATTGACGGGAAAGAGTACAAAAACGTCAAGGTAAGTCGCGTCGAACCTGATGGGATCGTGATTACGTTCTCAGGCGGCATCGTCAAGATTCCTTTCACGGAGCTATCGCCCGAAATTCAAAAGAAATATGGCTATGATTCGCAGGCGGCAGGCGCGTACTCCGCTGAGCAGAACGAGCAGCAGGCCGCGCTTGCACAGCAGAGAAAAGCCGATGAGCAACGAAGACTCGAAGAAAGGCAGAAATATTGGAGCGAGCATCCCGCGCCTCAACAATCCCAAGCGCAACCGCAATCCGCCGCCTCTTCTATGCACGGCAGCGTGCTCGATCAGCGGCCAGCTGGTTCATCTAACGTGCAAGGCAGCGCTTTGGATGCGCGTCCAGCAGGCCCGCAGTTGTTGATCTACGGAAAAGTCCTCAACGTCGTTGATGAAGGGCTTTTAATCAGCGTTCGCGAAATCCCGAACATAATCGGCAGTGAACGAATTCCAAATCGCGCGAAGGTGCTTCTTATCGGAAATTTCCCGGGATTCTATGACGACGATAAGATTCAGGCGACTGGTACGTTGATCGGATCATATGAATACACGACGGTAGTGGGTTCCAGAAGCCACACACGCGCTCTTAAAAATGTCTCCGTCAACAAGCTCACAGAATTCCCGCCTAACGTCATGGACTGACGGCACGAAATCGCCGATTCGAGTTCCATGAACGCAGTCAACTTTTCATCTGCGCGAACGATTACGCGCTTTCCGTCGCCATGGTGCGCGTCTGCAATCCAGATCGTTCGCCCGTCAGAATCCACGGCTGAGACGCAGCCCCAGCTCCAACCGGCTTAGGGATTGTTGACGACTTGCGGTGCGGGTTTGCTCGCTTCAAGCTGGTCGCTCACTTTCTGGAGGCCCGCAGTTAGCTTTTCAACCTGTTTCTCTAGCTCCTGCACCTTGTGATGCTCTTTGAGGAACTCGTTAAGCAACATCGCATTCACAGCGTCATACCGCACGGTGTAGATCTCGCCGTTTTCGTCGCGCACCACTAGGTCGGGGTTCACCTCGGCCACTTCCTCGGCGATCAAACCAAACTGCGGCGTGCCGGTGCTGTCGCTCTTATAATGAAACGTTACCGGCTTGAGGCCAAGGATGGCTTCGCTGGTTTGATCCATCGGTTTAATCTCTTTCTTAAACCGCCGCGAGGATGGCGCTTGCGTGCCGAGTTGACCGTTGGCGTTTATAGTTACGGCCAAAGGTACCCCGCCCTGGCTCACGTTGTAAATGCCAGCGATAAAGGTCCGATCCTGGTGAAGATTGTCACCGATGCGGATGGTATTGTCCTCGGCAACAACACCAGTGTTGCCGATATCGATATTATCAATGCCGAGGCTGAGGTTGCCGCCGGCGTCCGCGCCCAATGCGATATTTCTGAAGCCGTTCTGAAGGTTAGCGAGGGCATCAGCACCAATGGCCGTGTTAGCGGCGAAGGTGAAACTGCTGCCGATGTGGAGCGCGCCAGCACCGACAGCCGTGTTGCTGAAGCCGCTATTGTTGCTGACGAGCGCTTGCCCACCGACGGCGGTGTTGCCGGGGCCGGTGGTGTTGGCACTGAGGGCAGCAGCCCCGATAGCTGTGTTGTCCCAGCCGAGGGTGTTGCTATAGAGCGCTCCAGCACCAACTCCCGTGAGGTCGTGGCCGGTGGTGTTGAAGTAGAGGGTGCGAAAACCAACGGCCAGATTGGCGTCGCCGGTGTTGTTGAAGAGTGCCTGGGTCCCAACCGCCATGTTAAAGTTGCCATGGATGTTGTTTTCCAGCGCCCGAGAACCAAACGCCGCGTTGTAACTGCCGTTAGTAGTTTTCGAGAGCGCATTCGCACCCACGGCCGTATTGTTGATGCCGGTGGTGAGGCTATGGAGGGCGTTTGTCCCTTCAGCCGTGTTGTTGCCGAGATAGCCTCCGTCCGGGGCCGGAACAACCGCTTGCGCTCTTGGCAAAAGTGCAAAGCAGGCGAGCAGCAGTGGGATGAGAAGTGGCAGAATTGTTGTTTTCTTGGATTGAGTCAGCGGATTCATGGTTCTTCCTTTCTGTTTCCCCGCTACGTTTGATTCTGCGATTGCAGGTCTGGAAGAGGCGAAGAACCTAGCGGGGGAAAAGTCCTCCGCCTGATTCAGATCCGTTAGCGACGTCGAGTTTGGAGAAAATTACGCCACCTCGTCAAGCCAAAAAGCCGCAACCCCGAATCGCCGATTCAAGTTCCACAAACGCAGTCAGCTTTTCATCGGCACGCACAACGAAACGCTTTCCGTCGTCGCGATGAGCGTCTGCAATGAAGATCGTTCGCCCTTCGCGATCCACGGTTGCAACACAGCCCCACGTCCAACCGGCTTTGCTGAGATTGTCCGCGATGATTTCCCAGTACTTCATTTAGCAAGATCGGTGGCGTCAACCGGGATTTCGTAATCGGTGTCGCCGTAATGAAAGCGTACGTTGTCGCCGTCGCGTGAGATGAATTGTAGATTGGTTCCAGCTTCAATGGTGATGGTACCATATTTAGTTTGAACGGCCACCGACTTGACGAGCGTCATTATGGTCGCCACAGAAGGCGTCGCCGAGAGCTTTTCGTCGGCACTAACACGAGAGTGATTATCTTTGCCCTGTTTATTGGGAACAAACTCGGCTGCTCGGCGCTGTGCGTCTGCTGTTGACTCATGATCAAGTTGCGACGCCACAGAGCCTAAGCTCGCCCGCACCCCAGCGTTACCCTGAGCCGCAGCTAGACTTAACCAAACGTAAGCCTCTACAACGTCTTTCGGTGCGCCGCGACCATTTAATAAGCATATGCCGAGGTTATTTTCTGCGTATGGTTCCCCTTGCTCAGCGGCCTTACGATACCACTCGACCGCTGTGGCGAAGTTACTTGGAACGCCCTCACCGTTGGCATACAAAACACCAAGGTTGTTCTGGGCGACCGCATCCCCTTGCTCTGCGGCTTTATTATACCACCTCGTAGCCTCCGTGAAATCTTGCGGAAGGCCGTGCTGGCCGCCACTGTAATACAAGCCAAGACTCGTTTGTGCGTAAGCATCCCCTCGTTCCGCAGCTTTGCGATACCGCTTAACGAATTCTACGTCTTTTGCCCGCAGCTGCGTTTCTCTTGCTTTCTGAGCAACACTTGCCGTCATTTTGGCAACGCCTTGAATTAGAACAGTACCGACGCCAACCACTGCAATTAAGAACGCGGCGAACAGCGCGTAGAACACAAATCGAACAATCACGCGTCGACTTGTTGACTCACGAAAAACGGCCCAAGCAAGTAGCCCACCGACTGCCGCGATGATAGCGTCGATCAAGAACAGCCTGCCGAAGTCAACCCGCATTGTTGTATCACGTGTCGTATCGAAAACGAAAAACCAGCCATGTGAAGCATTGCGGTAACTACCAAGAATCCAGGGCGGATAAATCCAGCTCGCAAGCAAAACAAGGATCGTGGCAGCTATGACTGTTTTTGTCGTTAAGCGCCGGTCAACAAAGTCAGAAATTGCGCGCAAAGCTCTGCGCGTTCTCCCAACGCGTTGCTGCTTCTGTTGTAATTCGGTCAAAGGCTGGACGGCGAGAACTGTGACGAATTATTCGGCATTTTGGAAGCGGAATGATTCGCGCGTGACTCTTTCAAGTTCAAGAAACGCTGTCAGCTTGTCGTCGGCGATGACGGTGAATCGCTTTCCGTCCTTACAGTATGCGTCCGCTGTATAGAGCACGCGACCAGTCGCATCAATCTCGGATGAACAGCCCCACGACAAACCGGACGCGCTGAGTTTTTCGGCGATGATCTCCCAGTGTTTCACGCCGATGGATTGTGCCCGTTTTGTCTCCACACGGCAATCACAAAATGATATGAACCGGCGCAATGTCGCGTGTAACAACGCCCGCGGTTGCCACTATCGCTCTCTTTTGCAGTACGGCAGCGGCAGCACCGCCGCGACCGCTTGTTACTTTCGCGTTTGGCCCGGCACAGGGGCGTTTTCCCCTTTAATGGTGAAGTCGCAGGTCACCGGATAATGGTCGGATGCATCTGACGGTGTGATCAGGGCAGGTCGTGAGGCGGCGTTCACACTGAACAAGTAGTCGAAGGTCCGAAACGACCACAGTCCCGGTGGTATTCGCATCAATGCTGTTCGAGGTTATAGAGTCCCAATCTGCGGGCCCGCTCACGGAAACTGAACTCCCTAATATTACGTTTGGCGTTCCTGAAACGCCAGTTTCCCTCAAGATGAACCCAATCGGTGTGCCTGGTACAAAATCACGGTAAACAACCGCGGGATTCGCACCGCTCGTAAGACCAACGCCTGCGTAGGTGCGCCCTGGTTGCGCATTCACCACCGGACTAAACCGGCCCGGGTCTGAAACGACGAAGACCCTGCTCCCAGTGGAGTCTGTACCAGTGAATGCAATAAGCCCTTCTTTATTGATCGCGATGTTAGGATCGATTGAGAGGAGACCCGAAGCGCTCGTGCGTGCCATGACTGTTAATTTCGCAGAGGCCGCCTGGAGGCGCGCCGTCGAAACCACACACATGAGGAGGCCGCCGACTAAAAAAATGTAATGACGTTGGGTTGATGCCGCTAGCGATGCAGTCAGTCTGGTCACATTTAGTTTTTGCTCATCAAAGTAAAAAAGTAACCGACAGGTCAAGAGAATTTTATATGCCGCCCATTGCTCGCGCTCCGCGACACGCCCAAATTCAGCGGGAGCCGTTCGTTCCAGATACCAAACCTTGCCGCGCCAATCGCGGTCATTCAAAATCGAATCAACGATTCGCACTCTGCCTTTCGCTCGCGCACGATGCGTCTCTGCCAAAAATGTCGCATTCCTTGCGCAGTAGCGATGGAAGCTGCGGTTCCTCAATCCGTTGTTCTCGGTCGGCGCATACATATGAAAAGCCTCACCGGCGCTTGAGGTGTTGACATCATGTTGACGGCATGCCTTCCCTTGATCTGCCTGCTGTTCCACACATCTTCCATGTTGCACGTAATTAACCAAGTCTGGGAACACCCTCATCAGACTGTTCAGGTTCTGGCTCTGCCGTCTCGTTTGAAGCCCTGATCCAGTCAGTAACCCATTTTGGCTGCCGTCGAGGTTCTTGCGGTGCTGGCTCAGACTGCTCAGGCTGCTTCTCACACGCCTCTATGGTTTCAGCTTCACGTATCGGCTCTGCTGCTGTGTTGCCTGCAGGCTCCTGAACTAACAGCCCCGTTGGAGCGATTTGCGTCGAATTACGCCCTGCAAGGTGTTGAGCATCTTTGGTGGTTGCAAGTATGCGTCGCCGCTGTTCCCGCAGCGACCGCATAATTTAGCACGGCTTTTCCCTTCAAAACTTGTAATCCATCATCACTCAAACTCAATTTTCATCACCGGATGAATTTCCCATGCCGCGTAGCCGAGAAGATACTTTCTCCGGTTTGATTGGTCTTTGGGCGCATGTCCAATGTCAAAAAACGCTTTTCCGACAACGGTGATGATCGGCGGATCAGCGACGTTCAGCTTCTTAGCAGAGCTAGTGTGAAAAGGGAATCGGGTTCGTGTCCAACTGAAAACCATATTACGAATCTCACACCACTGCGGTCTCTCCGGTACTTCGCAGACGACGATTCCCTGTTTGTCTCCGGTCGCATCTTGAAGCGCATTGTGAATGTCGCCGTCCGTTTCGATTTTGAGAGCAACGACGCGGCCCGTGAGAGCGAACCATTTGTTTTCAATCCCGGTGCGCTCTGATTGTTGAGTCAAACGTACGTCCGGCCCCGGCCAACTAAAAATGTCGCTAGGTGTGACGGCTTGAATCGCGCTCGCATCCGCAGGCGGAGTTGACGGATCGTTCTTCACCGACCAGCGATGTTTGCCGTGTGCACCATTCGCCAGGCCACCATTGTTGATAAACGTGCCGTTACTCGCGGTTGCGTTGATGAAAGTTATGCCAGGACGAGCACCGCTCGCAGGCGCGCCGTTATTCGTGAAGGTACCGTTGCCGGCGCTTGCGTGGTCAATGATCGACGTGGTACCGGGCACAATCGTACCCCCATTATTGATAAATACGCCATTGCCGGCCGTGGAGGTGTCCCTGAACAGAGTGATTCCACCGAAATGGTTACTCTGTCCGTCACCACCGTCGATCGTAAAGGTGCCATTCGCTGCGGTCGAGTTGTTATGAAATTCCGTGAAACCACCTTCTGCTGCGTCTGCGACGCCGGCGTTATTAATGAACGTGCCGTTGGCCGCGGATGACGTATCAAAAAACTCCGTCGATCCTCCAATTTCGTTGAAGCCCGCGCCTCCGTTGTTGGTAAAGACGGTGGAACTCCCGGCGGTCGCGCTGTTGGTGAAAAATATTTGCCCCGATACTCGATTGAGTATTGTGTGCTTCGCACTCGTCGGAATGACTCACGGCGCTTTGTGATTGAATCTCTGACGCGGTCTGATGAAACGAACACTTTTAGCAGTCGTAATCGCTGTCCTGATCTCGCTGATGGTTGCGCCGCACAGCGGGGGCAATCTTCTGCGGTTTCAAGGCTATGCACACGCACCGATTTTCGTGGCCAGTAGCCAGATCGACGTAAAACAACTTGTCTTGCAGACGATCTTCCTAGCAGTCCCGTTGGCGGTGATCGTGAATCTGGAGCCGCGCCGAAAGTGAAAGCGAACCACGTTTATGAAGTCCGCCCGCGACGTGATAAGCGCGGTTTTGGGCTCAATTCCATGAAAACATTACTAACAACGCTACTCAGCTTCACTGTCCTTTCTGCTTCTGCTGTCGTCTATAATTCAGACGGCACGGTACAAAATATTCAGGCGATCCATAACAATCAGGCCGTCGATGGCGACACGATCATGGTTCCGGCGGGGACGTTTAGCTGGACAGCGCGGCTGGTTATCACCAAGGGCATCACGCTGCAAGGGCAGACGACCATCTCCGGTGCCGGCACGGCTAACCCCATCATAAACGACGGGACCATTGTCAGGGATGATACCCCGCGAAGCGGCGCGTACGCGTATATCCTGGCAGCTCAAATGGCGACAGGCACCCAATCGTTTCGATTAACTGGAATTACATTTACGGCTGGAACAACTACGGTTCTTTGCCCTGGCAATGGCCCGATCAGGTTGCACGCCGATACGGAAAACAAAAATATGCGGGTCGATCATTGCCATTTCGATCACCTATACCAGACCAGATGTATTTGGGTAAATGGCGGATGTTTGGGTGTAGCGGATCACAATGTGATGGAGAGGCGAACTGGAATCGGCTCAACTGAGGCATTTCTACTTAGTTCAACCAATGATAGATCATGGGCTGATTATCCCAGGTATGGCACTGACAAATTTTTCTTTGTCGAAGATAATACTATAGAATTTGGCGCCGCGACTGATACCGACACAGGAGCCAGATTCGTTTTCCGTCACAACCATACCATCAACGCGGTAGTCACCGGTCACGGAACCGAAGGAGGCACTATTCGCGGCGGACGCGTTAATGAGGTTTACGATAATACTTTTAATTGGACGCAAGTAAGCCATGTCGTCGAAGGCGGGCAACGATCCGGCACATGTCTATGGCATGACAACATTGCTACCGGGACACCAGCATCTGTTTCTGGTAAAATCTGCACTTTTGGGGACTATCGTCTAAGCTATATTCGGCCCGATCCGCTATGGGGATTAGCAATCGGGACGAGCGTCTGGGACGCAAATGACACGGAAGGCAACGGAACGTTTGTAGAGGGACATCCTCCGTTTCTTTTTGCAAGCGGATCAGCGACCAGGGGAACGACCATTTCCGGCATCTCGGCTACATTTACTGATTCAACACGGAATTGGGCGTCGAACCAATGGGTGGGTTACAGCATTAAGAAGGTAGGTGCTGATACCGCTTATGGCAGCTATATCACGGCGAACACTGCGAATACCATTACTTATTATCATCCGCAAGCTGGCCTAGGATTCAATATTGGCGACCAATATCAAATCCATCGCGTGCTTGTGATGATGGATCAAAACGGTGGCGGTAGAAGCGACCTAATCCAGGGCAGTGCTCCCATCAATACTACAACCGGCACGGCATCTTACGCGCATACCGTGAAAGAGCCATGCTACTCTTGGAACAATATTTACCAACCTACGGGCGCAGTTTTGGGATTTTCCACAGTCGATGCGCAGCCGACACCGAAACTCAACATTGATTACTTCAATCTCGGCGGCGGCTTTCCCGCAGACACGACTCCAGCGGTAGTTTCTTCGCGATACACCGCGGCACTCAACGGCGTTGCTTACACGGGCACGTTTGCTTATCCGCATCCGTTGGTGAGCGGACAGCCAACGCCCACGCCGTCTCCAACGGCCACGCCTAGCCCGACCGTCACAACCAATCCGGCAACGAACATCGCAAGTTTTGCTGCTGCACTCAATGGCTCAGTCAATCCGCGTGGGTCGACCACGACGGTCTATTTCCAATGGGGCACGACAACCAGCTACGGGCACACCACCTCTACGCAGACTCAGACTGGGAATACGTCCCGGCCTATCACTGCCAACATCAGCGGCCTGAGTGCGAGCCACCTTTATCATTTCCGAATTGTAGCCACCAACGGTGGCGGCACCAGCTTTGGCAGCGACAGGACCTTTACCACCCTTAGCGCGACCGGGCCTCCCGTAGTCACGACCAATCCGGCGACCAATATAACTACTTCTTCAGCGAGACTCAACGGCACACTCAATCCGCATGGGTTGACCACGACTGTTCGCTTCCAGTGGGGCACGACAACCAGCTACGGGCACACCACCCCTATGCAGACTCAGACTGGAAATACGTACCGGAACATCCCTGTCAACATCAGCGGCTTAGCTACGCACACTACTTATCATTTCCGAATCGTGGCTACCAACAGCGCCGGAACCAGATTCGGTATCGACAGGACCTTTAAAACACCTTAGTGCCTAGTGATGATCGGAAGAGTGCGATGGTGAGGAACAACGGCAGGCCCTTTGTGCGCACCGCTATTGAAACGCTTTCCGTTGTCGCGATGTGCGTCTGCAATCCAGATCGTTTGGCCGTTGGAATCAATCGCTGACACGCAGCCCCAACTCCAAGCGGGCTTTGCTGAGATTGTTAGCGATTATTTCCCAATACTTCACCTACGCTGAGCGTGGCTCCTCTTGCCAGAACAAGCGGTTGAGCGACTTCAGGCATTTCTACGCCGTTGTGCTTCATGTGTGAGTAAGATCGCGCTCACGGCAAGTAGTAGTATCGCGCCTGTGTTCACTTTCTCAGGCACGGTAGCTGGATTCAGCCCATAAAATGAAATTCCCATAATGGTTACGATGCCGTCGAGAGTCACTATTTGATCGCCCGGACTCAAGAAGCGATCTCCCCGTGGAACAGCATAAATGTTTTCCCAAGGCGTGCCGTCTGCTCTCCTGCCAAATACGTCAATCGTGCTTAACCAGTAGCCGTTCGGTGCACCATTGAAGTTCCACCAAATTGACGCGCTGGGTGTGTCTCCAAGTGTAAACAAATTCGTGAAAAAGTACGTCTCGCCGTTCAGTGCTCCGTACTGACTTACCCAGCCGTTGTAATACGTCGGTGGCGGGCCAAAAACTCCATGGGCGGCTTCATCAAAGAAAATCTGCGTCTGTAAACGGTGAAATGAGGGCGGCAATCCTTGGTCTATGTTGAATCCGCCTAGAGTAAGGTCAATGAGATTTGCATGTGCCGCGCTAACAAGTAGCGCACTGCTAATAAGGATGGTTCGTATAGTTTTCATTTTCTAACCAGAGGGCGCTTTCTTCGCCTCGCCCTCCAATACCTGTCGAACACTGAAATTGGTAAGATCGTTCGCCCGTTAGAATCCACAGCTGAGACGCAGCCCCAACTCCAATCGACTGTGCTGAGTTTGTTAGCGATTATCTCCCAATACTTCACGCGAGCAGATTGTGCCTCTTTTGCTCTCCACACGTCAATCACAAAATCTCGTTAGCGCACGAGCATGCAGGCGATTTCAAAGAGCCATAGCGTGCTTGTCACCGTTCCCCGGATGATTCCGCTTCCTAAATGCGGAATAATTCGGCACAATTTGGTTCGGCGTGGTCTTGGTTTTGGTAGGCGTCGGATTCATAAGCGAAGGACCCAAACATATCCCTGCGTTCGCCGCTTACGCCGCTGGCGCTGTTTTAATTTTACTAACGATTCTCACAGTCATCTGGCTAGTGAGGCGCCGTTGAGCATTTTGGGCGAGTGTGTCCATCGCGATTGAAAAACAGCGCGTCCATTTGATGCGAGGCTTTTGAGGCTCGGAGCCGGATTCGGCTGCGCCAAGTTTTTCAGCCGCTCACACAATGCTGTAATTCGCGTTTAGGATGCGGCGGGCAACGTGATCGCGACGTCGTGATTTCGTTGTGGCGTTATATGCGGTTATTTTTAGCATCGGCGTGCGGCTGCCAAATCGAAGCAGATGCTTTGCATAGGCTTCGAGCAAAAAAGCCGGTCGTAAAAACACGGAAAACATTGGCCCGGAGTCAAATAAAGCGGGTCTCGTGAGTGGAATCCACTTTGCGCATTTCATGGCGCGTTTTCCCTGCTGCTAATCGAGCATGCTGTCGCCTAGACGGAGGCGACGATGCGCGACACAATCCGAACGCCAGAATGCCAATGCCGTATGACCCCTCTATCTCGGGCTCAATAAGCGATTATTCTGGCGAAAGCAAAACTACGTCATCCCAGGTGGGACGAGCGATACCCTTGATGTCGCGAGTTAGGAAGCCCTAACAAGCGCGATGGTTTAGCGGGCAATGTTCGTCGTCAATTGCTTCGCTCGTTTCGAAGCACTCGCTGCAGCACGAGGAGCGCCGCAACTGAGCCAAGCATAATCAAAAGTGTGCCGCCAGAATCGGGAACCCCTAAAGCGCTAATGCGAAAAGCTGGCAATTGTCTATCATTGAAAGTAAACCATGTGACGTCATTATTTCGCCGTTGAGCGATCGAGCCCGTCACCGCTGGTAAAGAAGCATTCCAACGGGTGTGCCCGACGTCTGGTTTCAGCACAAGCCAATAGTTCGTTCCCTGAACCAACGGTACTCCGGACACAACAAGGCTAAGGAGACTGTTGTTCGTTGTTCCAAACGCCTCGGTCGGAGTAACGGTGCCAAGTAACGTTTGCATTGCATCGTCCGGCGATCCAGCAGCATCGCCGTAAAGGAAGACGTTCATCTGTCCCGGGGTGGTGAGAGATTGGAACGTCAATCCAAGATCAATCTTCAAGTGCGTTGCCAAATTAACGCTCGTCATAGCAGTGAACTGAGCCGCAAAATCATTAAAAACCGCCCCCGGGGGGGAGGTCCTTATAATAACATAACCAGATAGCTGTTCGTAGGTATCGCCGGGCCCCAGTGTATCAAACACAATCGTGTTCGCTCGCGTCTGGATCGGACACAAGGCCATCAGAACGGCAGCAACAAGGATTGGGACGAGCGGGAACGATCGGCCAGCGCTCTGCCGGAGGGAAAGTGGAGTCGACATTTTTTTGGAGGAGGTTTTAGTTTTCATTTTGTTGGCCTATTGGTCTTCCTACTGTTCTAGTGATTGTAAGCGTGCAGGTTTGCCAGAGTGGCAAACGGGCACAGCGAAATTGCAGCATATTACCTGCCAATCGTGCGTTGGATCATGACCCGTAAGCGACAAGTGATTGGATGACTGAAAGTTCCTTTACAAAAAATAATTGCCGGACGCGAGCGTCGCCCCCGCATCCCAAAGAGAATTTTGTAAAGGCCTCCGACAGATTGCGGAGGTGTTCTCGGTTTCGCAGTTACATTGACCTCATCCCGAAGTCCTTACGTGCGAACGAGAAAATGTCAATTTTGCCGACACCTAGCTACGCCTAGGGACAATCTTCCCGGCTGCGAGACGGCGAGCGGCGTTCGTCAAGGAGTTTAAAGAATTTATTCTTTCATGGGGTGAATGCGAATGTCGCTACGAGAATAAGATCAGCTTCCGCCAAACCCCGCCGCAGCGGCTCAGTCGGTTTACGAAACACTCCGGCGAGTACGGCACTGGTCGAGTAAAATACTTCATATATCGGCAATCTTTGCATCTTTATTGCATCGAACGTTGCGCTTCGGCATCCTGAAGTTGTAAGGCATAGTCTGTCCGCTTCAGTGAAATCGATCGTGCGCTCGACGTTGCCAGTTGAATCGAGAATCCGAATCTCGCCTGAGCGAAAACTCGCACGATTCTGCGCATAATTGATTGCCCGATCTTCCTCCGGGAATACAGGCTCGACGCCGGGAGCCTCGAAAACTTTCCAGCCCCACGTGTGCGGTCTGATTTCAATCACTGTCATCGTGCGTGACTCTTTCAAGTTCGAGAAACGCGGTCAGCTTTTCGTCGGCAGTAACGATGAATCTCTTTCCGTTGTTGCGATGCGCGTCCGCTGTGAAAAGCAAGCGGCCAATTGAATGAATGTGAGATGAACAACCCCAACTCCAACCGGCTTTGCTCAGATTGTCAGCGATGATTTCGCATTACTTCAAATATGTCGAGCGGGTTCCTCCTAGCAGAACAGCTGGAAGGCGGTAAAGGCAAAACAAGCGGCCTGGCGGGGGGGTTTCGCCGGAACGCTTTTGACTGGCAAAACCTCTGCGCAGTCGGAGCCCCGACACCATCTCGGCTGTCGCAGGCTGCGCGGTCGGCACCACACTGAGGAATGTTAACGGACCTTCGTCGCGCAGCGCCTCGCGCGTGTCAAAGTGGCCTTCGATGACAAAGTCGGAGTTGGCGCTCTTAGACCCGGTAGAATCGGGCTTGACGCCCGCTCATGAGGGCACAAACTCGACGTGACGCAATTGCAATTCTCCCTAAACCTTGTGGCGTCAAAAAAGCAAATCATCAAATTCAATTCAATTCAATTCGATGAACATCGAGGCGGTACAGAAAAAATATGAGGAGCAATTGATGCGTTTGCCCAATGTGACAGGCGTTGGCATCGGCGAGAAAGCGGGGAAAAAAGTGCTCAAAGTCTTTGTGACTCGCAAGGTCCCAGCGTCCTCATTGCAACCGCAGGAAATCGTGCCGGCGACCCTTGAAGGCTGTGAAACCGATGTTGAAGAAATCGGCGTCATCACGGCGCAAGACCAGTAAACAACAACAACAAAACATCGAAAGGAACCAATGAAAATAGAAAACAAGATGATGTTGACCGCCGGAGCTGCGGAGAACGTCCAAAAAGTCCGCGCGACAGCCGAGGAGAAATTCTTGAACTCTGAAAAGCCACACCCAAACGTCGTAGGCATCGGCACGGGAGTGAAATGGAAGGACGGAAAGCCCACTGGCGAACCGGCTGTTCTGGTTCTGGTAACTCATAAAGTAGGCAAGGAGACGCTGAGTAAAGGAGAATTGATACCGGCTAAAGTAGGGACTATGCAGACGGACGTTCTTGCGATCGGCTACCCTATCGCCGGCAACGATGCGGTGATCGATGCAGGAGCCGAAACTCTCGCGAAGCGGCTTCGTCCCGCCAGAGGCGGATACAGCGTCGGCCACAAGAACATTACGGCGGGAACGATCGCCACATGCGTGTACGACATCCTTCCGGGAGGCGGCACTAACCCGCCCGTGCATGGTGTAGGCATCCCGCCCAAGTATTACATTCTCAGCAACAACCACGTTCTGGCGAACGTGAACGCTGGCCTTGTGGGTGACGCCATCCTTCAGCCCGGGCCATACGACGGCGGCACGGATCCAGCCGACCGGATTGCCACGCTTACCCGGTTCGTCCCCATCGATTTCGCCCCCACCGCGAGCAACCTCGTCGATGCGGCCATCGCCGAAGGCCAATTCCACGATCTGGACCGGGAGATTTATTGGACTTCCGCCGTGCGAGGCTGGCGGCGAAAGGCGCTCGTTCCGGTCGGCCTGGTGGTGAAAAAGACCGGGCGCACGACCAATTTCACGACGGGCCGGATCACGGCGATCAACGCGACAGTCAACGTCAGTTATGGCAGCGGCAGGGT
>WNFY01007884.1_pt1 | contig 18034 bp, 18 predicted proteins | sample 5400091 | NCBI WGS metagenome assembly WNFY01 (sample SAMN13153364, study PRJNA577476) | soil metagenome | isolation source: 60 cm soil or saprolite under grassland replicate 1 | place: USA:California | collected 2016-06-15
TGGGCCCGCGAGACCGGTGCGGAGCTCGTGACCGAGAACCAGTACGGAACCGCGGGCCTGGACTCGGCCCGCGAAGCCGAGCTGCTCGAAGCGTGGCGGTCACACTTCCGCGCGGGTGTCTGACACCGCGGTCGAGCCGTCCGCCTGCAGGCGAAGTCACACTCTCGTGACGAAGCGGTCACACTCTCGCGCGGGTGTCTGACACCCGGGGAGGGTGTTACGCTCGCGCCGTGACGACCGTCGCTGACCTGATGACGACCGAAGTCCTGACCGTCGCGCCCGAAGACACGATCGGCGAGACCGCGCAGAAGATGGTCGAGCTCGGCGTCAGCTCGGCCGTCGTCTCGGACTACGGGCGGATGATCGGGATCGTGACCGAGCGCGACCTGACCCGGGCGGTCGCGGGGCGCGTGCACACCAGCGAGGCGCGCGTGCGCGAGTGGAAGACAGCCAATCCGGTCACGCTGACGCGCAGCGCATCCCCGGCCGAGGCGGCCAAGATCATGTTCGAGAACCGCTTCCGCCACATCCCGATCGTCGAGGACGAGCACACCGTCGGCATCGTCAGCATCCGCGACGTCGCCCGCTGGAGCACCGAAGAGGACTAAACGAGCTCGAGCTGCCGGTGGGCCTCGAGGCCCGAGACCGCCACGCCGAGCAGGCGCAATGCGCCGGGGCGGTCCGCGAGCGCGCGGTCGAGACAGGCACAGGCCAGCTCCCAGATCCGCTCCGCGTCGTCGATGCCGACCGGCAGCGACGTCGAGCGCGAACGGATCGAGAAGTCCGCGTACCGCACCTTCGTCGTCACGGTCCGCCCCACCTGCCCGGCCGCCTCGAGCCGCTCTGCGACGAGCTGTGAGAGGCGCTTCAGCTCGTCCTGAAGCCGCTCGACCTCCGAGATGTCGCGCTCGAACGTCTCCTCGGCGCTGATCGACACCGTCTCGGACGAGAGCTCGAGCGGGCGCGGGTCGATGCCGCGCGCGCGATCGCGCAGGAGCGGGCCGAGCTTCCCCGGGAGAAGCCCGCGGAGGGCGTTGTCCGAAAGCGCGGCCAGGTCGCCGATCGTTGCGACCCCTGCACGACGAAGGCGCTCCTCGGCCCGCGGGCCCACGCCGGGCAGGCGGCGCACGGGAAAGGGCGCGAGGAACGCCGCCTCGCGGCCGGCCGGGACGACCGTCAGGCCGCCGGGCTTGCGCCGGTCGCTCGCGATCTTCGCGACCACCTTGCAGGAGGCGACGCCGAGCGCGCACGAGAGCGAAGTGGCCCCGCGCACGGCCGCCTGCACCGCCTCGGCGACCGCCCGCGCCCGCCCGAAGTCCGGCGCGACCTCGCCCACGTCCAGGTAACCCTCGTCCATCCCGGTCCGCTCGATCGTCGGCACGACCTCCTGCACCGCGCTCCAAACGGCGCGCGAGTACTCCTTGTAGAGCCGGTGCCGCGGCCGCAGGAAGACGGCGTGCGGACACCGGCGCAGGGCCTCCGCGCACGACATCGCCGAATGGATCCCGAAGCGGCGCGCCGCGTAGTTCGCCGTCGCCACGACGCCTCGGCCATGTGGGTCGCCTCCGACCACCAGCGGCTGCGAGCGGAGCTCGGGCGCCTCGAGCTCCTCGACGGCAGCGAAGAACGCGTCCAGGTCGAGGTGGGCGAGGATCACGTTGACTCGGCGACGATCTGCACGGCGACGAACACGGCGTAGAGAAGCAGTATCGCGACGCCCTCAGACCTCCCGACCCCCCGCGGCCGGGCCAGGAGAAGAAGCACCACCGAGGTCATCAGCAGGAGCCACGCGAGGTCGAACCCGGTCAGCGCCGAGGTCGAGCCGAGCGCGATGAAGAACGCCGGAATCGAGACGCCGAAGGCGAGGTTGACGGTGTTGCTGTTCAGCGTCTCGCTGACGAGGGCCGAGCCGCGGCCCTGGAACGCGAGACGGGCGGCGGTGAACGCATTCGGAAGGCTCGTGAGGATTGCCAGCACGACGATCCCGACGATCACGTCCGGGACGCTCCACCGGTTCGCGAGCCTGAGCGCCGCGTCGACCATCCCGATGCTGCCGCCGACGATGATCGCGAGCGCGGGCAGAAGCGTCAGGGCGGGCACGAGCGCCCGCTCGCCGTGCGCGAGGACGTGGTCGGGGCGGTGCGGCTCGCCGAAGAACCGCCGCAACGGCCGCGGAGCCCGCGCCGGGCCGGCGGCCAGCAGGGCGAGGTAGGGAACGAGCACGAGCGCCAGGAGCACGAGCGTCACCCAGGCACCGAGCAGCGTCAGGATCAGCAGGCCGACAACGAGCGTCGCGGCGATGCCGACGGCGCCTTCCACCGCGAGCGCCTCGCGCTGGATTCGAATTCCCCCGCAGAGCAGCGCGCTGAGCCCGACCATCGCGGCGAGGTTGAAGACGTTCGAGCCGAGCACGACGCCGACACCGACGTCGTGGGCGCCGCGAACCAGCGCGGCGATCGCCGAGGAGACCTCGGGCGCGTCCGCGGCGAGCGCGGTCAACAGCCCGAGCAGCGTTTCGGGCAGGCCCAGTCGAAGGCCGACGCGGTCGAGGCGGCGCGCGAAGAAGCCGGCCGCGGCGAGCGTCACGCCCAGCGTGCCGAGGAAGTAGAGGACGATCAGGAAGGTCAGGGCTGCGCGGCCAGGGCACGCCCCGCCGCTTCCGAGGCCGCGTCGGCGGCCCGCCTGGCCCGGCCGAGACGTTCGTCCTCCTGGAGCGTCACGAGGTTCACCTCGACGAGCCGGACTGCCGCGCGCGCGGCGCCCGAAGCGAGCGCCGCGGCCGCTGACACGTCGGCGCGGGCGGCGCCGTCCGCTGCCTCGGCCGCCTCGGCTGCGAGCAACGCGACATCCGCCGCGGTCTCCGCGATCGCCAACGGCACCTCGGCGGCGCGGACGAGGGAGCGCTCGAGGCTCGCGTCGCGCTGCTCGAGCGCGCTCAGCGCCCGCTCGTAGGCCCTCACATCCTGGCCGGCGAGCGCCAGGAGCCGGTCGCGCAGCTCAAGCGCCTGAGCGCGGGCTCCCTCCGCAGCCTCCCATCCCTCGGAGCGGGAGGCGGCCTTCACCACCAGCGCCGCGGCAAGGCCGGCGGAGACGCTCGCGACCCAGCCGGAGCCCGGCGCCGCGTCGGCCGACGAGACGGCCTCGGCCAGGTCGTGCGCAATCTCGGTCACAGGGCCGCCTCGAATGCGCGACGTGCCTCCTCGCCGAAGACCGCGAAGACAATGCGTTCCAGCGATCGCGGCTCGTAGCCGCGGGCTTCCCCGACCATGATCTCCGCGCACTCGCCGAGCGGAAAGCCACCCACGCCGGTGCCGAAGGCGGGCAGCGCAAGCGAGCGCGCGCCCAGCTCGTCCGCGAGCTCGAGGCAGCTCCTGGTGGTGCGGCTGACGAGGTCGGGGCTCGTCTGCAGGTCCTGCCCCATGACGGCGCCGTGGAGCACGTGCTCCGCCTTCAGCCGTCCGGCACCGGTCGCGACGGCGGTGCCCAGCGGGATCGGGCCTTTCGCAACGGCCTCGCGCTCGATCTCCTCACCCCCTGCCCGCTTGAGCGCCCCCGCGACCCCGGCGCCCATCCAGAGGTGATCGTTTGCCGCGTTCGCGACGGCGTCCACCTCGAGCGCGGCGATGTCGCCCTCCACGACCTCCAAGCGCATCAGCGCACCCCGGCCTCCACGCGCCGAAACACCTCCGCCGCGGCTCGATGGAAACCATCCGGGAGCCCCGCCGCCGCGAAGGTGGAGGCGATCTCCTCCATCTCGGCGACCCAGCGCCACCCTTTCCGGTCGGCGGAGCGCGCGGCTGAGCCCGAGCGTTCGATCAGCTCCGGAAGCGAGAGCCGCCACTCCTCGAGCAGGGGCTCCTCCACCTCTTCCGCCCGGGCGAGTGCCCGGACAGCGATCAGCATCGCCGCCGTCCCCTTCGTCCACGCCGCGTACGCCATCTTCAGGGCCGAGGCGGTGCCGGGCTCGTTGGAGATCACGCGGGCCTCGAGGTTCGTCCGCTGGAAGAACGTCGCGACGTGCTCGGCATCGGCGCCCGCGAGATAGAGCCGGGTTGTTCCGGCCTCTCGCGGCGGCGGGCCGATGATCCCCGCGTCGACGAAACGTCCGCCGATCGCGGCGCCGATCTCACGCGCGGTCGCCGGGGAGACGGCGTTCGCGTCGACGAAGATCCCTTCGAATCCGGCGACCGAGCGCGCTACGTCGAGCGCCGCGTGCGGGGGACAGATCGAAAGGATGAGCTCACTTCGCCGCGCGAGCTCCTCCACCGTGCCCGCGTCCTCGAGGCCTGCTTGCTCCGCCCGCGCGGCCGTTTCGGCGCTCCGGCCGGTGGAGGCCCAGAGCACGTGCCGCCCGGCGGCGAGCAGGTCCTCGCCAACCGCGGAGCCCATCTCGCCTGGATGGAGCAGCCCGATCGCCATCGGTCAGAAGAAGAACTGCTTCCACGCCGTCCACCAGTCGTCGGCGCGGGAGACGATCGTGCGTGAGTCCGGCGATTCGACCCCAGCGCGGTAGCGGAGCTTCGCCGGAGAGGTGGTGCCTTTGAACTCGACCTTGATCTCGCACGGTTTTCCCGGGTCGTAGGGCTCGACCGCCCCGAGGTTCGAGAGCGCTTCCTTGGCGCCCGCCTCGACGAGCTCCCGCGCGCGAGGAGGCGGCAGCAGCCGCGCGCTCTTGGCGCCGAGGCCCTTCTTGACGGCGACGGTCGTGAGGCCCTCACCGAGCAGCGCCTTGCCTTCCTCGCACGCCGCCTGGTCGCCCGTCACGAGCAGCACCGGGCAGCCCCAGGTGCCGCAGAGCGCGGCGTTGATCCCCGTCTCGCCGACGAGCCGGCCGTTGAACCAGAGGTTCTGCCAGTCGACGCCCGAGACCGTGTGCGCCATGACGCCGTCGTCGGTGCCGGCCATCGCATGCATGCCGACGAAGAGCGCCCCATCGACGCCTTGCTCGAGGAACTCGACGTACTCCGTCCACTCGTCCTGGACGACGTACTCGCAATCCGGGTCGAGATCCTCCGGAATCAGCGAGTTGAAGCTGTAGTCCTCGCCCGCGCCGTGGCAGTCCATCACGACGATCTCGGTCGCGCCCGCGGCCTTGGCGCCGCGCACGGCGGCGTTGATCTCCTCGGTGTAAAGCCGGCGGCCTTCCTCGTAGAGCGGGTCGCCGCCGTGGGTCTGCGCCGGGCGGACGATCCCCGAGATGCCTTCCATGTCGCTGATGACGAAGACCTTCACGGCTGTAGCCTGACACGTCGTGGACACCGGCTTGGCGGGGAAGCGCGTGCTCGTGACGGGCGCCTCGGGCGGGATCGGAGGCGCGTGCGCGAGGGCATTCGCGGCGGAGGGCTGCGAGGTCGTCGTCCACTACCACCGGGGGCGCGATCGGGCCGAGGCGGTGGCCGCGGAGCTCGGCGGTGCGCGCATGGTCGGTGCCGACCTCACCGACGAGGGCCAGGCGGAGCGGCTGTTCGAGGAGGCGGGCGAGCTCGACGTCTGCGCCGCGTTGGCAGGCGTGTGGCCCGAGGAGGACGTTCCGGCCTGGGAGCTTCCGCTCGCACGCTGGCAGGAGACGCTTCGAGCCAACCTGACGTCGACGTTCCTGACCGCGCGCGGGTTCCTGCGCGGCGTCGCCGACGGTCGGCACGGGTCGCTGGTGCTGGTCAGCTCCACGGCGGGGCTCTTCGGCGAGGCGGACGATGGCCCTGAAGAAGGTCGCGCAACCGGACGACGTGGCGTGGCAGGTGGTCGTCCTCGCGTCGGACAAGCTCTCCGGCCACGTCACCGGCCAAGTCGTGACGATCGCCGGCGGGATGGAAGGACGCGTTATCCGCGGCTGACAGTTCGCTTGCGGCGTTGGCTCCGGATCCGCTGAACCAGCGCGGCCAGCAACGCCAATGCCGCGATGCCGAAGAACGGATACGACGCGAGCCGGTACCGAAGAGCTCGCTGTCGCTGGGCGCAGTAGACCTTCTTGCTCGCAACGAAGCGGGACGGCCGGATGTAAATGTAGTCCGCGCGGAAGATCCGGTCGCGCCGCAGCTCCGAGAAGACGAAGCTCATCACGTCCTCCCCGTCAGGATCCGTTATGACCGTGCGTCCGCTCGGGCCCGGCAACGGCAGACGGCTCACCTCTTGCTCGAAGCCTCGGGGAACCTTCCCGACCCTGAGCCGCTCGAGCTTCGCGCCGGACCGCGACTTCAACTGCCAGACGACCGGGCCGACCCAGCCGCTGCCGTAGCCGCGGCCGTAGTCGAGCAGCCGGACGAAGTGCACACGCTGGCCGCCGCAGACGAGGTAGCGAATCTCTATCCCACGCGGGCCGCGGATTACCCCGGTCGAGCGTTCGACGGCGGGTCCGAGGCCCGGATGGCCAGCGCGAGCGCAATCCCGAGAGCGACGAGGCCACCGAGCAGGAGATAGCGAGCCCGCACAGCGCTGAGATCGTAGAGGCACCAGGAAAGGCCAACGGCGGGCCGAGACCCGCCGTCGGAAACCCCTTAGCCGCAGGATGATTGCCGTCAGCCCCCGGCGGAGGAGTTGTCGTGCAGATCGGCACAACCGCCGCCTCGCTTTAGCGTTTCTGCCGGGTCCATACATCAGGCGGGGCCGCCGCCCGGCCCCGCCTGAGTCTCCCGTGAGAGAGCCGCAGTTACATCTAACGGGCCCCGCCGCATCGGGCCCGTGCATTTCGACTAGCTCGCCCCGCCGCATTGGGGCGCTCCGTCGTTGCACGACCAGTATCGCTCCGGTGGGGTCGGTTGATCTATCCCTCGTTAACGGTTGACTAGGCCGCTTCACTCGCCCAGTAGGGTTGAGCCCGCATGAGCAGCCGCTTCGAAGAGCGTTTGGCGAACGGCCCCGCGATCGTCGGCGACGGCGGCATGGGCGTTCTCGTCACGAGCGCCGTCCCGCGCCTGCGCTGTCCGGAGGAGGCCAACCTGAAGGCTCCGGAAAGCGTGGTGACGTTGCACACGAGCTTCATCCGCGCGGGCGCCGACCTGATCGAGACGAACACCTTCGGCGCCAACCGCCGCAAGCTGGCCCAGCTGTACCTCGAAGCCGAGCTGGAACGCATCAACGCCGCGGGGGTCAAGCTCGCGCGCGAGGCACGCGAGGTCGCCGGCCGCGAGGTCTTCATCGCGGGCTCGATCGGCCCACTCGGCGACGCGCAGGGCCTCTCCCCCGAGCAGCGCGCGGCGATCTTCGCCGAGCAGGCCGCGATCCTGGATGGGCGCGGCGTCGACCTGTTCATGATCGAGACGTTCTACGAGCTGGACGAGCTCGAGACCGCGATCGCCGCAACCCGCAGCGTCTCCGGGCTCCCGATCGTCGCGACGCTCACGTTCGACGAGGGCGCAGAAACGCTGGCGGGCGTGACCGCCGCCGAGGCAGCGGAGCGCCTGCGCCCGCTCGAGCTCGCCGCGATCGGCGCCAACCACGGCGCCGGCCTGCACGCCGCGCTGGCCGCGCTCGAGGCGATGGGCCTGGACGGGGCGCCCCTCGCGGCGCTGCCGAACGTCGGCCTCGCGAGCCTCTCAGGCGGCCGCGTCATCTACCCGCATGCGACCCCGGAGTACTTTGCCGAGTTCGCCGCGCACGCGAGCCGCCTCGGCGCCCGCCTGATCGGCGGCTGCTGCGGGACGACCCCGGTCGAGATCGCGGCGATCCGCTCCGCCGTCGAGGAAGCGCGCGAGCCGAGCGCGCCGCTCGACGTGCTCGAGCGCGAGCTGCCCGAGCCGCAGCTCGGCCCGGGGCCCTACGAGACCGAGCTCGCCCGCAAGTTCCGCGAGAGCGAGTGGATCACGTGCGTTGAGCTCGACCCGCCGAAGGGCGGCACCTACGACGCGATGCTGGGCGTCGCGCGAGCGCTGAAGGCGGCCGGCGTCGGCTTCGTCGACATCAACGACAACCCCATGGCCCGCGCGCGAGCGAACGCGCTGATGGCCGCCGTCGCGATCGAGCGCGACTGCGGCATCGAGACGATCCCGCACGTCACTCCCCGCGACACCTCGATCATGGGGCTCGAGTCGCTGCTCCTCGGCGCGCACGCGGAAGGCGTCCGCAACGTCCTCTCCGTCACCGGCGACCCGCCCGAGATCGGCGACTACCCCGGCTCGCGCGGCGTCTACGAGGTCGACTCGATCGGGCTCTCGCAGATCGTCACGCGCCTCAACCACGGCGAGGACTACAACGGCAAGGGCATCGACGCGCCGACCTCGTTCTACCTCGGGGTCGCTGTCAATCCATCGGCGGACGACCTCGAGACGGAGCTCGAGCGCTTCCGCCAGAAGGTTGAGGCCGGGGCGCGCTTCGCCATGACGCAAGCGCTCTTCGACCTCTCGTACCTCGACCGCTTCGAGGAGCAGCTCGGCGGCTGGCCGGTCCCGCTGCTGGTCGGGATCTTCTACGTCCGCAGACACCAGCTCGCCGTGCGGCTGCACAACGAAGTGCCCGGGATCGTAGTCCCGGAACACGTCCAGCGCCGCCTCGAGTCCGCCGGCTCGAACGCGGGTGCGGAAGGCCTCGCGCTCGCGCGGGAGCTCTATGCCGAGGCGCGCGAGAAGGCGGCCGGCGTGTACCTGATCCCGCCGTTCAAGCAGCCCGAAGCCGCGCTCGACGTCCTCGCCTAGCGGGCGCAGGGCCCGGTCGACACGGGCCCGCGGGCCGAGGCCAGTGCCCGCCGGATGAGCGACGCGGGGACGCCGTAACCGCCCCCGCCGCTCGGGCGCGCGGCGAAGACCGTCGTCTGCACGCTCCGCTCAGGCTCGTGACCGTCCGCCTGACGGGGCCGTTGCCGTAGGCGTCCTCGCTGAGCACCGTCGCGGTCGCGCCGATCCGGCCCGGAACCGCGTCGAACGGGCCGTTCTCCGGGTAGCCGATGATCGCGGCGCTCATGCCCGCGCGCGGGTGGACGAGCCTCAGTGGCCGCGCGCCGAGGTCGGCGACGCGCAGAACCGCGATGTCGTTGTGGGAGTCGAACGCGACCGCCTCTGCCGGGAGCGTCGTCCCCGCCAGCGTCGTGACGCTCGTGTCGGTCTCTCCCGCGGCGACGTGCGCCGCGGTGACGACGAGGCCGGGCCGGGCGACCCAGCCGCTGCCTTCGATCCCGAGCCCGCAGGCGGTTCCGAGCACGCGCACGACGCTCGGCGCCGCCGCACGAACCCCCGGCCGGCTCAGCACCCGCGGGTCCAGCGGCTGTGTCGGGACGGGCGGGCCTGCGAGGCTCGGGAACGGATCGATCCGGCCGAGCGCGTTCAGCAGCGTCCGCGGCGGCACGATTGAGTTCAGCCGGCTGAGCACCGTCGACCGCTGCACTGCGCGCCGCAGCTGCGCCTGGCCCGGTAGCTGGAGCGCCATCGCGCCGAGCACCCAGATCACGGCGAGCCCCATAAGCGCGCCGCCGACGACCCCCGCCGCCGAGTCGAGATCGCGCAGAAACCGCCTCGCTTGCCGGCCGCGGAGGACGGCACCGAGCGTGCTCCCGGCCACCTCGAAGGCGATCGCCAGCGTCACCGCGCCCGCGACCGCGATCACCGGCGCGTACGGCGAGCTCGACCCCTGCGAGAGGAGCACCGGCGCCAGCCGCCCGCCGAGCACCGCGCCGGTGACGAGCCCTGCCAGCGAGAGGGCGCTCCAGACGAAGCCCTGCGCCGCTCCCCCGAGCGCCGCGAGCAGTACGACGCCCACGGCAATCCAGTCGAGAGCGGTCACGCCGTTACGCTACGCGCGATGGACGGCCAAGAGCTGCAGGACTTCATCGACCGCTACAACGACGCCTGGAACGACCACGACGTCGGGACGATCGTCTCGATGCACACGGACGATTCGGTGTTCGAGAACCACGTCACGGGAGACGTCAACGTCGGCCGCGACCAGATCGCGCGGGCGATCCAGGGCATCTTCTCGGTCTTCCCGGATCTGCGGTTCGAGACGCGCCGCGCGTACATCCGCGACGACCTGGTCGTCCAGGAGTGGACCGCACGCGGCACGCACGAGGGGATGATGACCCGCTCCGGAATCGAGGTCCAGCCGACCGGCCGCAAGGTCGACTACAAGGGCATGGACGTGATCCCGATCCGCGACGGCCTGGTCGCGCGCAAGGACGTCTACTCGGACTCGGTCACCCTCCTCCGCCAGCTCGGGCTGACCGCGATCGAGCCGACCCCTTGACACGACTCCTCGGATTAAGTCGAATGACTAAGTCATTTGACTTACGAGAGGAGGCCAGCCCATGTCGCTGTACCGATCCCCGCAGGAGGCGATGAAGGGGCCCGCCGAAGAGTTCCTCTACCTTGCGTGCCTGCACGAGGGCACCGGGGTAGACAAGCCGGACTTCCTGGCCGTCGTCGACACCGAGCAGGGCCAGATCGTCCACGAGCTGCCGTTGCCGAACGTCGGCGACGAGCTCCACCACTTCGGCTGGAACCGCTGCTCGTCGGCCTGCCACGGGCCTGACCGCTCGCACCTGATCATCCCCGGGTTCCGCTCCTCCCGGTTCCACATCGTCAACGTCGCCGACGATCCGCGGCGGCCGCGGATCGAGAAGGTGATCGAGCCGGAAGAGGTCGTCGAGAAGACCGGCTACACGAGGCCCCACACGGTCCACTGCATGCCGGGCGACAACATCGTCGTCTCGATGCTCGGCGACGCCGAGGGCAACGGCGCCGGCGGCTTCGCCGTCCTCGACGCGCAGACGTTCGAGCTCAAGGGCCGCTGGGAGAACGGAGGCGAAGTGCCAGGGCTCAACTACGACTTCTGGTACCAGCCGCGCAAGAACGTGCTCGTCTCGACTGAGTTCGGAGAGCCCAATGCGTACGAGCCGGGTTTCGACCTCGCCGACGTCGAGAAGGGCCGCTACGGGCAGCGAATTCACTTCTGGAACCTGGAGACACGCGAGCTCGAGCAGACCGTCGATCTCGGCGAGAAAGGCCTCGTCCCCCTCGAGGTGCGCTGGCTCCACGACCCGGACGCCGACGAAGGGTTCGTCGCCGCGGCGCTCTCCAGCGTCGTGTGGCACTTCCACCGGAACGGTTCCTGGGCGGCCGACCCGGTCGTCGAGGTGGAGAGCGTTCCGCTCGAGGGCTGGCCGTTCCCCGTTCCGGGCCTCATCACCGACCAGCTCGTGTCGATGGACGACCGGTTCCTCTACCTCGCAAACTGGCTGCACGGCGACGTTCGCCAGTACGACATCTCCGACCCCCGCAACCCGAAGCTGACCGGCCGGCTCTGGCTGGGCGGCGTGATCGGGAAGCCGAGCGACGCAGGGCGCGAGCTCAGCGGCGGTCCGAACATGATCCAGCTCTCCTACGACGGTCGCCGCCTCTACGTCAGCAACTCGCTCTACTCGACGTGGGACAACCAGTTCTATCCGGAGATGCGCTCGTGGCTGCTCCGGATCGACTGCGACCCGAACGGCGGCATGGAGGTCGACCGTGACTTCTTCGTCGACTTCCACGACCGGCCGGACGGGCCCGCCCGCGCGCACGAGATGCGACTCCAGGGCGGCGATTGCACGACGGAGATCTTCCAATGATCGTCGGCCACGTCATGGGGCTCCCGGTCGAGGAGACCGTTCTTCAGCTCGTGCCGGCCGGCGCGGCGACGGTGACCGTGGTCGCGTACGTCGGCCGCGCGAGGCTCGCCCGCCTGCTCGCCCGGAGGCGAAGGCGCTGACGAAAACCGCGAAGACGAGTGCCCGCTCGACGGCGGAAGAGGCGCTGCTCGACGCCGCCGAGCGGCTGCTCGTCGACATTGGCTACGCACGAGTTACGACGCGGCGGCTCGCCGAGGAGGCGGGCGTCAACCACGGTCTCGTCCACTACTACTTCGGCTCCAACGAGAACCTGCTCGTCCGCGCCCTCGAGCGCTTCACCGAGCGCCTGATCGCCCGGCAGCGCGATCTCTACGAGGCGGAAGGCCCGTTCATCGACAAGTGGCGGACCGCGATGCACTACCTGGTGAGCGAGGACGTCACCTACGAGAAAGTCTGGCTCGAGCTCCAGGCGCTTGCCTGGAACCACCCCGACCTGCGTGAGCGCCTCGCCCACGTCAACGCCGAGTGGCGCGCGGTGCTGACGGACGCGTTCCGGGAACCGCACCGGGAGCTCGGAATCGAGCTGCCCCTTGACGCCCTCGTCTCGCTCGTGATGACGTTCAACATCGGGATGGAGGTCGAGCGGCTCGGCGGCATCGAGACCGGACACGAGGAGCTCCTCGACTGGATCGACGGATGGCTGTCGAATTCGAGGCGATGAACGAGACGGAGCTGGCTCCATGAGCCGTGTGAAGACGGCCGCGCCGGCAAAGCCGGCACGGCCTCTAGGCGGCATCGCAAGCGACGCCTCAGTCGAGGTAAGGACTCAGGCGCACGAGCAGACCCGCGCCCGCTACCCGGACGCGGAAGGCTACGTCGAGCGCGACGGCGTCCGCGTCTTCTACGAGGTCTACGGCGAGGGCGAGGCGACCGTGCTCCTGCTGCCGACCTGGTCGGTGATCCACTCGCGCCACTGGAAGATGCAGATCCCCTATCTCGCGCGCCATTGCCGCGTGGTCGCGTTCGACGGGCGGGGCAACGGCAAGTCCGACCGGCCTCCCGAGCCCGCCGCGTACGACGAGCGCGAGTTCGCGGACGACGCACTTGCGGTGCTCGACGCGACCGGGACCGAGCGCGCGGTGATCGTCGGCTTTTCGCTCGGCGGCCAGCGCGGCTTGCTGCTCGCCGCCGAGCATCCGGAGCGCGTCGACGGGGCCGTCTTCATCGGGCCGGCCTTCCCGGGCGGCGGCATGCCGCTCTCCGAGCGGACCGTCTACGAGTTCGACAGCGAGTACGGCACCGACGAGGGCTGGGCGAAGCACAACCGCTTCCACTGGCTCCGCGACTACCGCGACTGGGTGGAGTTCTTCATGGCGAAGATGTTCACGGAGCCGCACTCGACGAAGCCGATCGAGGACGCCGTCGGCTGGGGCCTCGAGACGGACGCCGAGACGATGCTCGCCACGCAGGACGCACCCGGGTTGACGCCCGAGGAAGCGCAGGCGTTGTGCAGGCGGATTCGCTGCCCGGTGCTGGTGATCCACGGCGAGGGCGACGCGATCACCTCGGTCACGCGTGGCGCGGCGATGGCCGAGCAGACGGGCGGTCAGCTCGTCGTACTCGAAGGCTCGGGCCACGCGCCGCACGTCCGCGATCCGGTCAAGGTCAACCTGTTGCTCCGCGACTTCGTCGTGCCGCCGAAGCCGGCCGGGCGCTGGGTCCGCGGCAAGTCGCGCCGTAAGCGCGCGCTCTACATCTCGTCGCCGATCGGGCTCGGCCATGCACAGCGCGACGCCGCAATCGCGGACGAGCTGCGCAAGCTGCATCCCGACCTCGAGATCGACTGGCTCGCGCAGCACCCCGTCACCGCAGTGCTCGAGACGCGGGGGGAGCGGATCCATCCGGCGAGCGCGCTCCTGGCCAACGAGTCGAGGCACATCGAGAGCGAGTCGGCGGAGCACGATCTCCACTGCTTCCAGGCGATCCGCCGGATGGACGAGATCCTGCTCGCGAACTTCATGCTCTTTCACGACCTCGTGCGCGACGAGCAGTACGACGTCTGGATCGGCGACGAGGCCTGGGAGCTCGACTACTACCTTCACGAGAACCCCGAGCAGAAGCGCGCCGGGTACGTCTGGCTGACGGACTTCGTCGGCTGGCTGCCGATTGCCGACGGCGGCGACCACGAGGCGTTCCTGACCGCCGACTACAACGCCGAGATGATCGAGCACATCGCCCGCTTCCCGCGCGTGCGCGACCGGGCCGTGTTCGTCGGCAATCCGGACGACGTCGTGCCGGACGCGTTCGGGCCGGACCTGCCGCTGATCCGCGACTGGACCGAGAAGCACTACGACTTCGCCGGCTACGTGACAGGCTTCGACCCGGCCTCGCTCGGCGACCGCGAGGCACTGGGCTACCGCGACGACGAGCAGGTCTGCATCGTGACCGTCGGCGGCTCGGGGGTCGGCGGGCATCTGCTGCGGCGCGTGATCGCCGCGTTCCCGGAGGCGAAGGAGCGCGTGCCCGAGCTGCGGATGATCGTCGTCGCCGGCCCGCGGATCGATCCGGAGAGCCTCCCGCAGCACGAGGGGCTCGAGGTGCGCGCGTACGTCCACGAGCTGTACCGCCACCTCGCCGCGTGCGATCTCGCCGTCGTCCAGGGCGGGCTGACGACGTCGATGGAGCTGACCGCCAACCGCAGGCCGTTCCTCTACTTCCCGCTCCGACATCACTTCGAGCAGAACTTCCACGTCCGCCACCGGCTCGGGCGGTACGGGGCGGGCCGCCGCATGGACTTCGAGACCGACGGGCCGAGCGAGATCGCCGCCGCGATCGCCGACGAAATCGGCCGCGAGGTCGACTACCGGCCGGTCGAGACGGACGGCGCTGCGCGCGCCGCGGCATTGATTGCCGAGCTTCTGTAGCCCGCTACACTGGTCGCTCGCCCGGGGGCGTAGTTCAGTTGGTTAGAACGCCGGCCTGTCACGCCGGAGGTCGCGGGTTCGAGTCCCGTCGCTCCCGCTGTTATTTGCAGGCATTTCGCGGACCTAGCGACGCGAGCGCCATTCGGCATCCCGCGTTGATCCCGCGCCAGCTACGACGCGATGACTTTTAGGTGTCTATTCAGGGCTGCGCGAGCGCCCCAACTCGTCGACTGGAGAGCACCGTTCGAGTTCCGCCCGAGTCCAGGTCGAGCGCTAGGAAGGCACCGCCGCGCTTCGGCCTGCTGCGCTAGTTGCGCTCATGGTCAGCGCACTGGTGCAACGCCAGGTCACGGCGCGGTCCCCGGGACCGCGAACGTGTCCCCGTGCGGACACGGAGGATGATTGCGAGCGCGCGTTGGCCTCGGATCGAGCCGGGCCAACGCCGTTTATCCTCTCTTGGAGGGCGGCCGAGCGCGACGAAGAGCGCAACTAAGTCTCGGGCCCGTCGGAGGATGCTGCTGCGGAGGGCGCGCTGCATCGGCGGGTCACAGTGCATCGGCGCGGCTAACTCCTGACCCGAGTGTCCGGGCGGATCCAAGCAATGCGGCCGACGAGGCCGTCCTCGCCCCTGCCCGCTGAAGGAACGGTAGCTGGAGAGAGCGCCTAGGCCCGCTGGGTCGGCTCAGCACTTCACGGCTGCTGATCTAGAACTCAGCTGCCAAGCGGGACCCCGACGCGACCTTCCGTCGGAGTCCCGCTTGCCGTTCGCGGGTATCAGCGCGCGATCCTGGGCTAGAAGTGGTTCAGCCCCTTCGGGCGGACGATCCAGAGCCCACTGCCCATGTCGCTCGCCAGTACGAGATCGTGGGCCGAGTCGAGGTAGACGCCCCAGACGAGCGGGACGCCGAAGCGGTCGCTCGCCGGCGGGACGAACTGGCCCAGCTGGTGGGACGAGCCGTTGTTGCTCATCGTCCACCAGACGATCCCGTCCGAGTACCACGACGAGAAGAACTGCTTCCCCAGCACGACCTCGGTGTTGTGGACGGTGAACGCCCCGTCGGTTCGCGTGGAGCGCGAGTCCGGGGTCGAGAACGTCCCGAGGAACGTCGGATTGTCGGTGTCCGCGTTGTCGTAGACGTACGCCTCGCCCCAGCCGTCGAAGTCGGGGCCGCAATCGCTCGGCGAGAAGTCCTCGGGGTTGATGACGAGCCACCTGCCGCCGTTGGCGAGGGTCATCGAGTGGTTGTCCCCGTCCTCGTCGGGCGGCGCGATGGTCGTGTCGCTCACGATCTGCGGCGCCGAGGCGTCGCTCAGGTCGAGATGGACGGTGCCCGCGTCCCAGTACGAGACGTAGGCGGACTCGCCGCCGTCCTCGAAGCGGACGCTGTGGGCGAACTCGATCGGGGCGCAGCCGATGCCGCCGAACGGGACGACCGGCATCTCCCAGCTGGCGACTAGCTGCGGGCTCGTCGGGTCGCTGGCGTCGACGAACTTCACGGCGCCCGGAATCTGCTCTCCGGTGTTGAAGTCGATCTGGTCGACGAGATTGCGCGCGCAGCCGGCGAGCACGAGCCCGTCGGGCCGCTGGACGAGATCGACCTCGTGGCAGCCGATCGATCCGGCAGGCAGGTCCCACTCGCTCAGCATCACGGGATGGGCGGGGTCGGTGACGTCGAAGAAGCGCAGGCCCGCGGGCACCTCCCCCTCGTGGCCGCTGCCGAAGCAGGCCTGGATGCCGACGACGGCGAGATCACCGGTGAAGCTTGGCGTCGTCACGTGCCGGACGACGACGTCTTCCGCCCGGGTAAAGGTGTCGTTCGGCAACGTGCTGACGACGACCGGGTGGGTCGGGTGCGAGATGTCGACGACGCGGACGCCGCCACCGCCGAGCGCCTGGTCGCCACAGCGGCTGCCGACGTAGGCAAAGTTTCCGTGCGCCCAGACGTCCCCGAAGTCGATGTCGGCTCCGAGGTCGGTGTGGCCCACGAATTTGAAGTTTTCGAGCACAGCCGACTTGCTCGCGCTTCCCCGATTGCTAAGGCCGGCGATCGCGCTATCGACTGGGTCCTGCTGACTCGATACGGCGGGCACGGCCGTTGCGCCCTTGGAGCTGCCGACCAGCAACGCCGCCGCAGCTGCAAGCATGGCCAGGGACCAGAAGCACAAGAGTCTCCTCACGATCCTCCTCCTCTCCTCGCTTAGTCCTGTCGGGACTATAGACGCGCTCCCTAGCCACCGCGCCCGGCCGGCGTCGGAGCGGGCGCCTCAGCATGTCGCAGGGCTGCGATGCGTTCGAGGGCGCGGTCGATCCAGTCGAGCTCGATCGGGTCGATGGCGAGCCCCCAGTCGAGCGTGAGGTTCGCGAAGAGCATCAATTCGTCGTCGCGAACAGTCTTGTTTCTCCGCTCGATCTCGCGCAACGTCTCGAGCTCCGAAGCGATCTCCTCGCGCCGACGCAGCAGCTGCTCGGCTAGCGCGTCGGGGTCGGCCTCGGAGCCGAAGAAGACCTTGAGCAGGAGCACGGGGCGACTGAGCGGCTGGCTCGTGTCGTTGAGCCAGTCGCAGAGGGCTCGGCGCCCGGCCGGCGTGATCCGGTAGACCGATTTGTCGGGTCGTTTTCGCTGAGGAACCTCGCGGCGCGTGACGAGCCCGCGCTGCAGCAAGCGCGGCAGGACGGCGTAGATGCGGCTCTTGGCCGGCGAGTAGATGAGGCCGACGCTCTGCTGCGCCGACCTGTTCAGGTCGTAGCCCGACTGCTCCTTCGCCACGAGCAGGCCGAGCACGCAGGACTCGGTGACCGTCAGACGGCCGGGGCTGGGCGTAGCGCGACTCACGCTCGCAGCGTACATTCGGCCCTCCGAGTCGTAGCTCGCCCTTGACCTAGCCTCTCCTGCACATGCGGAAGATGCTCGATACCGCTGCGGAGACCGAGCGAGTGCGCCAGCTGCAAGACCGTGAGGCGCCCCGCTATGACAGGCAGATCGCCTTCTTCGAGCGCATCCTCTTCGCCGGCGGGCGCGAATGGGTGTGCCGGCAGGCCAGCGGGCGGGTGCTGGAGATCGCGGCTGGAACCGCCCGCAACCTCCCCTATTACCCAGCCGACGTCAGCCTGACCGCGGTGGAGCTGAGCGAGGAGATGCTCGTAATCGCACGGGGCCGGGCGCGTGAGCCCATCCGGCACAGATCCCGCTTGTTGTCAATGGAGACAAGCCCGTATCCCGCACACATCCCGCAGGAGGTCGCCGGAAGCTCCCGCAGGCACCCGCTAATCCCCGCTTGCCGATGTTGGCGCGATCGACCGCCGGCTTCTAACCGGCCAGGCACTTATCGGGCATGCGAATCCCGGACGTGGGCGGTCATGAAAAGGGCTGCAAATCGCCATGTTCTGTGGCCGGGCGCGCGGTCAGCGTCTTCGTCATCCCGCGCAGACCGCAAGCGGATGGCCAGTTCGACGGCAGAGGCGCCGTTCGGTCAGTTGATCTCACGGTTCGCGTGAGGGGCCGGCCGTGATCAGCACGAAGTGCGTTCGGCGCATTTCATCGCACTAACATCCTCGATCCGTAGTTCTCGGAGATCGCCA
>WNFY01002343.1_pt1 | contig 18032 bp, 17 predicted proteins | sample 5400091 | NCBI WGS metagenome assembly WNFY01 (sample SAMN13153364, study PRJNA577476) | soil metagenome | isolation source: 60 cm soil or saprolite under grassland replicate 1 | place: USA:California | collected 2016-06-15
ACTGTCACACCAACCACTTGGCCCGCCTGAAAGCCCAGCCCTATTCCCACGCCATCCAAAAAACTATGCCCCACCAGCGCCACCGCCGAAGCCAGGCCGACCTGCGGATGCGTATGCTCACCATATTCTTCATCATGCGCATGGTGCAGGGCAATCGTCTTCTCGATGATATGAAACAGCAAAAAGCCAATTACCAACGTAATCATCGGCAGCGTCGGGTCCATGTGTTGCTCGGAAACAGTACGGAAAATCTCGGGCAGCAGGTCAAAGGCAACTACGCCCAGAATCACCCCAGCGGTGTAGCCAAGGATTCGATGCAGCCGGTCGCGATTGCGAAGCGCTGTCACGCCGCCCAGCAGGGTGGACAGAAAGGTCGACAGTGCCAAAAGTATCGGTATCATGTGTGATTAATGTTCCTTGTTACGATCATTGTGCCCCAGAGTCGATTGTTTTTGCAAATAAATCGCAATCTGGAGTAAATTTGCAACAAGAACTATTAGCCTAATAAAGCCCCCGTTGGGGTCTTATTTTTCTCTTACAAAACGACAGTAGAAGCCGATTACGCAATGCTAGATTTTAATAAATAGGCGTGCTATATCTTGCATCTCGTCAATATATTTCTCAGGGGTATCTTTTAATTCTTTTATGAACTGCTCTTCTTTTATCCAGGAGAGCTGCTCTAGCTCTTCCTCCTGGACACGAAACGCTTCAATGGGCTCGTCAATAACTGCCTTGTACCATTGCACGAAGTATCTTGCCGGCGTGTCAACATACTGCTTTGGTCCAATTTCATAATCAAGTACCTGAAAGCCGATTTCTTCTGCTTCGCGAAGCATTGTTGACTCGTAGTCGTCGTTACCCTCCACAGTTCCACCAACCGCCTCACTCCATTTACCAGGGTTATTTCGTTTTGTGAGTTTTCGCTGGGCAAGGAGTACATCGCCGCTGCTGTTCGTAATCCACAAAGATGCCGAGCGCACGATGTCTACAGCTGGATCAATAGCGGCACGGTCTTTGTAACCGATTATTTTATCTTCTTGGTTTACGATGGGAACGTTCATATGTTGACTAGTTGATTATACGTGCAGAAAGATTCTTGTTATGGTACCCCGGGTAGGACTCGAACCTACGGCCAGAAGCTTAGAAGTCTCCTGCTCTATCCTGCTGAGCTACCGGGGCGTATACCAACTATTATAACAGTTTGGGACTGGAGCGGGCGCACGGTTGGCGCGCCCGCTCCAGACTAGTCCAGCTGGACCGGATCAACCGCATGCAGCATCTCGATGATGCCCGACAGACCACCCGCCTGAATGGTGTAGGCGTACTGACCCGACGAGAGTTGCCTGACGCTCAGACCTACCTTGGCCAGCGTAAAGCGAGGGGTTTGTGGTTTGGTAGGCAACACCCCACTGAACAGTGCCTTGACCACGATAGCTCCGCGAAGCGGGCGCGGCAACTGATGGACGGCAATCGGCGACGACCAGCACACATAGGACCCACGTCTACCTGGCGGCCTCCGGTAGGTCAGCCGAGCACCACCAACAGTCTCGAAAGTAGTATCACCTCTTTCGTTCCTGAAGTAGGCCGCAGCTTTCGCCACGGCGCCGCTTGAACCGGGCCGCATGAAGACTTCAAGCATCACTACCTCACCTCGTGTCGGCAAACTGATCGATAACTATAATATCACTTTATTTCTCAAACCTGGTGCGAGAGGTGGGAATCGAACCCGCATCCTCAGCTTGGAAGGCTGACATATTAGCCATTATACGACTCTCGCGTGCATCGCTACCTCAGTTATTTTATCATAGCCGTGGCCCGCTCGTGTATACTTAAAGCAGTAAACGCCTCGGGAAAGACACACATGCCAAAAACAATTACTTTTATACGACAGTATCCCGTGTTTGGCCTGGTGGCTGTGAGCATGATGGTTGCCGCCGGGCTAGAACTGGGCGGCGCTCGCCTCATGGGTGATTGGCTGCTGCTGACCATGTGCGCCATTGCTGTCATTCAGATCGTTATCGAGATGCTCAAAACCCTGCGCCAGGGCGGCCTAGGCCTGGACATTTTGGCATTGACCGCAATTGTGGTGGGGTTGCTGATGCACGAATACTGGGCCGCGGTGGTCATTGCACTGATGTTGACCGGTGGCGAGGCGCTGGAGGATTATGCTGAGCGTCGGGCCACGCGCGAGCTCAGCGGCCTGCTGGATCGCGCGCCAACCCACGCGCATGTTGTGCAGGGCACCACCACGACCGATGTGCCGGTCAATGACGTCGCCGTAGGGGATCTTGTACGTATCAAGCCGGGTGAGGTGGTGCCGGTCGACGGCACCCTTGCTGAAGGCACCACCAGTATCGATGAATCCAGCCTGACCGGCGAAAGCCTGCCGGTAACCAAGCAACCAGGTGACGAGATTTTAAGCGGTGCGGTCAACGTCGATGCAGCTATCACCATAAAAACACTACGCGTCAGCGCCGAGAGCCAGTACGCCCAGATTATTCAACTGGTGCAAGAAGCAACATCGGCCAAGTCGCCGTTCGTTCGCTTGGCCGATCGCTACAGCCTGCCCTTCACCGCGATTTCGTTTGCTATTGCCTTTGCGGCGTGGGCAATTTCAGGCAGTGCGCTACGATTTTTGGAGGTTATCGTGGTTGCCACCCCCTGTCCGCTGCTCATTGGTGCGCCGGTCGCCATAATCTCGGGCATGAGCCGAGCCGCCAAGCACGGCATCATGGTCAAAAATGGCGCTAGTCTGGAGCGCCTGGCATCGATCAAAAGTATTGCCTTTGACAAAACTGGCACACTTACCCAGGGCAAACCAACGCTGGAGCGGGTCGAACCATTTACCGGTTTATCCGAGGCTGAACTGCTGAGTGTGGCTGCGGCTGTCGAGGCGGACTCGACACACATTTTGGCTGCGGCCGTCACTGCTGCTGCGGCTGAACAACAACTGCGCCTCCCAGCGGTCGAGGGCATTACCGAAGAGCCTGGTTTTGGCCTGCGCGCTACCTGGCAAGGAAAGCAGGTGCTCATCGGCCGGTACGATTTTTTGCAGAGTCACCACGTGGCGTTCCCCGCTGCATACGAAGCAGCCGCGCCAGACCAGACCGTGACCTTCATGGCGATTGACGGCCAGGCGATCGGAGCGCTTCATTTTCGTGACGAGCGGCGAGCCGATGCTGCGCAAACCATCACCGAACTCCGCGAGCAAGGTCTCAAACACATCCTGATGCTGACTGGGGACAATCCCCAGGTTGCCAAACGCATCGCCAACGAAGTCGGCATCAGTGAAGTCTACGCCAGCTTGCTGCCCAAGGACAAGGTGCTGGGCATCCAACGAATCGACAAAAGCTACCGGCCCAGTGGCATGGTCGGCGATGGCGTGAATGATGCACCCGTGCTGGCGGCGAGCGATGTGGGGATTGCACTGGGCGCCCGCGGCTCCACAGCGGCAAGTCAGTCGGCTGATGTCGTGATTATGCTGGATGATCTACACCGGGTGGCACAGGCTGTGCAGATTGCGCGGCAAACGATACAGATCGGGCTTCAGAGTGTGTGGGTGGGCATTGTCATCAGCATCGGACTGATGCTGGTATTCGCCACGGGGCGTTTCCCCGCGGTGCTGGGTGCTGCTTTGCAGGAGATTGTCGATGTAGTCGTTATCTTGAACGCCTTGCGCGCGCATGGCGGTAGCCTCGGACAAACGCTTTTTGAGAAGGTCAAGCTGCCGAAACAGGCCTAGTGGCTATCCGACTGCTGCGCCAACGCGGTCTGTACATCCTGCAGGCTGATCTCGACCACGCTGCCCGGCACTACCTCGCCGGTGAGCATGCGCTTGGCTAAGATGTCTTCAATGCTCCGCTGCACGACCCGCCGCATAGGGCGAGCACCCAAACGGGGATCGTAGCCTGCTGCCACCAGCGTCTTTTTGGCCTCGTCAGCGACGTGCACGGTGGTTTTTTGCCGGGCGAGTGTTTTGTTCATGCCTGCGATAACTAGGTCAAGCACTTGCAATAGCTCGTCCTGATTCAACGGCCGAAACACTACAATTTCGTCAAAGCGGTTCAAAAACTCAGGCTTGAACTGACCAGAGTCGATCAGTTCGTTGGTGAACTTCTCTTCAAATTGCTCTAGCTTCCAGCCAGCGTCGATATAGTGGCGGATGCGTTCCGCGCCGGCATTGCTGGTGGCAATCACAATCGCGTCCTTGAAGCTGACTTCGCGATTGTTGACATCGCGCAGTACGCCCTCGTCGAGCAGCTGAAGGAGTGTGTCGAGCACACTGGGATGAGCCTTTTCGATCTCGTCCAGCAACACGACGCTAAAGGGCTGCTTGGCAATCTGCGCCGCCAGGCTGCCAGCATCGTGAGCACCATCCGCGATCAAACGCGCCACATCATCTGGCCGCGAATACTCGTTCAGATCCAACCGCACCAAGCGGTCCTCACCGCCAAAATACACTGCCGCGAGCGCCTTGCTGAGCTCGGTCTTGCCCACACCGGTGGGCCCGAGGAAAAGGAACGTGCCGATGGGCCGGTCCTGGTTACGCACGCCCGCCCGCGCTCGCCGCAGTGCGCTGCTAACCACACCAACAGCCCGCGTTTGGTTGATCATGCGCTCATGAATGAGCTGTTCGAGGTTCAGCAGTTTGGCTCGTTCATCAGCGCCATTCGCACTACTAACCCGCACGCCATAATTTTTCTCGACTGTCTGTTGCACCGATGTGGCGCTCACCAGACCCTGCTCGCTATGCTGCGCTGCAGCCTCCAGCAAGCTGATTGCCTGACCAGGCATTGCCCGGTCAGTGACATATCGCTCGCCCAAACGATATGCCTCTTCGAGCGATTGATACATGTAGGTAACTTTGTGCTGAAATTCCATCAGCAGCAGTTGATCCTCTAGCACCAGCACGGTGTCGTCCTTGTCCAAGGGCGTAACGTTGACGCGATTGATGTACTGCGACAGTGCCGGGTTGATTTGGCTCAGCTGCAGCCATCGCTGTTCGTCCATAGCCATGATGACGCGCAGGCCTCCACCCTCAAGGATGGGTAGCAGTAAATTGCCCAGATCAACAGAGCCAGTTCCCTCCTGCAAAAATAACTGGGCTTGATCCAGGAACAGGATGACATTCTTGGCTTTGAAGGCCTCTACAAAGATCCGCTGCACCAGGTTTTCCAGATCGCCCCGGCCATGGGACTGGGCAATCAGACTAGCCGGGTCCAGGCTCATTACTTGACGATAGCGCAGCGAATCCGGGACATCGGCTGACGGATTGATAAGACGCTCGGCCAAGGAATACACCAGCGTTGTCTTGCCTACGCCCGTCGGGCCGACCAGCACCACGTTTTGCCGGCCACCGCCAGCAAGCAGGCGAGTCATCTGGCCAACTACTTCCTGGTGGCCCTCCAGGTCTCGGGTGAGCAGCCCGCCAGCCACACTCTCAGATACGTTCAGTGCAAACTGGCTCAAAATTGGCGTATAACCAAACGACCAGTCGCGGCCAATGCCACCGGTCGCCTTGCGGGCTTTGTGCGCCTGCACGACATGCCGGATGTGTTGGTACCAGCTAAGACCCGTTTCGATATCTTCCAAACTCAGCTGCAGCCTGGCCAACAGCTGATCGCGGCCGGGAATCTGTTCGACCAAGGCGGTCAACAAGGTTGCGGCATCGACCGTGGACGCGCCATATTTTTGCCGAAGCTCCAACGCCCGGTTCCAGACGACAACCGTACTATCAGGTACGTGACTGCTAAGTTCAGTCAAAAAGTTCGGCCCTAGCCCAAAGCGCGTCACAAAGAACAAGCCGCCGTTCAGGCCCATCACCACCTCCGCTAACTGACGGGGGGTAGGCTGCGCTGGCAAGCGGCCCAACACTTCGCCCGCAAGCTGACCGGCCATGGTTGGTTGCGATTCTTTCAGCGGCGGTATATCCCTAAGGTCATACTGGTACCACAGCAAAAGCATCAACGGCCACACGCTCAAGCTTGCCAAGACCACACCAAACGGCAGCCCGTCCAGCAGGACCAACGCCGCCCCCGCCACAAATGGCAGCAATACGCCAGCGAACAATGCGTATCGGACCGCTGTTTTACCCAGGAAAACGCTGCAGCGGGCTTTTTGAGCCCGAAGTGCGCCATGCTGAAATAACTCTTGGTTCATCGTATTCCCCACGCAATCATAACTGCCAAAAACGGCACCACCGGCACAAATGGCCACAGCAGCAGCAACGCCAACGAGACGACCAGCATGATCGCCGTTGCCAGCAGCCCAAAACAAATCACCGCCAACCGCACCAGAGCACCAATTGCGCGGGATATCTGCCGATCGGCCCACGCCCGAAGCTGCGTATCAAGCGAGCCTTGAACCTTGCCGACCGATATCTGCCGGAATGGCGCGAACAACGTGCGAGCCAGCAGCCCCACTGAAAAAAATTCCAGCATTCCGGCCGTCCGCGTCATTGCGCGCTGCGCCAGCTGAGCCCACCCAACGGTGTACCACCACGAAAAAAGTGCGATAACGAGCATACGTTTATTGTAACATCGACTCCTCTAAAGCTGCGCATTTGAAGATATGCACAAGATATAGTATAATATTAAATCGTCGATACATGGGGGTCGTTATGAGGCAGACGAAACAGCAGCTTGAATCTCTGACCACGCCTGAGCTGGTCGATCTGGCGTTGCTCCGGTTGGAAGAGTCGACGCTCAGGCTCGAACGGAGTCACTTGCCGAAAGGGATAAAGGCCAGCAGCGCCGAGATTACCGACAGAAGAATCCGTAAAATCAGACGGGAATTCGAAGCCGTCCAAGCAGGGGGACACTATTTGGAACCAGCCTTCCGCGCCAGCCTGATCAGATTTCTGAGGCGAAGGGTTCCCTGAATCCAATTCCGCGCCGAGCTGATCAAGCTCGTCACCGATAAGCGCTCGTCGTAAAGGACGACAAAATGGGAGTATCGGCCGCAGACTTCAGCGGCGTGCCAACAGGAGGGCTTGTGCAACGGGTGCTCACCCGGCTGGCAGCAACCAGGAAAGATTTTCTGGACCGTGGAGCACGAGAGCGCCCAATAAGGGAGCTCGACAAGCTCGCAGCCGCTATCCAAAACGCTCAAATCCTGGTTGAGCTTGGTGCTCACCCTGATGAGGCTGGGTTCCGTGCCAGCCTGATACAACTGCTCGACCCCAACATCAACGGCGGATGGCGGAGGCGTACGCCAAAATGGTAGCCGCCACGTCGCAGTCAGCGGGCCCGACCAACGGCCAGGCCCGCTGACAAGCAATAAGCTTATCTTACTCAAAAGGAGGTACACCGGCCCGCAGCAAACGGGCCAGTATCCTGTTCAGCCGAGGAGGCTTCCTCCCCCGAGCTCAGAACACGTGCACCCGCACGTCCGGTGGGTTCTGGCCCTGCACCGGCTGGCCGCCTTGGAGACGACGGTTCTTGCCCGTACCTCGGGCCGAAAGCAGCTGCTTGCGTGCCTCGCGGATGTCGTACTCGATCGAGGGGGCGCCTATTTCGAGCACGGTACGAAGCTGCCAGTCGATGATGACCTGGCCGTCATCGAAGCTCAGCCGGTCACCGTTTCCATAGACGTCGTGTGGCTCCAGCTGTGCTGGGTCATCGCTGTAGACGGTGATCGACAACGAGCTGCGAACGAACTGTCTGGAGCTCATGTCTCCTCCCAAAAAAGAAGGTACTCGGACGTCCGCATTATAGACCGACTATAAATTCATGCAAAGCGCGGCCCGTTATTTTTTAAACACCGCACAGAGCGGCGTCTGCTGGTCAGCCTGACCGAGCGGATTGTCGCCAAAGATAGCTTCGAACAGTTCGTTCGGCTGCGTCGTGTTCTGGCCGAGCACATTGCGGCCGATATCATTGCTGTCGATAACCACGACGCCCTTGAAATACTCGGCTGCGGCCTTTGGCACTGCAGCGCGGATCGCCAGGGTCAACTGCTCGGCTACTTTATCGGGGTTCTTGGGCGCAAGCTTGGCACTGACATTACTGGGATACACCGAATACTCTGTCGGGCCATCGATGGCCCGAATGTCGCTGCCCACCAGGTTGTAAAACGCGCCGCGTTGACCGATCATTTTGCCGATCGCGCCACCAATCGACGCATACAAAATCTTTGGCAGGCCAACCTCGGCAATCGCCAACTGCATGGTCCACGGACTGCCCAGGCCAATGCCGTACGGCGTCTTGGTCACGCGCTTGCTGAGGAAGCGCGCCCACCAACCCGGCTGGATATCCCACACAAAATAACTGCGCCCTTGGGTGATGGCTACAATTTTTTCGCTGATCAGCAGATACCAATCGTGCGTTTTATATGCTTGCTGCTCCGTATCGGCAGTCAACGCGGCAAAGAACTTCTGCAGTCTGGCCGTCACAAAGTCAGTCAGATTATCCTTAGCGCTGACAAGTTCAGTTCGAAGCGGATAGCGGCGATACGTTTCGCTGCCCACGGCAATGTCGAGATCTTTGCCTTCGTTCGCAGCGAGCTCTGGCTTTTCGCGCCTCGGTGCCTCGGGCGTCTTTTCGTCGAAAAACTCGCGCAGCCACAACTCGACATTTAGGAATCGCCAAAAGAGCAGGCTGTTACTATCGTTCTTGCCTTTGATGAATCCTTCGAAGGCCTCGGCCACCGCCTGCTGGTTAAAATACGGCCGATTCGCAAAACTCTCGCTCAGAAAAATGCCATAAAAACGATTCTTCAGCCGCATAAACCACTCGTGTTCGGGCGTGGTAAAGCCAATCTTGTTGCGCCGATGATTGATGAGTGGCGGCAGCAACTCGCGCGTGGCATCGCGCAAAATGCGTTTGTTCCAGCCAAGCTTGATAATCGCTTCGTCGTCCAGCGCAAATAAATACTTCAGTACATCCTTGTCCAGAAAAGGTACGCGGCCTTCCAGGCTGAAACGCATGGTGTTTTTATCTTCGTAGCGGAGGAGTGACGGCAAACTGTTCCTGAAAGTATCTTCGATAAGCCGGAGCTTGAGGTTATCGCCGGTTGTCACGAATTTCTCGTCAGTGTACTTTTTCGTAAAATCCGTGTTCATAAGTTGAGCAGGCCGCACCGGTGCCTTGCGCAGCAGCCGCTCGCGCAGGTTGACGCGAGCAAAACGCAGGAAAATATCAGCGCTCGATAGCACCTCCAATAGCAGCCTCCCCCACCGTCCCTCGGCCTTCAGCTGCCGCAGATACACAAAATAATATGGCACGTAGCCGGCCATGATCTCATCTGCTCCTTGGCCATCCAACAGCACGGTCACCTGCTTGGCCGCTTCCTCCATGACCTTATACTGGGCGTACGGTCCGGTGCTGATCAGCGGCTCCTCCTGAGTGCGGATGAAGTCCTCGAGGTCTTTGACAAAAGTGTCAGCATCGGGCTTGATCTTGTGCGCGGTCACACTGCCGCCTAGACGCTCCAGCAAGGCATCAACATACCTCTCTTCGTCGTTTTGTGACCCGGGGAAAATAGCACTGAAGGTATTCTGCCGGGCGCCCACTGATTTTGTTGAGCCTTTATCCTGCTGCATCAGCTGGTTGATGATCGCGACCACGGCCGAGCTGTCCAGGCCACCAGAAAAGCTAGTGCCGACCGGCACTTCACTCTGCAGACGCAGTTTGACTGCTTGGATGAGACGCTGTGTGTATTCAGCGGTTACCTCAGCGTCATACGGTTTGTGTTCGCTGCTCAGGCGCTTGAGGTCAGCGGTGAGTGTTGTATAGCGGCTGCGCTTTATGCCAGCCCGAGTCACCTCCAGCATCTCGCCCGGCATGAGCTTGGTGATGCCGTCGAAAAACGTCTGATCACTGTCCTCGTGGATGCGAAATCGCAGATAGCGATAGATGGTGCGATCGTTCGGCCTCTTGGCAATTTTGCCCGTCGCCAGCAATGGCTTGATCTCTGAAGCAAACAGCAACGAGTCCTTGGTGGGATGCGCCACATACAGCGGCTTGATGCCGAAATGGTCGCGCACCAGCAGCAGCTTGTCTGCCTTCGTGTCGTACAGCGCGAATGCGAACATGCCGTTGAATGTATCAAACGCTGCTTTGCCCCAGGCGGCATAGGCCTGGATGATGACCTCTGTGTCGCTGGTGGTGGCAAACTCATACCCCTCGGACTCTAGCTGCTGGCGGAGCTCCAGATAGTTATAAATCTCGCCATTGTAGGAAATAACCAGTGACTTATCAGGGCTGAACATGGGCTGCACGCCGTGCTCGCGATCGATAATGCCAAGCCGCAGGTGCGCCAAACCCACCGGACCGTCCAGGTAGTAGCCGTCGCCATCCGGACCACGATGCGCCTGGGCGGCATTCATGGTCCGCAGGAGTTTTTCATTGCCATCAGCGAGGTTGTAGTAGCCAGCAATTCCGCACATAATCTACCTGCTACTCTAGCACTTTTAGAGGCAGCCCGCCAATTCGCTCTGCGTTATACTCAAATGAGGCCTTCCGACCATGTGAAAGGAGCCTGCTCATGGCAACGATTCGTATACGTTGCGCTCGATACCGGTGTGCCCTCTGGTTTCATCTGGAAATGCCCTTCGCGAACAATCACCCACGGCCTGAATTTCGACCTGGCAGGGAGGACGCTGAGCTCAACAAACTGCTCGGCCAGACGGAACCGTGGGATGAACTGACCGAGGTGGGCCAGCGCATCACTCGGCGTGTGATACGCCTGAAGGGAGTGGTACAATTCTCGGCTGGTCCAGACTACTTCAACCTCTGGGTCCAGTACGAACGGCAGTGGCGCCGAATTTTGCCTGAAGTGGTCAGGATCATCCGCGAAGAGACTCGCGATCCCGGTGCTTGGGTGATGAATCTCATCAATCCGCACGATACGACCATACCGCAATGGCACCTACCGCTCCTTCATGAGCTGTTTGGAGCGGCCTGACAGAACGCCCCGCGCTTGGTTTCGGCGCCAGCGCGGGGCGTACATACGAACGGTGATCCTGCTTCGTTCCGCACAGAGGCCATCGAGACGCTGCGTCGCAGTATCGACGAGCTTTCACGGCGCAAAGTAGTCCTACGCTGGTCCGTGTGTCGTCTCCACGACCACGGACCAGCTCTCTACCCCGAATTATATCAATCATATCCTGATGAACTCTAGTGGTTGCTCGAGGGGCGTCTCTGATTGAGACGCCCCTCGAGCTTCCTTGCGTGTCTGTCCGGTCAGGCTGCGCGGCTCAGCAGCTCAGTGACACCGAGAACGCCAGCGCCCCAGAGGTTCAGCTCGTTGCGGGCTGGGTCTATGCTGCACTTGACCGCGTAGGCGGGGATGGTATGCGCCACATTGTGCAGGCTCGCACGGTCGCCGATCGCCAGTTGCAACGAGCCCGCCGGAATGTCAGTGTGCCTCTCCAGCAAAAAATGCAGGTTGCAGCTCACCGGCGCTCCAGCGAGTACCACTGGCACGAGGTTCATGCCGAAACCGCTAACGGTCGCTCCGAGTTCCCAGCGGAAGTTCTCCATGGTGCGCCGCAGCAGCGGGTGGGCATCGATCCGCCACGCCTGCTCGGCGATGGTTCGGGCCAGGTCATGGGACGGGATCGACTCGATCCACTGCTGCAACGCCGCGTCGGAACGGACCGCCGCCAGCGCCTGAGCGATATTGCCGATACCCAGCCCGCTGGCCATGTGCTCGTGCTCGACCGCACCCTGGAATCTTCCCTGAAGATGCTCGTAGACATCCGCATCCAGGGCGGTACGCGTCCACTGATGGCTCGCCTCTGTGGGCTTGACTTCCCACAGGTCGCCGTGTCGCTTCAGCCGCGCCACGCCCATTCCCGTGCCCACGATGGCAACGAGCAGTTCAACGGCGCCCCACAGGGATTGCGGGGTGCCGTTGAACTGCACCAGCAGGTTTTCGTCCAGCGTCAGCAGACCGGCAGCACCGGCCACTGCGTCATTGACCAGCAGGACGGGCACCGAATGGCCGAGTACGCCAGTCACGAAGGCCTCGAGCTCAGCGCGGTCGATTGCCAGGTCGACATTGGTGAAGTTGACACCCTTGGCAGTGACCGGCCCGGCCGCGCCGATGACCACGGCGTCCGGCCGATCGCGCACCAGCGCGAACTTCAGGCGACGGTAGAAGCCGGCCAGCGGCGAGTCGTCATTGGGTGCAACGGTGAGATGCCTCTTCAACTGCCGAAGCTCTCCCCCCAGGTAGCGCGCGATGCGGGTGTTGTTGGCACCCACGTCCATGACGGTGATGGTGAACGAATGCGGCCTCAGAGCTTCGATCCCCACATAGAAGTAGCCAGCCACCGGGACTCCCCCATCTCTCGATTTGCTTGTTGACAGTATACGCAAGGAACATGGCAAATGGGCCCAAAGGGCCCATCCCAATAGCAACATATATTACCATTAAAACCTCAAATAATCAATCAGGGGTGGATCGGCAACTGTATACCCCCATTGCCGCCCGCGCCCGAGCCATTGCCCGATCCCGTACCTCCAGTGCCACCCGAGCCGTTGCCGTTGTTGCCCGTGCCGGAGGTACCACCGGTATGTGTGTCATCTGTAGGGTTGGTGGTAGTGTTTTGATCGGTCTGACCGGTTGGTTGCGGCGTGGGGGTTGGCGCCGGCGTTTCCTCTTGCTTCTTTGGCTCATTGCAGGTTGCGGTTGGCAGGGTGCCACTCAGAAAGTATTCGGTGTACGTGTTACTGCCCGATGTCTGAGCCAGGGCGCCGTCACCTCGGCATACATCATGGCTGACCACCGTCGAGGGCTGCACAAACTTTTCAACTGGCGAGCTGCCCAGCAGCTGACGCATCAGGCTAAGCCAAATTGGCGCCGCCCCGCTGGACCCAGCAACAGCGCTCATTTGCGAGTTGTCATTATTTCCAATCCACACACCGATGGCTAGGCTGGGCGTATAGCCAATCGTCCAAGCGTCGCGGTAATCATCGGTCGTCCCGGTCTTGACCGCTACCGGCCTCGAGCTCGACACGGTCAGGCTGCTGCCGAACAACTCCGAGCGCGCACTAGTATCGGATAGGATGGACGAAATGATATATGACGTGCCCGGGCTAAAGACCGCCGAGGTGGCCGGCTTTTCCTGATAAATGATTTTTTTGTCCTTATCTGAGATGCTCATGACCAGCTGCACATCTGGCCGCTTACCTTGGTTGGCAAACGCAGTGTAGGCATTTGTCATCTCTAGCAGATTCGCCTGGCCACTGCCGAGCGCCAGCGGCAGGCCGTATTCGTCAGCGCTTTTGGTGAGGGTGGTGATGCCAGCCTGTTTAGCCTTGTCTAGCACGGTCTGGACGCCGACAATCTGCATGGCTTCGATGGCTGGGATGTTCAGTGAGTTGGCGAGTGCTCGACGCAATGTCACATCTCCGCGGTACCGGCCATCGTAATCGCGAGGTTTGTAACCGCTAAAATCGTGTGGCGTGTCAGAAAAAATGGTTGCTGCGGTCATCTCACGATTCTCAATGCCTGTCGCGTACATAATCGGTTTGAACGACGAGCCAGGCTGGCGGCCGCTGGTTGCCATATTGACCTTGCCAAACTGCTCGTTGCTCCAGTCTACGCTGCCCACCAGCGCCAAAATCTCGCCCGAGCGCGGGTCCACAATGATGGCACTACCGTTGGTGACCTTGCTAAAACGCAGACTATCGACTTGCTTTTGCACAGCAGCTTCGGCCTTGGCCTGGTAGCCCAGGTTGAGGGTGGTCTTGACCGTAAAACCAGAGTGCGCGATCTCCTGCTCGCCGTATTTTTGCTTCAGCCAGTCACGAACCATCAGGGCAAAATGTGGCGCCTGTGATGTCTTATCTGCCGACGGCGGTTGATACGCCAGCTGCTCGGTCTTGGCGGCTGCATCCTGGTCGGCCGTGATGGCGCCATCCTCCTTCATGCGGTCCAGCACGTAGGTCTGACGGACCTTGGCCTTGGCCGGATCGCCCGAGATCGGCGAATAGGCTGATGGTGCGGGCAGCAGGCCAATCAGCATCGTCGCCTGCGCAGTATCCAGATCGCGCGCCGACTTGCCAAAGTACGTCTTGGCGGCGTCCTCAATCCCGAACGACCCCTCGCCAAAATAGACCGAGTTCAGATACATTTCCAGAATTTCGTCCTTGCTATAGCGGCGCTCCACCTCGATGGACAGTACCAGTTCCTGATATTTACGCAGGAAATTCCGCTGATTGCTCAGCAAGGCGTTTTTCACCAGCTGTTGGGTGATGGTCGAGCCACCGCCGCCTTGGCCGACGCTGATCAAATTCTGATAGAAAGCATTTGCAATGCCGGCCACCGAAAAGCCCGGCTCTTTATAAAAATTCTTGTCCTCGGCCGACACCACAGCCTTCTGGGCAATCGGTGCGATGTCTTTCAGTGCCACGTAGGTATTGCTGTGTGCATTGTCGAACTGATAAAACACCTGGTTGTCGCGATCGGTCAGGGTCACGCCGGTGCGGTTCCGTCCCATCAGCGCCTCTTTGCTGCCCAGCGCACCCGCAAATGCCAGCGTGGTCACCACCGCCACGAAAATCAGAATCAACACCGTCGGCCAGGCAATCACAAAGATCTTTTTCCAAAGTGGCAAGCGGCGGAATCCCTGAACGATCAAAGCCATGCGGCCACCACGACGCGACGAGCGTACTGCAGCTGAGCGGCGGCGGGGCCTTCGGGAGGATGCTTTCATTGTCACCTATATAATACCACTAGGAGTCAAGGGAAAGCTGCATCACCAAGATACGGGTGACCTAATGCTTGCCACACATAAAAGTACGTTACACCTTGAACAGAATATGACCGTATCTTCTCAAACACTGCCCCCACATTCAACAAGCGTTTGATCAAAGTCAACTGCTATGTTTATTTCTCAGACGACATATCACTAACGATCGGTGTTATAAGCACAAATGTGCCTCGCTCTGTCAGCAACTCACCATGTTCGCCGATTGTTGTCATGATCTATGAAGCGATAAGTTCAGACACCTTTTTAATATCGTCCACGGCTTTCCACGCAATCTTTGCAGCCCGATGTGCAGAGAACTCTTCGCCATCCTCGAGTGCTTGGCGCTTCCAACTTTCATGCAGGTCCTGATCTGCCGTGACCAATATCCCTTTGGTAACGTTAAAAATCGCCTCGTCCGTGTCGCCATCGGCAATGTAGTAGATCTCGGAAACGTCCGGATACTTTTGGCGCACATCACGTATTGCATCCACTTTTACCGCCAAATCTTCACCTTTCAATTGGATGGCTTGCAGCATGCCGTCAACATCAAACTCCATATGCGCATTGCAATACACAAAATCCATCTTCAAATCAGCCCCAACCTTTTCGGCAATAGGGCTAAGTGCACCGGTGATCAGGCCAACCACAAGACCACGAGCCTGCAGTGCTTTGACCGTTTCTTTTGCTCCAGCAAGATAGTTAAATGTGAGAATGACCTCTTCGATGTTCCTTCGGCTGGCTTTGCCCCTGGCCTTCATTAAACGAACGAGTATATCGATCCACTCAGCATAGCTCAAGATGCCCTCACCCTCTGGACCAAGACGATAAAGCAGCTCATCTTCTCCAGGCGTAATGCCCATAGCCAGATTAAGGTCATACCAGGAATTTTCTTTAATAAGTGTTTTGTTGAGATCGAAGGCGACGATAGTAGACATATGCCGATTATACCTTACGGGTACAAGGCGAACGATTCACCACCTTCCTGTCGTCGTAATAAAGTAATCGAACCATCTTTGGCTGTGAGGAGCATGTAGGAATTGGAGGCCGGATAGCCTGTCTGTAGTCGAACTGGTCGGGGATGCCGGATTTGAACCGACGACCTCCGCGTCCCGAACGCGGCGCGCTACCAGGCTGCGCTAATCCCCGATGCCTGAAGGGCTGGTTACCCCTTAGACTAAATCGCTCGGACGAACTTGTCCAGATGGCGCTGCAAAAGTGCACGTAAAGGCGCTATAATAAAGGTCAACTAACGAGGGCAAAGGGTATGAATCGAAAAATTGGCGCAGCAGTTCTGGTGGTAGTCATCGTGGTAGTTGGCATTGTTGCCTACGCGCTGAACAATCGCCCTTCTTCAAGCAGCAATAACGGCACAAATACGAACAGCTCGGCCAGCAATGCTAACCAAGCTGCCGCCGGCACGTCATTCACCATCAATGCCACCGACGACAGCGCCGACGTCACGACGCTGAACGTCAAAAAGGGCGACACGATCAAAATAACCTTCAATGTGCAGCAGCAAGGCGTCTACCACGGCGGGCTGGAATTCCGCAGCGACGGGGTGAGCAGCGGCCCAATTCAGCCGGGGCAGTCCAAGACCGTAACCTTCGCCGCCGACAAATCGTTCACCTTCACCCCATACTGGTACCAGAGCAACGTCAAAAAAGACTACACTATCTCGGTAAACGTACAGTAACCGCACCTCTTGTGTACAGAGGTGCAAATGCGCTATACTGTGACCGTCACTACTTTTCGGGGTGTGGCGCAGTCCGGCTAGCGCGCACGGTTTGGGACCGTGAGGTCGAAGGTTCGAATCCTTTCACCCCGACCAAGATGTAATCCACAGACAGCTTGCTTTATGGGCCATCGTTGAACAATTTAATAGCGGATTAGGCATAGTTTACTACTGATATGGGTGAAAGAGTTAACGAAGAAGTTGTATTTAGCGGCAAGATTGGCGAAGTTATTCATGCTGCCCAGCCTGATGGCAGAGTATTTGAACGTTATCGTAGGTCACCTGGCACACGCCTGGTGATTGTTACCTCTGAGAAGAAAGTTATTATGACTCGCGAACACCGTCAGGAAACAGGCGGCATCGATTTGCGATTACCTGGTGGTAAGGTCTGCGACACCCTTGATGAGTATCATGACTTACTTGCAAGCGGCACCGACATGATCATTGCCGCTACACAGGCGGCGACAAAAGAAGGCTCAGAGGAAGTCGGCGTAACGGTCAGCAACCTAAGTCTACTTGCAAAAGCAACCGCAGGTGCAACTGTTGAGTGGGACCTGTTCTACTTTATGACCCATGATTATGAAGAAAATGTAGATGGCCAGAATCTAGAACATGGCGAGCAAATTGAACGAGTTGAACTAAGCCCCTCCTGAAATGAGACAAGCCATAACAAATGGCGAAATGCAGGAGTGGCGTAGTGTTGGTGTGCTGCTTGGCCTCGTTCTGCCGCAGCTTGAATCACGTTAGGCACGCTTCAGAAACTTGATACTGCCGATTCCTACGCATCACCATAAAAAATATGAAGTAAGATCAGCAGGCTAGTAAGGAATAATCATTAGCGCACTAGCTTCTGCGCCGCGTCGTGCAGTGCCTTGCGTTCAGCGCTCGTCAGCCCGGCGCAGCCAAGGCGCTGGGGCAACAGGCCGTTGACGGTATCGACTACTTTTTTGCCTTCAGTGGTGAGGGCGATGGTTTTAGCACGGCGATCGGTCGCGCGCTCTTTGCGCCGCACCAGTTCATGGGCCACCAATCGGTCAACAATGCCCGTGACGTTCGAAGGGTCACAGTGCAGCACATGGGCAACTTCGCCCATAGCCAGCTCACCATGTTGATCCAACATATACAACGCACCCAGCTGCGCAGATGTCAGATGATATTCGTCCGCAAGCTGCGCGATTTCCTGCTTGAAACGTTGCATCAGCAGAATCACATCTTGGCACACTTGTTCTGATGTTATGTCCATATACTGCATTATACAGTTTAACAAGACTTTTCCGGTCATGGCCTACCTGTGATACGTTATAAAAGATCCCCGACCTGCGTTACAGGAGGCTCTATGCCATCTTATCTGCGGCCGCAATTTGTCGAATGCGCAGCAGCTTGGGCATCTGATTTGCAAGACGTGCTGTACGAAGCCGTTAATCTGGCGAGGAGGCTGCACGTGGAAGTACGCTTCTCCTTCAATGATGTGCGGTTCCATGTGCGAAGCGGTTCCGATGTAGCAACACTTCGCGAACGGTACCACGAAGGGAAAGACAAAACCATCGGCCCGTAAACCAAGTAGCCGGGGACCTGCAAGCATGGCAGAGCACTGTGCCA
>WNFY01005741.1_pt1 | contig 18028 bp, 19 predicted proteins | sample 5400091 | NCBI WGS metagenome assembly WNFY01 (sample SAMN13153364, study PRJNA577476) | soil metagenome | isolation source: 60 cm soil or saprolite under grassland replicate 1 | place: USA:California | collected 2016-06-15
CAAAGGAGCCCAACCGTCCGACACGGTGCGTAGCTTGATCAAGAAAACCAAGAAGCAAGCTGCGGCCCCCGAGGCTTCAGCCCGAACGGAAGGCGGGGCGCCGGAACCGATTCAGCAAGAGTCTTTGCCTCCTTCGCCTCCTGTTGAGACGTCCAGCTAGTTCGCTAGCATCATTTTCACTTAGTTGCTGTAGAATGCGCTGCGCTGTCCTCAGCAGATGACAGCTTTGCTTCAGCGCCGCTGAAATTTCGTGTTTATTCGTTTTCATTCGTGGTTAGCTTCCTGGCGGCATGAGGGAGTTTCTCGAATTCGTCATCCGCCAGCTGATTGAGTTTCCTGATGATATGGTACTGACCGAAATTCCAAGCGGCAGAACAACAGTCTTTAAGCTGCAACTTCGACGCGGAGACGTTGGTCGGGTGATTGGGCGTGGTGGCCAAACCATTCAGGCCATTCGCGCGTTACTCGCCAGTTCGGCCGCGCGGCACGGACAGCGCGCCATTCTCGAGATTGTAGACTAGCCTTACGTTTTTTTTGGGGGGCGTCTGTGGCAGACGCCGAGCCAATGGCGTTTCACAGAAACGCCCTACAATTTGGTATCTTGCTTAAATGAAGGTCGACATCCTCACTTTGTTTCCCGACATCTGTACTGCGCCTCTTAGCGAAAGCATCATGAAACGCGCTCAAGAAAATGGGATTGTCGATCTTCGGATCCATAACCTGCGGGACTGGACCACGGATAAACATCACATCGTGGACGACGCGCCGTTCGGTGGCGGCCAGGGGATGGTCATGAAACCAGAGCCGATTTTTGCGGCAGTAGAAGACCTGCAGCAAACATCAAACCTGAAAGCTCAAACCTCAAAGGTCATTCTGATGTCGCCAGCGGGCCGACGTTTGAACCAGCAGCTGGCAACAGAACTTTCGCAGGAATCGCATCTGATCATCGTCTGTGGCCATTACGAAGGAATCGATCAGCGGGTGATCGAACATCTTGTCGATCTGGAGATTTCCATAGGCGATTACGTGCTCACGAATGGCGCGATCGCCGCAGCCGTTCTCGTTGATGCAATGGTGCGTTTGCTACCGGGCGTGCTTGGCCATGAGCAATCGGCCGCGGATGATAGCTTCAGTCTCAAAGGATCGGGACTCGAAGCTCCGCAGTACACGCGGCCAGCCGAATTTCGCGGCTGGAAAGTCCCGGCGATTTTGCTTTCCGGAAATCACGCCGAGATCGCGAAGTGGCGCAAAGAACAGGCAATCGAGCGAACACGCCAGAACCGCTCAGATTTGCTCCGCTAAGGACAGCAGGCGCTAGACTCCGGTGTGCGCTGTAGAATGCGCCGTCCTCGGCGCATCTGCTGAATCAATCGCGAATTCTTCCCATTACCACGCAAGCGTTGATTCCGCCGAAACCGAATGAATTGCTCATGACGTAATTCAACTCCGCGGCGCGCCCATGATTCGGCACAATGTCGAGATCACATGCTGGATCGAGATTTCGATAGTTGATGGTCGGCGGAACCCACTGCCGATCCAATGCGAGCGCACAAAGTGCCGCTTCGATGGCACCCGTCGCGCCCAGTGGATGGGCGTAATAACCTTTCGTCCCACTAACCGGGATTCGGTGCGCATGTTCGCCAAACACTTGTTTAATTGCCGCTGTTTCGGCACTGTCGTTGAGCTGAGTCGAACTGGCGTGCGCGTTAACGTAATCGATCTGCTCAGGCGCCAGTTGTGCATCCGCGAGCGCTTCGCGCATGGCGCGAATGGAAGATTCCCCATTCGGCAGAGGCGAAGTCATGTGGAAAGCATCATTGTTTAAGCTGTATCCGAGCACCTCCGCGTAGATGCGGGCGCCACGTGCCCGCGCATGTTCAAGCTCCTCGACGACGAGCGAAGCGCCGCCTTCGCCCATGACGAATCCATCGCGTGAGAGATCGAATGGACGACAAGCCAACGCCGGATCGCCCGTCCACCTGCTCATGGTCTTAATGATGTCGAACGCTCCGATAGTAATGGCCGTGAGAGGTGCTTCCGCTCCGCCCGCGACAATCGCATCCGCAAAATCATCTCGAATGTACCGAAGCGCTTCGCCCACAGATACCGTGCCGCTGGCGCAACTGTTTGAATTTGTCGTGCCGACACCGCGAAAGCCGAATTCAATCGCGATGTTCGAATGTGCCGAACCACCGAAGACCTGGACAGCTAGTGTGGGTTGGACGCCGCGTGCGCCTTTTTTTAGATACCTGATGTATTGCTCCTCGGCTTTGCAGACACCGCCCAGCGCAGTGCCGAAACTGACGCCAACGCGCTCTTGCGGCTTTTCGCGCGAACACTCGATGCGGGCATCCTCCAGGGCGAGCTTTGCAGATACCACCGCGAATTGCGCGTAACGATCCAGCCGTTTCAGGCGGTGCGGTGAAAAATATTCTTCGCCATCCCAATCACGAATCTCGCCCGCGCAACGCACATGGAACACGCTTGGATCAAAGCTGCTTATGCTGCAAATGCCGCTTTTTTCCGCGAGAATTGCATCCCAAAAATTCCCAACACCGGCGCCGATGCATGTGATCGGGCCAATACCGGTAATGACCGTGCGTCTTCGGCTCATGCGGTCACCTTGTTTGCCCTTGCTTCCACATAAGCTTTCATGCAACGCAACGTTTTGTTGGCGATGTTGTGGATGAAAAAGTCACCGATGATCGGATTGACAATCGGCGACAGAGCAGGAATGCGAAACCGCAGATCGTGCGAGATCGTAACCAATACACCATCAGGCGTATCGGAGAATGTCCACACCACGTGCATACCTTTGGTCCAAGCTTTCAGATGAAGAAAACGAATTTCGAGTCGGTCGCGATCGATTATTTCCTCGGACGTCCACGAAATCGGAATCCCGGAACGCCGGGTGGCCATCACAACGATGTTGCGATCCGGCCCACGCTCCAGAAAACGAATGTAACGATAATGCGGGAGAATTTTCGGCCACAGCTCCAAGTTCGCTGCTGTGTCGAAGATGATCATCTTTGGCGCCCGCATGAGAATGGAATTCGTCCTGTGCATTCTTCCTCCTGTCGATGGGAAGATTGAAACCGCGACAGGCCTCAAACGTTGCGCGGCTTCCAACAAACACAGCATCCTTCCCCGAAAATCATTTTCGCGAAAGGGAAAAATCTTCGAGGAAGGATGACACCTGATTCAGTCGCGAACGGCCGCCATCTCGCGTGCGACCGTTCGCGACTTTCTTGTTATCTATATGATCTGGCAGTCACATGGTTTATCCACACTCGCGTTCGGCCGCATCTGCGTCTTGTGCCAGTTGGGTCATATAGGCAAAAAACGCCTGCGATTGGCCGATGAAGAGCCCCATGTTGGTGAGGAATGTGAGAGCACCCATGGCGGCGCCTTCCGTGTTCGTTGGCCGAATGATCGAAACAATGGGAAGGCTTCGATCCAGGAACGGACACGGCTCTGGCATGATCAGGGCCTTGTCGAAGAGCTCGTTTTCAACCTCCAGATCAGGAAACCTCACCCTAACGCCCGTTACCGGATCGACGGCAGTCAGAGGAGGCGCATTACCCGCCACATCCGACCAGGTTTGAAAGTGCATGGTCTCGGTCGGGCCGATGCTCATCAGAATACGCAGCACTTCCACATCGGTAGCCCTTTGCGCCAGCGACGGGTAAAGGCTGCTGCCACCTTGTTCAATAGTTGGAAAGTGGAATGCCGCAGTATTCGCAATCGCCTGTAGGAAATTAGGATCCGTTGTATCCGCATCCGTTCGAGGAATTGCCGTATGCTGGTTCACCCCTAAAGTGGGGACCGCCTGCTTGAAGACAAAGTTCGGATCAAGATCCGGGTTATGCTTGTCGTCGCGATAGCGTGTCCACCAACTGGTGTCGATGGTAAGTTGCGTCAGGTTAGTGAGCCGATGTCCGATCAAGTCCGGATTGACTCCCGTCGCGGTGCTGCCCATCAACGTGCGAAACGGGTCGAGGTTTGCAGGAGCCGCTCCCTTGGAGACCAGATAGGCGTTGAGGAAGTGCCAATGGGTGATCTCATCATCGGTGTTGTCGTGGATGTAGTCTTGCATTTCATCCTCAATAACCTCCAAGGCGTCCGTGTAGGCTTCATTGCCACTGCCGCCCGGAACTTCGTCGTCCTGAATGCCGCCGAGTTCGTTGTATTGGATCCAAAAGTCGGATTCGAGTGTTTCCAGCGCCGCCGGGAACCGAAGCAGTGCCGCGTCTCCGGGCGAAAGGCTAACACTTGCCTCAGCGGTTCGGACGCTGCCCAACAGTCCCGCGCCAACGGTTCCTGCTCCCAGGGCGATCGTTTTGGTCAGGAAGGAACGACGGCTGATGAACCGTTTCCGGTGTTTAATTTTCTTCTCCAAGTTATCCTCTAGAGGGCGACTTTCGCTCCTGCTAGAGCCATTTGCTGTAGGATTACGTATTACGTTCACGCCCGTAGAATCGCAGCGGTTCGCGCTGCGCGCTGCATGAGAAAAGTAACGCGTTTGTTACCGCCTGTAGGTCCACGTCCTACACGCAAGAGTAGTCGTCATGTCAGACTCATGGCCACTGCATCCTAGCGACACCTTCGCGTAGGAATGGTAAATTTTAATTTTAATCTTAACAACAAAATGAAGAGGGAAGTAAACATGAAAATGAAACTCGTTACCTATTCGTTGGGTATCGCGCTGGTGATTTCGACTGCTTCGCCGGCCTTCGCGTAGAAGTACAAGACTGAAATCCCGCCGGCGATCACCAGCCCCGTCACTCTGGAAACGTGGCGGCTCGGCACGCTCGAGTTTGCCAACGGCTTTCGGGACAAGGACCCCGGCGAAAAGGTCTACGAGAACCTCGACTTCCACCCCCACGTGCAGTCGTTTCTCACGGCCATGCCCAGAGCGTCGCTCTCCGCAGTGCGAAATGGCTGTCGGTCTTTCGGCCCTGAGGACTTAGACCGCCATCATTTTCGAGACGCTGCTGGACTCGAAATCGGTGTTCCTCACGCCAACACCGAGACCGTCTACACGATCAATTGGATCGTTCGCCGTGCGGCAATCAAAAAGGATCCTGGCGCGGCGTTTTGTCATGAATCCGTCATGAAAACTTTGGAGTTGCCTGCTGTTCCACTGTAAAAAGGTTGTGGAGCCTACGGGATTCGAACCCGTGACCTCCTCAATGCCATTGAGGCGCTCTACCAACTGAGCTAAGACCCCAGCAAACGATCTCAGATTGTAAATTTCAGATCGCGGATTGCAACCTGCCAGGTGGATTTTTGCGATGAACAGTCCCGGCATCCAATCTCGAAAGCGATTCGGTTGCAACAAGTTAAAAACCAAAGTTTGCAACAAAGAGACATTTGTGATGTTGAATTGGGCGGAGCACCTGATGAAACAGTCTAAATTTTTGACCTTTTGCCTAATCGCGGCCTTCGCGGCAAGCATTCCTAGCGTTGCTGGACAAGTAATCAACCCGAGCGTGCAAAATGTTTCTTTGCGCGCGGTGACTAGTCGTAGCGCGCCAGTGGCTAGGCCGATTGCGAACACGTCAATGGCAGCGCATGTCGCCCCAAGACCAACGGGTTTCAACCCTCGCATTGTCGGCTCATCCGCGCCTCGCGTCGTCGCTCAGCCGGGAGCGAATCTGCAGCGGAATTATTCGCCGCCAACGCGGACTTTGAATCCCACGTTTGCAGCGTTCAGGACTCAGCAGAGTGCGCGGGTGGCCGAACAAGCGATCACGCTTGATCGAGCGATACGTGCGAGAGAATCGCGCACTTTGCCAGCAATCCATGAACGGCGCGGCTTCGGAACCCAGCAATCAATCACCCTTGATCCAGCAAAACGTGAAAGCGAATTGCGCACTTTGGCGACAATGCGTGAACGGCGCGGCTTCCGAACTGAGAATCGAACACTCGCTGCGATAGATGCCCAACGACATGTCACGACCCACGACCCGGCGGCGGGACCTCAGTTAGAGACGCGCGAAGCACCAAAAGACCTGGCAACAAAAAAATGGTGCAACAGAAATGATCAACCCAGCTATGCCGATGCATTCCGCCGTCATTGGCACGAGTGGCATGATCGCAACTGGTGGCACGATCATTGTGACGCGATCGTTTTCGTCAGCATCGGATACTATTTTCTGGACGGAAGCTATTGGTACCCTGCCTATGGCTACGATCCTCTCAACAGCTATTACGATTACGATGGGCCGATCTATACTTACAGTAATCTACTCCCCGACGAGGTAATCGCGAACGTCCAGACCGCCTTGCAAGATGCAGGCTACTATTTTGGAGCAATAACAGGCTCGTTAAGCCTTGAAACGCGAGCGGCCCTCGCGAATTTCCAGCGCGATTACGGCTTGCAAATTACCGGAGCCATTGATGAAGCGACAGTCGAGACGCTGGGACTATATTAGCCCTTCCTTTGTGTTTCAGTCTTAACTGCAAACATCCACCGGGGGGCACGATTCCTGAGAAACTGCGTCGCCTTGCCTACAATCGAGTCTGCAACGCAGGAAATGGTTGAACCCAAATCGGCAGTCGACTCCCGCCCATCTCCAAAGCATTCGCCAGAATCGCAGAGGTGTCGACGAAACAAGTCACTGACAAGATCCTGATTCAAGGCAACGCTGCCCAGCTTTAATGAGGCGCGTCGACAAAAATCGAAACGTGATCAGTTGATCGCAAATGGTCCCAATTATGTAAGGCAACTCCTTTGCTCTGCGAGGGAAGCGAAAGTGGGCTGTGGCAAAAACACGAAGTGGCTCTTGTTCAATTCAAACCAGCTCCAGAAATTTTGCCCAGCTAAAGATTCATTAACACTAACACCAAAGATGGAGGCATCATGAAAAAAACAATTATCACTCTTGTCTTCACGCTAATTGCCCTGCTGGCATTTGCGCAGACGAGTTCGACGCATAAACAACAAACAACCACAGAACCAATAACAGTAACAGGAACGGCCCTCAAACTGACGACCAAGGAAGGCGCAGCAACTAGCTATCAGCCTGTCAAAACGCTCATCGTTCGTGAGGATGGCTCGAATAATCCGAGTAGTTATGCCCTCAACGGACCTGGTCACGTTTTGAACAAGGCCGGCGAGATTAAGAATAAAAGCCGCATGGTTTCCGAACCGTGTGGCTTTTTATTTATCAGTAGTATGGCAAACCGACCGCAAAGCTCGCGCTGTTTTTCAGTGGATCGCAATGATCCCGTGTTCGCGGTTTTGATGAAGCGGGCAAGGTGATCGAGACACACGAGCACGCAGGCGATTTCAAAGAGCCGGTCAGCGTGGCGCCGGCGATAGCCCAGCGTTACTGAAGAGTTCACAGCAACACAGCCCGTGTTTACTGTGGCGTGCTGGTGGAAGGCGCACTGCGCAAAGATCTAGCGCGCGTCAGGACGTGCTGGGAGTTGCTTTGAGCCTTCTTCTTCGAAGCTCCATCGCGCAAAGTGCGGCGATGGTAAGCAGGTCGCTGGTGATGTGCGTGGCCTTTACGCTTCCAAACGTAGCGGGCGTAAGAGTTGGCTCGAGCAGGCCGCGCACTTGGGTCGAGGCAGTGGCGGAGATACTCCCAGAATCAAATTGTTTGATCGCTTCAACGGCAGCAAAGCGTTGCGCGGTCGTATCTTTCATGGCATCGAGATTCTTATAAGCGAATAGGCCGAATAGAATACAGACCAGCGCGGTGGTAACTGCGGCGGGTTGTTTGCGCAGAGAGGAAAACGCGAGGACACCGCCAACGATGATGACGTAGAGGTTCCAGTATTGCTGCATCGCGCTCGAGCGCTCGAAGTAAAGCTGAATCAGTTCGTTATAGCTCATAGGATTCCCGCGATTATAAACGAACGCCACCATCTGAGGCGAGAAAGAAAGAATCCGCACCAACGGGCGAAGGGCGAGGTCGAGGTTCAAATTCGGACAAGGCGGAGATCACCTCGGGCCGAATGACAACGGATGGTCGAACCCGGCGAATGATGGCGAGGGCTTCTTTCGCGGTATTCGCTTTGCCACTCATTATTAAATAGGCGGCGACCGCGGCCGCGCTTCGCGAATAACCGATCTTACAGTGAACATAGACGACATGGTTTCGAGCTTGATTGCCGATGAATTCGCCCATCTCCGCGAGCTGCGCCTGGGTGGGAGCAGTCAAATCCAGGACGGGGATGTTTCGATAATTGATTTCGCGAAACGGTTTCGCCTCGGAAAACTCGGCGCTCAAATCGAGCACTGAAGCCACGCCGGACCGTAAAGCTTTGGTCGCGTCACCGTCGCGCAGTTTGCCGCCGATCCAAATTCGTGGTGTCACTTCATCCCAACAGCGGCATCGACGGCGATAATACAGCAGCGAGAAATATTGACCGAGCAGACACGGCGCCAGCACAAACCGCGTGCACCAGGGCAGGTTCCCTTTCGTCTTCCGAAAAACAATTGGACCGGCTCCAAAGTATCCAATCGCCACGATGCCGAGGGCGATCGTCGGCCAAAGAAGCAGTGCGCCCCACGGCCAGAACATCGCGGCCAAGATCAAGAGCACCGCCGCTCCCGTTGCGTAGTACGAACCGATGCGGCGATTCACGACGAATGGCACGGTTAGCGGAGGCTCGCGAAAAAAATAGAAGCAATATCCCGCGAGAACAAAACCACCGACGATGTCGATGACGTGGTGCTGGTAAGTGAGCAATGGCGAGAGACCGATGAGAAAGAACCAAAGCATGACGGCGAAAAAGAAAACGCCGTGAAGTTTTCTCGCGTAAAGATCGACCAGGAGCAACAGGAGCGCGGCGTGCAGCGACGGGAGAAGATTAAAGGGCGCATCCATTCCGCGAAACCAATTGAAGATCGCGCCGAGCCATCCGCTCGCGTGAGGGCGCGGAAAAGCGAAGCGCAGCGGGAAAAGCAGAAAGCAAAGACCGGCAATGAGAATCGCGGCTACGACTCGCCGCGAAAAGATTTGCAGCTCCTCGTCCGTTCGTAGAAGGAATGGAGCCGCGATGAAGAAGAAGTCGATCGACATGTAGGGGAGAATCATGAAAGGAACGAATGGGATGGCGCGCTCCCATTGAAAATAAAATGAGCCGACGTGACCGCGTTGCCCTGTGATCCAGTTGCAGCCGCCATAAACGACCAGAAACAAGATTGACAATCCCGCAGAAACCGCGAACGCTTTGAACCGCGAGACTTGCACGCGATGGTCAAGGCTCCGGGCGCTGTGCGATTGAGACGGTGAACATTCCCCACTGATCCACTTCCATCGCCACTTTTTGAAAACCGGCCACGCGCACCAATTCGTCTATTTCAGCCGTCGTTCGGCGGCGCATGATCCATGGCTGGCCCTCGCGATTACGCAAAACGCGCGCGATAAACTCGACCTGCGGATGCCAGGGTTGATTCGTGTAAATCAAATAACCGCCCGGCTCGATTGCTCCGGCAAGCCCGCGTAGCGAATTCAGGACCGCTTGATTTAGCGGAAACAATTCGTAAAGCCCCGACACGATTCCTATCGTTGCGCGCGGCGCAATTGCGGCAATTGAATCGCGATCGAATGCGTCGCCTCGTTCCGCGGTTACATTTTTCAGTCCGAATTCCTGCGCCAAAGCTCGCGCCGCATCGATATTCTCCTGTTCGTAATCGCGCAGGGTGGCGCTTATCGAAATATCTGAAAGGTCGTGCATCGTTTCGATGACATATCGGCCCGCTCCTGCAGCAATGTCCAAAATGCGAACGGGGAGTTCTTCGTGATGAAGTTTTTCGATTACCTTCCTTAACGCATTTTTAAGATTCGCCTTGCGTTGCCGAATCCCGCGCCAGCCGATGCTGTTGAGATAGGACCTGTCGATCAGACGGCCGACGCCTGACGCACCGCGTGGCTTATTTTCGTAAACGTAATCGAGCGAAAGTCCCGAATCGAAGCCGCTTCGCCAGCCAAGATCTACGCCGCGGCTCAAGCGGCCTGCCGTTTTCAGTCCGGCGCGTGCGACGGCAAACTTCATTCCGCCGCGCGACTTTAGCCGCTCATATTCATCCCGTGTGTAGCCAACCTGATCAGCGTTTAAAAGCGACGGGCGAGTCGCCGGCTCGGTGAAACGTTCGCGAATGAACTTACGCACGCGGTCCACAACCAGATGTCGATCTTGATCATGAAAGATGGCGTGATAAGCGGCTGGATAAATCTCGATTTCCTTCACCGGCGACGACAGGCGGTCAAAAAATTGACGCTGCGCCTTGAGCCTGACGACCCAATCGTGACCGGCGCCGATCATCAGCGTCGGTGTTTGGATTGCGCCAGCGTCCGCGACCAATCGATTGGCCGTATCGTAAAGGTCAAGCAAAACATTGACCGCAATTTGCCGGAAGATAAGCGGGTCGGCGTCGTATTGCGCGGCCTGCTTTTTGTCCCGAGTCAGAAGTTTCGATTTGACGTAACTCTTCACCTGGCCTGGGCCGAACAGCCTTTGCTTCATTCGCAAAAGGGGAATGGCTAGGGGGACGTAAAGCTGCACGTGAAACGCGGCGGTGGCCAGAATCATTGCGCGAATCGGCGGCGCGTAATCGTGCACCCAGGCCGCGACACTGACCGCGGCAAGGCTGTGAGCCAGAACGATCATGTTCTCGATTGGAATCTCGTAGCGCTCGGAAACATGGCGCGCAAAAGCGCCCACATCCCTGATCACGTCCGCAAAATTATTCGCGGCGCCGCGTTCGCCCGGCGATCGCCCGTGACCGCGCGCGTCCCAGGCAAAAACGGCGATGTCTTTAAGCGCGAGGAGATCGACTGTTTCCTGCCACCGGCCGGAGTGCTCGTGGCCGCGATGAAAGAGCAATAGGGCCTTGTCGGTCGCTTCGTGAGGAATCCATCCGCGATAGAACAGCTCGGCGCCGTCCCAACTCTTCATCGCCTGCTCAATGGCTTCCATTGGTTTCTCCCAACTCTTTCACGGCGCGATGCAATTCCGCTGCAATTGTGCACATGTCGATCTTGTTTGCGTTGCGCGACGAATAGTTGCGAGGCGCACCGACAATGAGTCGAACTTTTTTTGGACGCGGCAAACGGCGGCCTTTCGGCCACGCGTTAAAAGCACCCTGCAAATAGCAGGGCAGAACCATGACGTCGCGCCCGGCTACCAGCGCGCCGATTCCCGATTTGAATTCCCCGGGTCTCACCTGTTTTCGATCGCGTGCCTTCCGGGAAGATGATCAGGATATTTTCGGGATTGCTGAGAAGTTCCAAACAGATGGAGAGGCTCCGGCGAACGCGAACTCGTCGCGCAAAGGGGAGCGCATTCGTGACCACCGCTGCGACCAGGGTGCGCGGCACGCTTTGGAAAAAATAATCCGCCGCCGCGGCGGGAAAAGCGCGATGCAATTTGCGCAAAGGCAACGCGGCAAGGAGGCAGAGCGTGTCGAGATGACTGGAATGATTGGCCACGATGACAAGCGAGCGGTTTGTCCGAAGATTTTCGTGCCCGATGATCTCAAACCGGTGATAGATGCGCAGCCAGCTGCGGATGATCAATGCGACCAGCGCACGCACTCCGTAAACTAGCATGTTGGGCTCGCGCGGAAATCGGCGTAAGCGATCAAACAATGGTTGGTCGACGTCGCATGCGCAATCGTAATGCCGCGTCTTCATCGCAAGCCGTAGTAAAATCTCGCCATGTGCATGAACAACAGCGCAACGTAAATCAAACTATCGATGCGATCCAAGATTCCGCCATGCCCGGGTATTGCCGTCCCCATATCCTTGGTTCCGATGTCTCGCTTGATCACGCTGATAGAGAGATCGCCGAGCAATCCGCCGATTCCGACAATAAAGCCCGTAAGAACCAGTTGCTTCGCGCTGAAAAATGGAAATGAGAACCACAGCAGCTAGGGCAAAACCATCGAAACCGCGAGACTGCCAAGCGCGCCTTCCCACGTTTTCTTCGGACTGATTTCGCTGCGAAGCGGATGCCGTCCAAACAATCTTCCAAACGTAAATGCACTGACGTCATTCAATTCGGTCGCAAAAATAACGTAACGAAGAAATCCGTAGGCATTCGTCGGATTCGCGAGAAAACCCAAATGTCCAAACATCCAGCCGATGTAAATAAAACCGACGATACTCAACGACATGTTTTGCAACTGGCCGCGTGCGCGATTGCGCAGGATTGGAATAAGCAGGATCAATGCGATAACGAAAACCGGCACGGCCACGAAAAAGCCATAGAGCTCGCGCCGGGCCCTTCGCCGCGCGGAGGCGGCATCAAGGCTGCAATGCCGACCGTAACGATGCCCGCATAAACGGCGCCCGCCATCCACCGGTCGCGATATAATCCGGAGGCGCGTGCGAATTCCTTGAATCCAAAAGTCGAAAGCAATATCACCCCAACAATGACGGGGACCCGCCCCGCAAAAACGACGAGCAGTCCAATCGACGCCATAACAAGCCACCAACGATAGGTTTTCCAGATCGAGCCGAGCTCCTTCTTTAATGCCCACCGAAGGAAACCAAGGATCGCGCCGCCAAGCGCAAGTGAAACAGGAACGATAATAAGGTACGCGCGAAAAACCGGATCGTGCAGCGCCGTCCGCGGGGAAATCATCTCGCTCGATCTTGAAGTGCGGCCATGATTCGTTTCAAGCGAACGATCATGGTTTGCAAACACCCCGCGATTATGACGAGGCAAGTCCAATCGAGGATTGTCAGCTTCCCCAGGTCGTGCAAGCCGATCTGGCGAGATTGATAAACAAACGTCGTCCAGGCTCCCAAGCTCAGTGTAACCATCCGCCACGGCTTTGACATGATTCCTCCAAACTCACGCCGACCGCCGATCGCTTGCCCGAAAATTCCCACGTAGGCAGTGAGCAAAGAAAAGATCGCCGCCCAATAGGCAATCACGGGATTCATCAGGCCGCTGTGCGCCAAGCCGGCGAAAATAATCACATCAGAAATTCGATCCGGCAGATCGTTCACAATCTCTCCGCGCAGGCTGGTCTTGCCCGCCGCGAACGCAACCATGCCATCCAGCATGTTGAACCAAAGCCGCAGATAACAGCACAGCGGCCCGACAATCAACAGCCATGGATTTCTGCCCGATTGCCAAAAACACACCGACGCGATCAGCGCGGCCAGGATCGACAAGTACGAAATCGCATCGGGAGGAATGCCGAGCCGCACGCACAAATTCGTCGCCGCGCCCGCCGTGCGACGAAACATCTGCGCGATCGGCCGGTGCGATGCCGGTTGGTATTCCGCCATTCCTTACGCTTTAGCGAAAAGCCGGGTGTGTTGCCCGAAAAATCTGGCGCGTACTGGGACGATTCGAGACCACTTAAGTCACGTTCACAGGAGAAAGCGTTCACTGCAGGCTTTGAGTGATTCTGGGACGCGAGAACGGCACGTGGAAAATCGATGACGTACCAGGCACCGACTGCAAGAGCGTCAGACTTCGGACACATGATGCTATGACTCGTGTTTACGATGAACCGGGCAATCTGATAGAGATGCACGAGCAAGCGGGAAATTTCAAAGAGTGGTGACGTGTCGCGACCTAAACGAGCAACCACGCAATCACCGCGTACGCGATCGCAACCTTGTAAACGTTGCGCCGCTTTAACTCGTCAAAGAAGCTGGAGGCTTGCCCGCGCGCCGCATGCCGTATGTAGAGGCGGTCCGGGAATGGCGCATCGAGTTCTGGCGACGAATTTCAACAAACCGGCATCGAGAAATTTTCGCACAAGGTCGTTTTCATTTCACCGAATCAGTAGCGCCGCGAACCAGGCCATCCTGAAAGTTGCGGCGAAGGTGTTCCTTGCGATAAATTCGCCTGCATGAAATCGGCTCTACGTGTGTTGATCGGGGTTGTCGCATTGGTGGTGATTGTTTCTCGTTATCAAGCAATTTAACAAGGGCGTCTCAGAACCCTCCGGCTACTCTATACCAGCGCCTCAAAAGATTGGCGGGACGTTTACGTCCGCTGAAAACGACTACAGTCATCGCATTCCGCAAGGTTGGGAAAGGAGACCGGCGCCTCCGTCCAAAGCAGTGATGATTGCCGCGCCTAAATCGAGCGGCTTGTTTAGCGACATGGTTACGACCGTTGAACCGTACGACGGGACTCTGCGCGCTTATCTGGACGCAAACATACAACCGGTGAAGAAAAGCGCGGTGAAAGCAAAGGTTGTAAGCACGGAATTTACGACCGACTCAAACACGCCGGCTTACAAGGCAAAATTGCAAAACAAGGTGAACGATGTCGATCTCGCGCAGACGATGTATTTTTTCCAGGGGCCGGACAACAAAAAGATCATTGTAACCTGCACTGCGCCCGCCGAGTTCCAGGCGCAGCTTGAACCGCTTTTTGATGGTTGCATGAAGACTTTCGCGTTGTCCGCGCATTGACTTTTGGGGCTAAACGGTCAAGGAGGCTCTTCGTAATGAATCATACTCGGCGCGTGGCCGAAGCTGACGCGCAACTCGCCGCGTTGTAGGGTTGAGATCTGCGCGAACGTTCCATGGAAGAAAGTGAGATCAAATTGCGGGACGGCAGGATCGTCCGGGGCGAAGCGCCGCTTAACCTAGAAACGCCATTTGAGAAGCTCGATAGCTTTATCACGCCCACTGAATCGTTTTACGTTCGCACACATTTTCCCATTCCATCGATCGACAGAGATGCATGGTGGCTGCATGTCGAGGGCGATGTCGAGAAGCCATTCGCCATCAATTACGAAGAGCTGCTCGAATTAGATTCAGCGACGATCCCGGCTACGCTGGAATGCGCGGGCAATAATCGAAGTTCTCTCCAACCGAAAGTCAAAGGGGTACAATGGGGACTCGGCGCGGTCGGCACAGCGCAATGGACAGGGGTGCCATTATCAATCCTGCTCGACCGCGCCGGGGTGAAGGCAGATGCGTGTGAGGTGATTTTGGAAGGTTCAGATCACGGAATCCTCGACGATCCCAAGAGTCCGCCCGGGGAGTTGACGTTTGCCCGCAGCATCCCTCTGGAAAAAGCGCGGCGCGACGTGTTGCTTGCTTACAAAATGAACGGCATCGATCTACCGGCGGAACACGGTTTTCCGGTGCGCGCGATTGTGCCCGGCTGGTACGCCATGGCATCCGTCAAATGGCTCCAGCGCATTATCGTCGCGGATCGGCCGTTCACCGGATATTATCAGACGATTGATTACGCCTACTGGGAGCGGCGAGAGGCAATCGCTGAGTTGACGCCGCTGACCAAAATGCAGGTCAAAGCTCAAATCTCGAAGCCGTCACAAGACGAGATTATTCCGGCAAATTCTCTCGTGTGTGTTCAGGGTGCTGCATGGACAAGCGATGGCAAAATCGCAAAGGTGGAACTGAGCGTGGATGGCGGATTGACGTGGAGTGAGGCGAAATTGCTCGGGGAACCGAAACCAAATGTATGGCAACTTTGGGAATTCAATTGGCAAACGCCTGCCGCGGCTGGCAAACAAACGCTAATCGCTCGCGCGACCGATTCATTCGGTCGAACACAACCATCGCAGCGCGATCGCGACCACGGCAATTACATGATCAACCATCTTCTGCCTATCGTGGTAGAGGTGCGGTGATGTTTTGATTTCCGGGGGAGCTCAGTTTGCCGATCTTGTTGAACTGCGCCGGGGCTTTGCCGTAAAGTCCGTTCGTGTCGCTAGTTTTTAAAACTATTCAAACTGAAGGGATCGCAGAGCTTTCCTATCTGATCGGCGATGACGATGAAGGAATCGCAGCTGTGTTTGACCCTCGCGCGGACTGCGATGTTTACATCGAGGCGGCGCGTGAAGCCGGCGTGGCCATCACGCACATTTTTGAGACGCATATTCACGCCGACCTGATGAGTGGTTCGCGCGAACTTTGTGCGCGACTTGAATCGGCCAAAATTTACACCAGTGGAGAAGGCGGCGCAGAGTACGGATTTGCACCGGAGAAGATAAAAGATGGCGATCGATTTACATTTGGCGAAGTGCTCGTGACGGCGCGGCACACTCCGGGCCACACGCCAGAGCACATTTCCTATTTGCTGGCTGAGGCTGATCATCCGGACGAACCGTGGGCGGTGCTCACAGGAGATTCGCTTTTTGTTTCTTCTGCGGGGCGCCCGGATTTGTTAGGCCAAAAACACACCAAGCAGCTCGCCGAACAACAATTCCGCACGCTTCGGGATTTTTATCTGAACCTGCCGGATCACGTGATGATTTATCCGAATCATGGCGCCGGCTCACCATGCGGGGCCGATATCGGTGCGCGGCTGAGCAGCACGATCGGTTACGAGCGCAAATTCAATAAATTCCTGCAATTCACTGATGCGAAAAGCTTCACCGATTATGCGATTAAAACCGCGCCCCCGGTCCCGCATTACTATCCGATCATGAAAAAAGTGAACGCGGAAGGGCCGAAAGTTCTTGGAAATCTTCCACGCGTTTCAGCCCTTACGCCCAAAGCTTTTAAGGAAGCGATCGAAAAAAAGGCTGGTGTCCTTGTCGACGTGCGCAACATGCTCGCGTTTGGCGGCGGTCACATCGCAGGCGCGCTCAACATCGGCGGCACACCCATTCTTTCTATTTGGGCAGGTTGGATGCTCGATCCTGAAGAGCCGATTCTTCTCGTGCTCGAGGATGACAAAGAGCTCGAAAGAATCGTGCGTTTGTTTGTTCGGACCGGATATACTAAATTCGCCGGTTATTTGATCGGCGGAATGAAAGCCTGGCACGCAGCGGGGTTTCCGCTGGAAGGAATCGGGCAGATGAGCGTGCACGAGCTGAACGATCGAAAGTCTGCCTTGCAGGTCGTCGATGTGCGTTCGCCCGGTGAATGGAAAAAGGGTCATGTGCCCGGCGCGGTTCACATTTATGTACCAGAGCTTGGCAAGCGAATGGGTGAGCTGGATCGCGACAAGCCGACGGCAGTTTATTGCGGGAGCGGCTATCGCGCGAGCATCGCCACAAGCATCTTAAAGAAGCAAGGATTCAACGAGCTTTGGAATGTGCCCGGGAGTTGGGAGGCGTGGAAAAAAGCCAAACTGCCAGTGGAAGGGGCCAATCGCGAATGACCGGCGCGACAGCGATACCACGCCGTTCATTTGGCGAAACGATGCGGGCCGACATTTGGTGGGTGCAACCGCTGCTCGTCTTTCTCGGATTATCGGTTTTTATCGTTTATTCGACGTGGGCGGCGTTTCAGGGCAGGAATTATTTCGTCGGCAATTACATCTCGCCGTTTTATTCGCCGGAAATTTTCGGCGATTCGCCACACAGTTGGTTCGGACCCAAACCTGGCTGGTGGCCAGGCTGGCTCCTGTTCTCACCTGCGCTTTTGGTTCTTTGGGCGCCCGCTGGATTTCGCGTTACCTGTTACTACTACCGCGGCGCGTACTACAAAGCGTTCTGGGCCGATCCGCCGGCATGCACTGTCGGTGAACCGCGCAGCAGCTACTGGGGTGAGCGTTCGTTCCCACTCATCATGCAGAACGTACACCGATATTTTCTGTATCTGGCGCTTTTTTTTCTAATCGTTCTATCAATTGACGTTTGGAAGGCGCTGTGGTTTCCGAACGGATTTGGAATCGGCGTCGGCACGATTGTGCTTGCCGTCAACGTTGTTTTACTCGGCGGCTATACTTTTGGCTGTCACTCGCTGCGACACCTGGCTGGCGGATTTCTGGATCAATTTTCCAAGTCGCCAACATGCTATCGCGCGTACGCGTGCGTGAGCTGTTTCAATCGCCGCCACATGCTTTGGGCGTGGCTGAGTCTGTTCTGGGTCGGTTTCGCTGATCTTTACGTGCGGCTCTGTGCGATGGGCATCTGGCACGATTTTCGGATTTTCTAATGCGTGTGGAGCTAAATAGCTCTTGCTTCGGCAGTAGTTACTTTTTGAGCCCAGCCAAATGACGAAAGCCGCATCGATCCGTTTCAAAGCGAAACTCTTCCGGCCAGAGGAGAGCGGGAAGGACGGTTCCTGGACCTTTCTCATCCTGCCAAAAAAGGCGAGTGCGAAGCTCCCCT
>WNFY01005954.1_pt1 | contig 18022 bp, 14 predicted proteins | sample 5400091 | NCBI WGS metagenome assembly WNFY01 (sample SAMN13153364, study PRJNA577476) | soil metagenome | isolation source: 60 cm soil or saprolite under grassland replicate 1 | place: USA:California | collected 2016-06-15
TGTCGGAGAGCGCGTCCTCGCCAGTAAGAGGAAGGTCAGGAATGGACTCCGTCGTCACAGCTTCCGGCGCGGGTCGCGATGTCTCGACGACACCGACGGAAAGCAGATCCGGGGGCAAAATGCCAACGCGTGCACCGATCGGTCCGCGTCCACGCCCGCGGGCAAGGCCCCCGCTACGAGCACCCATGCCGATCGGAGCCGACGGCGTCGCTGGCGCAATAGCTTTAGGAGGTTCGATCGCCGCGAGCTGGTCGCCGACTGGAGTCGCCGGTGCGGCGGGAGCGACTTCATAATCGGCGCCTCGCCGACGGAGATCGATGAGATCGGCATCGTGAGCGTCCTGCAGAATGCGCGTGAAGTTGCGGTCGCTCAGGCTCTCGCTGTCGCGTCCGAGCAGCTCGCGCGCAATAATGCGAGCCTGGCTGGCGCGAATCGGTGCGCCTCCATTCGAGCTGACAGCGCGACGAACGAGGTCAAACGCTTCTTCGCGCCGAAGGCGGAGGCCGCTGGAACCGATCTCGTCACCAGCCGCCGGTTTTGTCTCGGCGCGAGGCGGCGCCGTCTGCGCAGCAGACTCTGGTTCTGTCCGCACGGCCTGCGGTGCCGGGCGCTGACCGCGTCCTTCACGATCGCGACCTCTCCCGCCTCTGCGTCCGCGACGCGAACGCTCGGCAGACTCGGTTTCATCGGCTGCCGCAACACGCGGAGCGTGCGACTCTGTCGGCTCCTGTCCGGCGGGAAGTCCACGGACGTTGCGCGGCGGGCCAACTTCGAATTGTCCATTTTCGAGCTTTGTGAGTGTCAGCAAGCTGCGATGGGCCGCTTCGGCTACGAAGCGCGAGAACTTCGACATGCCGAGGTTCTTCTCGTCGAAGGAGCTATCGATCTGCTGCATCACCTGCTTCAGTCGATCCGCACGCATTACGTCGCCGTTGCGTGTCATACGCTCGATTGCCTCGGTGACGAGCTCCCACGGATCCTTCTTTACGACCTCTTCTTCACCGCTCTTTACGAGGCCGGCGAGCGCGTTGTAGCTGTAGTACTCGTCGCAGTTCATGACGAGGAGATCGCTCGAGGATTCGCGGATGCCGACGCCGATGACGTACTTGCCGTATTCCTTGAGCTTCGTGACGAGACTGGCGAAATCGGAGTCGCCCGAGAGGAGAATGAAAGTGCCGATCTCTGGGCGCGTGAACACGAGCTCCATTGCATCGACGGCGAGGCGAATGTCGGTGGCGTTTTTCTTCGCCGAACCGTAAGCCGTGGCCATGATCATATCGATCGACGATTCCGCGAGCGGGACAATGTACTGCGGATAGCGGCGCCAATCAGCGTAGGCGCGCTGAACGGAGACTTTGCCTTTTACGATGTCGGAGGAGAGGAGATTCTTCAGCTCCGTCTGGAGCTCGGAGCGAATGCCCATCGTGACGTTGTCGAAGTCGATGAGCAGTGCGGCGTTGGGAGCGTGGTGGGTCGTGCCTAATGTGGCGGAAGACATTGCTTGCGGCCCGCGATGGATCGGCGCGATTGCCTGCGGGCCACGATGTACCGGGGCGACTTGCCTGTGCGCACTAGGGTGCGCTGACCGGTGTGGTCGAGAACTCATTTTTTTTTGGGAATTACCTGTGCGAGGCTGCGTGCCTGCGATTCTTTGTGCGCGACGGCTGCACGCCGTATCAACCCTGCGACGGATGCCGCAGGCGGTGCGTCTTCAGGTCCATGCGAGCGCGTCAACCCTCAGTTGACCGGTCGCCGGATCCTCGAAGTCGCGCCGTACGGGTATAATTTATACCCAAACCCCCATGAATCAACTGCGTTTCCGCACGCGATTGGTGTTGATCCTGTCGCTGTTCGCGATCGTCCCTGCACTCCTGCTCACGCTATTGTGGAGCGGAACAGTCAGCACCGTTGTTCCCTTCGTTACCGGCCAATCGGCATGGGATAGCGTGGCAGCGAGTGGTGCGAAGGCTATCGCCGCCGCGCGTCAGGCACCGCTTACGGCATCCCAGAGGCGTGCGATTGACGCTCACGAACGAGAGCTCAGAGTCTCGGCGGAGCAGGCGCGGCGTTACAGTTTTCTCGCCGGACGAACAGTTCGCGTGATCGCGATCGCTGGTGTCCTGGCCCTTCTCATTTTGACCGGCGCGGCGTCGAGGGTGGCAGGACATCTTAGTCGCCAACTGAGCCGGCCGCTCGACGAGCTAGTACGCTGGACGGAGCTGATTGGACACGGCGAGCCGCTGCCGCCACCTCCTGAACCGACGATCGTGTCGAGAGCCGGAAAGAACGGCGATGATGCCAGCAGCACGATGATCGAAGTTACGACGAGCAGGGTACGCGGCGCGCCGGAGTTCGAGACGCTGCGACGCAGCATGCGCGAGATGGTCTCCGAGCTCGAGCATGGTCGTCGGCAAGCGGTGGAGGCCGAGCGGCTTCACGCATTTCGAGAAACAGCGCGCAGAGTTGCGCACGAAATCAAGAACCCGCTCACTCCAATTCGGTTTGCCCTTGCGCGCTTGCGGGGACACGCGCCGGACGCACTGCAGGAAGACGTCGACGTCATTGCAATGGAGTCGGAGCGCCTCGATCGCATGGCGAAAAGTTTCGCTGAGTTTGGGCGACTTCCCGAGGGCCCACCCTCGGAGGTCGACATGGGTGAGCTCGTTCGCTACACTGCGCGCAGTAGCGTCCCGCCCGGCATTGCTCTCGATCTGCAGATAGACGAGAATCTTCCACGGGTGTACGGTCACAATGGAGCGCTCGCGGGCGCGTTGAGCAACGTGCTCCTCAATGCCGTCGATGCTTCGGTAGAGAACGGCCGCATCACCGTCATAGCGCGCGCAGCAAAAATGGGTGAGCGTGATGCGGTACGCATTGCCGTGGCCGACAATGGCAGGGGTATCGCGCCGGAAAGCCTCGAGAAGATCTGGGAGCCGTACGTCACCAACAAACCGGGCGGTACCGGACTCGGCCTCGCGATCGCGCGGCAGGCGATTTGGGCGCACGATGGAACTGTGAACGCCACCAGCACGTTGGGCAAAGGAACGGAGATACAGTTTACGATACCCGCAAACGGCGCTGGCGCCGTAAGGACTGATTGAAATGGGACCAGAGATAGCCGTTCCGCTTGGCGCCTTTGCAACTGCGATTGTGCTGGCGATCGGCGTTCCCCTCGCGAGGGCATTCTCGCGGAAGATGGATGCCGAATCCAGAAATCCACGCATCCCGACCGAGGTGTCCGATCGACTCGAGCGAATGGAACAATCTCTCGAGGCAGTTGCAATCGAAGTCGAACGAATCTCCGAGGGTCAGCGGTTTACCACCAAGTTGCTCTCCGAGGGACGAGGCGCCGGCGATGCGCGCCAAATTCAGTCGTCCTCTGCTTCGCCGGATCGCACGACATAAGTGCCGATAGTCCTCATCGCCGACGACGAGCCGAACATTCGGCGGATGGTCGGCGCGCTGCTGACGGGCGAAGGGTACGAGGTAACAGAGACGCCGAACGGCGTCGAAGCTGTCGCGCGGGTGAAGGAAGGCGAGCTCGATGTCGCGCTCGTCGACCTGATGATGCCCGGCGAGCTTGACGGAATGGCAACGCTCGGTCGACTGCGCAACATCGCGCCGGATCTTCCAGTGATAATGATGAGCGGGCGGGCGGGCCTGGCGGATGCCGTCAAGGCGACCAAGCTGGGCGCCTTCAATTTCCTCGAAAAACCCCTAACACCTGAGGGAGTTCTGCTCGCTGTATCTTCGGCGCTCGAGCTGAGGCAGACGCGCCGCGTCGCACGGGCCTTGCGCGCGGAGCTGGGTTTTGCCGGACAGATGGTCGGCAAGAGCGCCGCCATGGATGCTGTTCGCGAGATGATAGCCCGGGTTGCGCCCACGGACGCTCGCGTGCTCATCACCGGCGAATCAGGAACGGGGAAGGAGCTCGTCGCGAGTGCTATTCATGACGCGAGCACGCGACGGGACAAACCATTCGTGCGAGTGAATTGCGCGGCCATTCCGCGCGACCTCGTCGAGAGCGAGATGTTCGGCCACGAACGCGGCGCATTTACGGGCGCAACGCAGACCCGCATCGGTCGGTTCGAGCTGGCACATCACGGAACTCTATTCCTTGATGAAGTCGGCGATCTCGGTCCCGATGCGCAGGCCAAGCTGCTCCGCGCGATCGAAGCAAAGGAGATCCAGCGAGTCGGAGGGAACAAAGTCATTCGCGCTGACGTGCGGATCATTTCGGCGACGAACCACGACCTTCAGCGTGCTGTGCGCGCAGGAACGTTTCGCGAGGACCTCTACTTCAGACTACAGGTGATTCCGCTTGCGATTCCGCCACTGCGCGAGAGGGGCGACGACATTCTCGAGCTGGTCGAGCATTTCTCGGAGCAGTTTCTGCAGCGGACGGGTCAGGCAAAGCCACGCTGGAGGAGTGACGCGCTCCAGCTGCTGCGCGACTACCCGTGGCCCGGCAATGTTCGCGAGCTCGCCAACATCGTGGAGCGACTCGCGATCCTGCATCCAGGCGCCGAGATCACCGGACAGCAAGTAGAAGACGTCCTCATCGTCGACCGCGACGAGACGGAGAATCTTCTCGTCACGACGCCCACTCGTGCGCAGGAGCGCGTTGGCGAATCGCGCGAAGCAATTGCCCGCGCTCCGACTTCGCTCGCGGAAAAACTGGACAGCTTCGAGAGATCGGTGATTGCCCGAGCGCTCGCCGAGGCTGGAGGAAACGTTGCTGATGCCGCGCGACGACTGCAGACGGACCGACCCAATCTTTACCGGCGCATGAAACGGCTCGGAATCAACACGACGAGGGTATAAGGCCGACATGACAAATACAGCCAAGACGATGCGAGCAGTCTGCCTGTTTCTGGCGTGCGCCGGACCCTCACTCACACGCGCGCAAGTCGTCGACACAATCAGAACTGACTCAGCGGCCGAGCGGTTGGGGCTGTGGGCGAGAACGAGCAGGAGCAGCGGACTCATTCTCAGCTCCGGAAAAACGTACAACCGTGTCGAAGGACTGCCGGTTTATGTCGGACCGGTCTTCCATGACAGCATAGGTGCCGCCGATCTGAACGCCTCGGTGATGGGAATCATCAGGAGCGCCGACACGTTTCACTGGGACGACCAGAATCTCGGCCATCGCATTGTGGCGGAAATGCGTGTCGGTCGCGGGAGAGGCTACGGTCTAGGAGTCTCTTCCTACGATTTGATGACGCCCGTCGAGACCTGGCAGCTCCCCGATCCGGACGCGGGACTCGCCGCATTCTTCGGCCACCGCGATTTCCGCGATCACTTCAATCGTCACGGCGCGAAGGCAACTGCGAGCTTCAACATGAGTACGCGCAGCAGCTTGTCCGCTGACTGGAGCGATGAGCGATGGACCTCCGTGCGGGCGCGAAGAGTGTTCTCGGTCTTCGGAAATGGGAAAGCGTGGCGCGCAAATCCGCTCGTGGACGCCGGTCGATTTCACATCGGTGTGTTGCGCGCCAACATCGACACCAGAAATGACGAACAGAATCCGTCAACCGGTTGGTTGATCGTGGCCGAGTACGAGCGTGGAACGGGAAGGATCACCGATGCGGGAGTAACATCGCCGCTAGCGCGTCCGAGCGTTTCTCCGCAGGTGAAGTACGGCCGCGGGCTTGTCGATCTGCGCCGGTACAATCGTCTTTCGCCCACGACGTGGATCAATGGGAGGCTGGTCCTCGGTGGATGGCTGCATGGTGACGAGCTTCCACTCGAGCGGAGATTCTCTGTTGGCGGGATCGGAACCGTTCCGGGATTCGATTTCCGGAAGTACGAGCCAGGCACCGTCGATGTATCGCAGTGCAGCAACGGAGGTCCACCACCGCCGGGCAACCCCGCCCAGTGCGAGCGGGTCGCGCTCGCGCAGCTGGAATACCGAAACGAGCTGCACTCCTCATTCTTCGATTTTCTCAACGCGAGACCGATTCGACTGCGCGGAATCGGCTTTACCGTGCAGCCAACCGTGGTGGCATTCGTCGACGCGGGGCGAGGCTGGCTCGTCGGACAGCCGTCCGGAACACTCCAGTACTCCAGTCACAGCTTCCCGCGCTTTGGGACGTTCAGAACCGACGTCGGACTAGGTCTCGACCTCGGACTAATCGGCGTGTACGCAGCGAAGGCGGTGTCGAGCTCGAAGGAGCCGGCCAACGTGTTTCTGCGGGTGCGCCGCCGCTTTTAACGATGTCGACGAGCAGTTCGGAGCTGATCGCGGGGAGAGACGTTCGGTGAAGCCGAAGCTCTTTGCCGCCGCAGTCGGGTTCGCGATTGCCACGCCACTCGCCGCGCAGAAAGTGCATGTCGACGTACTTCCTCCGCCGTTAAACGCGTGGGCCGACGATGCTCCGTCGGTTTCATCCGCGGGACTGCTTTCCGATGGGTCGATGCGCGACCTGCTGGCCAACGGATTTCCGGCGCGATTGCATTATCGTCTCGAGCGTTGGACGTCGGGCCGATGGTTCGACGACCTCAAGGCAGCGTTCGAGTGGGACGTCATCCTGAAGTACGACGTGCTCGGCAAAAAGTATCAGGTGGTGCGCGTCGTGAACGGGAAATCGGAATCGCTTGGTGATTATCCGGGCGCTGACGGCGCCCAGGAGGCAGCAGAGGCGCCCTACAAGGTGGCGATCTCATTGCCGAAGAAGGGACAGCGCGGGTACTACAACTTGCTGCTGGATGTCGAGACGCTGTCGCTAAGTGATCTCGATGAGGTGCAGCGATGGCTGCGGGGGGAGCTCAAGCCGGCGGTCAGCGGAAAGAGGAACCCGGGGACTGCGTTGGGACGAGGGGTTCGCACGCTGGTCGTGCGGTTACTCGGGGGGGAGAAGAGGCACTACGAGGCGAGGACCGGGACGTTCCGCCCTTAGTACTTCGGCGTCGAGATCCGGGCGCGAGCTGGCATCCACAGAACCGCGATTAACTGACCTTGTGCCCGCCGTGGTGCCCGTGACGCTCGAGATCTTCCAGGTGGTGCAGCGTCTCCTCACCATAGAAAATCCGGATGTACTTCGCTTGGGTCGGCGTCAGACGGCGGACCGCCCAGCTCAAATGCACGAAGTGCGGCTCGACCGGTGGATGCAGCGGGTGCATCCCGATCTCGCTTGGCAGGTTGTTCGCCTTCCGCGTGTTGCAGGGGCTGCAGGCAGTTACGACGTTCGTCCAGTCGTTCACACCGCCCCGTGAGAGCGGGATGAGATGGTCGCGCGTGAGGGATTCGCGCGGTTTGAGCTCGATCTGAAGGCGTCCGCTCCGCCTTCCCATCGATCACCAACCGCAATGCGCGGCGCAGCGGCACCATCGTCAAAGGCTCGAACGAAGCATTCAGTGCCAGACAGCCAACGATCAAGCACTCCTCCTGGGCAAACCCACCAAAATATACAACTCGTACAACACTACCACCCGCCTGACACGCCTTTGTTGCAGTAGGCCGAGGGCAGCGGCGGAGAAAAAACCGGTGTCTGGCGCACTACTACTGCGACGATTAGCGATCCACCTACGTTACCCGTCTCGCCCTCGGAAATCTGGCTAATAGTCGAGCGTCATGCCTTCATGGAGAGCAACAAAACTGAAGACTACCGGCCGGGGGCTTTGGGCGGGGCGGCTGGGGGCTACGGGCCAAAACTCAATTCGCATTTAGTGGCAGCCCACAGCCCCTGGCCGCTCCGCTCGTCGCCCCTAGCCGGTAGTCGTAAGTTGCAGCTCCCCCGAGTTAAACCTTCTCAGATGCGTGCCGCTGACATATCACCTACCGGCTCACGCGCTGCTCTTCCCCGGGCCGTCGTCGACGCGGCTTTGCGAGCTGGCACCGGCGTCAGCCAGCCATACCGATCTTCCAGCACGCCGGTCGCAAGTCCCATGTACTCGCGCTGGATCTCGAGCGTGAGAACACCGGGCTTTCCTGTTCCAATCGGGATGCGATCCACCGAGCGAATCGGCGTTATCTCAGCGGCGGTCCCCGTGAAGAACAGCTCGTCGGCAATGTAAAGCATCTCGCGCGGGATCGACTGCTCGATCACCTCGAGATCCATGTCCCGCGCGATCCGAATCACTGAATCCCGGGTGATCCCGTTCAGAATTCCCGAGCTGATTGTCGACGTGAACAGCTTGCCATCGCGAACGAGGAAGAGATTCTCTCCACTTCCCTCCGACACCAGGCCGAACGAATCGAGCATGATCCCTTCGACATAGTTATCGACGCGCGCCTGCATCTTGGAGAGCTGTCCATTGAGATAATTCCCGCCGGCCTTTGCCATCGTTGGGATAGTGTCGGGAGCTGGACGCCTCCAGCTCGACACACACACATCAGCGCCATTTTTCAGAGCATCGGCGCCGAGGTAAGTCCCCCATGTCCATGGGATGATGAAGACCTCGAGTGGCGTGTCCTGCGGAAGGACGCCCATCTGCTCGCCAGTCCTGATAGCGACAGGCCGCAGGTAACAGTGCGGCAATTCATTCTCAGCGACTGTTTCGACTGCAGCCCTCGACAAATCCTCGATCGAGTACTTGAGCGGCATGCGGTAAATTCGGCAGGAATCCACGAATCGCCGCATGTGGGATCCCAGTCGAAAGACGGCTGGCCCGTTGGGTGTCTCGTAGCAGCGAATGCCCTCGAATACACTGGAGCCGTAGTGAACGACGTGACTCATGACGTGGATCGTTGCGTCTTCCCAATCCACGAACTTACCGTCGCGCCAAATACGGTGGTGGTTGTCTACGGCCATCCAAGAGTCCTCTTAAGGAAGATGGAATTTACCGATCCAACACGTAGGTTCGCTACTCACCGCCCGGGGTCGGGATCGGCGGTCTAGCTGGTACCCTGCAAAACTGAAGCGGGGAGCGCAGAGCGGAGCAGTTAGCACCCGGGAGCGTTCGCAAACGCGCTTCTTCGGGCAGCGATGCTTTTCAGGTTTGGGTGTAGCTCCCGGCTAGAAAGCTGCAAAGCTCTCCGCTGCCCGCTTCAGTTTTGTGGATGCAGAAGCGCCCGATCATTGCCGTGCCGCCCACGTTGAAAGAGCCGCTCCGATTGCTCGCACGCGTTTAGCGAGAGATTCGTCGGCGGCGAGAACTCGTCCCCGATCGACCAGAACTCGTCCGCGGACGGTCACCAGCTCCGCTGAGCGCCCGGGCAGCGCAAAGATCGCCGCGGAGTACGGATCACCAATCGGTGTGGTCCGAGGGATATCAATCCGAAACGCGGCGAGGTCCGCATCCTTGCCAATCTCCAACGATCCGATACGCGATTCGAGACCGAGAGCGCGGGCGCCGCCGATCGTTGCCAACTCGAGCGCCTGGTGCGCGCCGAATGCGTCGTGGCGCCGGGTGGCGGCTCGATGAATTAGTACGGCGAGCCGCGCTTCGTCGAGCACGTCCATTCGATTGTTGCTCGCCACCGAATCGGAGCCGATCCCGACGCGAATTCCCGCCTCCATCAGTGGCAGCAAAGGTGCGATGCCGTGCCCGAACTTCGCATTCGATGCCGGGCAGTGCGCGACTGTGCAGCGGTGGCTAGCAATAATCTCGATGTCTTCCTCGTCGACGCGCACACAATGAATCAGAAGCGTGCCGCGCTCCAACAGGCCGTGCTGCTCGAGAAGAGCAATCGGCGACCGCGCCCGCGGCCCGACGGCGATGCCGCGACGCTGCCAGCGTTTGGCAAAATCGCCGCTTCCGCGGACAACGATATCGTACTCGGGCTCACTCTCCGCGACATGCATCGCCAGCGGGAGTTTGCGCGAATTGGCGAAGCGCGCCGCCGCTTCGTATAACACGTCCGAAACGGTGTACGGTGCGTGGGGAGAAATCCCAAGTGACACGAGCTCCGTTTGCTCGAGCTGGAGTTTGTCGACAACGGCCTCGAGCTCGCCCATGGCAGTGTCTGCACCCGACGGATCGGGACCGAAGACTTCCTGGTACATGATTCCGCGGACGCCGAGCTCGCGCATCGCCTGCATTGCCACTCCAGTCGAGCAGGTATCGGCGTAAGTAGTAATGCCTGCTTCAACTCCTTCTATGACTCCAAATCGCGCGGCGTCGAGCAACATCTCGGCGTCGAGCACCTCGTTCCGACTCTGGCGGAGCTTGGCGATCCACGCAGCGAATCGACAATCCTCGAGGAATCCCCGCATCGCGGTGAGCTCGAGGTGGGTGTGGGTGTTGACGAGACCGGGCAGGAGAATCGCTTCGCCCAGGTCGTAGTCGTGGCCGGCAGGGGCATCGGCTCTGGGGCCAACGAACGTGATCACTCCGTCGGCTTCGACGACGGTTCCATTTTCAATCGGCGGCTGGGTAATGGGAAGCACCCAACGCGCGTGGTAACGCATCAGCGCGGGATTGGAGTCGGCGGGGTCGGCGGGGTCGGCGAACGAACGGCCGATGGAATTGTATCTGTCCGCGGACGCGTCGTGTCGCGACGGAGTGTATCTCGCCGAGTGGTGTCACGTCGGGTTGTGTCGCGTCGCGGTGGTCGTCGAGTGGTGTCGAAAACCGTCGGCACTCGACGCGCGGTGTCGCGCCGAGTCGACGTGTCGAAGACAGTGGGAATTCGACGCTGTTGTCCTCGTGATGGCACCGGCTCGTAACCGGGCTGAACCGGCGGTGGTGTGACTGTGATCGGCGTTTGAGCTCCGCCAGAAGTCGGTGGGGTCAGCGGGATGGGACTGAAGGTGTCGATGGGAGTGAGTCCCGGATTCGCGTACGGGCCATGTTTGTCGCAGTCGCGCGTCGGCTCCGTTCCCGAGATGTAGAACTCGGTCGTTACCAAATTACGAGGACAGTACGGCGTCGCGAGCAAGCCGCTGCTGATGTCTATCTCCCGAGTCACAATTGACAGCGGCCTCGGCCAATCGGGTGGAGCGGGTTTACGTCGATACACCTCAGTCATGAACGCTGTCCACGCCGGTGCGGCGAGAACACCGCCCTGTGCGTTGTCCTTGATTTTCTGCGGACGGTCGAGCCCGTACCACACGCCAGCAATCAGATCGGCAGTGTAGCCAACGAACCAAACGTTGGTGTAGTCGTTCGTTGTTCCGGTTTTGCCAGCCGCCGGCAGATGAAAACCAGACGCCCACACGCCCGCCCCCGTGCCTCGACGAATCACATCCTTCATCATGTCGACCATGATCCACGCTTCTTCGGGCGAAAGCACCTGAGTTCGCGTGGGGGTCGGCTGCCACAGAATTTCGCCCTTTTGGTTCTCGACTCTTATGATCGCGTTGGGAGTGGCGCGGACACCGAGATTCGCAAATGCGCTGTAACCGGAGATGAGCTCGATCGGATAGACGTCAGCCGCTCCGATGTGGATAGATGGATACGGAGGAATTGGAGTGGTGATGCCAAAATTCCTCGCCTCGTTTATAACGGTTTGCTCGCCGAGCTCCATGCCGAGTCGGACGGTGGCAACGTTGCGGGAGAGATAGAGGGCTTCGCGAAGCGGAATCTCTCCCAGAAATTTCAGATCGTAGTTTTGGGGCGTCCATTCGGGTTGACCCGGGACCTCCAGGCTAAGCGCGCTGTCATTGAGTAGATATGACGGCGGTCTGCCGTTCTGGATCGCTGCTGAATACACGATCGGTTTGAACGTTGACCCTGGTTGGCGGAGCGCCTGAACGGAGCGATTGAATTTGGAATCGTCAAAGTCGCGTCCGCCGATCATTGCTCTGACGGCGCCGGTGCGCGGATCTAGGGCTATGAACGCGCTCTGGAGATAGGGCGAAGTGCCGCTTCCCTCTTCGCCCTCTCGGTGCGCCAGGTAGTGCTCGTAGGTCTCGTGCTGGTATGGGCCGAACCGTCCCCCCTCGATCGCGCGCGCCTGCCGCTCGAGTGCACGCTCCCCTGCGCTTTGCATGTCGAGATCGAGCGTCGTGTAAACTTTGAGCCCCTGCTCGTAGAGCTGCTTGCCGAACTGCGCGTCGAGCTGCTGTCGTATCCACTCAACGAAATACGGCGCCGTCTCGCCCGTCACGCTCTTGTTCGCGAGCTGCAGTGGGTAGGCCCGCGCTCGGCTCATGTCGGCTTGACTGATGAAACCGGCGTCGTGCATCAGACCGAGGACCGTGTTGCGACGTTGAATCGCGCGCTCCGGAAAGCGGACCGGGTTGTAACGCGCGGGCGCCTTCGGAAGCGCGGCGAGCGTTGCAGCTTCCGCGAGGTTCAGATCACGAACTGATTTGCCGAAATAGCGCTGCGATGCGGTCTCGACTCCGTACGCGCCGTGGCCGAGGTCGATCTGATTGAGGTACAGCTCGAGAATCTTTTTCTTGTCGTACTTCGCTTCGATCTCGCGCGCCACCTTCGCTTCCTTGATTTTCCTGATCGGGCTCTTTTCGCGCGAGATCTTTTCCGGAAAGACGTTGCGCGCGAGCTGCATCGTTATGGTGGAGAAGCCCTGCGAGTAGCCGTGGATCGGTGAGCGCAGAATGACGCTGGCGGTGCGATGCCAGTCGATGCCGGCGTGCTGGTAGAAGCGCTTGTCCTCGGTGGCGATGAACGCATCCTGAACGATCTTCGGGATCTCGTCGATCTTCACCAGTGTGCGTCGCTCGAGACCAAGCTCGGCGATGAATCTTCCGTCGATCGCATAGAGCTTCGACGTCTGGTGTGGTGTATACTCGCCGAGTATCTCGATCGATGGGCACTGACTGCCGCGACAGATAAGCGCCCAGGTACCGTAGAGGAATCCAGTGCCGAGTGCGACGATGAAGGTGAGGGAGAGCAGAACCACCCTGACGAACGTTGGGTGGCGCTTATGGAATCGAAGCTTGTTGTCGGTGTCGGCGGCCATGCGGAGTAAAGAAGATAACTGTGATACACCGAAGGTGACACGGTGGTCGGCCGTCCATATCTTCCCCGGATGCAAGCGAAGAATTCAGTGCTGGACGAGCTGTCTTGGCGCGGTATGGTCTACCAACACACGGACGGTTTGGCGGACGCTCTGGCAACGACCGAAGTGACCGCGTACGTGGGCTTCGACCCGACCGCTCCGAGCCTCCATCTCGGTCACCTCGTGCCGGTAATGGGACTTGCGCATCTGCAACGCGCCGGGCATCGGCCGGTTGCGCTCGTTGGCGGTGGAACGGGAATGATCGGCGACCCGAGCGGAAGGACGTCGGAGCGTCAGTTATTATCGGAGGAGGAGATCGGCGCCAACTCCCGCGCCATCGAGAAACAACTTTCCCGCTTTCTCGATTTTAGCGGAAAGAAAGCCGCACTGATGCGCGACAATGCTGCCTGGCTGCGGCCGCTCAAGGCAGTCGAGTTCATGCGCGATGTGGGCAAGCATTTCACTGTCAACTACATGCTGGCGAAAGAATCGGTACAGGCGCGAATCGAAGGTGGAATCTCCTTTACCGAGTTTTCCTACATGCTGCTGCAGGCGTACGATTTTCTGGAGCTCAATCGGCGCGAAGGCGTGACGCTGCAGATGGGCGGCAGCGATCAATGGGGAAACATCACCGCCGGGCTCGAGCTCATTCGGCGCGTCGAGGGAAAGACCGCTCACGCGCTGACGATGCCGTTGGTAACGACTGCAAGCGGATCGAAGTTCGGAAAGACCGAAGAGGGCGCGGTGTGGCTCGACCCTGGGCGCACGTCGCCGTACAAGTTCTATCAGTACTGGATCAACGTGGACGATCGCGACGCGGGAAAATATCTGAGGCTATTCACGCTCCTCCCGAGGCAGGAGATCGAGGCGCTGGAGAAGTTGACCCAGACCGCGCCGGAGAAGCGCGAGGCACAGCAAGGTTTGGCGCGTGACGTGACCGCACGAGTCCATGGCGCCGAAGCAGCGCGAGTCGCCGAGGAGGTATCACGAGTTCTGTTCGGGAAGGCTGATCCGACCAAACTGTCGGAGTCAGTTTTGCGCGCGTTGAGCGAAGAGGTTCCGTTCGCGGAGTCGCGTGACACGCCGGGTTTGCTCGACGCTCTGGTGACTTTGAAGTTGGCCGCATCGAAGAGCGCAGCACGGCGATTGGTCGAGCAAGGTGGGGTCTATCTCAACGGACAGCGAGCGAGCAGTGATACCGATCTCGCTGCGGCAAAGCCACTCGCCGGACGCTACCATCTTCTCAGAAAGGGCACCCGGGATTACGGTCTGTTAAGCGTCGGGACGGAAAGAACATGATCAAAGACGGCAAGCGACACGCGTTGTCACTAATGCTGGGCGGAATTTTCTGTCCGCTGACGATAGTCTTTCCTCAACCGGGCACGACGGTCCTAGTCGCTGGAGTGGCCGATGCGCAAACCGGCGCTCCGCTTACTGACGCGCTCGTGCGTCTTCCAAATCTTGGACGCGCGGCGCGAACGGATTGGATCGGCGAAGCTCGAATTGTCGGAGTGAAGTCAGGCGACGTTCGTATCGAGGTTCGGAAGCTTGGATACGCGCCCGCTGACATCACGCTCCCGGTAAAGGGAGATTCAGTCGGACCGGTATTCATGTTGGAGCGTGCGACATCTGTGCTCGATACGGTTCGCGTTTTCGGTCAAGGAGTTCCCAGCCGTCTCAAGGAGTTTGAGAATCGGCGTCAGATTGGAATCGGAAGGTTCGTCACGGACAGCGTGCTGGAAAAAGAGCGCCCGCTCTCCCTTGCTCTCGCGATATCGATGCATTTCCCCGGCATTCGGGCGATACAAGACCAGGATATTGCAAGCCATTACAAACTTGTGTCAACGCGGTTTAGCACCAGCATTTCGCTCAAGCTGGGGCCCTGCTCGGTGGACGTATATCTCGACGGGATGCTCTACCTCGACGACATAGACTCAATTCTTCCCGATGAAGTAGCAGGAGTCGAGTTTTACACGATGGGCAGCGCTCCTCCTCAGTATCGACGAGGAACGGGAAGCTGTCAGGTAGTGCTGATCTGGTTGAAATACTGAGGCCGTCCCATAGGAGCTCGCTAACATGATAAACCGAGCTGACCTCGACCAAACCGTTCGCCGGCTCCTACTACCTGTTGCGCAAAGGCGCGCGCGAATATGCGGTGCTGACCCGCGTTCTCGAGGACGATGAGCTGACCAGGCGTCCATCAGCGCGTGCTCCGCATGCGGTGGTGATGATGCTGCTCGTAATTGCGGCAGCCGTGGTCCTTACCTACGTCGTCCCCTCTGGGACGTATCAACGTACAAGCGATGGTTTAGTAGTCCCGGGAACTTTCCATGTAATTCCCAAGGACTACATCGCGGGCCTGCGCGGCCAAAAAAGCACAGCGACAGTCGCAGCACCGGCGAGTCCATTGGCGCTGCTGACCGCGATTCCAATCGGGCTGGAACGACAGGCAGCTCTCATCTTCATGATCCTGTTCGTCGGCGGCATGTTCGGAGTTCTACAGGAGACCGGCGCGTTGGAGTCGGGGATATCGCGTCTCGTCGCAGCAAGTCGTGGCAATGTGGTGGCTGTGGTGTCCGTAGTAATGGTGCTTTTGGCGGCAGGCAGCAGTTTTCTCGGCCTGATCTCGGAATACCTTGTCCTGATTCCCATCGCGGTGCTACTCGCCGAGCGACTCGGCTTCGACGCGTTGTTCGGAGTCGCAATGGTCACGATCGCTGCGAAGATCGGTTATCTCACTTCCGTTACCAATCCGCTGGCGCTTGTCGTGGCTCAGCCAATCGTTGGAGTTCCCATATTCAGCGGTGCTGGTTTCCGCGCAGCTACGTTCGCGATTTTTCTTCCAATTGGAATCTGGTTTCTGTTGCGCAAGACGGAGCGTTCGACCGCTGTCGCAGCGGAGACTGCGGCTGTCGCGCCGATGTCAAATCGCCATCTCGCCCTGCTGCTGATACTGGTCGGAGCAGTCGTTTTAATGGTCGTCGGAGTGCAGCGATTGGCGTGGAGAACTCAGGAGCTCAGCGCGATGTACCTCGGCATCGCAATAGCACTGGCCGTCGTCGCCGGACTGGGCTCGCGCGAGGCGTCGCAGGCATTTCTGCGGGGAATGCAGGGGATGGTGCTTGCTGGTCTTCTGGTCGGGCTCGCTTCCGCCGTCGAGGTAATTCTCAGGGACGCGATGGTGCTCGATTCGATCGTCGCTTTTCTCGCTCGCGCGGTCGAGGGCAGGTCACCGCTTGTCGTCGCCGTTCTGATGATGATCGTCCAAATGATCATCGACGTGTTCATCCCATCCACATCGGGGAAGGCGGCAGTGACGATGCCCATTCTCGGGCCGATTGGACATCTCGCCGGCGTATCGGGACAGGTGACCGTTCAGGCTTTCCTTTTCGGAAATGGACTCATGAACACTCTGACCCCAACTTCCGGAATGTTGCTGGCGTATCTCGCTGCGGGTCGGGTCTCGTACGGACGATGGATTCGCTTCGTCCTTCCACTCGCACTCATGTTGTTCGCGCTATGCATGGTGACGCTCGCGATAGCGGTGCTGATCGGCATTTGACAGCTCCCGTGCGCATCACGCGGCCGAAGGGCAGGTCCGCGCCGCTGTTATACGACTCGCCTCATAGCGGCCGGTACTATCCATCGGATTTCGTCTCCAAGGCGACTCGCTCGGAGCTCCGTCTCGCTGAGGACGCGTACGTGGACGAGCTCCTTGGCGATGCGCCTGACTGCGGGGTTTGTCTGCTGGAAGCGAATTACTCCCGTTGCTACATCGATGTGAATCGGGAGGAGACGGACATCGATCCAGGATTGCTCTCCGAACGGTGGCCGGCGGACCTTGCTCCGACCGAGAAGTCTGCGCGCGGGCTGGGCCTGATTCGTCGCTGGGTCATTCCTGGAGTCGAGATCAATGCCCGATCCCTGTCGGTAGCTGAGGTTCGCTCGCGCATCGAGAAGGTTTATCGGCCGTATCGCGATGCTCTCGCGTCACTCGTCGAGGAGATTCGCTCGACGCACGGATTCGTGTGGCACATCAACTGGCACTCGATGAAGGCGTTCGGCAACGCGATGACGCCTGACGGCCCAGGGGCGGCGCGTCCGGATTTGGTGGTATCAGATCGCAACGGTCGCAGCGCCGGCCAAGCGTTCAGGTCATTGGTTGTCGACCGTCTGCGTCGCTTAGGGTACGTGGTGGCGTTGAACGATCCCTATGTTGGCGGCTCAATCATCGAACGGACCGGTATTCCCGCGCGCGAGATTCACAGCGTTCAGATTGAAATAAATCGTCGGTTATACCTCGATGAGTTGCGAGTCGAGAAAAATGAGGGCTTCGCCGAGTTGAAGGCGAATCTCACGTCGTTCACTCGAGAGCTGGCGCAGCTGACGCGCGCAAAGAGGTAGCACACGACCGCCGACATGCAGTCGAATTCTCTTCATATTTATTGGCAGCGAGTTGGAGATTTGTATCAGCCGCAGCATCCGACGGCATTCAATCTTCGTCAAAGTCCTTACACACCGCCCTGAGCGAGGCGCAAATGCTCTTCATGGTTATCGAGAAGTACCGCGATGGTGATCCGAAGCCAGTCTATCGCCGCTTCAAGGAGAAGGGGCGAATGGCGCCAAACGGCGCGCGGTACCTTTCGAGCTGGGTGACAACCGACTTCGAGCGGTGCTTTCAGGTGATGGACTGCGACGACCGAATCCTTCTCGACGAGTGGATGTCGAACTGGAGCGACATCGTCGAGTTCGAGGTCATCCCTATTATCACATCAGAGAAGGCGACCGCCGCCATCGCGCCGCATCTTTAGGGAGCCTCGAAGAAAAAATGCAACTGAAGACTACCGGCTGGGGCTTTGGGCTTTCCGGCTAAGGGCTTCGTGCAGCCACGCGATGCGTTCTGGTAAAGCTCGCAGCCGCCAGCCGCTCCGCCCATTGCCCCAAGCCGGTAGTCTTCAGTTGTCGTTTTCTTCGCTACTCGTCTGTACGCGGCCTCCGCCTCGGCTTGCCCTCCTGCGCCTGATCGTACCAGTTCTCGAGCGTCCGCGATGCGAGGTCGCGACCTCCGAGTCCGAACGCAAGACCGAGCGCAATCGCCAACGCGCTGACGAAGCCTGTGAATAGGGTAGTGATCAGGTTGGTGGCAATTCCGAGCTGATTTATCGCCACCAC